>LXNJ01000088.1_pt1 | contig 60337 bp, 48 predicted proteins | sample 809081 | NCBI WGS metagenome assembly LXNJ01 (sample SAMN04870510, study PRJNA318959) | sponge metagenome | biome: sponge; feature: marine sponge reef; material: water | host: Petrosia ficiformis | place: Greece: Milos, Mediterranean Sea | collected 2013-05-29 | depth 5-7 m
GCAGCACGGCTTCATGCTCGCCCGCCGCATGCTCAACCGCCAGACCGGCACCAAGCAGATCATCATGATCACCGACGGCGAGCCCACCGCCCACATCACCCCGTCGGGCCGGCCCTTCTTCAGCTACCCGCCCACCCGCGAGACCGTCGATCTCACCCTGGCCGAGGTGGGGCGGTGCACCCGGGACGGCATCCGCATCAACACGTTCATGCTCGACGCCACGTCGTACCTGACCAACTTCGTGGAGCGCATCACGGAGATGAACGGGGGCCGGGCCTTCTTCACCACCAACGAGAACCTCGGTGACTACGTGCTCGTGGACTTCGTGGAGCACAAGCGCAGCCTGGTGCGGGCCCGCCGCTAGCACCGGAGGGAGGATTTCTTGCCCCCGGGTTTGCATTTGTCGTATGACAGTGGTGTAATTACATTGATGGCACCCGGGCGGGGCCGGGCTCGAGCCCCACCGCTGGGGCCCGGAATGGTCATCGTGGAGGAAACATCCAATGGAGCTACACGGCATCTTTCCCGCAGAAGACATGTCCTGGCAGCGCGAGGCCAACTGCCTGGGGGTGCATCCCGACCTCTTCTTCCCCGAGCGGGGCGCATCCACCCGGGAGGCCAAGGAGGTCTGCCGGGGCTGCGTGGTACGCGACCAGTGCTTGGAGTTCGCGCTCAACAACGGCGAGAAGTTCGGCATCTGGGGAGGCATGAGCGAGCGCGAGCGACGCCGCATACGGCGCGCCCGAGCGATGCAGCGCCGAGCGGCCGCCACCGCCTAGGCACGACCGGCCCTAGCCAAGTCCCCAGCCGCAGACCAGGGATGCGGCTGTGGAAAAAGCGCGGTATGATACCCGGCGATGACGAACATCTACTCGGTCGTGCCGAGCATCGGTACACCTGAACTCATCATCATTCTCGTTCTCGTCCTGCTGGTGTTCGGCGGGGCGAAGCTCCCCAAGCTGGCACGCTCGCTGGGCCAGGCTCAGAAGGAGTTCAAGGACGGTCTGAGCGAGAGCGCCAACGAGGGTGACGGTTCCGGGGGCGCAAGCAAGGCCACCGGCAGCGACAGCGGCAAGGGCGCTCCGGGCAAGAACGGCTCTGCCTGAGGGCCTCGCCCCGCGGCGGAGAGTGTTATGACGGTCACCGACGTTGAAGCGGTCGACGAGCCGCCGGTGGGTCAGGCCACCATCACCTATCTCGGTCCGGTCGCGCCCCACTGGGAGATCCGGCCGGTCTACGGCGACACCGACTTCATGACCGCCTTCCGCGACCGGGTCCACGCCCGCCTGCTGCTGCTGCCCCCGCACGATCCGCAGTTCCGCCGCAACCGCGAGCGGGTCAACCGCGACGCCGAGCGTGAGCGCATCATCGTGGACTGGGACCTGGGCTATCCGGAGGAGGAGGACGCCTACTCCACCCGGGAGCGGGCCTGACCGCGGCTCGGTCAGGTGACGCCGTGTCGCCCATTGCGCGCGTCGGCGGATGGGGTCAGCCCTTCACTGACTACTTCAGCCGGGAACTGTCCTGGCTCGCATTCAACGCCCGGGTTCTGAGCCTCGCCGGTGACCCGGCGGTGCCGCTGCTGGAGCGGGCCCGGTACCTGAGCATCTTCGCCACCAACCTCGACGAGTTCTTCCAGGTCCGTGTGTCGGGCCTCGCCGACCGGGTTGCCGCCGAACTCACTGAGCGCAGCCTCGACGGGCACACCCCGGCCGAGCAGCTCCGCAAAGTCCGCCTGGCCACCTCGGAGCTGTGCTGCGAGCAGCAGCGGCTGTTCCTCGATCAGGTACAGCCCCAGCTGGCGGCCGAGGGCATCCACCTGCTCGCGGTCGCCGACCTCGAACCGGAGGAGCGCGACCATCTCCGCAAGCACTTCGAAGAGCGGGTCTTCCCGGTGCTCACCCCGCTGGCCGTCGACCCCGGCCACCCCTTCCCGTTCATCTCGGACCTGTCGCTGAACCTGGCCGTGCTGATGCGCGACCCCGTCGACTCCGAGCGTCGCTTCGCCCGGGTGAAGGTCCCCAACACCCTCGCCCGGTGGGTTCCGGCCGCCGAGGGGACCAACCGGTTCGTCGCCCTCGAGGACGTCATCGCCGCCCATCTCGACATGCTCTTCCCGGGCATGGTGCTGCTGGAGCACCACGCCTTCCGGGTCACCCGCAACGCCGACCTCACCCTCAACGACGAGGACGCCGAGGACCTGCTGATCGCGGTGGAGATGGAGCTGCGCCGCCGCCGCTTCCAGTGGGCGATCCGCCTCGAGGTGGCCGACTCGATGTCGGAGGAGCTGCTCGAACTGCTGCTGCGGGAGCTCCAGCTGACTGCCGGCGCGGTCGACCGCATCCGGGGTCCGGTCGATCTGAGCGGACTGAACGAGATCGCCGACCTGCGGAGGCCCGAACTCAGGTGGCCGCACTGGCGCGGCATCACCGAGCCGGAACTGTCGAGCGACGAGGGCCGGGCTGACTTCTTCAAGGTGCTGCGGTCCGGTGACGTGCTCGTGCACCATCCGTACTCGTCGTTCAGCCGCTCGGTGGGCGGGTTGATCCACCAGGCCTCCACCGACCCGGCGGTGCTCGCCATCAAGCTCACGCTGTACCGCACCTCGGGCGACAGCCCCATCATCGACTCGCTGGTGGAGGCGGCCGAGAGCGGCAAGCAGGTGGCCGTGCTCGTGGAGTTGAAGGCTCGGTTCGACGAGGCTCGCAACATCAGCTGGGCCAAACGGCTGGAGCGAGCGGGTGCCCACGTCGCCTACGGACTCGTCGGCCTCAAGATCCACGCCAAGATCGCCATGGTCGTGCGCGAGGAGTCCGACGGCATCCGCCGCTACTGCCACGTCGGCACCGGCAACTACAACCACCGGACCGCCCGGCTCTACGAGGACTTCGGCCTGCTCACCGCGGATGCCGAGGTCGGCGCGGACATCGCCGGTCTCTTCAACCGGCTCACCGGCTACGGCCGCAGCGTCGACCACAAGCACCTCATCACCGCGCCCGAGCAGCTGCGCACCCGCCTGACCGAGCTGATCGAGCAGGAGGCGCACATGCCCGGCGGTGGCCGCATCATCCTGAAGCTGAACTCGCTGGCCGACGGATCGATGATCGACCACCTCTACAAGGCGTCGCAGGCCGGCGTGGAGATCGACCTGGTCGTGCGGGGCCTATGCAGCCTGCGGCCCGGCGTGCCCGGCCTGTCGGAGCGGATCCGGGTCCGCTCGATCGTGGGACGGTTCCTGGAGCACTCCCGCATCTACCACTTCGCAAACGGCGACGGCCCGGGCTGCCCCGCCACCTACATCGGCTCCGCCGACCTGCTCCCCCGCAACCTCGACCGGCGCATCGAGGCACTGGTGCGGGTGGACGATCAAGCGCTGGCAGCCCGGGTGCTGGAGGTGGCCGAGGTGTGCCTGTCCGACGAGCGCCTCGCCTGGACTCTGGACTCCGACGGGGTATGGACCCGCTGCGGCGGCGCCGACGACGATCCCCATGTGAGGCTCCAGCAGTTGGCCATGAACCGGGCTCACTCCGTCGAGCGGGTCCTACCATGAGCGGGTGGCCCACGACGGCGTAAGTGACTGGGGGCAGCCGCCGCGCCCCGCGCCGGCGTTCAGCCCGTTCCAACGCCTGGCCCGGGTCCACGCCGCGGCCACCGCAACCGACGCGGTCATCGCGGTCGCCCTGGCCGGATCGATCTTCTTCTCCATCAGCCCGGACGCGGCCCGAGACCGGATAGCCCTGTACCTCGCGCTCACGATGGCGCCGTTCGCGCTGGTCACGCCGCTGATCGGCCCGATCATCGACCGGATGCCGGGCGGGCGCCGGGCCATGATCCTGGTCACCAACGTGGGCCGGCTGGCGGTGGCCCTGCTCATGATCCGCCACATCGACACGCTGTGGCTGTTCCCGGAGGCGTTCGCGCTGCTGGTGCTGCAGAAGAGCTACGCGGTGGCCAAGAGCGCGGTGGTGCCCCGTTACGTGCCCTCGGAGTCGAACCTGGTGCAGGCCAACAGCCGCCTGGCCCTCATCAGCGCGGTGATGAGCCTCCTCGGGGCGGGTGTGGGCGCCGCCCTGGTCTTCCTGGGCAGTCCGGCGGTCGCCGCGGGGGTGGCGACCGCGGGCTACGGCGTCGCCACCGCCATCACCCTCCAACTCCCCCGCATCCCGGTGGCACCGACCAAGGCCACCTCGACGGAGCGCTCGGCGCTGCGGGCGTCGACCATCCTGCTGTCGGCGTCAGCCATGGCGGTGATGCGGGGCGCGGTGGGCTTCGTCACTTTCCTGCTGGCCTTCGAACTGCGCGGCGGCGAGGAGGGCCTGGACGTGAGCCAGCAGGGGGCCGCGCTCGGCGGGGCGGTGGCCGCGGAGCGGGGCATCGACATAGTCGGCGATCCGGGTGCTCCGGCCTGGCACTACGCGGTCGTGGTGGCCGCGGCCGGACTCTCGGCCTTCACCGGGGTGCAGGTCGCCCCCATCCTGCGGCGCAGCGTGGTGGAGGAGCTGATGCTGCTGGGGGCGCTGGGCCTGGGCCTGGTGGCGGCCGTCCTGGGGTCGATGACCGGAGGGCTGATGGGAATGGCGCTGCTGTCGGGCGGGGTGGCCCTGGCCGCCGCGGTGGCCCGGCTCGCCTTCGACTCGCTGGTGCAGCGCGACGCCCCCGACGCCAACCACGGACGGTCGTTCGCCCGGTTCGAGGCGCGCTTCCAGATCGCCTGGGTGGTCGGGGCGTTCATTCCGGTGATCCTGCCCATACCGGTGCGACTGGGCTCAGGGTTCGTGGCGGCGCTGGCCGCCTTCGCGGTGGTCTCGTTCATCGTCGGACGCCGCCGCATCGCGGTTCGCGGCAATCCACGCCGTCGCGGCGACCACGGCGACCACCCGTAACATTCGGGAGAACCCCCCAAGAGGCCGCGCGGGCGGATCTCAGCGAGGCAGGTCGATCCGGGCCAGCCAGAGCCCGGCCGCGTCCACCTCGGCCGGCGTGGGCAGGTTGGCCGGATCGGTGAACAGCCGTCGCAGCCCGTCGTGCCCCGCCCGCTCCACCACCCCCGCGGCGAACGCGGCGCCCCGCTCGTACTGGTCCTGGTCGAGTTCCAGGCCGAGCAGCCGCTCCACGAAGCGGTCGGACTCGCTGGTCTCCACCCGGTGACGCCGCAGAGCCTCGGCGAGCCGGCCGTAGGAGCCGATCAACTGGGCTCCTATGTGGTCCATGTTGTGGTCGACGTATCCGCTGATGGCCGCGACCAGTGCCGTCATCTGGGGCAGCAGCGCCTCCTGGACCTCGGAGCGCACCGCTCCCAGGATGGCGTCGGGGCTGCCGATTGCCTGCTGGAGCTCGGCGAGGGCCTCGGGGCCGCCCGAGATGGGGTCGAAGTCGTCCAGCATCTCCTCCAGGCGGCGGGGGTTCGTCTCGAAGGAGGACGCGTGGCGCAGCAGCAGGTCGCGGACGGCGTCGCGCACATGGTCGACCCCGAAGACGGCGTGGTAGAGGGCCTCGTGCAGGCACACCCACAAGCGGAGGTCGTCAGGGTCGAGGGACCACTGCCGACCGAACTGCTCCACGTTCGGCAACGCGATCAGCATCGGCTTGCCGGGCGGCCGCGGCACGGGCAGCACGTAGCCGCCCAGAGCGTGCTGGGCCAGACGACCCACCATCGCTCCGCTGGTCAGCGACAGCATGGCCGGTCCGATCATGCGGGTGAGGCCCGCGAGCATGGATGTCATGGGGTCGGCGTCGTCGGGGTCGGGGTCTCCTCCGGCGCCGATCGACTCTCCCAGGGCGTCGAACAACTCCCTGTAGTCGCCGGTGGTGCGATCGGACCACCCGACGCGGTTGACGACCTCGACCCGCAGCGGGGCGCCCCGCGACGGCTGAAGACCGGTTGCGTCGGTGACCCTCAGTTCGGCCACCCGCACGAGCTGCTCCAGAGCGATCCGGTCGGTGGGGTCGATGTTGGGCTCCGAGGATCCGCCCGAGGCGATGGCCCGAGCCACCTCGCGGGCATGGCTGGACCCGGGCGCCGCCCCCTGCAGGACCCGCATCAGGTCTCCGATCACGGGCATGTCGCCCAGGCCGCCCGGCCCGCCTCCGGCGCCGGATTCGCCGGTGGAGCCCGGTTCGCCCAGGCCGCTCGCCTCGAAGAGGTCCTCCAACCCCTCGAACCCTTCCAACCCCTCGAAGGGATCGTCGGGGCCGTCTCCGGTTGGCGGCACCTCGCTCATGGAGGCATCGTAGGGGGGTGCAGCCCGGAATGTCCCGCCAGCCGTGACCCCACCGCCCAGCCGCGGCTCGAATGGCGGCGAGTACCGGCCGGCGCGGGTGGTGGTGACGGGCGCCCACGGCTCGGTGGGACGGCGCGTCGTCATCCGGCTGGCCGGCCAGCATCCGTCCGTGGCCGTGGTCGCCATCGACAAGGAGGCCTCCCCGGCTCCCTACAACTCGGTCACGACCAAGCAGGCCGACCTGGCGGATGCCGACTTGGGCGCCCTGTTCTCGGGAGCCGACTCGGTGGTGCACCTGGCCTCCACCGCGACCGCGGGCACACTGAACCCGGCCGAGGTCGAGCTGGAGGCGGCCTTGCTGCGCCGGGTGCTGGACGCGGTGAGCTCCGCGGGTGTCCCCCATCTGGTCGTCATGTCGTCGGCCATGGTCTACGGCGCCTGGAGGGACAACCCGGTCCCCATCACCGAGGACGCCACGGTCCGCCCGATCCCCGACTTCGACTGGGCAGTCCAGCGGCACCGGCTCGAGCGGCTGGCCCAGCAGTGGGCGACGGGACCGGGACGCTCGGTCACCGTGCTGCGACCGGCGGCCGTGGTCGCCGAGGCCCGCTTGGGACGGCTCGCCCACACGCTGCGGGCCGCCCGGTCCGGCCTTGCCGCCGACGGCGATCCCCCGGTTCAGTACCTCCACGCCGACGACTTGGCCGCGGCCGTGGTCACTGCGGTGAACGCCAGCTACGACGGGATCCTCAACGTGGCCCCCGACGGCTGGATCCCTCCCGACACCCTCGCTGAGTTGGAGGGGCCGCGGCCGCGCCTGCGGGTCCCGTCGCATCTGGCGCGGCTCTTGAGCGCGCTGCGCTGGCGCTCGGGGTGGGCTCCGACGCCGCCGGGGGTCGTGCCCTACACCATCCATCCGTGGGTTGTCGCCAACGACCGGCTGCGGGCTCTCGGCTGGCGGGCGGCCTACACCAACGAGGAGGCCTGGGTGGTCTCCCACGAGCCCGGGCCGCTGGAGTCGCTGCCGGCCCGGCGCCGCCAGGAGCTGCTGCTGGCCGGGGCGGTGGTGCTGGTGGCGGGGTTTCTCGTCACGGCCGTCCTGGCCGTCCGGTCTTGGCGCAAGCGCTCTTCTCGTAGTCGTGCTTAGGGGATGGGTGACCTACGATGAGGGCGGTGCTGGCACCCCCCGATAACGGCGACACCTGGCTAGGGCTGTCACCTGATCCGCTTCCCTCCTCAGAGGTGGCCGATTGGGTGGTGATGCCTGGATGCGGGGCCGTGGTCCAGTTCAGCGGAACGGCCCGCGACCACTCCGTCGACCGCCCGGGGGTGGACCGGCTGGAGTACGAGGCCTACGACGAGGTGGCGGGGCCCCGCTTGGATGCCATCGTCTCCGAGATGCGCCGGCGGTGGGACGACCTGGGTCGCATCGCGGTGTTGCACCGGGTGGGCTGGGTCGCCGTCGGCGATCCGGCGGTGGTGGTCGCAGTGTCGTCGCCCCACCGGGAAGCGGCCTTCGAAGCGGCCCGCTTCGCCATCGACACGCTCAAGTCCACCGTGCCGATCTGGAAGCGCGAGCGCTGGCAGGGCGGGGAGAGCTGGGGCTTGGAGCCCCAGCACATTGCCGGTGTGCCCTCACTCGACGGCGGCGGAGATGGGGCCGCGGCCCCAAGCACCCCGCCGTCCCGGGCGGAGGCGGCCCGGTGAGGGGCTCCGTTCTGCTGGTCCTCGCCTCGCTCGGCTTGGCCACCGTCGGCTCTGGTTTGCTGTGGCTGGTCCGCAAGATCACGTGGCGCCGCCCCACCTCGTACCTGAAGCAGCTCGAGGCGGTGTCGCCCACCTCGGGACGCCCGGTGGGACCGGCCAGCGGCATCTCCAGGCTCGATCCGCTGACGCCCAGCTCCGAAGGCGATCCGACCGCCGACGCGCCGGTCGCAGCCGAGGAGCGCTGAGCCCTGCCCCGCGACCTGGCCATCGACCTCGGGACGGCCAACACCCTTGTGTACGCCCGCGGGCAGGGCGTGGTGCTGAACGAGCCTTCGGTGGTGGCCATCAACACCAACACCAACCAGCTGCTGGCGGTAGGGCACAAGGCCCGGCGGATGCTGGGCCGCACGCCCGGGTACATCGTGGCCCGGCGCCCGCTGCGCAAGGGCGCCATCACCGACTTCGAGATCACTCAGGACATGATCCGGATCCTGCTGAGGCAGGTGGGGGTCAGCCGCATCAACCGGGCCCGCATCGTGGTGTGCGTGCCGTCGGCCATCACGCCGGTCGAGCGCCGGGCGGTGATGGAGGCCGCCCGCCGGGCCGGCGCCATCGAGGTGCGCCTGATCGATCAGCCCATAGCCGCCGCCATCGGCGCCGGTCTTCCCATCGACGAGCCGGTCGGGTCGATGGTGGTGGACATCGGCGGCGGAACCACCGAGACCGCGCTGTTGAGCCTGGGCGGAGTGGTCGCTCTGGAGGCCGTGAGGGTGGGCTCGTTCGACATCGACGACACCATCCAGGCCCACATGAGACGCGAGTACGGCATGGCCATCGGGGAGCCCACCGCCGAGCACACCAAGATCGTGGTCGGCTCGGCGGCAGCCACCCGCAACGAGACCGCCGCGGAGATCCGGGGCCGGGAGTTGATGTCGGGCATGCCCAAGACCACGGTGGTCACCCCCGAGGAGATCCGCAAGGCCATCGAGGAGCCGGTGAGCGCCATGGTTGACTCGGTGCTGAGCTGCCTGTCCCAGTCGCCGCCGGAGCTGGCCCAGGACCTGATCGCCCGGGGCGTCCATCTCGTGGGCGGGGGAGGGCTGCTCAGGGGCATGGACATACGCCTGTCGCGGGAGATGTCGCTGCGGGTCCGCCGGGTCAACGCGCCGCTGGAGACGGTGGTCCGGGGAGCGGGCCGCTGCCTGGAGCACCTCGGCATGGACGTCTCGATCTTCAGCGACGACTTCGACTAGCCACTGGCGGGTTCCGGGCCGCGCAGTTCGGTGACGGCCGCCCTCACCTGCTTGTCCCGGTCGTTGCCGGCCCTGGCCAGCGCGGCCTCCACCTTGGGGCCATCGAAGGGGGCGAGGGCGATCACCGCCCGGCGCCGGACCTCGGGTCTGTCGTCCAACCCCGCGAGGACCGCAGCCAGCCCGTCGGGATGGGCTATCGCGCCCAGAGCCGCGACGGCCGACTCCCGGCACAGCGGATCGGCGTGGGATCGGGCCACCCGGGTGAGCGCGGCCACCACCGGGGCCACCTCGACCGGGGCCGCGCCCACAGCTGAGACCTTCTCGCCGCAGGTCCACGCCGCGGCCTCCACTACCCGCTGGTCGGGGTCGTCGAGCCGGGCCGCGGCCGCGCCGACCGCCACGTCGTCGCGGCTCGCAGCCAACTCCAGCGCAGTGATGCGTACGGCGGGCGCGGGATCCTCGAGGGCTGCAACCAGCCGACGGGCGTCGAGGCCGCCGGCCCGCTCCAGAGCCCGCAGCGCGCTGGCACGGACCGCGGCGGTGTCGTCGTCGAGGTAGGCACGGGCCCGAGCGCGGTCACCGCGGTGGCCGGCCATGGCCGCCGCCCGGCGCCGTGTCATGGCGTCGGTCCCTTCGGGCGGCTCCGCCACCTCGGCCACTATGAGATGGCGTTCTCGAGCAGGAATCCGGCGACCACGACCATGATGCCCACGGCCGCCGCCAACACGAAGCCGCTGGCCACGACCAGCCCGGCCAGCGCGATCAGCGCCAGCAGGCGCTGCCACCACTGGGGGTAGGCCTTCGGTCCCACCACCGCTCTGGGCACGGCCCGCCTGGCCAGTCCCAGAAGCCGCAGCACGTCGATCAGCCGGACGCGTCCGCGGGGTCGGGCCGCCCACGCCGATCGCAGCGCTTGGCGCGCCAGCTGGAGGACGGCCCGAGCGAACTGCCGGGCCGACCGGGTGGTCCTCGCCCGCCGCTCGTCTCCTGCCGGTGCTGCCTGGGGGGCTTCGCCGGTGGTCGGGGCTGTCGCCATGGGGATACCTTGGTGTCCGGCGCCTCGCCAGGGCGCCTGAGCGAAGACGACTGGACGGTTGGCCACGCTAGCTTCCCCACCGCCGACTTCCCCGGCGCCGGACTCGAGCCTCTCGGGTGCTCCGGCGCCCCCATCCCGGTCCGTGCGGTCGGCGCGCCGGCTCGGCCGTCGGAGGCCCCGACACCGGTTCGGCCGTCGGAGGCCCCGGCGCCGGCTGTGGTGGCTGCTGGGCGCGGTCTTCGTCCTGGTGGTGGCGGCCTCGGCCGCGTCCTTCTTCGTGCCGGCACAGTGGGTCGGGCGTGTGATTCCGGGCGACTCGGTGGTGGACTCCGAGGCGGTGGCCTTCCTGCCCGGGGGCGCCATCACCACATCGGACCGGATCAAAGCCGACGGCATCGACGTTTACGAGTCCGAAGGGGAGATCCTGCTGCTCACCGTGTCGATCGACAGCGAGCTGACCGTTGTCGACTGGATCAGATCCGCCGTTGACGACGCCATCGAGTTGCGCAGCCGTGAGTCGGTGTTCGGTGACCGGTCGAACCAGGAGCAGCGTGACCTCAACCGGCACTTGATGAGCAGCGCCAAGGACACGGCCACGATCGTGGCCCTGGAGCGTCTCGGCGTCCACGCGGCCGATTTCACCGGCGTGCTGTTCGCGGAGGCGGTCTCGGGCGGTCCTGCCGACGGCCTGCTGTCGAGCTCCGACGTGATCCTGTCCATAGACGGCCTGCCGGTGACCACCGTCGAGTCGCTGCTGGCGGTGCTGGACGACCTGGATCCGGGCACGACGGCGACCATCACGGTGGAGGACTCCGGGACCCACGAGTTGCGCGACGTCGAGCTGACGCTCGGCACCCATCCCGACAGCGGCGGGGCCTACATCGGGGTGAGTGGCGTGACCGAGCGGGTCCAGCGGTCCCCGCTCCCGTTCGAGATCGACATCAGCTCCGGCAACGTGGGAGGCCCCTCCGCCGGTCTGGCCTTCACCCTGCTGGTGCTCGACGTGCTCACACCGGGCGAGCTGACGGGGGGCAAGCGGGTGGCGGTCACCGGCTCGATCCGCCTGGACGGCTCGGTCGGGGATGTGGGTGGTGTGGCCCAGAAGTCGGTGGCGGCTCGCGACGCGGGCGCCGAGATCATCATGGTGCCGACAGCTCTGGTGGATGAGGCTCGATCGGGGGCCGGCGAAGTCCCAGTGGTGGGGGTCGAGAACCTCGACGACGCGCTGGAGGCGTTGGCCGCCCGGGGCGGAGACCCCGTCGGACGTCTGGACGGCTGAGCCGGGCCCGCTCGGCCGGGATAGTCGTTCAGGAGGGCTACTCGGCGTACGATCATGAGGATTGGTCCCGTCCGCGGCTCACGCGGTGGGGACCGCGTCGGAGGAGCCATGGCAAACGGCGACGCATCGGATCCGGTGGAGGGGCTCGTCCCCGAGGAGCTTGAGCGCGCCGATTTTGACACCGTCCGCCGCGGCTTCGAGCCCGAACCGGTTCGCAGGCGGCTGCGTCAGGCCGCGTCGGAGGTTCGCCGTCTCCATGGTCTGGTCGACTCGCTCCAGCAGCGCATCGCCGAGCTCGAGTCGGCCCCCTCCGAGAGGATCGAGACGGCTCACGTGGTGGAGGCCCTGGGCGACGAGGCGGCCCGCGTGCTGCAGGCGGCCCGGGATGCGGCTCGTGAGAGGTTGGAGCGGGCCGAGGTTCAGGGTGAGGAGATCACCGCGGAGGCCAGGACGGCCGCGACCGCCATCGTGGAGGAGAGCCGCGAGCAGGGCCGTGAGCTCGTGGCCGAGGCCCGCCACGTGAGGGAGCGGATCCTCTCGGACTTGGCCTTCAAGCGCCATGCGCATCGGGTCGAGGTGACCCAGCTCCGAGTCATTCGAGACCGCCTCCTGGAGGCGGTGTCGATCTGCCGGGAGGGGCTGGACGGCTGGATCGCGGACTTCGTGCAGGCGGGTCCTCAAGCCGAGGCCGCCGCGGCGAGAGCAGGACTGCTGGTGGCGGCCGAGGCCGACCCCACCGTTGGCGAGATAGAGGCGGAGATCCGGGCTGCCCGCGCTGCGGAGCTGTCCCCGGACGAAGAGGCCGAGGAGACCGGAGAGGCCGCCTCCGGCGGCGAGGACGAGGCTGCCGCCGACGCCCCGGGACCCGCCGAGGCCCCGGGGGTTGAGGCCCGCCCCGCCGACGCCGGCAGTGTCGAGACCGCCGAGCCGGCTGAACTCGAAGAGCTGGACGAGCTGGAGGAAGAGGTTCCCCGCACTCCCGACGAGGCCGTTGATTTCGGGCGCAGCGACTATGTGGAGATCGTCGGCTACAAGGACAAGCCGCGGGAGCCGTCGGAGCGCGCTGCGGTCGGCCTCTACGACGTGGAGGCCGAGCCCCGGTTCGAGTCCGACGGCGTACCCGGTGCCATGCCCGAGCCGGAGCTGGGGGTCGAGCCGCAACCGGCTGCGGAGCCCGAGGCAGCCCCTGAAGCCGCTGCGGACGCGGGAGCGATATTCGCCCGCCTGCGGTCGATCACGAGCCAGCCCGTGACGGAGCCGCCGTCCGATGCGGCCGCCGACGAGGGATCGGCGGCAGAGCCGCCGTCCGATGCGGTGCCGGGCGAGGCCGCCGGGCCCGATGACCTTGTCGGCGCGGCCCGAGCCGTCGCCGTGGGCGGAATCGCCCGCAGGCTCAAGCGGCTGGTGGTGGACGAGCAGGGCGAGCTGCTGGACTCGATCCGCCGCGGCGGGTCCCGAGCCGCCCACAACGCCCTCTCCGCCGACGCCGGCCCCTACAGGCGTGCCATCGTCGAGCCGCTGCAGGACTTCGCGTCCGATATCGATGTCAGTATCGACGACATCGACATGAAGGCGGCCACCGCGGCGATCATGTCGGTTCTGGTCGAGCCGGTGCGGGCCCGCCTGAACGATCTGGTCGAGGACACCGACGACCCCGACGAGCTTGCACGGGCTGTGCGTTCGATCTACCGGGAGTCGCGATCACGCCGGTCCGAGGCCGCTGCGGAAGCAGCCCTATCTGCTGGCTGGCCGGAGACGGTATCGTGATCGGTCGTGCGCACAGTTTCAACTCCTCCCTCCGGCGGCCGACCGCGTTTCGGCACTAGAAGAGCCCGATTCGTCGCGCTGCTGGTAGCCGGCGGACTTCTGGTCCTGCTGCTGTCGCTGCGGGGGATCGCCCGCTTCTACACCGACTACCTGTGGTTCGACTCGCTCGACCGGACCGACGTGTGGGGACGGGTCCTGCTGGCCAAGGTCGCGCTGTTCGGAATCTTCGCGGTCGCATTCTTCATCGTGATCTGGATCAACCTGATGATCGTGGAGCGGCTCGCGCCCAAGGTGCGCCCGCCCGGGCCCGAGGAGGAGTTCCTCAGCCGCTTCCACGACATGGTGTCGGGCCGCACCCGGCTCGTGCGCCTGGCAGTGTCGGTGCTGTTCTCGCTGCTGGCCGCTTCGGGAGTGTCGAGCCAGTGGGAGGAGTGGCTGCTCTTCGTCAACCGCAAGGACTTCGGCATAACCGATCCGCTGTTCAACACCGATATCGGCTTCTACGTCTTCCGGCTTCCGTTCCTGTCGTTCCTCGTGAACTGGGGCTTTGCCGCCCTCATGATCCTGCTGGTGGTGGTCGGCATCGGCCACTACCTCCACGGCGGTATCAGGCTCCAGGTCACGCCTGGGTCGCAGCGGGTGCTGCCGTCGGTGAAGGTCCACCTGTCGGCCATCCTGGCCGGGCTGGCGCTGGTGAAGGCAGCCGACTACTGGCTGTCCCGCTACGAGTTGACCGTGTCGGGCCGGGGCGTGGTCGACGGCGCCCTCTACACCGACGTCAAGGCCAAGCTGCCCGCGCTCAACCTGCTGCTGCTGATCTCGCTGGCCGCGGTGATCCTGCTGGTGGTGAACCTGCGCCGCCGGGGCTGGGTGCTGCCGGTGCTGGCTGTGGTCCTGTGGGCCTTCACCGCGCTGGTGGCGGGCAACATGTACCCCGCGTTCGTGCAGAGGTTCCAGGTGGATCCCAACACCACCGATCGCGAGGCGGTCTACACCGACCGCAACATCGAGGCCACCCGGGCGGCCTATGGGCTGGTGCCCGACGCCGATGTCGCCCTGGAAGTGTTCGACTACACGGAGAACCCTTCGCCCGCGCAGTTGCGCGCCGCGGCCGCGACAGTACGGAACGCTCGGATCCTCGACCCGCTCACGCTCACCGACACCTTCGAGAAGGATCAGGGCGAACGGGACTTCTACCGTTTCTCGAGCGTGCTCGATGTCGACCGCTACGAGGTGGACGGCGAGCTGACCCAGGTGGTACTGGCCGCCCGCGAGCTCAACCTGGGCGAGCTGGGGTCCTGGGAGCGCCGGCACGTGGCCATCACCCACGGTTACGGAGCCGCCGTCGCCCGGGCCAACGTCACCGACGTCCGGGGCAGCCCGGTGTTCATCACCGGCGGCCTTCCCGTCGAGGTGGACCCGGCCATCGGCTTGGAGCTCGACGAGCCGCAGATATACGTCGGCGAGAATCTCGAGGGCTACGCGCTGGTGGGTTCCACCCGCGACGAGGTCGACTACGTGGACGGCCAGGGCAACGAGGAGAGCTTCCGTTACGACGGCGAGGGCGGCGTCGGGATGGGGTCGTTCGTGCGCCAGAGCGCTTTTGCGCTGCGCTTCGGGCAGCTCGACCCGCTCATCTCGGACTTCGTGAGCAGTGACACCAAGATCATCTACATCCGCGACGCGCAGGACCGGGTCAACAGCGTCGCCCCGTTCCTGGAGTTCGACTCCGATGCCTACCCGGTGGTCTTCGACGGCCGCATCCACTACGTGCTCGACGCCTACACGACCACCAACCGCTACCCGTACTCCCAGAGCGCCGACATCAGCGGTCTAGGCGGCGGCGCGGAACTGGCCGGCGTGGGCGCCAACTACATCCGCAACTCGGTCAAGGCCGTGGTCGATGCCTACGACGGCGATGTGACGCTGTACGTCATGCCGGTGCAGGACCCGATCATCAAGGCATGGCAGTCGGCCTTCCCCGACCTGTTCACCGACTTCTCCGAGATGCCCGACGGCTTGCGCGACCATCTGCGCTTCCCGACCGACCTGTTCACCGTGCAGACCAACATGTGGGCGGCGTACCAGGTGTCGGAGCCCGAGGCGCTGATCATCGGCACCGAGCGCTGGGCGGTGGCCCAGGACCCGGGCCGCAGCGTGCTGGCCGGAGGCACCGCCGAGGCCGTGGTCGGGGACCGGGGGCTGCTGACCAGCCGGGAGCGTCGGGTGCCGGCCTACTACTCGCTGATCCAGCTCCCCGGCGAGGAGGAGGCGTCGTTCGTGGCCCTGCGCTCGTTCGTGCCCACCTCCGACGACGACAGCCGCAAGGAGTTGACCGCCTTCATGGTGGGCGAGACCCGCTCCGACGGGACGTCGCGGCTGGTGTCCTACGAGATGTCAAACCTGCTGGCGCCGGGGCCGGCCATCGTGGCCTCCAACGTCTCCACCAATCCTGACATCAGCCGGGAGCTGACCCTGCTCAACGACCAGGGCTCGCTGGTCGACTTCGGCGACATGCTGCTGCTGCCCATCGAGGACTCGCTGCTGTACGTGCGTCCCATGTACGTGCGGGCCCAGGGAACCCAGATCCCGCTGCTGGCCGGGGTCATCGCCTCGGTCGGCAATCGCACCGCGCTGGGCAAGACCCTGGGCGAGGCCCTCGGCAAGCTCTATGGCGGTGCGGACTTCAGTGGCGTGGTGCTGCCCCCGATAGTCACCGACGGCGACGTGCCCCTGCCCGGCGACACCGGCAGCTTCGAGCCGACCGAGGACGGGTCCGAGTCCTCCGGCACGGATACGCCCGGTGTCGATCTGGGCGAGCTGACCCCGTCGGAGACCCAGCTGCTGATCGACGAGCTGGCCGAGCTGCGCCGCCGCCAGGACGAGATCCTGGCCCGCCTGCTGGAGCAGCTCGAGGGCTAGCTCTACGAGCCCGTCGAGTCTGCGAAGATGCGGGCCTCGCGGGACACGTCGCCCAGGGAGATGCGGGCCTCCTTGGCCTCGGCCGAATAGCCGACCGCATCGAGGATGGGCAGCAGCTCTCCCCGGCGGATCCGCATCTCCACCGCGGCCGGGTCCACCAGCGACGGATGCTCCTCGCCCATCGCCTCGGCCAGCATCCTCAACTCGTTGCGCAGCCCGGACACGTAGTTGGCCACCCGCACCGCCTTGCTGGTCGGGTCGAGCCCCCGGGTGAGCCACTTGCTCTGGGTGGCCACGCCGGTCGGGCAGCGGCCGCTGTGGCAGCGCTGGGCCTGGATGCAGCCGACCGCCATCATCGCCTCCCGCCCGACGCTGATCAGGTCGACTCCCATGGCCATGGCCACCATGGCGTCGGGGGCCAACCCGAGCTTGCCCGAGCCCGCGAACACGACGGCCTCATGCAGGTCGGCCTCCGCGAAGGCCTGGTAGACCTCGGCGAATCCCACCCGGAACGGCAGCGAGACGTGGTCGGTGAACGTGAGCGGCCCCGCGCCGGTGCCGCCCTCGCCGCCGTCGACCACCACGAAGTCCGGTCCCCGGCCCGTCTCGGCCATGTTGGAGGCCAGCTCCACCCAGAAGCGGCGGTCGCCGACCGCCGACTTGATGCCCACCGGGACCCCCGAAGCGTCGGCGATCCGCTCCACGAAGCTGACGAGACCGGCCACGCCGTCGAACTCGGGGTGGTGGTTGGGGCTGCGCACGGTGACCCCCACCGGCACGCCCCGGGCCTCGGCGATCTCGGGCGTGACCTTGGCGGCGGGCAGCACCCCGCCCAGGCCCGGCTTGGCTCCCTGGCTCAGCTTCAACTCCACCGCCTTGACGGGGGCCGACTCGAGGCTGGCCAGGAAGGTGTCCATGCAGAAGCGACCTTCGGCGTCGCGGGCGCCGAAGTATCCCGTGCCCAGCTGGAACACCAGGTCGGCGCCGTGGCGGTGGTAGTCGCTGATCCCGCCCTCGCCGGTGTTGTGCAGGCATCCGGCGACGGCCGAGCCCCGGTTCAGGGCCTCCACCGCCGGACCCGACAGGGAGCCGTAGGACATACCGGAGATGTTCACCACCGAGGCGGGCCGGAACGCTCCCGGCCGGTTGCGCCAGGCTCCGAGCACCTTGGCCGCCCGCAGCTCGCCGTGGGCGACATCGGAGCTGACCGGGAAGGCCGAGTGCCGGAAGAAGACGTAGCCGTCGGCGTCGAGCCGGTTGTCGGAGCCGAACCCGAAGTACGGGTTCTCCCGTTTGGCGGTGGCGTACACCCAGCGGCGCTGGTTGCGGTTGAAGGGCCGCTCCTCGTCGTTGTCGCTGACGATGTACTGGCGCAGCTCCGGGCCGAACGACTCCAGCAGGTAGCGCAGATGGCCGATTATCGGGAAGTTGCGCAGGATGGCGTGGCGCTTCTGCGCCATGTCGTGGACCGTCGTGACGATGAGCACGGCGCCTACCGCGGCCAGCGCCCACAGCCACCAACTCACAATCAGCACGCTAGCCGCCCGCGGGTGTCGCCGGGGGTGCCGCCGGCTGGTGTTGCAAGGGTGCCGCCGGGGGTTGTTGCCGGGGTTGTTGCCGGGGGTCGCATGGCCGGGCGGGAGCGGTGTTTGAGTGAGCGAGGCGGGCCGGGTTAGGTTTGGAGATGGCCCGGTCCGCGAGAGGTACATGAACGAGCGCGGCCCCGAGGGGCCGGGCAGCGGGCCGCTGCGCGGGCTGGCCCGCTCGCTGGGACTTCGCCATGTGTTCGTGCTGAGTACGGGGGCGATGCTCAGCTCGGGCCTGTTCCTGCTGCCGGGCCTGGCCGCGGCCGAGGCCGGGCCCAGCGCGGTGCTGGCCTACGCCCTGGCCGGGGTTGTGGCGGTTCCCGCCATGCTGAGCGTGGCCGAGCTGTCCACGGCCATGCCCCGCGCCGGGGGCGCCTACTACTTCCTGGTGCGGGCCTACGGCCCGGCGGTCGGGACCGTCTCGGGCATGGCCACCTGGCTCTCGCTGGTGCTCAAGGACGCCTTCGCCCTGGTCGGGATGAGCGCCTACCTCAACATCGTGCTCGACGTGCCGGCCAAGCCGCTGGCCGTCGTGCTGATCGCCGGCTTCACCGTCGTCAACATCCTGGGCACCAGAGCCAGCGCCCTGATGCAGATGCTGCTGGTGGGATTCGTGCTGGCCGTGATGGGCTGGTTCGTGGTGGCCGGCGTGGGCCGGACCGGCTCGGGCGGCGGCAGCCTGGACCCCTTCTTCGCCGACGGGGCGGGCGGGCTGGTGAGCGTGATCGGGCTCGTGTTCGTCTCCTACGGGGGGCTCACCAAGGTGGCCAGCGCGGCCGAGGAGATCAACGATCCGTCCCGCAACATCCCGCTGGGAATGGCGCTGTCGCTGCTGGTGAGCACCGCCCTGTACACGCTGGGGGTGCTGGTGGCGGTGGCGGTGGTCCCGCCGGCGCAACTGCACGACGACCTGGCTCCGATCTACACCGCCGCGGTAGAGGTGATGCCCGCCGCGGGCGCGGTGCTGGTGGTGCTGGCCGCGCTGGCCGCGTTCTCGTCGGCCACCAACGCCGGGATCCTGGCTGCGGCCCGCTACCCGCTGGCCATGAGCCGCGACCGGCTGGTGGGCGAGAGGCTCGGACGGTTGAACCGGTTCAACACCCCGGCGTGGGGGGTGGCGCTGACCGGGGTGGGGATGGCCGCGGTGGTCCTGACCCTGGACGTGGCCGCGATCGCCAAGGTGGCCAGCGCCTTCGTGCTGCTGACGCTGGCCCTGGTGAACTCGGCGGTGCTGGTGCTGCGGGCGTCGCGCATCGCCTCCTACGCGCCGGGGTTCACCGCCCCGCTGTTCCCCTACCTGCAGCTGGCCGGGATCGTCATCGACGTCTACCTGATCGTCGAGCTGGGCGCGACGGCGCTGCTGCTGACCGGGGCGTCGGTGGTGCTGGGGGTGGCCGGGTACCTGTTCTACGGGCGCACCCGCTCGATTCACGGCGGGGCCATCTACCACGTGTTCGAGCGTTGGGGGAAGCTGGTGGACCGGGGGCTGGACCGCGAGCTGAGCGCCGCCGTGCAGAGCCACGGCGTGCGGGCCGGCGACGAGTACCCGGGGCTGATCGCCCGGGCCGCGGTGGTGAGCATCCCCCAGGGCACCGACATCAACGAGGCCGCGGTACGAGCCTCCGAGGTCCTGTCGGGCCAGACGAGCGTGGACGTGGCCACGGTGACCGACCGGTTCCTGGAGTCGGGGTCGCTGTGGATCCAGCCCTCGGAGTTGCATCCCACCGCCACGCCGGTGGCCTTCTTCGACACCGACGACGACTACCTGGTGATCGTGCGGGCCGCGGGAGGCATCCGCATCCCGGCGGCCTGGGGCGGCCGGGACGAGCAGGTGAAGGCGCTGTTCTTCCTGGCCGGGTGCAGTGCGGAGCCGGGCCGGGTGCTGCGCCTGGCCGGCGAGCTGGCCGCCTACCTGCACTCGGACCGGGCCGAGGCGGTGGCCGAGGCCGCCTACGAGGCCGAGGTCAAGGAGGCGCTGCTGCCGGACCTGTCGATCGGCCAGTACCCGCTGATGCCGGAGCTGTCGACCTCGGCGCTGATCGGGCGCCGGGTGGGCGCCCTGACCATCGACCGCGGCTTCTTCCTGGAGGCGGTGAGCCGCGAGGGCCGGGTGCTGCGGGCCGAGGCCGACCTGGTGCTGGAGGCCGACGACCAGATCACTGTGCTGGGCCCGCTCGACGGCCTCCCCGACGTCGACGGCGTGGCCCGGGTCCTGGCCGACTGAGGACGTGCGCCGGCGGCAGGCCGCCCGCACGGCCCCGGGCGCGTTCCGCGGCATTGGTGGCCGCCGCTCGGCCCGTCTGGCCCCAAATTGACTTAGTTGTCCCCATATAACGCGGATAACTAAGTCAATTTGCTGTTCGGGCATGTCTCCGGTGCGATGAGAACTGCGGCCTGTCTGTTCGGCCTCTAGGTTGTGCGGGTTGGCCGGCTCCGACCAAGGAGGACCGAGAATGGATCTGTCAGGGGCTGCGGCCATCGTCACCGGCGGCGCGTCGGGTATCGGGCGTGCGTGCGCTCGGCGGCTGGCGGGGCTGGGCGCGCAGTGCGTGATCCTCGACCTCCAGGCGGCCAAGGGTGTAGAGGCGGCCCGCGAGGTCGGCGGCCTGTTCGTGGAGGGCGATGTGGCCGAGGAGGAGCCGGTGCAGGCCGCGGTCGAGGCCGCCGGCGAGCTGGCGCCGCTGCGGGTGCTGGTCAACTCGGCCGGGATCGCCTCCGCGGTGCGCACGGTGGACCGCCACGGCCAGCCGATGCCGCTGGAGCGGTTCGAGCGGGTGGTGGCCACCAACCTGATCGGGACGTTCAACTGCATCCGTCTGGCGGCCGCGGCCATGGCCCGCACCGAGCCGGTGGACGCCGACGGCCAGCGGGGGGCGATCGTGAACATGGCATCGGTGGCAGCCTTCGACGGCCAGACCGGCCAGAACGCCTACTCGGCCTCCAAGGGCGGCGTGGTGGGTATGACCCTGCCGATAGCCCGGGATCTGGTGCCCATAGGGGTGAGGATCAACACCATCGCGCCGGGGCTGATCAACACGCCCATCTACGGCACCGGAGAGGAGGCCGAGCAGTTCAAGGCCCGCCTGGCCGAGGGGGTGCTGTTCCCCAAACGGCTGGGCACCGCCGACGAGCTGGCCTCGATGGTGATGGAACTCCTCACCAACGACTACCTCAACGGCGAGACCATAAGGGTCGACGCCGGCATCCGCCTACCCCCGAAGTAGCGCCCCCAACAGGCTCCGAGGCGTTGCGGGCCGCAAGCGACGGCCGGTAGAATCGCTCTGCGGGGTGGAGCAGTCTGGTAGCTCGTCGGGCTCATAACCCGAAGGTCGTAGGTTCAATTCCTACCCCCGCCACCAACAAAAGCCCAGGTCAGAGCACATGCGCTGGTCTGGGCTTCACCGCGTCAGGGCCAATCTTCTAATGGATTTTCTAATATGGATCGACTTTACAACATCGACTTGACACGATCCATTAGCGTCCTTGACACAGCCCGCAACGACGTGCAGTCTCCTAGATGTCAGGTCTTGGGACTGCTCGTGTTGTGTGCGCAACCACCGATCGCTGACATCGCACACTGCTTGTCCGTTTGCGTGCGTCCTTCTCAGAAAAGCGTTGCACGTCCTGAGATTTTCGCGTAACGTTACGCAATAGCCCACCCGGCCCTTTATGGGCCGGGTTTTTCTTTACCAGCCGGCCGGCTTGGCAAGAGTTCCGACTGGATCCGGTAGCTGGCAAGCCAAGAAGTCGGCACCCTTGAGCTGGTACCACCAATGTCCGCCCGCACCGGAGCCGGCCTCTCCCCGGAGGTCCCCGGCCAACTGACCGCTGCTGGGATTGACCATGCCGACCGGGACCCGAAGTCGGCTCTCACGGATTGGGAGGCGAAGATCGCTGTCGTTCGAGATGACGACCGCCGCGTCGACCGTTCCACCGGCTACGTCTAGCAAGAGGTGCGACGCCACGTTGACATCGGTGCTCTTCTCCTCCCAGTGTTGATGGGAGGCGATGAACACGGCGTCTGGTACGTCGTTCCCGAGTGCATCGCGCACCATCACTGGCCACGCTGAAGTCGCCAGCGTCGGTTTGCCGCCCGGTCCCTTGGTAGCTAGGGGCGCCGTCTTTAGGCGACTCACGAACCTTCCCTTCTCAAGCAGGTCGAATGATCCATGATGTCTGAGGGCGGCGATGTACCTGTCCTGGTTCCTTCGACCCTGAGCGTTGTTGCTGCCGGCGATGAAGGCCGTGCAATAGACGATCCGATGCAGTGTTGCACCTCGCGCGAGCCAGGACTGACTGCCGTCTACAAGCCGCTGGCTTAGCTTGCGAAGGTCAAGCCAGCGCCAGCCGGGCTGGCCGCGGCCCATTATGGACCTGCCGCCGTAGTAGAGATTCAGTCCGTCTATGTAGACGCCTACACGCATATCTTCACTCTCTCGGTCCGTACATGCTCCAAGGAGCACCTCGAATTGCTGCTCTGCCGGTGGACTCAGGTTCCCATCGGTAGTTGGATTGTGGTGGCGTTGCCGATGTGGGCGTACCGGTCTGGCGTGCATGTGAGGATGATCACCGTTGAGTGTGCGGCTCACGCTTCGGAGATTCTGGTCGATGTCTACCGTGAATGACGGGTTGAACACGATGCGACCGAGTTGCTCGATGCGCTGCTTGAACGGGCCGCTGTAGCGCTGGCGGGCTTCTTGGCGGCGGTGGGAGATGGTGTCGTGGAGCAGAAGTCGCGTTCTGTGATCACGTGAATTCGCGTGGTGTGATCGGCACTCGCCCCCTTGATGATCGTCCACCGGTGAGGCCCGGACGGCCAGCCAGTTACGATCCCGCTCGCAGTGGTTTTACCCGACGGGAAGCAGGGCGTGCGCGATAGCCGGTATTGGTCCGCTGCTGAGTGTGTTTCTGCGCTGCGTCGCGGCGACGTCAGCTCCGTTGAACTCGTTGATGAGGCCATTGCGCGCATCGAGGCATTGAATCCTCGCCTCAACATCGTGGTGGCGTCGGACTTTGAGCGGGCCCGCGCGAAGGCGGTGGCTGCAGATGAGGCGCTGGCTGCTGGCCAACCTGTCGGCCCGCTTCACGGCTTGCCGATCACCGTCAAGGACTCGTTCGAGACGGCCGGCCTGGTCACGACCTGTGGCGCGCCGGAGCTCCGCTACCACGTCCCGGACGCCGACGCGGTGGCGGTGGAGCGCCTCAGCGAGGCCGGCGCCATCATCCTGGGCAAGACCAACGTCCCGCGGTTCCTGGCTGACTGGCAGACCAACAACGACGTCTACGGCCTGACCAGCAACCCATGGGAACCAGAACGAACCGTGGGCGGCTCCTCCGGCGGCGCGGCGGCTGCACTGGCCGCAGGGCTTGTCCCTCTGGAGATCGGTAGCGATGTAGGCGGTTCCATCCGCATACCGGCTCACTTCTGCGGCGTGTACGGCCACAAGTCGTCGCACGGAATCGTCCCGTTGGGCGGGCACCTCATGGGCCCGCCGGGGACGCCGCCAGCCCCCGACCTGCTGGTGGCCGGCCCCATGGCGCGCTCGCCGCAGGACCTCAGCCTTGCGCTGGAGTTGATGGCCGGGGCCGACACATTCAACTCATCGGGGTGGACTCTCAAGTTGCCTCCGCCGAGAGGACGCGATCTCAAGGAGTTGCGCGTCGCACACTGGTTTGATGATCCTCGGTCCCCGCTGGAGCGGGCCGTACGCGCCGAACTCGAAGCAACCCTCGCCGCGCTCAGATCCGTGGCGAACGTCGTAGAAGTCGACATCGGATTCACCCTCGACGAGATCCTCGAGGTCTACGTTCCACTCCTGGTGCAGATCTTCTTCGACATAGAACCGGCACCGGTTCGGTATCTAACGAGAACGGCCAGTCCTGCCGCGGGCGTCTTGAGGCTGAGCAAGCGGCTGGGTTACGACCTCGACCCGATACGAGTCGGCTCACTAGCCGGGGCGGGACTGTCGCATCGGGGCTGGCTCGATCTCAACGAGCGCCGAACCAGACTGCGTCGGGCGTGCCGCACGCTGTTCAGGGAGGTCGACGTGCTGCTCACACCAGCCGCGGCGTTCGCCGCACCCCACCACAACATCACCGGCAGCAAGTACACCAGGTCAATCCGGGTCGACGGCAAACGACGCCCCTATACCGACCACCTCTGCTGGACCGCCCTCGCCGCAACCGCCTACCTTCCCGCCACCAGCGCACCCGTCGGAGTCACACCAGAGGGCTTGCCGGTGAACGTGCAAATCATCGGTGACTACCTCGATGACCACACCACCATCAAGTTCGCCGAACTCCTTGCCGAGGTCCGCGGAGGCTTTGAACCGCCGCCGCCAACCCGCTTATCGGTGTGAGCGCTCACACGCGCATTCACTTGATGATGAGCGGCTCCGTGCGGGGTGCGGCGGTGGTTCCTCTGACGGTGAGGCTGGCGGGGAAGAGGTCGTGGCGCTTGGGGCTGTCGGCGTGCTGGATGCGTTCCACGAGGCGTCGGGCCGACTGCTCCGCTATGGCTACCGTGCCCATGTCGACGGTCGTGAGGCGGAAGGAGTGCCACGATGCCATCTGGATGTCGTCGAACCCTACGACTGACAGTTCCTCGGGGATTGCCACTCCCAGTTGGCGGGCGGCGTCCATGACCCCGATGGCGATGACGTCGTTGCCGGCGATGACCGCGGTGGGGGCGTGGGCCCCTCGCAGGAGCCGGTTGCAGGCTGCATAGCCGGCTTCATGGCTGTATGGCCCGTGAAGAATGCGTTCGGGCGGCATCCTGTCAGCGAGGACCGACTGGATTCCAACTAACCGGTTCTTGGTCGTTGAAGTGACCTCGGGGCCCATGGCCGCAGCGACTTCAGTGTGTCCGAGATCCAGGAGGTGCTGAGCGGCGGCTCGGCCTGCTGAGAAGTTGTCGGGCTCCATGATGTCGACGTCAAGGTCCGGGACTGAGCGGACGCCTAAGACGATGGGAACGCCTCGGGCGTGCAGGACCGCGGGCATGTCGCTGTCGAGCGTTGCCGACAGGATGAGCAACCCATCGAGGGACGCATCCAGCAGGCTGGCGAGCCTGCTCACGTCGGAGCGGCGATGCGGGGGGTCGACGATAAGCACCATGGAGTAGCCGGCGGCTGCGAATTCGCGGTTGATGTCTGAGAGCATTTGGGGGTAGTAGGCGTTGTCGATGTTGGGCACCATCACTCCCACGATTCCGGTGCGTTTCGAGCGCAGACTGCGGGCCGAACTGTTCGGCACGTAGCCGAGTTGGTCGGCAGCCCGCTCGACCTGCTCCCTCGTCGCCTGGCTGATGCGCGCGTCGCCCCGCAGGGCGCGCGAAACCGTTGACTGGTGAACGCCTGCCGCCACCGCTACTTCGCGGCTGGTCACGCGGCCCGGCAGCTCGGCGGTGGAAGCGGAGTCGTTGTCGAAGGCCATGATCGCCTAGGAACTCTACTCCCGCTGCCTTCCGTGAGGGCAGTATGCACAGATTATGCATAACAGGCGCCTGGACTTGTCAGCCACAAGGAGGCCCTTTCAGGTGCAGGTAGTGCCAAGGATTCCGGAGTGGGACTTGATTGGCTCGATTGAATGGCAGTAGTGTCGTACATCTTGCGCATACGAATGCATTAGGAGTCCCCTTGCAACTTCCTTCAACGGCCCTCGGAACCTACATCAAGGCACCCCGGCTCAAGTCCCGCGACCTCGACGCGGCCGACACCGTGCGGAAGGTCCTGGCCGACATCGCCGCGGGCGGTGTCGCGGCCGTGCGCCGATACAGCCGACAGTTCGATGGCTGGAACCCTGACTGCTTCCGTGTGCAATCCGCGGAGATCCAGGCGGCACGGTCCCAGACAGACGATGACCTTGTAGCCCAGATCGACGGCGCTCTCGACAACATCCGAGCCTTCGCAAGCGCTCAGAAGGACTGCATCCGGCCGCTCGACTGCGAGATCCGACCCGGAGTTCGGCTCGGACATCGAGTAGTTCCGGTTCGCTCGGTCGGCTGCTACGTGCCTGGAGGCGGCTATCCGCTCATCGCGTCGGCTCTGATGACCATCGCAGTGGCACGGGTCGCGGGTGTCGAGCGTGTGGTCGCCTGCGCACCCGGCAAACCCGAACAAGGAATCCATCCGGTCCAGCTGACCGCCATGGCCCGGGCGGGTGCCGACGAGATCTACGCCATCGGCGGCATCCAGGCGCTTGCAGCCATGGCCTATGGCGTCGAGGGCTTCGGGGATCCGGTGGATCTGATCGGCGGAGCCGGCAACGCGTATGTGGCCGAGGCAAAGCGACAGTTGTTCGGAGCGGTCGGGATCGACCTGCTGGCTGGGCCTACCGAGATTCTGGTGATCGCGGATGACACAGCCGATCCCGAGTTGCTCGCCTACGACCTGCTGGGACAGGCCGAGCATGGCGTCGACAGCCCCGCAGTCCTCGTTACCACCAGCGAAGCCATTGGAACGGCAACGATCACCGAGGTCGACCGGATCCTAAAAGACGGGTACCCCACCGGTGAGGTGGCGGGCCTCGCGTGGCGCGACTTCGGAGCCGTGGTGCTGTGCGAGACCCGCGACCACGCCGTCGCGGCGTCCGATGCCATGGCACCCGAACATCTCGAAGTCCATGCAGCAGACCCTGGGTGGTGGCATGACTCGCTGACCAACTACGGCACGATCTTCCTGGGCGCCGACGCCACCGTGGCCTACAGCGACAAGGCGATCGGCACCAATCACGTCCTGCCGACAAGGGGAGCGGCCCGATACACGAGCGGGCTTTGGGTGGGGAGCTTCCTCAAGACGCCCACCTACCAGGTCATCGAGGATCCGGTCGCGGCCGCGCCAGTGGCCGAGGCGACAGCAGCCATCAGCCGAGCCGAGGGGATGTTCGGCCACGCCCTCACCGCCACGGTCCGCATGGATCGCCTCTAGCCCGCGGGCCGCGCCATTCATTGATCGCAGGAGCTGAACAAACCCCACCGATCCGCAGACGACCTGCCCAAACGAAAGGACACACCATGGGCTACACCACTGGCCAGATCATCGCCCGAGCACTCAAGTGCTACGGAGCGCCCTACGTGACCGGACTCCCGGGACACGGCAACTGGAGCCTGCTGGACGCGTTCCTCGACGAGGGCTGCGAGTTGCCGTTCGTGCAGGTCTTCCACGAGCAGTCCGCCGTTCACATCGCCGATGCCCACTATCGGGTCACCGGTCAGCCCATCGCGGCCACCACATCGATCGGACCCGGCACAACCAACACTGTGATCGGCCTCGCCACCGCCCATGCCGACTCGACGGCGTTGCTGCTGTTGACGGGATCAACGGCTACCCACATGCGCAACCACGGCGTGATGCAGGAACTCGACCGGTTCCACTCGCCTGACTTCCCCGCAGTGTCGGCTGCGGTCACCAAGCGCAACTTCGAGATGGTCAAAGCCATCGAGGCGCCGTTCCTGATGCACCGGGCTTTCAACGCGATGCTCTCGGGACGGCCGGGGCCGGTGCACATCGAGATCCCGCTCGATGTGCAGGTAGAGCAGGCCGACGTTGACGTGGCCGATCTGAAGTGCCGGCTCCCAATAGGTCGGCCGCGGGCCGACAGCGACGCCGTCGAAGCCGCGGTGCGGCTGCTGACCTCGGCTGAACGGCCCTGCATAGTCGCCGGCGGCGGGGCCGTGATGTCTGACGCCGCTCCAGAGTTGAAGTCCCTGGTAGAGCGGCTCAGCATCCCGGTCGTCTATACCTGGAACGGCAAGGGGGCGCTCCCTGACGATCACCCCCTAAACGCGGGCACCGCCGGCTGGCCCGGCTCTCTTCCCGGCAACACGATCGCCGCGAATGCCGATGTCGTGCTGTCGCTCGGCTGCAAGTTCACGGACTGGTCGGCGTCGTCGTGGCGCAGGGGAGCGACGTTCTCGCTGCCGCCGGGCAAGCTCGTCCAAGTCGACGTCGATGCCGCCGAGATCGGAAAGAACTACCCGGCAGAAGTCGGCGTCGTCGCGGACGCGAAGTCCGCCTTGAGCGACATGCTGGCCGTCCTGTCGCCCGACGACGACCGCCGTGCCGCCGGTCAACGTTCGGGCTACCTGGACGAACTGGCCGGGCTCAAGAAGCGCTGGGAGGAAGTGCTCAGCCCCCGGCGCCACCACGCCGGATCTCCCATGACGATGCTGCGAGTGCTGCATGAGTTGCGCCAGGTGCTACCCAGAGAGGGCATCGTGACCGTCGGATCGGGGCATCCGCAGTCGTCCACGAAGCAGGCCTTCCCGATCTATGAGCCCCGCACCCACATAACCTCCGGCAGCTTCTCCCCGATGGGCTTCGCGGTGCCGGCCGCGATCGGAGCCAAGCTGGCGAGACCCGACACACCGGTGGTGTGCATCGTCGGTGACGGCGACTTCATGATGACGATGCAGGAACTGGCGATCTGCGCGATGCGGGACCTGCCCGTGGTGTTCTTGATCCTCAACAACAGGGGCTTCATATCGATCCGGGACGGCCAGCACGGACTGATGACGCGCCAGATCGGATCCGAATTCAACGATCTGGCCGGCAACGAGTACTCCGTCGACTTCGCAGCCATGGCGCGAACCTTCGGCTTCGAGCAGGCCGTCAGGGTCACCGATCCCACCGACTTGGCCGGCGCGCTGCAGCGAGCCCTCGACTCCAACGAGCCGGCCGTCGTTGAGACCCTCATCTCTCGCGATGCCTCCATCGCGGCAGCAGAGGTGGTCGGGTGGTGGGACTTCCCGCTTCTTCCCACGGCACCCGCTGAGGTGCGCGCCGACTACGAGATCGGGCTCCGCGAGGAGCAGCACCTGTGAGTCCGTGGCGTTGCCCGTGAAGCAACTGGCGCCCGTTGGGGATTCGGTGGCGTCTCGTTCGTCGCGTCTCGTCGGGAGAGCCCGTGCCGTCCTGTCGCAGCGACGGGCGCGTGCGACTCGCGCGGCTGCTGTCGTGGCTGGCGTCGCTCTGGGCGCGTACGTCGTCGAGAGGTCGCTCGAGATCGGTGATCGATCGCTGCTGGTGCTGCTCAACGGGCTGACCGCGGCGGGCCTCTACTTCTTGATGGCCAGCGGGTTCACGCTCGTGTTCGGGCTCGTGCGGGTCACCAACCTCGCCCACGGCGGCCTGTACCTGTTAGGCGGGTACTTCGCGCTGTCGCTGCAGCGCACGACCGGCAACTGGTTCATCGCAGCAGGCCTCGGCGCGGTCGCGACAGCCGGCTTGAGCACGGTGCTGTACTTGGTGCTGCGCCGGGTGCACGGCGACGGCCTGCCCGAGACGATGCTGACCCTCGGCGCGGCGATCGTGATGGCCGACCAAGCTCTGGCCAACTGGGGTGGCGTCCCGTCGGACCTCGAAGCACCCGCGGTGTTGCGCGGGTCGATCGACCTGCCGGGATCGGTCCTGCTGTATCCGAAGTTTCGCCTCTCGGTGGTTGCGATGGCCTTGCTTGCGGGACTGTGCCTGTGGCTGCTGCTGTACAGGACGCGGCTGGGATCAACCATCCGCGCCAGCGTCGACGATCGCGACATGGTGTCGATCCTCGGGATCCGGGTGGAGTTGGTGTTCTGCACCGTGTTCGCCCTGGCTGGAGCACTGGCGGGGCTGGCCGGAGCCGCCGGTGGCACCTATCTGTCCTTAGCTCAGGGAGAGGACAACCGCATCTTGCTGGCCTCCTTGATCGTCGTCATCGCCGGCGGCTTGGGCAGCATCGGCGGAGCGGCCATCGCCGCCGCGGTGATAGGGCTGGTCGAGGCGTTCGCGCAGACCCATCATGCGATCTTCAGCGTGCTCATCACCTTCGGGACTCTGATCGCAATCCTGGCTCTGAGACCCCATGGAATCTTCGGATCGCAGCAAGATGACCGCGCGTAGCAGGGTCCTGGCGTCACTGGCTGCGACGGCTGTCGCGATTGCGGTGACGCCGGCGCTGGTCTCAGATTTCGTTCTGCTCCAGATCGCGATCAAGTCGCTGTGGCTGGGGATCGCCGGTGCCAGCCTGGCCTTCCTGATCGGGCAGGCAGGCCTGATATCGCTGGCTCAGACAGCCGTGTTCGGGGTGTCGGGATACGTGATGGCAATCCTGGTTCTCGACCACGGCTGGGATGTGTGGCTCGCAGTTGCTGTGGCTGCCGCGGCCGGGCCCGTCGCTGGACTGATCGTGGGAGCGATCAGCCGTCGAGCAGCGGGGCTATATCTCATGATGCTCACGTTGGCCATTGGCGTGTTCGTGTTCTTCTTCGCGCAGCAGTACCAGCCCATCACCCGCGGTCACACGGGCTTCAACGGCTTCGACGCCCCAACGCTGTTCGGCATTGACCTGAACGACAGACGGCCGCTGTTCTATGTCACCGCCGTGGCGGCGGTCGCGGTTGTGGCGGGCTTCAGGTACGTGATGGCCACGCCCGCTGGGCTCGCCTACCGGGGAATCCGTGACAACCCGAAACGGCTACAGGCCCTCGGTTACAGCACCGAAGCAACAACCGTCTCCGCGTTCGCGGTGGCGGGGTTAGCGGCTGGCGCTGGGGGAGTCATCTCCGTTTGGTACAACGGCGCGATCTCGCCGGGATCGATCGATCTCACCCGGACGATCGAATTGCTCATCGTTGTGATGATCGGCGGGGCCCTGCGCATCGAGGGCGCCTTCCTGGGAGCGCTCGCGGTGACCCTGATGCAGAACTACGTCAGCGACTTCACCAATCGCACCGAGACGCTCATAGGGGCAGTGTTCATGGTGGTGGTTCTGGTGTCCAGGCAGGGACTGACAGGAATCCTGCTCGGACTCGGATCTCGAGCGCAACGGGTGCTCGGGTGGATCCAGCGTCGCAACTCGACTCTGGACCGTTCGGTGACCGACGACTCGCGTCGTTCGCCGGAGCATGCAAGCCGGACGGGGCAGCACGCCGCGTCCCAATAACAAGCAAGGAGACTTTCAATGCGAAACCTTGGAGCGGGACCGTTGTGGCGAATACTCGCCGCCCTAACTGCGGTAGCCGTGCTCGCCGCATCCTGCGGTGACGACGACAGCACTGATGACACACCGAGCGCCGACACTGAGCCGGTGGAGGCCCCCGCCGATGCTACCGACACCGGCGGGGGCGCAGATACCGACGACTCCACAGAAGAACCCTCGGCTAGCGACGCCGCAGTATCGAGTGACGATTCCAGCGACAGCTCTGCCAGCGATGAGGGTGACTCATCAGGTGACGCCAGCACCGCGGAGGCTAGCGAGCCCATCACCATCGGAGCCATTTCTACGCTCGACGGCCCCTTCGCAGCTCTCGGTGACTTCTCGATGCACGGCGTGAAACTTGCCCTGCTCGAGTATGGCGGAACCCTCGACGGTGACTCCACCCGCGACACCGTCACGGGCGCAGAAGTCGCCGGCGTGCCGATCGAGTTGGTGATCGAAGGCTCTGACGCGACGCCTGACGTCGCTGTGGAGGCGACCCGCAGGATGGTCGAGCAAGACGGCGCCAACATCATCATCGGGCCATTGTCGGGTGATGAGGGCCTGGCGCTGAAGGACTACGTCCGCGAGCACCCCGACGTGACGCTTGTCAACGGCACGTCAGCCTCTCAGGATCTCACTCTGCGGGACCCGGCGCCCAACGTGTTCCGCTTCGGCGGCGATGGTGCCATGTGGACCTTCGGTGTGGGCACCTACGCCTACCAGGAACTCGGTCATCGACGTATCGCCACAGTGGCCGAGGACTACTCGTATCCCTATGACCAGGTCGGCGCGGTCCTGACTGAGTTCTGCGCGCTGGGCGGCACGGTCGCCGAACGGATCTGGGTTCCGCTGGGCACCCAGGACTATTCGTCGTTCGTGGCGCAGATTCCCGACGATGTCGACGCGGTCTTCTTCGCCATGGGCGGCACCGACGCCATCAACTTCGTTAAGCAGTACGACCAGTTCACCGGCCAGGCGATACCGCTCATCGCGGGCCCGACCGCAGTGGACCAGTCAGTGCTCAACGAACTGGGGTCGCGAGCCGAGGGATTGATCTCCTCAGGCCCCGTGGTGGACGATTCCGGACTCGCGGAGTTCGACGCGTTCGCCGAGTACCTGGACGACGTGTTCCCGGGTCAGACGCCCAACATCTTCAACGTCTACTACTACGTGGCCACCAAGTCTGCCCTTCAGGCTCTCGAAGAGGTCGGAGGCGACTTGAGCGACGGCAGCGCCGCCTTCCAGGCCGCTCTGGCCCGACAGAGTTGGACGACCCCCATCGGTCCGGTGGTGCTCGACGACAACCGGCAGGCGGTAGTCGACATGTACCTGCGCCGAGTGAGCGACGGTGCGCAGGCCACCATCGAGACGCTGCCCTTGGTCAACGCCACGCTTGGCTTCGACCGCGACGAATACGTCGCCCAGGGCAGCTTCAGCCGCGACAATCCGTCCTGCGGCTGACGTAGATGAGTCTCGCGAGGTGCTCCCCGGCGTGACCGCAAGCGAGCACGCCAAGCACGAGCGCCAGAATCCCCCTCTGCGCGTCGAGCGCGTGTCGCGCTCCTTCGGTGGACTGCGCGCCGTCGATGACATCAGCTTCGACGTGGAAGCCGGGGAGCGCCTCGCGGTACTCGGACCCAACGGTGCAGGCAAGTCGACCCTGTTCAACGTGATCTGCGGTGATCTGTCGCCGGACTCGGGCCGGGTCCTGCTGAACGGCGAGGACGTGACCTCGCTGGCGCTGCACCACCGGGTCCGGCGGGGCCTGGGCCGCACATACCAGACATCGTCGGTGTTCGCCGGCCTCAGCGTCGCAGAACACATTGCGCTGGCCCTCCGAGGATCGAGCAGCGGCCGATTGTCGTTGTTGATGCGCTCTCGCGAACGCCGGGCGGTAGCACGCTCGACTGAGCGCTTGGTTGCTCTGGTCGGGCTCGAGGGCCGCTCGGCCGCCCCTGCCAGCGAGTTGAGTCACGGAGAGCTGCGCCAACTCGAGGTCGGCATGGCACTGGCCCCGGACCCCGAAGTGATCCTCCTTGACGAACCAGCGGCGGGTCTGTCCGCCCACGAGCGGACGAGACTGACCGAGTTGCTGTTGAACCTCTCCGACAGGGTCGCCACCGTCTTGGTGGAACACGACATGGATGTCGCCCTCACGGTCGCCGATCGGGTGATCGTGCTGGAGTCCGGCTCGATGATCGCCGGGGGCTCACCCAGCCAGATCGAGTCCGATCCGCTCGTACGAGCCGTCTATCTGGGCGAACAGCACAAGGCTCGCGCCGGGCGTTCCCCCGGCCCGCAGGCGGAATCCGACCAGTGAGTGACGAAATCCTCCTGCAGGTCGACGTGACCAGTGCCGCCTATGGAACGGCTCAAGTGCTTCAGGGCGTCAATTTCGAGATGGGCCGCGAGAGGGTTGCCATCGTGGGCCGCAACGGCATGGGCAAGTCGACCCTCTGCAAGGTAGTGACCGGCCTTCACCGCACTGCGCGCGGATCTGTACGCCTCGACGGCACTCAGCTCTTGGGTCGAAGCGCTGCCTTCGCCGGACGCGCCGGCGTGGGCTATGTGCCCCAGGGCCGCCGCGTATTCGCCAGCCTGACCGTCGATGAGCACTTCACCATGCTCGGACCACACAGGGACCCGCGCTGGCCACCACAGCGCGTCTATGACCTGTTCCCGCAGCTTGCGCGTCGACGGCGCAGCCTCGCCAGCAACCTCTCCGGCGGAGAGCAGCAGATGCTGGCCATCGGCAGGGCCGTGGCCGTTGGGCCCAGACTCCTGATCATGGACGAGCCCTCCGAAGGTCTCGCTCCGCTGGTTGTGGACGGACTCATCGACGCCTGCTCCAGCCTGCTCCACACCGGAGAAATGGGGATACTCGTCGTCGAGCAGAACCTCCATGCAGCTGTGCGCCTCGCCGATCGGATCATGGTCATGGTCCGGGGCCAGATCATCATCGACATGACCACCGACGAGTTCCTAACCCGCACAGACTTGCAGGAAGCCCACCTCGGTGTGAGCGGATCTTCGTAGGCGATTCAGTCTCGGGCAGAGGCACTTTCTGGTACAGCCCGACACCGCCTGACACGGCTCGGAAGCAGCTCATAACCCGAGGGTCGTAGGTTCAATTTCTACCCCCGCCACCAACAAAAGCCGAGGTCAGAGGACATGCCCTGACTTGGGCTTCATCGCGTCGGCGGTCTGCCCCGAGGCAGGCGCACCGTGTGAGCGACCGCCAGCAAGCCGGACGAGCAGAGGCCTGGAAGTAGCGTCTGAGCATGGACACAGACGCCGTCTCGGCCACGGCCCCAACGAGTTCCTGCACGTGGCCTACGCCGAGAGGCTCACCGGCTGTATCGCCGACACTCTTCACGCCGAGAGCGGAACGCCCGGCCCCTGACACCTACCAGGTCGACCGCTGCGACGGCTGCCGCGATCAGATCGGCAACCGGACTCGGGTCACCCGGTCGCTGCGGGTGTCACCGGGCCTGGTGGGCCGACGGCGCTCAGGAGCGGCTTGGCGGGGTGCTGGTGATGGTGTCGAGGCTCGACCGGTGCCTGTGCTCGGTCACGACGTTGGTCGTTACCTCGGCGACGCCGTCGATCTGTTGCACCTTGTCATGGATGAGGAGGCGCAGGTGGGCGGTGTCGCGGCAGAACACGTCGGCGACGGCGTCGTAGGCGCCCGCCAGGGTGGCCACATACACGGTCTCCTCTAGTCTGGACAGCGCGTCGGTCACCTCCGTCAGATGCCCGGGCCGAACCTTGAGCAGCAGGGTCGCGTGGATCGAGAGGCCGGTGAGGTGCGGATCGAGCCACACGTTGACCGAGAGCATCCCCGACGACCGCATCTGGTTGATCCGGTTCCGGACCGTGCCGGCACTGACCCCCACTGCCTTGGAGATGTCGCTGTAGCTCGTCCGGCCGTCCGCTTGCAGGGTCCGAACGATCCTTAGATCTATGTCGTCCAACTGCACGGCGGTCATATTACAAACCACCAAATACTACTGGTGTCATTTCCTGGAGGAATGTCTCGCGAATGTGTAATGCAACCCGATCGATTGCTTCACTTGAACGATCTGCGTGAGCCGCATCTTTAGGGTGAATGCCGACGGTCCGATACACGAGGTCGCAGTCCTTGGTCGGGGAGCGGCGAAGACTCAGACCGAGAATCAATATTACTCGAAATATAATCGCCATTACTAGATATCGGCCCGCTGGTTCGTGCAGACCGGGCGGGCTCGTGAGCAGCCTCCAGCACCCAGGCCCCCTTGAGTCTCGGCTGTGTGTTGTAGACGAATCACTCCTGGCATCGCAAGAGTGATACAAGAATCAACCATTTGACTGCTTGATTACTCCGATATTTGTAGAAGAAAACGCTTCGGCCTAATGATTCGCTATTCTTGCTCTGGAGTAAGCCAACGTTGGCGTTCTTTGGACTTCCGTTCTGCTGGAACTCCTTATCGCACTGTGTTGTGGGTCCGCACCGCCGGCGGGCCGCGGGTGCTCACCCCGGGATGCACAATCGCGGCCGCTCCGTTCACCCGAATGCTGCATCGTCGACGGCCGATTCGTGCGATCATGGTTCGGCACGCTGTAGCGAGTGCCTCGCGGCAGGAAGGGGCGAGCAAGGCGTGGACCGCCACACCCGCGGCGCCGATCTGCTGGCCGAGGAGGCTGTGGCCCGTGTCGCGGGATGGCTGGAGGCGGCCGGGCCGCTGGCGTCCGGGCGGGACAGCGCCGCGACCCGGCGCCTGTCGGGTGTGGTGACGGACCCGCCGGCCACCGCCTTCGCCATGCGGTTCGTCGACCGGGTGATCCGGCCCGAGGATCCCGAGACCGCCGCGGGCCAGCTGGCCTCGTTGGTGGCCGAGGCGCGGCTGCCCGCGTTCCTGTCGCCGCTGGACCGGCTGCTGTTGCGGCTCGGGGCGCGGCTCGGCCCCCGGCTGCCGCGGCTGGTCATGCCGATCGCCCAGCGCCGCATGAGGGCCCTCGTCGGCCACCTGGTCGTGGACTCCGAGCCCCAGCGGCTGTCGGCCCACCTGGGGGCCCGGGCCGCGCAGGGCTACTCGCTGAACGTGAGCATGCTGGGCGAGGCCGTCCTGGGCGAGGCCGAGGCCCGGCGCCGCCACACCGAGGTGCTCGACACCCTTGCCCAGCCCGACGTCGACTACGTGTCGGTCAAGGTGTCGGCGGTGGTGTCCCAGCTCAATCCGTGGGACTTCGACGGGTCGCTGCACCGGATCTGCGAGGCTCTGCGCCCCCTGCTTCGAGCCGCCGCGTCCGCGTCGCCGGCGACGTTCATCAACCTCGACATGGAGGAGTACCACGACCTCGAGCTGACCGTGGGAGCCTTCCGCCGCCTGCTGGAGGAGCCCGAGTTCGCGACCCTCGACGCCGGCATCGCGCTGCAGGCCTACCTGCCCGACTGCTTCGACGCGCTCATGGACCTGGTCGAATGGCACAACGGCCTGGTGGCCGGGGGCCGCCGCCGGGCCTCGATCAAGATCCGCCTGGTGAAGGGCGCCAACCTGGCCATGGAGCGGGTGGAAGCCGCCATGCGGGGCTGGCCGCAGGCGCCCTATCCGACCAAGGCCGAGACCGACGCCAACTTCAAGCGCTGCCTCGACTGGATGCTCACACCGGACCGCACCGACTCAGTACGCATCGGCGTGGCCAGCCACAACCTCTTCGACGTGGCCTGGGCCGATCTGCTGGCCGACCAGCGCGACGTCCGTGACCGGGTGGGGTTCGAGATGCTCGAGGGCATGGCGCCCGCGCAGGCCGAACGGCTGCGCTCCGCTGATCGGGAAGTGCTGCTGTACACGCCCGCGGTGGCCGCCGAGGACTTCGACGTGGCCATCGCCTACCTGTTCCGCCGCCTGGAGGAGAACGCCTCCGACGAGAACTTCATCCACCACCTGTTCGGCCTGCAGCCCGGCAGCGCTGCCTTCGAGGCCGAGGCGGCCAAGTTCCGTGCCTCGGTCGCCGAGAGGTGGTCGGTCGGGCGGGTCCCGCGCCGACGCCAGGACCGCAACCGCCCGCCGGAGCCCGCCGACCCGGCCGGCGGCTTCTTCAACGAGCCCGACACCGACCCCGCGCTGGCCCCGAACCGGGCCTGGGCCCGCGAGATCGTCTCCAGGCATTGGAGCGGGCCGGCTGCCGCGCCCACCCGCGATGTCGCCGGCGTGGACCGGGTCGTCGCGGCCGCCGCCGAGCAGCAGGCGGGCTGGGCCGCCCGGCCGCCCGCCGAGCGCCGGGACCTGCTGTGGCGGGCGGCGGACGAGCTGAGCCGCAGGCGGGGCGACCTGGTGGCGGCCATGGTCCACGAGGGCCACAAGACCGTCGCCGAGGCCGACCCCGAGGTGTCCGAGGCCATCGACTTCGCCCGCTGGTACGGCCAGCGGGCCCTCGATCTGGTCGGGCCCGGCCTGGCCGACCCGGAACTGGCCCGGTTCGAGCCGTTCGGGGTGGTGCTGGTGGTTCCCCCGTGGAACTTCCCGGTGGCCATACCGTCGGGCGGGGTTTTCGCTGCGCTGGCCGCCGGCAACGCCGTCATCCTCAAACCGGCGCCCGAGACGCCCGGCTGCGCCGAGATCGTGGCCGAGTGCTGCTGGGCGGCGGGCCTCCCGCGGGATCTGGTCGGCTTCATCCGCACCCGCGACGACGATGTGGGCCGGCACCTGGTCACCCATCGCGATGTGCATGCCGTGATCTTGACCGGGGCCTATGACACGGCCCGGATGTTCCTGTCGTGGAAGCCCGCCATGCGCCTGCTGGCGGAGACCTCGGGCAAGAACGCCATGGTGATCACTCCCAACGCCGACATCGACCTGGCCGTGGCCGACCTGGTGGCATCGGCGTTCGGGCACTCGGGCCAGAAGTGCTCGGCCGCCAGCCTGGCCGTCTGTGTGGGCGACGCCTACGACTCCCGGCGGCTGCGCCGACAACTCGCCGACGCAGTGAACGGCCTCAACGTCGGCCCCAGCACAGAGTTGGCAACGTCGGTGGGCCCGACCATCGGCGAGCCCGAGGGCAAGCTGCTGCGAGCCCTAACCCGCCCCGACGACGGCGAGGAGTGGCTGGTCGAGCCCCGCCGCCTCGACGCCGCCACCTGGACCCCCGGCGTGCGCCTGGGGGTGCGAGGTGGCTCATGGTTCCACCAGACGGAGTGCTTCGGCCCGGTGCTGGGCCTGATGCGGGCCGAGACCCTGCACGAGGCCATCGCCATCCAGAACTCGACCGCTTACGGGCTCACCGGCGGAATCCACACCCTGGACCCCACCGAGATCCGCCAGTGGAGCGACACCGTCGAGGTCGGCAACGCTTACATCAACCGGGGCATTACCGGAGCCATCGTGCGCCGCCAGCCCTTCGGCGGCTGGAAGCGGTCCTCGGTCGGTCCCGGCCTCAAGGCGGGTGGCCCCAACTACGTGGCCGGCCTCGGCACCTGGCGTCCGGTCGATACCGGTCTCAGCGACGACGAGTGGCTCGCAGCGGCCCGGGCCAGCGACGCCGCCGCATGGCAAGCCGAGTTCGGCGTCGAGCACGACCCCTCCGGACTGCACTGCGAGTCCAACGCGTTGCGTTACCGGCCCCTTCCCCGCATGGCGCTGCGGGCCGAGACCGACGCCAGGCCCCGCGACATCGCCCGGGTCCGCACCGCGGCCGGCCGCTGCGGCGTGCCGCTCGTCGAGTCCCACGCCGCCGACGAGACCGGCGAGCAGTTCGCAGCCCGGCTCGACTCCCTCGGCGACCAGCGCGTGCGGATGCTGGGAACCTGCAGCCCCGAGCTGCGAGCCACAGCCAACGAGGCCGGTGTCCACATCGCCGACGATCCGGTCACCGCCGAGGGCCGGATCGAGCTGCTCAACTACCTGCGCGAGCAGGCCGTCACCCGCACCACCCACCGCTACGGCAACGTCCTCTGACCGGTCGTCGTACCTATGCCCAGTGGCCCGTCCCGCTCGTTTGACACTGTGGTTGTCGGTGGGGGCATCGCCGGGGTGTCGGCCGCGTGGGCACTGGCCCGCCGGGGGCACGATGTGGCCGTCGTCGAGCGAGAGCCGTCTCTCGCCGCGCACAGCACGGGACGGTCGGCCGCTCAGTTCCTGGCCTCCTACGGCGGGCCCGCCAACCGGGTCCTCAGCGCGGCGTCGCGGCCCTTTCTTGAAGCCGGCGCCGACGGCCTGGCCGACAGCGAGCTGCTGGAGCCCCGCGACGTGCTGTGGGTGGCGCCCTCCGGATTCGAACAGGAACTGCGGGCCAGCATCGCCGCCAACGAGACCACGGGCACACCGTGCGAGCGCCTCGATGCCGCCAGCGCCCTCGACCTCTGCCCCGTCCTCGACCCGCGCTGGCTGGACGGCGGGGTGATCGAGTACGGCGGCTTCGACATCGACGTCGCCGGGCTGCACCAGGCCTTCCTGCACGGCGCCCGCGCCGAGGGAGCGGCGGTGCTGCGGGAGCACGGAGTGCGGGCCCTCGACCGGCGCGACGGCTGCTGGCAGGTGGATGTCGGCGAGCGTGTCCTGAGTTGCGCCACCGTCATCAACGCGGCCGGCGCCTGGGCCGACGACGTAGCCCGCATGGCCGGAGTGCGCCCTGTCGGCCTGCAGCCGTACCGGCGCACCGTGTTCACGTTCGCGAGCCACTACGAGTCGGCGGGCTGGCCCCTGGTCGTCGGCGCGGACGAGAGCTTCTACTTCAAGCCCGAGGGCGCCAGCCAGTTCCTGGCCTCCCCGGCCGACGAGGATCCCGTTGACCCCTGTGACATCAAGCCCCGCGAGATCGACGTCGCAGCCGGGATCGAGTCCGTCAACCGGGCCACGATCCTCGACGTCCGCTCGGTCCGCTCTACCTGGGCCGGTCTGCGCACCTTCGCGCCGGACCGGGTACCGGTCGTCGGCTTCGATCCCGGCGCCGAGGGGTTCTTCTGGTGCGCGGGGCAGGGCGGCACCGGTATCCAGACGTCCCCGGCCATCGCATCGCTGGTGACCGACCTGATCGGCGGCGTCCCTGCCGGCCCGCTGGGCGACATCGTCGCCGAAATCAGTCCTGAGCGCCTCCCGCGACGATAGGCAGTGCCGGACGCACATCTACCGACGCTGGGCTATGCCGAATGCCCATGAACCTGGCCGCGAAGCCTCAAATATCGTGAACCAATCGACCTCGGATCACGAACGGGAGACAGCGCGAATGGTCCGGATACTGTGGATCAACCCCGTCGGTACCAGCGCGTACGACGCGCCCATAGGCGCCGAGTTGCGCCGCGAGGCTGCGCCAGCGACCCGGGTGGACGTGTGCTCGCTTCCCGATGTCGGCCCTCAGCATCTTGAATGGAACGCGCTGGAGGCGGTGGTGGCCGGTCCCACCATGGGCGTGGTCCGCTGGGCCGCCGAGCAGCGGGGCTACGACGCTGCGGTCATCGGCTGCTTCTACGATCCGTTCCTGCGCGGCGCCCGGGAACTGGCGGGCCCCATGGCCGTCACCGCGCCGGCCGAGGCCTGCCTCCACATCGCTGCCACCGTCGGCGAGCGGGTCTCGATCCTGGTGGGGCGGCGCAAGTGGATCCCCGAGATGCACGAGAATGTGGTCAAGTACGGACACGGCGACCATCTGGCGTCGTTCCGGGTGCTCGACATGAGCGTCGACGAGTTCCAAGCCGATCCGGAGACCACCCAGCAACGCATCGTCACCGAAGCCGAGGAGGCGGTGCGCGCCGACCGGGCCGACGCGGTAGTGCTGGGATGCACCATCGAGTTCGGCTTCTACCGGGAGGTGCAGGACAAAATCGGCGTCCCGGTGATCGATGCCATCACTGCGCCCCTGCGCTACGCCGAGTTTCTTGCCACTGTCGGCACCGATCACGGCTGGCGGACCAGCCGGACCGGCGGCTACGACTCCGTTCCGGCGCGCGAACTCGAGTGGATCCCGATGCTGGAGCCCGTGCTCGACATCGACCCCCGGCCTTGACCCGGGCCACTAGACCGGCCCAGATGGAGCAGCCATGGACACGCTGACCGCCGACGACATCGAAGCCCTGTGTCTCGGCGCGACCCTGCTCGGCACCGGCGGCGGCGGCGACCCCTATATCGCCAAGCTCGTCGCTCACCAGGCCCTGGAGACCTACGGACCCGTCGAGGTGGTCAATGCCGCCGACCTTGCCCCCGACGCGTTGGTTCTCACCACCGCGGTAATCGGGGCGCCCACCGTTATCCTGGAGAAGATCCCGGCCGGGACCGAGTATGTGGCAGGCGTCAAGGCCCTGGCCTCGTACCTGGGCAAGGAGCCCGCCGCGATCATGCCGATCGAGGTCGGAGGGTGCAACACGCTGCTGCCCATCGCCACCGCGGCGGAGATGGGCCTGCCCATAGTCAACGCAGACTCGATGCGCCGGGCGTTCCCCCAGATCGAGATGACGGTGTTCACGCTGGCCGGGCTGCCGGCCGGCCCGCTGTCGGTCGCCGACGAGAAGGGCAACCAGTGCGTGTTCGAGACGACCACCAACCAGGTGGCGGAGACGCTGGCCCGCACCTCGGTCATCCAGCTCGGGTTGGCCAACTCGATCAGCTGCTATCCGCTCACTGCGGCTCAGGTCGCCGAGCACGCCATCCAGGGCTCGCTCACCTACTGCACCGAGGTCGGGCGGCTGCTACAGGCAGTGAAGGACGGTGAGGACGGCGCCTGGGAGAGGTTCCTCGGCGAGTCGGGATCCAGGAGGTTCTTCAACGGCAAGGTCGTCGACCTCGACCGGCGCACCACCGACGGCTTCGCCCGGTCGACGGTGATCCTCGAAGACCTCGACGGACTGGACGCGACCATGCGCATAGAGGTGCAGAACGAGAACCTGATCGCCTTCCTGGACGGCAAACCCGCCATCACCACCCCCAACCTGATCTGCCTGCTCGACTGCGAGACGTTCGACCCCATCACCACCGAGGCTCTCGCCTACGGCAACCGGGTGCTGGTGATCGGGATGCCCTGCGCGCCGGAATGGCATCAGGAGGGGATGCTCGACCTGGTCGGGCCACGGGCCTTCGGCTACGACATCGACTTCGTGGAGCTGACGGCATGAGCGAGGACCGAGAGTTCCGCATTGGCATCGACGTCGGGGGCACCAACACCGACGCGGTGGTCATCGACGCCGAGGGCTCGGTGATCAGCGCGGTCAAGGTGGCCACGACGCCCGAGCCCATCGACGGCATCCGCGAGTCGCTCAGCGAGGTTCTCCAGGGCACCGACAAGACGCGGGTGGCGAAGGCCATGCTGGGTACCACCCACCCCACCAACGCCATCATCCAGCGGCAGGGTCTCGACACGGTGGGTGTGCTGCGCCTGGCTGCCCCGTCCTCGCTGGGCGTGAGACCCGGCGCGGCCTGGCCCTCCGACATCCGGGACATGGTCATCGGGGTCTCGGCCATCATCGAGGGCGGCAACGAGTACACCGGAGCCGAGATCGCTCCGCTCGATACCGGCGCGGTGCGCCGCTTCGCCGCCGATGCCGTCGCCGCGGGATGCCGAGCCATCGCGGTGTCGGCCGCTTTCAGTCCGGCGACCAGCGAGCATGAGCTACGGGCCCGAGATGTCCTCGCGGCCGAATTGGGCGACGCTTTCCCGGTGTCGCTCAGCCACCAGGTCGGATCGTTGGGCCTGCTCGAGCGCGAGAACGCCACCATCCTCAACGCCGCGCTGCTGAGTGTGGCGTCCAGCGTGGTCGACGGTTTCGAGAACGCGCTCGCCGCCCACCAACTGGCCATAGACGCCTACCTCACGCAGAACGACGGCACCCTGCTCACCGCGGCCGAAGCCGGGCGCTTCCCGGTGCTGACCCTCGGATCGGGTCCTACCAACTCGATGCGGGGCGCCTGCGCGCTGGCGGGGGTGAACGATGCCGTCGTGATCGACGTGGGCGGCACGTCGGCCGATGCGGGCATCCTGGTGGACGGGTTCCCCCGCGAGTCCACCGCGGCGGTGGAGGTCGGCGGCGTGCGCACCAACTTCCGCATGCCCGATCTGATCTCGATCGGGCTGGGGGGAGGCACCGTGGTGCGCGACGCTGGGGCCGGCAACGGCTCCGAGCTGGCCATCGGTCCCGACTCGGTGGGCTACGCGGTGGCGACTGAGGCGTTGTGCGTCGGAGGCGGCACGCTCACACTGTCGGACATCTCGCTGGCGTCTGGGCGCCTCGACGGCTTCGGCGATAGCACGCTGGTGGAGGATCTCGAGCCCGGGCTGGTGCGCGACGCGCTGAACTGGGTGGACGAGCAGGTGTCGATCATGAGCGACCGGATGAAGTCGAGTCGGGCCGAGATCCCGCTGCTGGCCGTAGGTGGGGGAGCCCACCTGATCGCGGATCGGGTGCCCGGTATTTCCGAGGTGCTGCGCCCGCGTAGCTACTCGGTGGCCAACGCCTACGGCGCATGCATTGCCGAAGCCTCTGGAATGGTCGACCGGGTCTACAGCTACGACCGCTCCAGCCGGGAGGAGTGCCTCGACGACGCCAAGGAACTGGCCGCCAACGCTGCGGTGCGCTCCGGTGCCCACCCGGACCGGATCCGCATAACCACGGTCACCGAGGTTCCCATGACCTACGTGCCCGGCGGCGGTTGCCGAGTCATGGTCAAGGCCGTTGGTCCCCTGGCCTGAGCAGCGGCTGCGAATCGCCGGCCCTCGACAACACTCAGCGGTGTCGGGGAAGTGACGGGCGCGGCCCCAGGGTCGATCCTGCCGATCGCCGACTCTCACAATGACCTGTTGCTGGCCTGCATGCATCGGCACGAGCGCGGTGCGGCCGACCCGTTCGGAGACGACTGGTTGCCGGGGCTGCGGGCCGGCGGCGTGGTATTCCAGGTCCTCCCCATCTTCACCGAGGAGCAGTTCGTCGGCGAGGGGGCTCTGCGGCGCACGCTGGAGATCATCGCTCTGGCCCGTGAGATCGCAGCCGTCCACCGGTCCGACGTGGCCATCGCGCAGAAGGCCGCCGACATCGACCCCATCATCGACAGCGGGCGTATCGCCCTGCTGCTTGCCATCGAGGGAGCCGAGCCCGTCGGCTCGTCGATCTCCATGTTCGAGACGCTGCACCGCTTGGGGGTGCGCATGGCGTCGCTCACCTGGAACCGGCGCACGATGCTGGCCGACGGGACCGCCGAGTCCGGCACCGGTGGCCGCCTCTCGACACTCGGCGTGGAGGCTGTGGCCGAGATGGAGCGCCTCGGAATGGTGGTCGACATCAGCCACCTCTCGGCTGCGGGCGTGGAGCATCTGGCCGGGATCGCCACCAGACCCTTCGTGGCCAGCCACTCGTCGTGCCGGACGCTGTGCGACCACCCGCGGAACCTCACCGACTCCCAGATCCGGCTGGTGGCCGGCTCCGGCGGGTTCGTGGCCGTCAATGCCTTCGGCGCCTTCGTTTCCGACACAGTTCCCACCATCGACGGCTTCGTCGACCACATCGAGCACGCCGCCGCGGTCGCCGGCGAGGACCGGGTCGCCATCGGGGCGGACTTCATCGACGACTTGATCGGCACCGTGGATCCGATCCTCGGACGCCAGTTGCTCGTCGATCCTGCTGAACTCTCCTTCATCGAGGATCTGAAGGCGCCGTCCGACTATGCGAACCTGTCCAGCCGCCTCATCGATCGGTTCGGCCCCGACCGCTCGGTGCGCTTAGCGAGCGCCAACATGCTCGACTTCTTCCGGGCCAACCTGCCGTAGGGTCGAACCGGCCTCCTCTGAGCAGCGTCTGTAGGTTTGGGGCCGTGGGCAACCAGCGCCCGATCACGGTGCGACAGCTGCTGGCCTCGCCGGCGCTGACCGACGCTGAGCTGGTCGCGGGCGAAACAGGACTGGACGACGCGGTCACGGAGGTCGTCCTCCACGGCAGGCTCCGGTCCGATTCGCCTCCACAGCCCGGCGAGGTGGTGGTCTTCGACGCCGCCGACATCGGCGAGCACCTCTACCAGATCGACATGGCCATCCGAATCGTGGCCGACGCGGGCTCGTCCACCCTGATCGTCACCAACCCCGGCTTCGAACTCGGCGTGGGCGTCTGCCGCCTCGCCAACCGGTTCGACGTGCCGCTGGTGGTGTTGCCGGACACCGACGCCATGACCCTTACCCATCGGCTGAGGGCTCAGCTCTGGGCAGCCGATGTGGAGCACGCTTCGGCGGTCGACTCGCTGCTGGTCTCCCTGAGCCGGACCCGAACCGTCAGCGTGGACCGAGTGCTGGATTCCATCGCCGAACTGAGCGCGTCGAGGATCTGCCTGCTGGGCCAGGACCGGAGCCTCGTGGCCGGCGAACTGATCGAGATCGGGGACCGCCGGCTGGCGTCGGGACCGGCGTACCTGGTCGACAACTCCGCCGAGGCCTCGCTCCACAGCACCGCGATCGTTCTGACCCCCGGCGAGGCAGGCGAGGACGCCGACTATTGGCTGGTCGCCGAGAGCCGCGGGCCGGACGGCGTGCAGCGCCTGCTGCGGTCCCTGCTGCAGATCGGATCCTGGTACCTGGCGGCCCTGCTGGCCTCGGTGCGGGCCCGCACCGAGAGCGACGCCCGGCGGCGCATCGCCGTTCTCAATGAGTTGCTGGCCACCAGCGACCTTCACGAGCGCGACATCCGCAACCAGATGCTGGCGCTGGGATGGAGCGCTGCAGGATGGAACACCGGCCTCCACATCACGCTGCGCGGTGCCGACACCTCCCGGATCATCGATCTGCACGCGGAGGTGCGGGAGCGCCTACGGCGCGCCGGGATCGACGGGCCGCTGGTGGAGCGCAACGACGGCTGGAGCGGCTGGGTCACCGAGACGTCGGAACCGGCGGTGGAGAGCTACTCGGTGATGGTCCGCCGCCTGGGCGATGCGCTGGCCGAGTTTGTCGACGCGCACTCGGGCCTCCAGGCCCATGCTGGCATCGGGCGCCCGTACTCGGGTCTCGGAGGACTGCGCCGGTCGCTGACGGAGGCCCACGAGGCGGCGCTGATTGCCAACGCCCGCTTCGGGGGTCGTTTCGGTGCAGCCCACATCGATCAGCTCGGCGTGCAGCGGGTGTTGATGGGCTGGTTCGGATCCGAGGACTTCGCCCGCTACGCCCGGTTCATACTGCAGCCGGTCCTCGACGTCGACAATGACAACGAGCTGCTCAGGACGCTCGAGGTCTACCTCGATGCCAGCTGCTCCACCACGGAGGCCGCGCTGGTGCTGGGGCTGCACCGCAACACCGTCGCCAACCGGATGCGTCGCATAGCCGGCCTGCTCGGCGTCGCTCTGGATGACGCAGAGACCCGCCTGTCACTGCAACTCGCCTGCCGGATGCTGCGCATCAACCGTCAGCCAGCTCCGCTTGTGCAGAACGCACTGGAATAGGGGATTCACATATGCATCCAGCCTAAACCGGTGTCCGGCGTCTCGCCTTATGGTGCGGTCAGCTCGGCATGAGCCGGGCGGCGTACCAGGAGGAGGTGACGCCCGATGGCGAGAATCCCGCGCATAAGACTCTCGCTCCTGTGGCTCGCACTCGTCGCAGCATTCGCGCTGGTCGCGGCCTCTTGTGGAGGCGACGACGGCGAAGAGGCTGGCGGGGAGCAGACGCAGGAGCCGGCCCCGGCTGACAGCGGCGGTGACGAGGCCGCGCCGGAGCCTGCGCCCGACGAGGGCGACGAGGTTGACGAGCCCACACCCGAGGAGTCCACGCCCGATGAGGCCGCGCCGGAGCCTGCGCCCGATGAGGGCGACCAGGCCGTGGCTGACGAGGGTGGCGAGGTGGCCGAGCCGGAGCCGGCCGCACCCGACGAGCCGTTCCAGGTCGCCTATCTCTCGGCCAGCTCAGCCAACACCTGGCTGCTCTCGTCGCGCCTTGAGATGGAGGTGGTAGCTGAGGCCAACAACATCGAGATCACCGAGTTCGACGCCCAATTCGACCCGGGTCTGCAGACCACCCAGTTCCAGGACGTGATCGCCTCGGGCGCCTACGACGGCGTGATCCTGGTATCGATCGTCGGCATCGGTTCGGTCCCTGACATCGAGGCTGCGCTCGATGCGGGCCTGGACGTGGTCACCCTCAACCAGGTGGTGGGCGAGGACTACACCACCTCGGAGCCCCAAGTTCCCGGCGTCAGCGCCAACGTCATGGCCGCCCCGTTCGTGAACGGCAAGCGCCTCGGCGAACTCACGGTGCTGGCCTGCGCCGACCTCGACCCGTGCGAGGTTGTCTACATCTACGGGATCAAGGGCCTGCCCATCGATGACGCGGCCCGAGCCGGCCTCGACGAGGTCATCGCCGCCTACCCGGCCATCACCATCGTCGCCGAGGGCGAGGGTCAGTACCTCGGTCCTGAGGGCGGCATCAACGCGACTCAGGACATACTCCAGGTCGCACCGGACTTCGACGTGCTCGTTGGCGCCGACCAGTCGGTGCAGGGCGCTGAGATCGTCCTCGCCGATGAGGGCAAGCTCGATCAGGTCCGTCTCGTGGGGTGGGGCGGATCGGTGCCGGCTATTGAAGGCATCACCGGCGGGCGCTGGTTCGGCGGAGTGTTCGGAGCCCCCGGCGACGAGGGGCGCATCGCCATGGAGGCCATGGTCTCGGCACTGACCGGCGGTCCCGACTTGGGCGGCGTGGACCCGCTGGCTGATCTACCCGACAATGGGCTGGTGACCGCCGACAACGTGGACCTGTTCACACCCCAGTGGGACGGCTGAGACAGCCACCTGGGCCCGGCCCTTCCGCGCCCCGAGTGCGGCAAGCAACCCGATGAATCACGCCGAAGCGCTTGTGAGCGTTCGCAACGTCAGCAAGCGCTTCGGCGCGACTCAGGCCCTAAAGGACGTCTCGGTCGACTTCGAGGCCGGTCGCGTCCATGGGCTGGTTGGCGAGAACGGCGCCGGCAAGTCCACGCTCTGCGGGGTCGTCCTGGGCGTGCACGCCCCCGACGCGGGCACGATCTGCATGGACGGCTCGACTCTCCGGCTCGACAGCCCCGCGGAGGGGGCCGACCGAGGCCTTGTCGGGGTGGCCCAGGAGTTGTCGCTGCTGCCCGCCATGAGCGTGGTGGACAATGTCGTGCTGGGCACCGAGGAACACTGGGGTCCGTTCGTGAGGGACCGCGCCAACCGCCGCCGGGTCGAGGCCCTCGTTGCCGAGCACGGCTTGGAGGTATCTCTCGACGCTCGAGTCGGGTCTCAGTCCGTGGCCGACCAGCAGAAGGTGGAGATCCTGCGGGCTTTGGGCCGGCGGTCGCGCCTGGTGGTGCTGGACGAACCGACGGCCCGGCTGGCCAGTCACGAGGCTGTGGAGCTGCGGGGCACCGTGCGCCGCCTGGCCGAGCGCGGGGTGGCCGTGGTCTACGTCTCGCATTTTCTCGACGAGGTGCTGTCCGTCGCGGACACCGTCACGGTCATGCGCGACGGGCGGATAGTACGCACCGGTCCGGCTCGCCTGGAGTCGCACGCGTCGCTTGTGGAGGGCATGACCGGCCGCCAGATAGGCGAGGTCTTCCCGCCCAAGCCGCCCGCCCCGGCCGATGACGCACCGGTGGTGCTGCGGGTCGAGGGGCTCAGCTCGGCCGGTGCCGGGTTCTCCGACGTGTCGCTGCAGATCAGGGCAGGCGAGATCCTGGGGCTCGCGGGATTGGTCGGAGCGGGTCGCAGTGAGGTTGCCCACGCCGTCTACGGCGCACACGCGACCGCGGCCGGATCGGTCGAGGTCTGCGGTCACCGGCTGTCGGGCAGCATTGAGGACGCGCTGGCCAACGGAGTGGGCCTGATCCCCGAATCGCGCCGCGATCAGGGCCTGATGGCCAGGCGGCCCGTACGGGACAACACGACACTGCCCCATCTGAGACGCTTCGCCGGCCGGCTGGGCATGCGCACCGGCGAGGAGCAGGAGGCGGCGTCACGGGCCTGCGACGAGGTCGGCGTGCGGGCACAAAGCGTGCTGGCACCGGTGGCGGCCCTGTCGGGCGGCAACCAGCAGAAGGTGCTCTTCGCCCGGGCCGTGCTAGTCGAGCCGAGGCTCCTCATAGCCGACGAGCCCACGCGGGGCGTGGACGTCGGCTCGAAGCGAGCGATCTACGAGGCGCTCAACCGCATGGCCCGCTCGGGATGCGCGGTTCTCCTCGTCTCCTCGGAGTTGGAGGAGGTGATCGGCACCTGTCATCGGGCGTTGGTGATGCGCAGGGGCCGCATCGTCGCCGAGCATGCAGGCAGCGAGATGACCGAGGAGAGGCTGCTGGCGGACGCCTTCGGCCCTGGGCATGGAGCCGGAGGGGGCCGCGGGGACCCGGCATCGGCGGAGGGTGAGTCCCCATGATGGCCCAGGCTCTCCCCGCGGTCCGCCGCTACGGCATCGCCTTCGTCACGGTCACCCTGTTCATCTTCCTGGCGGCAACGACCGACGGTTTCTTGAGCCAGGCCAACTTCCGCAACATTCTCGACCAGCAGTCGGCCCTGCTCATCGCGGCCTCGTTCGCGACCATCACCATGATCGCGGGCGGCTTCGACATCTCGGCCGCTTCGGTCTTCGTGGTCTCGCCGCTGTTCGCGTTGCAGGTTGAGAACGCCACCGGTGACGCCGCGCTGGCGCTCGTCGTCGGGGTGGCGGTCGGGCTGGCCGTCGGGGTGGCCAACGGGCTGGTGGTCACGGTTCTGAAGGTCAATTCGTTCATCGCCACGCTGGCAACTTCGTTCATGGTGTTCGGCGCCGGCTTCCTGATCAGCGACCGAAGCGTGCTCAGGGCCTCCACCGACGCCTACCCGGCGATCGCCCGCACCCGCTGGTGGGGTATCACCACCGGTGCATGGATCGCGGCCGCCGTGGTGGCGGTGGCCTGGATCCTGTTGAGCCGCACCCGATTCGGCCGCCACGTGTACGCCGCCGGCGGCAACGCCGAGGCTGCTCGCCTGGCCGGAGTTCCGGTGGCCCGCGTGAAGACCATCACATTCGCGCTGGCCGGAGCGGCCGCCGGACTGGCCGGTGTGGTCTCGTCCTCGCGGTCGCTGTCCGCGCTTCCGTCCGACGACTTCAGCTTCGTGTTCGGCGTGATCGCCGCGGTGGTGGTGGGCGGGACGTCAATTGCGGGGGGCGAGGGCGCGGTGTGGCGCACCGTCGCGGGAGCGTTCTTCATCGCGCTGATGGTCAACGGGTTCAACCTGCACCAGGTCGATCCGATCTGGCAGCGGGTCATTCAAGGGGCGGTGATACTGGCCGCGGTCGCCATCGACTCCTGGACCCAGCGCCGCCCAACGTAGTGGATTGAGTCGAAGTCGAGTCGGCAGATAGTATCGTTAATGGTATCATCCGTGCGTGTGGATGTGGAGGCCGCGCATGGCGAAGCCCTACCAGGTTCGGCAGATGCTCAAGGCCATCGAGAAGTTGGAGGCGCTACGTGATTGATCACTACACCTATCGTGTGACCTGGTCCGCCGAGGATGACGAGCACGTGGGCCTTTGTCTGGAATTCCCGTCACTGAGCTGGCTCGCCCAAACGCCCGACGAGGCCTTCTCCGGTATCCGGCAACTCGTGCAGGAAGTTGTCGTAGACATGCGATCCAATGGCGAGGAGCTGCCGGCGCCCTTGGCGGACCGCGCCTACAGCGGAAGGTTCCTGGTGCGGGTGCCGCCCGAGACGCACCGCCGACTGGTGGTGCGAGCAGCTGAGAACGGCGTCAGCCTCAACCGTCTCGTTAGCGCTCTCCTAGCCGAGTGAGCAACGCTTCGGCCATGGCCAACGGGTTCCCGCGTCAGAAGTGGATGGCCGACGTCGGCACGGCAGAGTTCGAGGCCGAAGCTCACCGCCAGTCGGCTGCGGTGGCCGCCAGCGAGCACGCAGCCGACGACCAAGCCTTCATCGATGCGCTCAGCGTTGACATGCCTGCGTGATGCGCATGCTCGACGCGGCTGCGGTTCGGGCCGCCACGCCGTGGCCCGAGTTGATCGCCGCCATCGCCGCCGCGTTGGCCGGGGACGCCGTGACCGCGCCCGAGCGCCACGTGCATCCGGTCGGCCTGCCCGACGACGGCACCGGAGCTCTCCTCCTGATGCCCGCCTGGGTGGACACCGAGATGATCGGCGTCAAGGCCGTCACCTACGTTCCGTCCAACGCGGGCACCGATGTGCCGACCGTCAACGCCGTGTATGTGCTGTTCGACGGCCGTACCGGGGAGCCGCACGCGGTGCTCGACGGCGGCGAGCTGACCGATCGCCGCACCGCGGCCGTCTCGGCGCTGGCCGGGTCGCGTCTGGTCCGCGCCGACGCCGAGGGGCTCCTGGTGGTGGGAACGGGCCGGCTGTCGCCCAACATGGCTCGGGCCCACGCCGCGGTCCGCCCGCTGTCCACCATCGAAATCTGGGGACGCCGCTCCGAGGCCGCCGCCGCGGTGGCCGAGCAGCTCCGAGCCGAGGGCCTGCCGGCCGAGGCGTCCGCCGACCTCGACGCCAGCGTCGGCCGGGCCGACATCGTGTCGTGCGTCACCGGCGCCACCGAGCCGCTGGTGCGCGGCGAGCTGCTCGCGCCGGGCGCGCACCTCGATCTCGTCGGCAGCTTCCGGCCCGACATGCGCGAGTCCGACGACGCGGCGGCGGCCCGGGCCACGATCTTCGTCGACACCGCCGCCGGAGCTCTGATGTCGGGCGACCTGGCCCAGCCCATCGCCGACGACGCCATAACCGAGGACTCAATCGTGGCCGATCTGCGGTCCCTCGCTGCCGGCGACCACCCCGGCCGGACAGCCCCCGATGAGATCACCCTCTTCAAGTCGGCCGGGTTCGCAGCCGCCGACCTGGCCGCAGCCCGCCTCGCCCTGCGCTGACTGGCGGGCGGTCGCCCCGGCATCCACCTCGGTGCCGGCCAGTAGACAGGCCATGCAACGAGTGACCGGCCTGGGGCATCGTAGGTAGTAATGGGACAATACTCGCCTCCCGATCCCGGCGACCTGACCGGCAATCGCGCCGACCTGGAGAGTCTCTTCCTGGTCGAGCGGGTACCCATGGTCCGGCTGGCCACTCTGATGGTGGGCTCGCGGGCCATCGCCGAGGAGGTCGTGCAGGACGCCTTCGCCTCGGTCAGCGAGCGGTGGAACGGACTCGACCGACCGGGCGCATACCTGAGGACGGTGGTGGTCAACGGGTGCGCGCAGACGCTGCGCCGCCGCTCGGTGGAGGCCCGGCACAGACCAGTGAGGCTCGAGAACTCCGACGAGATCCCCATTCGGCTCATCGAACTGCGCAGCGCTCTGGACCGCCTCAACGACCGCCAGCGGATCGTCGTGGTACTGCGTTACTTCGTGGACATGCCTGACGACGAGATCGCCCGGGCGCTGGATGTGAAGCCGTCGACGGTGCGCTCGCTGGCCCACCGCGCCCTGGCCGTGCTTCGAAGGGAGCTGCGATGACCGAGCTCGAAGATCGCTTGCGTCAAGAACTGCCCGCGCTCGCCGACCTGCTCATGGCGGAGCAGACCGCAGAGCCAGTAGAGCCGGAGGAGACCGGGGACGTTCTCGAGGGCCGCGCCGGCCTGGTGGTGGAAGTCGGTGTGCAGCCGACCGGTAGACGGCCCCGATGGCCGCTCCTGGTGGCGGCCGCAGCGCTGGCGATCATGGCCGGCATCGCGGCGCTGCTGATCGACACGTCCAGCCGCTCGGAGGTCACAACCACAGCGATCGCCGCAGACAGGACTCCAGACGGAGAGCCCGAGACACCCGTGAGGCAGACGGAGGCCCCAAGCGGTGCGTCCGGGGTACCTGAAGGACAGGCTGAGTTCCCCACCGGGGGATCGGCTGCTCCTGAGGCCAACATTGAAGAGCCCAGTGAACAAGCTCCGGCCGAGCCCTCCGAGGGCGAGATAGAAGGGCCAGCTGAGCCGTCGCCCGAGCAGGCAACGCCCGATGTTGTCGTCGCACCCGAGGTCAGCAGTCCCGACATCACTTACCGTGCCGTCTCCGCCAGCGGGGACCACAGTTGCGCGATCGCGGCCGGCGGCGCTGTCGTCTGCTGGGGGAGCAACGACTTCGGGCAGGCTGATGCTCCTGGGGGCACGTACCAGGCTGTCGCCGCGGGTTACGACCACAGTTGCGCGGTTGCGGCCGGGGGCTCCGTCGTCTGCTGGGGGAGCAACGACTTCGGGCAGGCTGATGCTCCTGGGGGCACGTACCAGGCTGTCGCCGCGGGTTACGACCACAGTTGCGCGATCGCGGCCGGCGGCGCTGTCGTCTGCTGGGGGAGCAACGACTTCGGGCAGTCCGATGCTCCTGGGGGCACGTACCAGGCTGTCGCCGCGGGTTACGACCACAGTTGCGCGATCGCGGCCGGCGGCGCTGTCGTCTGCTGGGGAAACAACGACTTCGGGCAGGCTGATGCTCCTGGGGGCACGTACCAGGCTGTCGCCGCGGGTTACGACCACAGTTGCGCGATCGCGGCCGGGGGCTCCGTCGTCTGCTGGGGAAACAACGACTTGGGGCAGTCCGATGCTCCTGAGGGCACCTATCGAGATGTCGCCGTTGGCGACAGCCACAGCTGCGCGATCGCATCCAGCGGCACGATCCTGTGCTGGGGTCACAACGGCTTGGGGCAGGCTGATGTCCCTGGGGGCACCTATCGAGCTGTCGCCGCGGGCGCGAATCACAGCTGCGCGATCGCATCCAGCGGCATGATCGTCTGCTGGGGAGTCAGAGTCGCCCAAGTGGCCGACGCCCCGGAGGGCACCTACCGGGCCGTCGCAGCCGGCTGGCTTCACAACTGCGCCATCACGACCGGCGGCGCCGTCGCCTGCTGGGGGGACAACACCTACGGGCAGGCCGACCCTCCAGCGGGCGCCTTCAAGGCCCTCGCGGCAGGCTCGCTCCACAACTGTGCGGTATCCATCAGCGGCGAGATTGCTTGCTGGGGGGACAACCATCCGCCGGTGGGGCTTACCGACACCCCCGCGGGTGCCTACCGAACGGTTGCGGTGGGCGGGGTCCACAACTGTGCGATCGCGGTCGACGGCGCCGTTGCCTGTTGGGGGGACAACACCTATGGGCAGGCCGACGCTCCGGAGGGCGCCTACCAGGCGATTGCCGCCGGCGTTTACCACAGTTGTGCGATCGCGGTCGACGGCGCCGTTGCCTGTTGGGGGGACAACACCTATGGGCAGGCCGACGCTCCGAAGGGCGCCTACCAGGCGATTGCCGCCGGCGGGTTCCACAACTGCGCCATTGCGGCCGACAGCACCGTCACCTGCTGGGGCCACAACGCCGACGGCCAGGTCGACGCACCCGCAGGCACCTACAGCGCCATCTTCGCCGGCTACTACATCAGCTGCGCCATTGCGGTCGACGGCACGACGACCTGCTGGGGAAGCCGCGGATTCGGGATCGACGGCACCGTGGAGGGCCGCTACAAGGCGGTCTCGTCCGGCCATCGCCACAGTTGTGCGATAGCGATCGACGACACGATTCGCTGCTGGGGTTCGGTGCCGTCGCCTGAGGGCCTTCAATGGGCCATACGCGAGGGTTAGTGACGTGAGAGGGTTCCCCTTTGGGGGTGTTGCCAAGGTGCTGGTGGCGATTGCCCTTGTTTGTTCGTCCTGCGGCGGCGATACCACTACGGCCATAGAGGCGCCACCCACGACGACGGAACAAGTCTCGACGACTACCGATGATGTACCGCCAACATCGGATGAGGTGCCGACGACGACGACGACCGGTGAGGAGTCGCGCCTGAGGGAGGATCAAGCCCCCGCCTCGACTCCCTCGGAGGAGACCGAGGCATCGGGTGGGGTGTCCCAAGCTCCGGTAGAGGTTGCGGGTGCGGAGACGCAGACACCAGGCGCGATGCCGGCCGACGAGGCTCCGGCCACTGTGGCGCCGGAAGCGCACGGAGGGATCGAACGCACCTACAAGGCTGTCTCCGCTGGTGGCGGCCATGGCTGCGCAGTAGCGGCCGATGGAACCATCGCGTGCTGGGGAAACAACAACTTCGGCCAGTCCGACGCGCCGGCTGGCGCCTACAAGGCCGTAGCCGCTGACGGACTGCGCAGCTGTGCGATAGCAGCTGATGACACCCTCACCTGTTGGGGCGACAATGAGTTCGGCCAGTCCGACGCGCCGGCTGGCGCCTACAAGGCCGTAGCCACCGGCCTGTATCACGCCTGCGCCATAGCGTTCGACGACACGATCACTTGCTGGGGTGACGACGAGTTCGGTCAATCCAACGCGCCGGCTGGCGCCTACAAGGCGATCACCGCCGGCGGGAGGTACAGCTGCGCGATAGCGGTGGCCGGCGCCGTCGCCTGCTGGGGGCAGGACGTCGTCGGTCAGCTTGACGCCCCGTCAGCCACCTACACGTCTGTGTCGTCCGGCGCGGGACACAGCTGTGCGGTAGCGACCGACGAATCCATCTCATGCTGGGGAGACAACAGCTACGGGGAACTCGACGCTCCAGCGGGCGCGTACAAGGCCGTCTCCGCGGGAGCAGGGTTCAGTTGCGGCGTCGCAGCCGACGGCACGCTCACATGCTGGGGAGACAGCACCTACGGGCTGACCGATGCTCCCGCGGGCGCCTACAAAGCCGTCTCGTCGGGCGTGCGTCACAGCTGCGCTATCGCGACCGACGACACGGTCACCTGCTGGGGCCACTCGGTCTTCATTCTAGCCGACGCCCCGACGGGCACCTACCGGTCCGTCTCGGTAGGCCCGCTCCACAGCTGCGCGGTAGAAGGCGCAGGATCCGTCGTCTGCTGGGGAGACGACGAGCACGGGCAGCGCCAAGCGCCGGTAGGCGCCCACAGTGCTGTGTCCGTCGGCGTCGTACACACCTGCGCGATCGCGGGCGACAGCACGATCACCTGCTGGGGCGACAATAGCTACGGGGAATCGGATGCCCCGACGGGCACCTACAAGGAAGTCTCCGCTGGCGCGCTCCACAACTGCGCGCTGGCAACCGACGACTCCATCGTCTGTTGGGGGGACAACCGCGTTGGCCAGCTCGACGCTCCCGCAGGCGCTCACAGAGCCATCTCGGTTGGCACTTGGCACGGCTGCGCCCTAGCGACCGACGGCACCATCAGATGCTGGGGCGACAACCGCTTCGGGCAGTCCGATGCTCCCGCGGGCACCTACAGAGCGGTCTCCGTTGGCGAGGGCCACAGCTGTGCATTGGTGGTCGACGATTCCATCGTCTGCTGGGGCAACAACGCCTACGGGCAGAGCGATCCGCCAGCGGGTGTGCACAAGTCGATCGCGGCCGGCTCGGGCCATAGTTGCGCGATTGCAGCCGACGGCACGATCTCATGCTGGGGGGGCGACGAGTTGGGAATCGATGATGTCCCGCCGGGCACCTTCAGGACCCTCTCTGCTGATGTGTTCCACTCGTGCGCGATCTCATCTGATGGCACTATTGCCTGCTGGGGTCCGGTGCCGCCGCCGGCTGGCATTGTCTGGGTCATCGTCCCGCTCGGGCCCGAGCCCGAGCCTGTGTCCGAGCCCGAGCCCGAAACCGAGCCCGAGCTCTGTGTCCGAGCCCGAGCCCGAAACGGTGCCTGAAGCCGTCGTCGGTAGGCCTGCGCAGCCGGTTGGGGACGTGAGCGTTGTCGCCGGCCGTGCCGACTGGTCCAGACGCCTCAGGCATGCCCATTCCCAGGAAACCCTCGATCCGGGCCAGCCGCTCCCCGTTGGCCGCAACGCCTGCCGCAAGTCTCTCGATCGCGCCGCCGCTGCCTCGAGCTAGGTGGGGCCGGGCTCCTCGGTCTCGCCTGGGTGCAGCCTCGGCGACGCGGCGCTGGCGGCGTTGGGGCGCGGTGGCCTCAGGCTTACCGCGTGAGCAGCTGTTTGACCTCGGCGGCGGTCTCGATCTCGGTGGTGCGGTCGGCGCCGCAGGGGGTGAGGTTCAGGGTCGTCGCCCCGGCGTCGACGTAGGGCTGCAGGAAGTCGGCGATCTCGGCGGCCGACCCGCACGGGGTGTAGCGCTCGAAGGGCTCGAAGCTCATCCGGTAGAAGCGCTCCATCGTCTCGGCCACATGCGAGCGGCCCTCCTCTGCCGAGGCGCCCACGCCGACCCACAGCTGCAGGCCGTGGCGCCAGGCGACCTCCCGGCCGCCGCCGGCCGCCTCAACCCGCGCAACACCCGCGGCGAAGCGGCGGGGTGAGCACCACGCGGCCAGCCAGCCGTCGCCCAGCCGGCCCGCCCGCTCGAGGGCGGCGTCGCTGCGGCCCCCTACCACCAGCGGCACCGGCGGATCGGGCACGGGCCGGATCCGCCCAGCCTGGAACTGGAAGAACTCGCCGTCGCCGTCGACGGTCCGGCCCTCCAGCAGAGCGCGCACGAGCCCCAGTGCGACATCGGTGCGGCGGCCCCGGGTGGCCGGATCGACATCGCACACCTCGACCTCGCGGCGGTCGTCGCCACCGACGCCGACCCCCACCGTCAGGCGCCCCGGCGCGGCCTCGGCCAGGGTCGCGATCTGGCGGGCCGCCACCATCGGGTGGCGCAGCGGAAGCAGGTAGACGCCCACATGGATGCCGAGCCGGGGCTCCAGGCCGCTGAGGGCGGCCAGGGTGATCAGGCCGTCCATGCCGCTGCCGTCGCGGAAGCTCACATGGTCGGCGGTGAACACATGGTCGATGCCGGCATCGGCGATCCGGCCCATCAGCGACCGCTGCTCGCCGGCCGGAAGCCCCCACAGGCCCCACGGAACGCTCACACCGACGGCGACCATGTCAGCTCGTAGTCACAGCGTGGTGGTGTCGGTGGGGAGCCCCAGTCGCAGGCGACCGGCCGTCTCCAGGGTGCGGGGCGCCACCATGGCGTGCTGGGCGGCCACCGCGGTGTCGCGGAAGCAACGCTGGATCGGGCTGGAGCGGTACACCGCAACCCCGCCCGCGACCCGGAACATCGACGCAGCCACGTCGGCCGCGGTCTGGGTGGCGTGAGTGGCGGCCAGGCGGATCCGGCGCTTCTGATCGACGGTCGACGGTTGACCGGCTATCGCGCTCTGCCAGGTGTCGTCCACCGCGTCGAGCATCAGACCCCACGCCGCGGACAGCCTCGCCTCGGCCTGCGCCGTCTCGGCCTGGGTGGCGGTCCGCTCGGCCAGGGTCCGGCCGCTGCCCTGCGGCTTCTTCGCGCCGGCCAAGCCCACCAGCTCGTCGATCGAGCGGCGGGCGATTCCCACCGCGGCGGACGCCACCCCGCAGGCCAGAAGCCCGTAGAAGGAGAACCGCGACCAGGCGTTGTCCCGGACCGGCCCGCCGCTGCCGATCTGCACCCAGCGGCCCTCGGGAACGAACACGTCGGCGGCATCGAAGTCGACCGAGCCGGTGCCGGCCAGGCCGGCCACGTCCCAAGTCTCGATGAAGGTGATGTCAGCGGGATCCATGAACACGAACGGCGCAGCCAGACCGTCGCCGCGGGGCTCGGGCCGCCCGTCGGGACCGACCACCAGGCAGCCACCGCCGATGGTGGTGCAGTGCTTGGTGCCCGAGCCCCACTGCCATCGTCCCGACACCCGCAGCCCGCCGTCAACCGGCACGGCCCGGCCCCGGGGCATCACGAACCCACCGCCGATCGCCCCGGGATCGCCGAACAGGGCTTCAGCGTGAGGGTCGGGCAGGTACGACGCCAGCAGCGACGTCGTGGCGGCGACGGCCACGCACCAGCCGACCGAGCCGTCGTGGTAGGCGAACTCCTCCACGACCTCCAGGCTCTCGACCGCGGTCACCTGGGGCCCGCCCAGGTCTTCGGGTACGTACATCCGGAACGCCCCGGCCGGCCGGATCTCGTCCACCAGGTCCATCGGCAGCGTCCCCAGCGCCTCGATCCCCGCCGAGCGGGCACTTATGGCGGGCCCCAGCTCCCGGGCCGCAGCCAGCAACCGATGAGTCACGGCCCCCAATCTAGAGCGACGCCGCCACCCGCCTGCTCTCCCATCACGTTCAGTGCGGGCCGGCTGTCATGTATTGGCGTTGCCGGCCATGTAACCGCAATCGAAACCGAGACAGGAGGCTGGAGTAGCGGGTCAGCCAGTCGGCGGGGCCGATGTGCAAACATCACAGGCGATGCTGCAGCGCGCGGTGCACTTCGAGCCGGGCCGGTGCGCGGTCGAGGTCGAGCCCTCCGGTGGACTGCCCGAGGCGGGCTGGGTGTGGATCGACATCACCGCGGGACCTGAGGATCACGACGAGCTGGCCGAACTCGTCGAGCAGATGGGGCTGGACGCCCTGGCGGTGCGGGACGCGGTGGAGGACATCGACCTTCCCAAGGTGGACGACTTCGGGACGTTCATGCTGGTTGTGCTGCACGCGCTGGCCGAGGACCGGATCGAGACCTACGAGCTCGACTGCTTCCTGTCCGAGCGTCGGCTCGTCACCGTTCACGAGCCGCGCTCGCCGTCGGTCGACGTGCTCTGGGAAGGGGTCCTGTGCCGTCCCGAGGTGGCCAGCGGCGGCCCCGACGAGACCCTGGCCCGGCTCGCCGATGTGGCCGTCCGCCGGCTGGTGTCGGTGCTGGAGGTGTTCGACGACCGCAACGAGGAGCTCATCGACCTGGCCTTGAACGCCGACGCCGACTTCCTGATCGAGATCACCGCGGTGCGGGCCGACGTGGCCGCGCTGCGCCGGGTGGTGCATCCCCAGCGGGAGGCGCTCGACGTGCTGCGTCACTCGACCTCCCCGCTAGTGTCCGATCTGGGCCGCCGCCGGTTCTCGGACGTGTTCGACACCGCGTCCCGGGCCGCCCAGGGCGTCGACGGCGCCCGCACCGCCCTGGCCGAGACCCTCGACGCCTACCGGGGCGCCGAGGCCCGCCAGGCGACCGAGGTCACCAAGGTCCTCACGGTGTACGCGGCCATCATGCTGCCGCTGTCTCTGGTGGCCGGGTTCTTCGGCATGAACTTCGTCGACCTGCCGCTGCTGGCCAGCCCGGCCGGATGGCTCGTCGTCACCGGGCTCATGGCCTTCATCGCCATCCTGTCTCTGGGCGTGTTCGTGTCGCTGGGGTGGACGCGCCGCCCGTCCGGTCGGACCGCGGGCGCGGTCATCGGTCGCGGCCTGGTCGAGGCGGCCCGCGCCCCGGCCCAGCTCGTCGGGGCGGTGTTCGAGATCTCCACCATGCCGATGCGCTCGGTGGCGGGATCCGTCACCGGGGCTCGCCGCACCAAGGCTCCCGAGCCGGAGTCTGACTGATCTCATCGGCCCGGGCCCGTCCGGAGCGCCCGATTGCCTCTAGCCCTCCCCAACCAATATCCCTGTAGTTGACAACCGCAGAGGTCCTCCAGCACAGGAATTCCCGGCCGTGAGGAGACGAGCCCTACTTGAAGACGACTGTCTTCCTCAGCCAGCTGGCCAGGGCCTCTTCGTCTATCTCGCCGGCTGCCACCGCGACCATGGTGCGCTCGGCGCCGTCGATGTCGGGAGGGTCGGGGTTCCACTTGCCGCCGTTGAGGTCGACAAACACGACGAGCGAGGCCCAAGCGGCCCGCTTGTTGCCGTCGGGCAAAGGGTGATTGCGCGCTAGCCGCCAACACAGCACGGCCGCTTTGTCGACGATGTCGGGATAGAAGTCCTCGTCACCGAACCCCGCCATCGGAGCATGAAGGGCAGAGTCTGCGAGCTCGATGCGGCTGGACTGCG
>LXNJ01000089.1_pt1 | contig 60133 bp, 42 predicted proteins | sample 809081 | NCBI WGS metagenome assembly LXNJ01 (sample SAMN04870510, study PRJNA318959) | sponge metagenome | biome: sponge; feature: marine sponge reef; material: water | host: Petrosia ficiformis | place: Greece: Milos, Mediterranean Sea | collected 2013-05-29 | depth 5-7 m
GGGCAACATGACCATGGCCATCGACGGCTATTCCGGCATGGAGCACAACATGCCGGGCTTCCCGATGTACGCCGACATGGTCGAACTCGTGGCCCGGTCCACGATGGCCTACACCCCCACGATCCTCGTTACCTACGGCGGACCCTGGGCGGAGAATTACTTCTACGCGACCGAGGACGTGCTCGGCGACGAGAAGCTCGCCCGCTTCACGCCCACGGAGGAGATTCTGCAGAAGGCGCTGCGCCGGCCCGGAACGGGACCGGGGCCGTCCGGCTGGTTTCACCCCGAGGTGCACACCTTCGACCAGGTGTCGGCGTTCGTGCGCGATGTGATTCGGGCGGGAGGAAGGGCCGGCGTCGGCAGTCACGGCCAGCTTCAGGGGCTCGGATACCACTGGGAACTGTGGGCTACCCACGCCGGCGGAATGACCGAGCACGAGGCGCTGCAGGTGGCCACGATCATCGGCGCTCACTCGCTCGGCCTGGACCGCGATCTCGGTTCCATCGAGGCTGGCAAGCTGGCAGACCTGGTCGTCCTCGACGGCAACCCTCTCGACGACATCCGCAATACCAACACGGTCGACCAGGTCATGATGAACGGCCGACTCTACGATGGCGACACCCTGGACCAGGTCTGGCCCGACCAGGTCGCGGCCGGGCCCTTCTATTGGCTGCGGGAAGCGCCGCCGGGGCGGTGAGCGAGCGGGCGGCGACACGGCCCGCGGTCCGCCCAGGCATCGACGTCTTCCTGGATGGTGCCGGGCTCCGCGACGCGCGTCTCGGCCTGATCGCGCACCCCGCCTCGGTCACCTCCGATCTCGTCTTCGCCGCCGACGCCATCCGCGCGGCCGGCTTCGACCTGCGCGCCCTCTTCGGCCCGCAGCACGGCGCGCGCGGCGAGAAGCAGGACAACATGATCGAGTCGGACCACTACACCGATCCCGTGACCGGCCTTCCCGTCCACTCGCTCTACGGCGAGGTCCGCAAGCCGACCCCAGCGATGCTCGACGGCCTCGACGCCGTCCTCTTCGACCTGCAGGACGTGGGCGTGCGCGTCTACACCTTCATGTGGACGATGGCCCTGGGCATGGAAGCGTGCGCCGACGCGGGCGTGCGGTTCGTGGTCCTGGACCGCCCCAACCCGATCGGCGGCGTGCGGCGCGAGGGTCCCGTCCTGCGAGAGGGCTACCGGTCCTTCGTCGGCCTCCACCCGGTCCCCCTCCGGCACGGCCTGACCTGCGGCGAGATGGCGCGCTGGCTTAACGAGGAACGCGGCATCGGCTGCGACCTGACAGTCATCCCATGCGACGGCTGGCGCCGCGACATGTCCTGGCACGACACCGGCCTGCCCTGGGTGATGCCCAGCCCGAACCTGCCCACGCCCGATTCCTGCACTGCCTACCCGGGCATGGTGCTGCTCGAGGGCACCAACCTGTCCGAGGGACGCGGCTCCACACGGCCCTTTGAGCTCTTCGGCGCGCCCTGGCTCGACCCACCCGCTCTCGTCGCCCGACTCGGCCGCGTCGGCCTCCCCGGCGTCCTGCTGCGCCCCTGCCACTTCGAGCCGACCTTCCAGAAGCACGCGGGCGCGCTCTGCGGGGGTGCGCAGCTGCACGTCACGGATCCGGACGCCTTCGAACCGGTGCGGACTGCGGTGGAGATCCTCGTCGCGGCCCGCGCGCTCGCCCCGGACGACTTCGCCTGGGGCGAACCGCCCTACGAGTACGAGGAGACCCATCCGCCCATCGACATCCTGTGGGGCGGCCCGTCGCTGCGGGAGGGCGTGGATGCAGGCGCGACGGCGGCCGGGATCCTGGCGGGCGTTGACGGCGAACTGGAGGCGTTCAGCGAGTCGGTGGAGCGGTACCTGATGTACCAGGCTGGAACTGGCCAGGAGACTTCACTATGACCAGCAGACATCGCTTGGGACTGGCCACGGCTCTCGTCCTGGCCACAGCCGCCGCAGGTGCAAATGAAGCGGCTGCCCAGCTGGTCACCGATGCCGAGCCGCTTGAAGCCTGCGAGGTTCTGCGGCTGGGAGCCGGAATGAATCCCCCGGAGTGGCTGGCCTTCGTCAGGACCCCGAGCCTCAAGGTCGGCCCCGCAGGACGACTCCATGTACAACCGTCCGGCGGCCCCCCGGTCGTCAACGTGCTCGACGAGAACGGCGACCTGGTAAGGACGATCGGTGGACAGGGCGAGGGTCCGGGCGAATTCAACTTCATCGGCGACTGGGGCTTCGCAGGCGATACCCTGTGGCTCCAGAATTGGCCGATGCTCCACACGTCCTTCTTCCATTCGACCGGTGCACACCTCAAGACAGAGGTCGACGATGGCCCTCCGAGTTCCATGCCCCGGCTGTGGAGGACCTCGATTCCACTCGGCGGAGGACGGGGACTCTACATCCCTCCCCTGGGCGAATCGGACTTTCGGCGGGCCGAACTACCGATTCTGGTCGGGGACCGCGCGGAGACAGCGCGCGACACGCTGGCCGTGAAGTACAGCTACACGGCCATGTTCATCGATGACCTCGGCACGTTCACCTATCAGCCCATCACCATTCCGCCGCTCCACCAGGTACAGCCGGACGGCAATGGTGTCGTGATCGCCGACTGGGACCCTGATCGGCCCAGCCGAGTGGTCCTGCACCATTACGACGTCAACGGCGACGCGCTTCGCGAAACGGGCATTGAAGCCGGTCTTCGTCCGGTCTCTGCAGGAGCCCGCCGGGCCTTCGTCGACGAAGGGATGCAAAAGGCACAGGGCCCGTACGGCGCGGCACGGCAAAGGGGCGAGGACATGCCCGGCAATCTCCGGAATGCCGTCGAGAGTGGCCTGCTCCTACCCGAGTACTTCGCGCCCATCCGTTCCTTCTTCCTCACCCGCGGCGGAAGCGTCTGGCTGCAAGACCCGGTCGCGCCCGAGGGCCATGATGCCCAATGGGTTGTCATCGGCCCCGATGGCGCAACGGCATTCCGGGTGCTGGCGCCATCGGGGATCACCTTCAGCGCCGCTCACGAGGATCGCGTGTGGGGAACCGGCGTCACCGAATTGGATGTGCCCCATATCGTGCTCTACAGGCTGGTGGAGCCAGGAGCATGCGGAGCGTAGCCCGCCCAAGCACGTCCTCTGACAGATCGAATACGAGCCTCCCCTCCCCCTCACCTCCCCCCGAAATCCACCACCAGCGGCAAGTGATCCGACTTTTCCGTGTCCGACTCCAGGATCCCCAGCATCTCCCGCCCTGCCGCCGAAAGGTCCGCCGCGTCGAAGAGGAACGCCCGCTCGACCCGTAGCGCCGCTGGGCGGTACAGCAGGAAGTCCAGCCTGCCGGGCGAGAAAGGGTCGTCTCCCCAGGTGCTGCGCCAGGTGGCCAGGGAACGGTCGCGGAGCCGCTCCGGGCGCGCCACCTCCAGATCGCGCCCGCCAACGCCCAGGCCACGTCGCAACGCCTCCAGCGGACGCGCGGATCCCACCAGGTTGAGGTCGCCGGCCACGACCAATCCCGCGCCGGGCCGATCGTCCACCGCCGCGCCGATGGCCGCGTTCAGCGTTCGGGCCTGCAGCTCGCGCAGCCGGTCACGGGGCGACCCGTCGTATCCCGCGCTCTGCAGGTCCACCGGGACGAAGAGGACATCGCGTCCGTCCACCGTCACCCAGGCTCCGGTAGCCGAGAGACCGCCCTCCGCTTCGACGCGCGCCAGGACCGACGGCCGTGCCATGCCGGGGACCTCCGGCTCATCCTCCACCTCCACCAGCCAGCCCTCCAGCGCGCCGGGCGGGTAGCCGATGCTGCCCATTCCGCTCTCTCCCCTCACCGCCCTACCGCTGGCCCCGACAGCCGTCCGCTGCCGTCCGCCCCCCGAGGCCAGCCACCACGTCCAACCCTCCCCATCCGCCGCAAGGCCCTGCGTAAAGCGCACAAGATCCTCCGGTGTCACGGTGAAATGGATTTCATCGAGGAGGAGGACGTCGGGCGCCAGCGCGGCCACCACACGGCGAAACGCATCCTGGTTGTTGAGAAAGCTCTGGCTGGAGACGTTCCAGGCCACGACGCGGAGCGCTCCCGGACCCCTGGCGACCGCATCGGCGCCCAGCAGAGCCGCCTCCTCACCCGGCACGGTGGCAAGCCAGTGCCTGAACACGGCAGTCTCGTCCACCACCACGCCCGCCCGCAGATAGCGCAGCCTGCCGGCCACCGCGTCCCCCGCCCCACCAACCGCGGCCCGGTCCAGCCGCACCTCGAACCGGTCGGACGAGTGCGTGGGCGACACCAGCAGGCCCACCTCGGACGCTCGCTCCACCTCGCCCGCACCATCCGGCCAAATCCGGCGAATCCCCACACCCGCGCCATGGTCATCGCGCTCCGGCTCGGGCTGGCGCGTCAGGATGACCACCAGATCGGCGCCGTCCACACCGCCGTACGGCCCACCCGTGCCCACATCTCCGTCTGCGTCCAGCACCAGCTCGACCGAACCCCGCATGCCCTGCACGGTCACCGTTCGGCCCAGCTCGACCAGGAAGTGGAGGAAGCGCGGGTCGTCCTGCATTGCAACGGCACCCAGGTCCACCGGCGAGCCAGCCGGGACGTCCCCGATTGAATCGGCCACCAGCGCCGCAACGCCCTCCCAATCGTCAAAGTCGCCGTCGGTCCAGACAGGGGGCGGCTCCGCAGGCGGGTCGACAGCACACGCCGCCATCAGGGCCACAAGGGCGGTGGCGATGGCCGAACCAAATCGCATTCGACCCCGTCAGCCGCCTTGTCGCACGATCAGCCAGGCGCCCCGGTAATCCGGCGGGAAGACACCCTCGCGCACCACGGTCGATCTGCGCCCACCAACGACATAGGTCACCCGGACATCGACGCGCTCGACACCCGCCGGAATCCCGAAGTGCGCCGGCGTCGCGCCCTGGGAGCAGTAGCCGCCGCCCGTGTCCACGAGGCGAGTGCCCAGAATCCGCCCCGTATTGTGGTCGGCAAGCTGGACTTCGGCGCCAGGAACCATGGTTTGCCCGTCCGCGCCGGTCGCCGCGACCTGCAGCGAGCGCGCCGCCACGTCGGGCGTAAGCAGATTGCGGTACAGGTGGTGGGTGCCGCCGCTCTGGTCGTTGTTGGCGATCGCGAGATCCACGTCGCCATCGCGGTCGAAGTCCGCCCATGCGACTCCGTGGCTCGGGCCGTGTTCCAGGAGGTTGGCCGGAAGCGCATTGGCGAACCGCCCGCCGCCCTCGTTCATGAAGAGGTGGTCCTCCACGGCGGCGATTCCCGACAGGTAGGACGTAACGACCAGGTCGGGCAGGCCATTGTGGTCCACATCCGCCCATGCTGCGGTTGTGGAGTGATAGTCGACGCCCAGGGTGGCCGGATCGGTGACGTCCGCAAACGTGCCGTCGCCGTTGTTGCTCCACAGGATGTCGGGACCGTAGGTCGCGATGAACAGGTCGAGGTCGCCATCGTTGTCGTAATCGGCGACCGCGGGGGCCACGCTGCCGTATTCGTCGCCGCGGCCCGGATGATTCATCCCCAGCGCGGGCGCCACGTCCACGAACGTCCCGTCGCCCTCGTTGCGGTAGAATGCGTCCTCGTCCCCGTTCTGGTTCGACACGTGGACATCCAGGTCGCCATCGCGGTCGTAGTCGAACCACACCACGCCGACGGTACGGCGGGGATCGCCCACGCCCGACTCCGCGGTCACGCCGGTGAAGGTCCACGCGGGGTCCCCGGCAGCCATCTCGCGCACCGGACCGTCGTTGCGGAAGAGCCGGTTGGGCTGGTCGCGCATGGCCACGAACAGGTCCAGGTCGCCGTCGCCATCGTAGTCGATCCAGGTGGGCTGGCGCGTATTGCCCAGCAGGTCCACCCCGAGCCCGGGCGTCACATCCACGAAGACCTGGTCGTCGTTGCGATACAGGCGGTTGGGTGTCTCCGCGACGGCGGAATGGCCGACGTATAGGTCCAGGTCGCCATCGCCGTCGTAGTCGCCCCACGCGGCGGCGCGCGTGTCCTCCAGATCGGCGAGACCAAGCTGCGGCGCTACATCGACAAGGGTCCCGGCGTCGTTCCGGTACAACCGGTTTTCGGAGTACCGCATCCCCACGAAGAGGTCGAGGTCCCCGTCCCTGTCGAAGTCGGCCCACGCGTTGGGCTGGGCGCCGGGCGCAGCGAAGAGCTCGGGCTGCACGCGCTCGAAGGAGGGTGCAGGCAACAGGTCTTCATTCGGGCCGCCACACGCCGGCAGCCAGGCAGTGGCGAGCAGCAGCAGGCAAGGCATCGCACCGGACCGTGCCTTGTCCGGGCCCGCGATTGTCTTGCACCAGGGCCTGCCGACCCCATACTCAGTCCGAATCCCCACTCCGTACCTCCTTCAAGGCGACCTGCGACATGCTCGATTCAGGAAGGAAGATACTCGCCTCACAGCCATTCAGCGTCTTTCTGGGAGCCGAATTGACCGGCCTTTCAGCAGGTGCCGCCGAACTGCGGATCCCGATCCGTCCCGAATTCGGCCAGCAACACGGGTTCGTTCACGGCGGCATCGTCAGCTACGCGGCGGACAATGCGCTCACCTTCGCGGGCGGCAGCGTGCTGGGCACGGGCGTGGTCACCTCCGAGTTCAAGATCAACTACCTGCGGCCCGCCCGGGGCGAGCTTCTGGTGGCGCGGGCGACCGTCGTCCATCACGGAAAACGGCAAGCGGTCTGCCGGTGTGAAGTCTACGCGTTGGAGAATGGAAACGAGACGCGGTGCGCCATCGCGCAGGGTACGATCGTCAGGCTCTCTGCTCCCCGCTGACGGCCCCCTACCGCCTCCCGCCGCGCCCGCCGCCCCGTCCGCCGCGGCCGCCCATCCGGTTCCCCAGCCTGTACATGACCCTGAGCATGAAGTACTGCCCCAGCGACTCCGTACGCGACTCCTCGATGTAGTTCGCGGAATTGGTCACGGCGACGCCCTGATTCTGATTCAGCAGATCGTAGGCCTGCAATTCGATCTCGGCACGGCCGTCGATCACGCGCCGTGTGATGGCGGCGTCCCAGCGCGCCACGTTCCGCGATTCCGCGAACAGACCCTGGTCATAGGTGCGATAGCGGAAGTCCGTTCCCAGCTCCCAGGCGCCGAGATACCAGGTGCCCTCGGCTTCGTACTCGCTGTTCACGTAGTTCCGATTCAGTTCCTGGTTGAGCGAGTACTTGACATCGTTGAGGTTGAAGCTCGCCGACACTTCCAGGTCGAACCGGTCCTTCACGCGGTTGTCCACGCCGATCTCGAAGGTGTTGCGCAGGATCCTGCTCTCGTTGGCCGCCAGATTGACGAGCTCCGTGCCCTCGGAATACGAGACCCTGTACTCCAGATCTAGGTCGATGCCGAGCTTCCGGACCGGGGTGCCGAAATTCGCTCCCAGGTTGCCGGACCATTCGCCGTCGGTGTTCACCGGCATCCGCGTCTGGAACCCCCGCTCGTCGAAGAGGCGCGAAGTCGAGATGCTGTTGTGGTTGTAGGTGAAGCCGGCGAAGGTGAAGAGATTGATGAAGCTGAACTGGTCGAAGAAGCGGTAGTCGGCGTTGACACGGTGCACGTATTCGGGGCGCAGATCCGGATTGCCCGAGTAGACGTTGAGCGGATCGCGGTTGTCCGGGTAGGGCTGGAGCTGCGTCAGCGACGGCTCGCGGCTGGTTCCGCGGTACCGGAACTCCAGGTTCTGTCCTTCCTTGATCTCGTTCTTGAACTGGGCGTTTGCCAACAGGTGCGTGTAGCCGTTCTCGATCGTCTGGTCACGGTCCAGGATGACGCCGTCCAGCTGCGACCGCTGCAGTTCGAGTCCGACCGTCAGCCAGGAACGCTCGTTGTTGCGGCTGTAGCGCGCTCCGCCCCGCAGGTACGTGTACGCGCGTTCGAACCCGGAACTCAGCCGGTCGTTGAAGAGGGGCGCACCGTCCACAAGGTCGTAGACCGAGTTGTTGCGATCCTCACTCGTCGAGTTGCGCTGGCCGAAAAGCTCCATGGTATGGCCCTCGGCAAGCGGCTGCGTCAGCGACAGCCGCGCGGAGTTGTTCCAGGTCCGCCCCACCCGCGTCTGCTCCTGCAGGATCTCCTCGAAACCGCCGACGCGTTCCCGCTGGCCCCGCACATCGCCCGTGACCACCGACGACAGGAGGGAGGACAGATCCGAGTCCTGCACGCCGCTTCTCAGCTCGGCAACCAGGCTGCGGCCGTCCTCATTCAGCCGCTTCCGCCACGTGAGGCGTCCGTTCCCGCCCAGGTCGTCCCCGTCCACGAGATAGTCCGTGGAGGCCGAATTGAGCATGCTGCCGTTCAGCGTGTGCGTCTGCCGGTTCGCGAAGGATGTGTGCGACGAAGCGCGCGTGTTCCCGTCCATGCGCAACCGCAGGTCGTGGCCTTCCGAGAAGGTGACCTGGGCGTTGAGGTTCACTCGCTGGTTCAGATTGCCGGTCTCCTGGTTGCTGGTCTGGTCGACAAGCGACGCGACATCCGACCCGAAGAGCGCCTGCTGCTGCAGGGTCCGGTCCTGGAGATTGTCGAGCTGGCTGATGAAATAGCTTCCCCTCACCCATGTGTCGTCGCCGCCGCCGAAGTCGCGGCTCGCGTTGAGTCCCACGCTCATCGTCTCGGTAAAGCCGTCGTTGCCCCCACCTCCGCGCCCGCCGCCACCCGCAAAGTCCGCGAAGTCGCGCCAGTTGAAGCCCGCGCGATTGACGTTGTTCGCGTTCGCGGTCAGCGCGAGCTGCGTGTTGGGCGAAAACCGGTTCAGCGTCAGGGAACCATCGTAGCGCGCCTCGTTGCCGAGCGGTCCCGCGAGGCGGGACTGAGCATTGACATCGCCGCCGACGCCGCCCCTGGCCCGGCCGAAGTACCCACGCCGCGCCTCCTCCCTCAGCCTGAGGTCGATCGTGCGCTCGTCCTCGCCGTCCGGGATGCCGGTGAACTCGGCCATGTCGGACTGCTTGTCGTAGACGTCCACCTGCGCCACCGCGTCGGCCGGCAGGTTCTGCGTCGCAACCGTCGCGTCGCCGCCAAAGAACTCCTTGCCGTCCACCAGGACATTCTGGACCTCCTCGCCCTGCGCCGTGATCGTACCGTCAGACTCGACCTGAATCCCGGGCAGCCTGCGCAGGAGGTCCTCGACGGACGCGTTGGGAGGCGTGGGGAAGGCCAGCGCGTTGTAGCTGAGCGTGTCGCGCCGATTCACGAACGGGACGTGCTCAACACTGACAACGAGGGAGTCCATTTCCAGCGCCGTGACCGACATTACGACCTCTCCGGCGTCCACGTCGGCGCCCGCAACGTCGAAATCGCGGCGCAGCGTCTGGTATCCGATGAGGGTGACCTGCAGGATGTACGCGCCCGGAGACAGCCCCGGGATCGAGAAGGCGCCGTCGCCCGAGCTGAGCGTGTACCTGGTCAGCACGGAATCCGGCCGCGTCAGGGCGACCACCATCGCGTTCTGAAGGCCCGTGCCCAACGAGTCGGAAACGACGCCCTGCACGCTGTACTCCTCCTGTGCCATGACCGGCGAGGCGGCGGCAAGGAGCCCCATCGCCCCCACCACCCCCCGCAGCGCCGACCAAAAAGTCGCGCCTCCGGGGCACATCGTACCGTCTGCATTCATTCCAGCCACCTGCCCACCCCTTATTCCTGTTCGCCACCTCGGCGCCGATTCAGTTGTTCAAGTTCTTCCAGCTTCTCCGCCACGATCCCTTCGTACTCCTCCCTCGAGACCTCGTCGCCGTCCTCCGGCGCGCGGATCAATCCCTCCTCGACGCCCTCGAGCACGATTTCCGACGCGAAGTACTGGGTACGCCCACCGTCCAGCGACAGCACCAGGATCATGCCCGGCAGGCCCCCGTAAGAGGCGGGGCCGCCCGAAACGGGGATCTCGGGAGTGAACCACGCCTCGATCGACGTGCCGTCGTGCTCCGCCGTGGCCTTGATCACCATGCGGCCCAGGTGCTCCGCCTGCTCGCTGGTCAGACGCCACGCGTATGTCGGCGGCGAGCCCCCGATCCTGAACATCCGCCCCATGAACTCGCGCGTCTCGACGAGCGCCCCCTGCTCGTAGTCGACCCACGTATCGCGCACGATCTCCTGATCACGCCGAGAGGCGGATTGCCTCTTGATTCTCAGCAACCGCCCGAGCCACCGATCCGAGATCATTCGGCCCCCGGAACCGGCGGATTCGCCCCCCTCGTCGGGCGCCGTGGTCATGAGCGAGGCCGACGGGCCGAAGTGAAGGAGCACGGTGCCCGTTTCGGAGTCCGGCATCATGTCTGCCCACCCTTCGGGAACCTCGAAGTCGTACTGGTGCGAAAAGGTGTAGGCGATCGTGCCCTGCTGAGCGGAGAGCGCGACCGGGAAGAGCAGCGCGACCGCGAAGCCCGTCATCGTGAACGGCGACGCGAGGCGCCCCATACCCGACGCCGGCGCGATGCGGATCGGTTGTGCGGAGTCCATGCCCATGTTCATACCGATACGACAGGGGACTCGTTCCAAACGTTGCCGACGGGCGCGGTCGGCGGAGGTCTGCAGACGCTAGTTCCCCTCTTCTTCCTCCTCATCTTCGGGCGCTTCCCAGAAGTCCGGATTGGACGGTCCCGCCGCCGCGACCGCCGCTCCGTAGAGCGCCGCGTTGAAGACGATCCGGAAGTTTCCGAACGGCTGGGCGCGCCATTGCGGCTTCATCCCGAGCAGGATCACGCGGCCGTCGCCGTGTTGCACGTCCAGGGCGGCCGCATAGCCCTGCAGGTGCTCCTCGCCCAGCAGGTATCCGGAGAGCAGCGGAGAGCCGTCCGCGGGGTACTTCGCGAGAACCGCGCCTTCGAAGCCTTCGTCGGTGGTGAAGACCGGACTGCGCTCCACCACGACTTTCGACCGCGCGGGCATGCCCGACATCACCGGGTGCGACGGGTCGACCTCCATCTCGACGATCGAGCCGCTCATGAAGTACTCCGCCGCGTCGAGATCCGTGATCACGTTCTTCACCGGCAGGTGGAACTGCGCGATCGCGAACATGCTGGCGTTGTTGAACGTCACCAGCGTTCCGCCGCCCCGCACGAATTCGTCCAGGGCACGCACGCCCACCGCGCCGATCCCGCCCTCGTAGCGCGGCGGCACGGTCCCCTTGGCGAAGCCGTTCAGGATCTGGCCCGCGCCCATGTCGGCGATGATGATCACGTCGTAGCGGTCCCGCAGGCCGCCCGCCAGCACGTCCGGATTGCGGAGGCCGGTGAACGCGAAGTCGTAGCGCTCCAGCAGCCAGCGCGTCCACCCTTCGTCCATCGACGGGTTCCAGGGGCGATAGAGGCCGATTCGGGGCTGTGAAAACCGCGTGCCTGTGGCACCCGCCCGCTCGGTCCGCAACCCCAGATCCGTGACCAGCGCGCTCCTCGCCGATCCGGACAGGCCGGTGATCAGGTAGTGGCCGGTAGCGCCCGCGCCACCGTCCTCTCCCGCGGATCCCGGCACGAAGCTGACCTGGGCGCCGGCGCTCCAGGCCCGGTTCAGCGCCTTGAACGTGTTGTTTTGCGCCGGATCGACGGCCAGGCCGCTGCCGCCGCCGTCCGTGCCCGCGGGGGGAACGATGGCCGCGGCCACGGGGTGACTGTCGAAGCCGACGCCCGCGGGCGAGTCGAAAGGAGCCGCATCGTCGACATCGGCATCCCACCCGAGCATGGCGCCGCCCGTGCCCAGCGCGGTCATGGTCCCCCTAACGTCGTCTCCGAGCGGCGACGCAGCCTCGACCACCCGCACGCCCATCATGTACGGCAGCGTCCAGCCCGCCACGTCGTACGGCTGGTCCGGCGGCCCCTCGGGGTACTGGCGCAGGTCGGGATAGTCCTGCACGGCGAAGAGCTGGCGCACGAAGTTGGCAAAGGGCTGATCCATCGCGATCAACCAGGTGCCGGCGGGGTGCGCGATCCCGTCGTGCGTGACCGGCTCGCTCAGCTGGTGCACTTCGATCCCGTTGTAGGCCAGGCGGCGCAGCATCTCGACCGCCGCCACCGGGTCGTCCTGCTCCTGCAGCACGAAGTACCCGTACGGCGGCCCGTCCGTGTACTGCGCGATGATGTCGCGTCCCGCCTGGTAGCGGTTGAAGAGAAGGTCCCGCCGGTACTTGGCCGCGAAGTCCAGCACCGAAACCGACGCCGTGAGCATGTAGTCCACCGCGTCGCGCAGGCGCCACCACCCGCCCTCCCAGGGACTGCTGTAGAGCGACTGCGGCCGCAGATCGCGGGTGCGCGGTGGAAAGTCCTGCAGCGTGTAGAAGCCGGGCGTCGCGTAGCGGTAGAGTCCGGTCTCGGTCAGGAACGACGCGACGTTGTGAAAGTTGTTGGCGTGGTCCATGAAGCCGGGATACCAGTTGTCGAATCCGGTCCCCATGTGCATGGCGCCCCTCTGGCCGCGCTCCTCCAGCGCCTGCGCCATCGACATCCCGATCAGGTTGACCGTGCGCCACATGAGCGGGTGGACGTGCGGCGAGATCGGCTCGGCAAACGGCGGAATCCAGATGCGCGTCGGGAAGGGGGAACTCTGGTGGTGGTTGTACAGGATCTGCGGCTCCCACTCGCGCGCCACCCGCGTGGCCATCCGCGACTCGATCTGGTTGATCATGTAGCCGTCGCGGTTGTTGTCGTGCCCGATGTACTTCTGGTAGAGGAACGGGGCCGGCGCGACCTCGTACGGCGTGCCCAGGTTGGAGCGGTACCACTCGGCGATCATCGTCTGCCCGTCGGGGTTGATCGACGGCCACAGCATGAGGATCACGTTGTCGAGAATGGCACGGGTTTCGGGGTCGCCGTCGCCGGTGACAAGGTCGTAGGCGAGCTGGATCGTATGCTGCGCGTGCGCAACCTCGGTGGCGTGCAGCCCCCCGTCGATGTGGACAAGCGCGCGGCCCTCCTCGGCGAGCGCACGGGCCTCGTCGTCGGACAGGCCACGAGGGTGCGCAAGCCTCAGCGCGATCTCCCGGTGCCGGTCGAGTGCCCGCAGGTTCTCGGCGCTGGAGATGAGCGCGATGTACACGGGCCTTCCGAACGAGCTGCGCCCCACCTCCCGCAGTTCAAGACGGTCGCTGGCCGCTTCGAGCTGCCGGAAATAGTCGATCGACTCTTCGAAAGTGGCGAGGAAGAAGTCCGCGCCCACGCGCTGGCCGAGCACTGACTCGGGCGTCGGGATCTGTGCGGCGAGGGGGTTGGTGGGGGTGGTGAGGGCGATGGCGGCTGCGAGGGCCGCCAGGCCGCACGGAATCGCCTGCCGCGCCACGCGGCCCCGGATGGAATGCGGACCGGGTCCGACCGGTTTCGTTCTCATGCAAATCACGCTTTCTCGCGCTGGACGCCGGATGGGGTCCTCGTGCGGACTTCCACAGTCGCGCCAAGCGCATCGGGTTGATCCTTCAGGGAGTTGGACGATACCCGAAGCCCGTCAGCCGGCGCAACGGGGGTTGCCGTACATATGGTTACCATATACCATATATGGCATGACAACGATCAAGACCACCGTGTACCTGAACGCGGCGGACTACCGCAAACTGAAGTCGCTGGCGGCCGATAAGGGACGCTCCGCGGCCGAGCTCGTGCGCGAGGCGGTGGCGGAATACACGGCACGGGCGACGGAAAGGCCATGGCCACGGTCCATCGGGATCATGGACAGCGGTATCCCGGATCTGGCAGAGCGGTACGAGGAGATGATGGACGGATTCGGTGCGGAGGGGCTCGACGAGCCGCACACCGCCATCAAGCCGCAACTTCGTCCTCGGCACTACGATGATTGAGCTGAACCGGACACGTCCACGTGATCGTCGCTGACACGAGCGCCGTTCTGGCACTTCTGGATGCCGGCAGCCCAAGTCATGCGACAATCCGACGGATCTTTCGAGATTTTCGAAGGAACTGGGTATTGCCGTGGGCGATATTGCCCGAACTCGACTACATGGTGTCGCAAAGAGGCGGTCCGGTGGCGGCTCAAGCCATGCGGGTCGACCTCGCGGAGGGCCGGTACCTTATCGAATGGGGCGGGGCAGCGGATTTGCATCGGGCATTGGAACTCGACCGAACCTACGCGGACCTCTCACTGGGCCTTGTAGACGGCATCGTCATGGCCGTGGCGGAGCGGCTCGAGGCCCGCGCGATCGCGACGTTCGATTTACGCGACTTTGGAGCAGTCGCCCTCAAGGGCCGGCCGGAACTCTGGCCGCGGGATCTGTAGGCGAACGGTTGCACCCTACGCCCCCACCACCGGCCAGGGCGTCCACTCCCTCCACTTCCCGCGCGTGAAGTCGGGGACCTCGACGGGCGCGCTCCCGTTGGCCACGCTGATCTCGGACAGCTCGCACACCGCGCTGAGCGCCGCCGCATCGTAGACGTTCATGTCCAGGGGCAGACCCTCGCGCAGGCACTTGATTAGCCGGTAGTCCTCCATGAAGTCCATGCCGCCGTGACCCGCGCCGATCGAGGCCTCGCGGAGGGCGCGCCACAGGGGATGCTCGAAGCCGTCGTAGTAGACCTCAGCTTCCTCCCAGCGGTGCGACGGACTGCGGCCTTCGATGTACACGCGGTCGGGATAGCCCTGGAAGATCCCTCTCGTTCCCTGAACCTTGTTGATTCTGTCGTAGGGACGCGGGAGGTTCGTGTCGTGGGCCACGTAGATCGTCTTGCCGAGCGCGGTCTGGATGAGGCTCCCGTTGACGTCGCCCAGCGCGAAGGTTTCGGCGCGCTTCGGGTGGTCTTCCGGGTAGTTGGCGGCCGCCCACTCCTGCAGGCCGCGCGAGGGACTGCTCATGGAGACGAGGAGGGCGAAGCGGTCCCCGCGGTTGATGTCCATGCAGTTGGCCACCGGGCCGAGTCCGTGCGTGGGGTAGAGGTTCCCGTTCCGCGTCCACGAGTGATCGCGGCGCCAGAGTCCCTCGCTTTCGTCGGCGAACTTGATGCCGCGGAGGTCGTGCAGGTACCCGCACTCGGCGTGCAGGATCTCACCCAGCAGGCCCTGCCGCACGAGGTTCAGGCAGAGGAGCTCGGCGCGCCCGTAGTTGACGTTCTCCATCATGGCGCAGTGGCGGCCGGTTCGCTCGGCCGTCTCCACCAGGCGCCAGCAATCTTCCAGCGTGTACGCGGCGGGGACCTCGGTGGCCGCGTGCTTGCCGTTCTCCATGGCCGCGACGCAGACGGGGACGTGCCAGCGCCAGGGGGTCGCCGTGTAGACGAGGTCGACGTCGGCCTCGGCGCAGAGACGCTCGAAGTCGGTTTCGCCATTCGTGTAGAGGGCCGGACGGGGGTGGCCCGCCTCCTCGATGATGTCGGCTGCGCGCTCCGCGTGGGCTTCGCGGATGTCGCAAACGGCCGACACCACGCAACCGTCGATCCGCACCAGGTTCCGCACGTGCGCCGTGCCCATGCCGCCGACGCCCACGTAGCCGATCCGCACCTGGTCGATGGGCGGGGCGGCGAGGGGGTGGTCGGGCGGGGCCGGGAGGTTTTCCGGCACGGCTGCCGCCCGTTCCGTCGCGCCCAGACCCGATCCGGGGTCGCCGCAGCCCGCAATCGCGCCTGCCGCGACGCCCAGGGCGCCGGTCTTGAGGAAGTCCCGGCGGACGAGGCCGGTGGAAGGGGGCATGTGGTCGCGGTCGTTTCTCATCGGTCGCCGTCCTTCACCTGAGGGGAATCCGGGTGCCGCAAGGTTGTGAGACGTTCGTGCCCGGTCAACGCGATCGTCCCGTCGGCAACCACCTCAGACCGGGGTGCAGAGCCAGCAGGGCCGCGATCCCCGCCACCGGCATCGACATCAGCGCCGCGGCGTGCGGGCCCGTCACGTCCGCGACCGCCCCCGTACCCATCACGCCGATCGAGCCGACCGTCCAGGCCAGCCCCATCACGATGCCGGAACTCGCGCCGGGCGCACGCGGAAGCATCTCCTGCGCCATGACCACGATGGGCGGCAGGGTCGCCATTCCCAGAAACCCCGCCGCCCCTATCGCGACGAAGCCGAGGCCGCTCCAGGGCCCCAGCCAGACCGCCGCCAGGTGGGCCGGGAGCGCGAATGTGCACAGAAGAAACAGGAGACGCGGACGGTCCATCCGGTCGGCGAGAAGCCCGCCCGCCAGCGTGCCGAAGGCCTGCGCGCCCAGGTAGACCGACAACGCGGCCGCGCCCAGGGCCTCGGACCCGCCCATCTCGGCGACGATGATCGGCTCCATGGTCAGAAACGCCCGCTGCACGAAGGTCATCACCGCGCTCACGCCGAAGATGATCCCCAGGGGGCCGACAAGTTTGCGGACGATGTACGAGGGCGGCGGTGCCGGCGACGCGTTTTGCACTTCACGCCGTCCACTGGGGAGGCCCAGGAAGAAGAGCGGAGCGAGCAGGAGTGCCGGAATCATCGCGACCCACAGCCGCTCCATCCCGCCCCAGGCGACCAGTCCCACCGCTACCAGCGGCCCCGCCGAGTAGCCGATGGCTCCGCCGAAGGAAAAGATCGAATAGCGGCCGCCGCCACCCTTACCCGCGGTCAGCCGGACCGCGTAGGACGCGCCGGGCGGGTGGAAGGCCGCGCCTCCCAGCCCCCCCACAACGAGGAGCAACATCAGGACCCAGTAGGACGACGCGAACCCCATGAGGGACACGAAAACCCCGCTCACGACCACGCCACCCACGGCCAGCGCCCGGCGGCCGAAGCGGTCGGCCACGTACCCGAAAAACGGCTGCGGGAGCGCCGTCGCGATGGCAAACGCCACCCCCAGTGAAGCCGCGGCCGCGATGGAAATCCCCATTCCGTCCATGATGCGCGGCAACAGGGGATGCACGAACGCGGCGTAGGCATCGTTGATCCCGTGCGCCAGCGCAATAATGACGGTGATCCGGAGCGCGGAAACACCCGCGGACCGGGCGTTCGGGTCCAGCGCGCCCGCCGCGAGGGCGGTATCGGGAGTCTTCAGGGCCGGGAACGTCTCTTCGAGGGTTCGCGCTTCCAGGGTCGCGGACCGCGCAGTGTCAGCTTTCTCAAAGCGGCCCGTTCGGTCAAGTCCCCGGGATGTTGCGCAGCCCCGGCAACTGGAAACCCCCGGCACTCGTGCCTAGTATGGTTGTCCGAGGTGACGCCGTGCGTCGCGAAGCGATTCCAACGCACCGGCTTGTCCATTGGTCTTTAGGAGTACGTCGAATCACCACATCCAGGGAATGGAAATGACACCGACCGCAGTCCCGACACGCATCTCTCGCACTCCCGCACAAATTGGCGCGCTTCTCGCGCTTAGCGGCCTAATCGCGACCTTGTCCGGGTGCGCCTCGCAGCCGGGCGGCGCTCCCGGCATGGCCACCGAAATGGCCCCGGCGGCCCCGGCCACCTTCGCCAATCCCGCCGGCCTGCACGTCGACCCGCCCACCCCCGACCCCCGCGTCGGCCTGGCGCCCGGGCTCTTTGACGCGGGCGAGGCGATCTGGAACCTCCGCCTCGTATCGACGACACCTCCCCAGGAGGACTTCGTCGGCACGTCCAACTCCGACCTGGCCTTCACGGGCAACTATGCCATCCAGGGCAACTACGACGGCATCCAGGTCTGGGACATCTCCGATCCGGCGAACCCCGTGTCGGTCGTCACCTACTTGTGCCCCGCGTCCCAAAGTGACGTTTCGGTCTACGACAACCTGCTGTTCGTCTCCGGCGAGGGCTTCGGTGGACGGCTGGACTGCGGCGATCAGGGCGTCGAGGAAACCGTGAGCCACCACCGGCTGCGCGGCATCCGCATCTTCGACATCTCGGACATCGCGAACCCGGAGTACGTCGCCAACGTGCAGACGTGCCGGGGATCGCACACGCACACGGTGCTCAAGCACCCGGCGGATGACGACAATGTCTACATCTATGTGTCCGGATCCGCTCCGGTGCGCCCGGCCGACGAACTGGCAGGCTGCTCCGGCGGAATGCCGGATGAAGATCCGAACACCGCTCTCTTCAGGATCGAAGTCATCCGGGTCCCCCTGGACAACCCGCAGGCGGCAGCGGTCGTGAGTTCGCCGCGGATCTTCCAGGACCTGGTGGCGCCGCCCACGCACGGACTGTCTCCGGCGGATCTGGAGGAACTCGAAGCGGCCCGCGCGAGCGGTGCATTCGTGATCGAGTTCGGAGGCCAGGCACAGGTGCTGCCCGAACAGTTTGTGCGTCCGATGCTCGACAGCATTGTGGCCGAGCGCGGGGGCGAGGGGCCTCCCACGGCGGCCGACAGCACCGCGCTACGCGACTACATCAACCAGATGATCGCCCAGATGGCGGGGCAGGCGCCCGGCGATGACGACGGCCCGGGTCCCGGTCCCACCCAGTGCCACGACATCACCGTCTACCCGGCGATCGGGTTGGCCGGCGGCGCCTGCGGCGGTTACGGGCTCCTGCTGGATATATCCGATCCCGCCGATCCGTACAGGCTCGCCGCGGTGGCCGACTCCAACTTCGCGTACTGGCACTCGGCAACCTTCAACAACGACGGCACCACGATCATGTTCACCGACGAATGGGGCGGTGGCGGCGGACCGAAGTGCCGCGCCACGGACCCCATGGAGTGGGGCGCCAACGCCATCTACACGATCGAAGACGGCGAAATGGTCTTCCAGAGCTACTACAAGTTGTCAGCCGCGCAGACCTCGCTGGAGAACTGCGTCGCCCACAACGGGTCGCTCATACCGATCCCGGGACGCGACATCATGATCCAGGGCTGGTATCAGGGCGGGATCTCGCTGATCGACTGGACCGACCCCGAAAGCCCCGTCGAGATCGCGTTCCACGACCGGGGCCCGGTCAATGCCGAACGCATGCAGAGTGGCGGCAGCTGGTCCGTCTACTGGTACAACGGGGTCATCGTCAATTCCGAGATCGCGCGCGGGCTGGACATCTTCGAACTCGTGCCCAGCGACATTCTCACACGGAACGAGATCGACGCCGCCAACTCGGTGGTGCTGAGGCAGCTCAACTCGCAGGGCCAGCCGATCTTCGAGTGGCCGGCGACATTCTCGCTGGCGAAGGCCTATCTCGACCAACTGGAGCGCTGGCACGGGATGACTGCGTCGCAGGTCGCGGCCGCGCGCAGCGCGCTGGCGTCGGCCGAAGCCGCTTCCGGGTCCGCGCGGGCCGACGCCCTGAGTGGGCTGGCCGCGACACTCCGGGGGCAGGCGTCCGGAGCAGCGGACTCCAAGAAGGTGGAGATGCTGATCGACGCGGTTCAGCGCCTCTCGGACGCGGGGTAGGGAGGTAGCGATGACGAGTCGGCACGCCATGATCGATAGCCACAGCGGCCGCCCCGCTCAGGCGGTGATCGTCGCCCTCCTGGCGTGGGTCATTGCCGGGTGCGCGGGCGCCGCAGGCACCGCGCCGGGGTCCCCGGCATCCGCCAGCCAGCAGCCGTCTATGCCCGCCGCGGCCGATGCCCGCACGGCTGACCAATCCCCGGCCCCCACCCGTCCCGACGCGGAGAGGATCGCCGAGCTCGAGGCCATCTACGAGCAACGCTTTCAGAGCACTCTCACGGGTCACCACGAGGCCGACGTGCACTTCATGACCGGCATGATCGGCCACCATGCCCAGGCGCTCGTGATGTCGGGGTTCGCACCGGAAAACGGCGCCAGCGAGACCATTCAGGTCCTCTGCGCGAGGATCATCAACGCGCAGCAGGACGAGATCGACGTCATGCAGGCGTGGCTCCGGGACCGGGGCCTCGAGGTCCCGGAAGTGCACATCGCGGACGGCAGGCTCATGATCCACGGCCCCGAGCACGCGATGCACATGCCCGGGATGCTCAGCCCGGACCAGCTGGAGGAGCTGCGCCACGCGCGCGGGCCGGATTTCGACCGGCTCTTCCTGAGGTACATGATCCAGCACCACAAGGGTGCGGTGACGATGGTGGACGAACTTTTCGCCACCGACGGCGCCGCCCTGGGCGACTTTGTCTTCAAGCTCGCCTCCGATATTCAGGCCGACCAGACTTCCGAGATCAAGCGCATGGAACTGATGCTCGAGGCAATGACCTCCGGTGGATCGGGCGGCTGAAACAGCGTATTCCAGGGCAGTACCCCCATTTCAGGACGAGTGACATGACACTGATCGCCCGCGCGGACCACCGTTCGCAGACCCCCGTGCGCCATCCGGTGCTCCTTCCCTTCGTGGCTCTGACAGCCGTCCTCGCGGCTTGCGCCACGCCGCCGATGGCGGAGGCACCCGCGCCCGCCGCCCCCGCCGAGGCGCCGATGGCCGAAGCCGAAGCCCCACCCGCCACCTTCGAGCACCCTGCGGGCCTCCGGGTCAACACGCCCAGTCCGGATCCACGCGTGGGCCTGGCGCCCGGACTGTTCGACGCGGAAGAAGCCATCTGGAATCTGCGGATGGTGTCGACCACGCCTCCGGAAGCGCCATTCGTGGGCCGGACCAACTCCGACCTCGCCTTTACCGGCAACTACGCCATCCAGGGCAACTACGACGGCGTCCAGGTCTGGGACATCTCCGACCCGCGCAACCCGACGTCGGTGGTGACCTACGTCTGCCCGGCGTCCCAGAGCGATGTGTCCGTCTACGAGAACCTGCTGTTCGTATCCGGCGAGGGGCTCGGCGGGCGGCTCGATTGCGGCGGCGAGGGCGTCCAGGAGGCGGTCAGCCACGACCGTCTGCGCGGCATACGCATCTTCGACATTTCGGATATCCGGAACCCGGTGTACGTCGCGAACGTGCAGACCTGCCGGGGCTCTCACACGCACACCGTGCTCAAGCATCCCGGCGACGACGACAACGTCTACATCTACGTGTCCGGTTCGTCGTCGGTTCGCCCGCCCGAGGAGCTCGCCGGATGCTCGGGTCTCTCGCCCGATGAGGACCCCAATTCAGCCCTCTTCCGGATCGAAGCCATCCGCGTCCCCCTTGATGACCCACAGTCCGCCGCGATCGTCAGCTCGCCCCGGATCTTCCACGATCTGATTGCACCGCCCACCCACGGGCTGTCGCCCGCGGACATCGAGGAGATCGAGGCCGCCCGCGAGCGCGGCGCCATCATCGGCTACCGCCGCGGACAGCCCCGGGTCATGCGGGAGCGGGCCGCCACGGCCATGCTGGACAGCGTCGTCGCCGCGCGCGGGGGATCCGGAGAGCCCACCGCCGCCGACCGCGCCGCACTGCAGGCAGCGCTCGACGAGCAGGGCCGGATCCAGGCCGAGCGGGCCGCGCAACAGCCCGACGAGCCCCGCCCCGGCCCCACCCAGTGCCACGACATCACCGTCTACCCCGCCATCGGCCTCGCCGGCGGCGCCTGTGGAGGCTACGGCCTGCTGCTGGACATCTCCGATCCCGCCAACCCGACCCGCCTCGCGGCGGTCGCCGACTCGAACTTCTCCTACTGGCACTCGGCCACGTTCAACAACGACGGCACCACGATCATGTTCACCGACGAGTGGGGTGGTGGTGGCGCGCCCAAGTGCCGCGCGTCCGACCCGATGGAGTGGGGGGCCAACGCGATCTTCACCATCGAAGACGGCGAGATGGTCTTCAAGAGCTACTACAAGATGCCGGCGCCCCAGACCTCGCTCGAGAACTGCGTGGCCCACAACGGCTCTCTGATCCCGATCCCGGGCCGCGACATCATGATCCAGGGCTGGTACCAGGGCGGAATCTCCCTCATCGACTGGACCGACCCCGAGAATCCCGTCGAGATCGGCTTTCACGACCGCGGTCCGTCCGACGGCACCCGCCAGGGGTCCGGCGGCAGCTGGTCGGTCTACTGGTACAACGGCGTGATCGTCAACTCGGAGATCTCACGCGGTCTGGACATCTTCGAGCTCGTGCCGAACGAGTCGCTCACGCAGAACGAGATCGACGCCGCGAACTCGGTCGTGCTGACCCAGCTCAATTCGCAGGGGCAGCCGATCTTCGAGTGGCCGGCCACGTTCGCGCTGGCCCGCGCCTACCTGGATCAGCTGGAGCGCTGGCACGGGATGACGGCCGGCCGGATCGCGTCTGCGCGTGACGCGTTGGCGCGGGCCGAGGGCATGTCGGGCCGCGGGCGCACCGACGCTCTCCGGACACTGGCGGCTGAACTCGGAGCGCAGGCGGACGGTGCCGCGGATCCGAACAGGGCGGCCAGGCTGGTTGACGCCGTTCAGCGCCTGGCGGCCGGGGGTTAGCGCCAGTTCCCCGCCTGGCGGGACGGCGCGGCCGCGTCAGCGAATGCCTATGGAGACGCCGACCCGGTAGGTCAGGAGGTTCGCGTCGCTGACGACGGGATTGGCCCTCCAGCCACCACGGGGGAGCGCGCGCAGGTTCTGCGCGCCGTCGGTCAGGTACTCGGTCAGGCCGTTGTGCTGATAGTGGGCCGCGAGGTCAAGCGAGACCGGATTCTCCCCCTCGCGCAGCGACACGGCGAGCCCGCCGCCCGCGGCAAGGGCCAGGTTGAAGTCGTCGAAGTTGGTCGTGGACGCGAACGGCTCATCGTACTCGGTGCCGCTGACGCTGGTCTCGGTGACGAAGTACGAGAACCCCACCGTGCCGAAGAAGTACGGCCGGAGCGGACCGCTGCCCAGATAGACCTGCGGGCCCACGCCCAGTGCCAAGATCGAGTTGGTTGTCGCTACGTCGACATCCACGAAGGGAACCGTGGGGCTCAGTGAGGTCCTGTAGGACTCGTGTCCGTACACTACGAACGACCCGTCCGCGCGGATGGCCGCATAACCACGCTCGTCCAGAAACAGCAGCCCGCCGATTGCGCCGCCGCCACCCAGGTTCACATGGTCGCCGAACTCTCCCACCGGCACCGCCAGCCCGGCGTGCAGGAGGACCTCGCCCCTGAGCGGCTGCGGGCCGCTTGCAAACCGGCCGTCGTTCCACTGGCCCAACGCGCCCCGCGGCAACAGGATCACGGCCAGGGCAACCGCCCCCGCCAGTGCAATCGTTTTCCGTCTCATCGTCGCCACCTCCGGCTATTCGCTCACGCTCCGGCTCCGCGCATCCCTCTCGCGCCGGTCGAGCACTTCTCCCGGCAAGGCACCGGTGGGCTCACCCCCGTCGACCGTGAACTTTCCATTCACGAGCACAAACTCGATACCCGTCGGGTAGAGGTCCGGTTCCATGATGGTCGCAGGCGAGCCGATGGCGTCGTAGTCGAAGACCACGATGTCCGCCTTGTAGCCTTCCCGCAGGTACCCCCGGTCCCTGAGCCCGATGATCTGCGCGGCCAGCCCCGTCGACGACCGGACGGCGAAGGGCAGCGTGATCACGCCGCGCTCTTTCACGTAGTGCGCGATCTTGCGCGGGAAAGCGCCGTATGACCTTGGATGCTGCCCCGGCCGCGTCTCGAGCGACACGAAGCCGTCGGTCGATGTCGCGGTGTACTCCTGGCGCATGTAGTTCTCGACGTCGAAGCGGTGGCCTGCCACGGGCCGAAAGCGCACGCCGGCTGGCGCGAGCGCCGTCGACTCGAGAGCGAAGTGAACGAGTTGTTCGAAGGGCGACCGCCCCGCCTCGGCGGCGATCTCGGCGAGGTGCCGGCCCACCGTCCGGGGAAAGTCGGGGGCGGAGACGACGATGTGCCTGTCCGCGCCGCCCTGCAGGCGCAGAATGTACTCGGTGTCGCGTCGCAGTTCCTCCGCGGCGACCGGATCGGCCAGGTTGGCGCGCAGGTTGCCCTTCGGGTCGCTCATCAGCGCCGGGTCGCGCCAGAGCGGCGAATCGAGCCCGCCGGAGCGATCCGTTCCCGGCGGCGCGTAGCCCCAGTCGGGGATGACGTCGACGGGCCCGCCGCCGAAGGTCTCGTAGGGGTACTGGTCGAGGTATACGTCCACCCCGTCGCGCCGCGCCGCCTCGATCATGAGGATGTCGGTCTGCGAGTGGCCCCAGGTGTCGGTGCCCTTGGCCTTGATGTGGGTGCCGACCACCCGGATCCCCGCCCCACGGCCGATCTCGATCGTCTCGCGCATGCCTTCGGTGCCGGTCAGCGGCTGGCCGTCCACGATCGACGGGATCTGCCAGAGCGGGAGCGGGGACTGGCTGCGCTGATGCGAGTAGTAGAAGCCGTCGTAGGGCGCGACCTCCTTCGCAAGCGCGATCAGTTCCCCGGTGGTGCTGAAACGCCCGGGCCGGTACTCCGGGCCCGCGCCGAGCCCCCAGGCGCCGTCCTCCATCCCGGCCCGCACCAGTTCCGCCATCCGCTCGATCTCGCCAGCCGTCGCGGGGCGTTCGTAGTCGTCGCCCATGACCATGCCGCGCACGGTCCCGTGCCCGACCATCGGCACCACGTTCGTGGCGACCCCGGGTTCACGGTACGCGTCCATCTCGGCGGCGATCGGCCACACGGGATTGCGCCCGTCCGGCCCGAAGACCGAGGTCGTGATGCCCTGCATGACCAGGTTGTGCGCCTGCCTCCCCTCGATGTTGTCGGAAGCGAAAAGACGGTCCGCGTGCGAGTGCATGTCGATGAAGCCCGGCACGACGTACTTGCCGGCGGCATCGATGACGCGAGCGGCGGTGGCGTCCGGGAGCCGGCCGATGGCAACGATCTCGCCGCCGTTGATGCCTACGTCGGCGTTGAACGCAGCGCTGCCCGAGCCGTCCAGGACCATGCCGCCCCGGATGAGGAGGTCGAACTGCTGGGTGGAGGCGGGCTCGGGGAGGGCGAGGGCGGCGAGCAGGATGAGGACTGGTGCGACTCGGTGTGACATGGTTCGTGATCGGTGAAGGATGGCTGGAGGCAGTGCGGGCGTCATGGGACGCAGCCTACCATAGCACCGGTGCGGGATAGCGCGCGATCATTTCGTCCGGCGTCACGATGGTCATTCCGAAGAGAATGGCCTGGGAGACAAGTCCGCGGTCGAAGGGATCGCTGTGGAGGGGTGGAAGACGATGATCGTGCGCGGCGGCCCGCTCGTCAAAGGGCAGGGGCTCCAGGCCGAGCCATTCGCGCCGGCTGGTCACGTAGCGACGCGGCGAGAGGGGCAGCGGCAAGCGGCCGATCCGGTGCTTGATCGCGATTTCCCAGGCGGAAAGCGCGCTCAGGTAGACGGTGTTCCGGGGATCGCGGCACGCGGACAGTGCCCTCTGCGACAGCTGCGGGTCGGCGGCGGCCAGCCACAGGAAGGTGCACGTGTCGACGACCAGCTTCACTCGCCGCCGCCGCTCCAGCGGGCACCCTTGCCTCCGAACGAGCGCCGGATTTCATCGGGCAGCGGCTCGAAGAAGCTCTCGGGAACGGTCATGCCCCGGTCGATCCCGATGGGCCGCGGCTCTGCGGGCTCCGCGCGTAGCGGGCGGATCTCCGCGATCGGAACGTTGCGGCGGCAGAGGACAATCGTCTCTCCGGCCTCGACGCGCGCCAGGTAGCGGGAGAGACTCGCCCTGGCATCGGCGATGTTGACCTTGTTCATGTACAACAACCTAGCGTTATGGATGTACAGGTTCAATCCGCTCGAGCGACCACTGTGCGTGCTCGCGGACCAGCTCCGAGTTGTCGCGGGCGGCCCGCTCCAGCACCGGGATGGCCGCTTCCGCGCCCCAGTTGCCGAGCGCGACGCAGACGTTGCGGAGGAGGCCGTTGCGACGGGCGCGCGAGACGGGCGAATCGCGGAATTCGCGCAGGAACGCCTTGCCGGACATGTCCAGCAGCCGCGCGGCGAGATCGATGAGGGAGGCGCCGTCGAGGCCGTCGCGGGGCGAATAGGCGGGCTCGGCCGTGGGCTCCGAGAACTTCTCGTTCCAGGGACAGACTTCCTGGCAGATGTCACAGCCGAACACGCGGTTGCCGATGGCGGGGCGCAGTTGCTCGGGGATGGGGCCCTTCAGTTCGATCGTCAGGTACGAGATGCAGAGGCGCGCGTCCATGACCGGCGCGCCCCGCTCGTCGCGCCCGAGTAGGGCGCCGGTCGGGCAGGCGTCAAGGCAGCGCCGACAGGTGCCGCAGTGGTCCTCGCGGAACGGGACGCCCGGCTCCAGTGGCAGATCGGTGAGCAGCACGCCCAGAAAGAAGTACGAACCCCGGCGCGGGTGGATGAGCATGGTGTTCTTCCCGAACCAGCCCAGGCCGGCGCGGGCGGCGAGTTCCCGTTCGAGAAGCGGCCCCGTGTCGACGTACGCGCGGCGCCGGACAGGGCGTCCCGCGAGGTCTTCGAGACGCTCGGCGAGGACCTCCAGCCTGTCGCGGACGACGTGGTGATAGTCGCGGCCGCGCGCGTAGCGGGCGACGATGGCGCGGGCGGGGTCGCCGGGTGAGGTGGCGGGCTCGTCGCCGCCGTACGAATGGGCGACCACAAGCGCGCTCCGGAAGCCGGGCAGGGTGCGGCCGAGGTCGGACCGGCGGCTCACCGCGTCGGCGCGCGCAAGGTAGGCCATCTCGCCGTGCAGCCCCGAGTCGACCCACGTCCGAAAGTGAGCCATGTGATCGCTGTCGTGCCGGGTGAGGACGCCGGCCATGTCGAATCCGACTGCGCGGGCTTCCGCAACGGCGTGTAGAGTGTCCAGGGTCATGCTACCATTGTTCGTCGGTTGGGTCCCGGGCCGCCATGTTCGACGGATTGGCGCGTCGCCCATCCTCAGTCCGAAGGAGAAACGTTGCAGCCTGCTTCAGGGTCCTGGGCGTCCCGATGCATTGCCGCATCCCGGTGCGTTTCCTGGGCCCCCGTCTGGATCGCCGCCTTCGTGTTTTCTTCCGCGTGCGATGCATTCGAGCGGGAATACGACATCTGGGTCGACACGCTCTCCACCGGCCTTGTCCGCGTATACAACCGGGATCTCCTCAGGTCCAGCCCGGAGCCGGATTATGTCCTGGTCGAGGAGCTGCGACTGGGGCAAGCCTCCGGCCGGACCGCCCCCGACGACCCTGAAATCCTCGGCGATGTCGTTGGACTGGCGGTGGACAAAGTCGGCAGGATCTACGTCGCGGTCGGGGCGAGTCAGGAAGTCCGGGTCTTCGATCGACAGGGGGACTTCCTGCGGCGTTTCGGCCGGAGGGGAGAAGGCCCCGGCGAGTTCCGGAGTCTGGCGGGAGTGGCCTGGCATCCCTCGGGGGTGCTTCTGGCCATGGACCTCGGTTTGCGGCGAGTCACCGCCTTCGACTCTGTCGGGACGGTTCTTTCAAGCACCCGACACCATGAGGGCACCGACGATCCCGGCTCGGTCTGGCGGACCGACGTCGACACGCTGGGGTTCCTTTACGAGCCGGATCGGGATTCCCCGTCCTGGGCCCGGCGTATTCTCAAGCACCGGCTCCTCGCCGACTTCACGCTGGCTGCGGTGGACACGATCGCGCTCGCCCGGCGGGGACCCCATTTCGATTCGATCCCGACCAACTGGCGGCCGCTGTGGTCGGCGGGCTCCGACGGAAGCATGTGGTACGGGAACACCAACAGGTTCCATTTCCTCAAGGTCACCGACCGGAAAGATACAACCCTGGCCGTGGAGTTGCGCCGCCCGACCCCTCGCCTGCAAGGCCGCGAGAGGGACAGCCTGGGCGCGGCATGGGGACTGCCGTCGAGTTCGCTCCCCAGGTACAAGGCGGTGCTGGAGTCCCTTCACGTCGCGCGGGACGGAAAAATCTGGATATGGAACCCGCACGTGGGCCAGACGTGGGGGAGGTGGGAAGTGCTCGCCGGCAACGGCTACCATCTGGGACAGGTGGCTACGCCCGTATTGCTGGCCGCAGAACCACCCCCGGTTTTCGGGCAGGGCACGATTACCGGGGTCACCCGGGACGACGCGGGAGTCCAGTACGTGGTGCGCCTGCGCGTGCCCGCGATGGACTGAGTCGAGACGACACGCCTCCTGGGCGCCGGATCAGTTCGCGAGAACGTCCCTCAGGTCTTCGATCCGGGCCGACGTCACGTCCCGGAGGTCTTCGATCCTGCCCGCGGTCACGTCTCGAAAGTCTTCGACCCTTGCCGCCATGAATCCCTGCATGTCGTCGAAGCGCGTACCGATCCGTCGTTCGACGTCCCTGATGCTCTCACCGATCGCTGCGTGCGCATCCCGGCTCTCGGCGCGCACCAGACCGACTTCGGCCTTCACCTCGTTGAAACGCCGGTCCATGGAGCGCTGCATGTCGTCGAAGCGCTTGTCCACCGCCTCGAAGCGCTGGTCCACGGCCTCGAACCGCTTGTCCACGGCCTCAAAGCGCCGGTCCACGGCCTCGAAGCGCTGGTCCACGGCATCGAAGCGCTGGTTCACACCCTCGAACCGCTGGTCCACGCCCTCGAATCGCTGGTCCAGGTAGCGATGCATGTCATCGAACCGCTGGTCCAGGTAGCGATGCATGTCATCGAACCGCCTGGACATCCACACGGCGATGGCCGTCAGGCCAGCGAAAAGCAGGACTATTTCGGCTGCAAATCCGATCCACTCGGTCGTAGGCACCGTCCGCTACCCCCTCCTCCCCTCGTCCACGCTTGTGATCCAGTTACGTCATCCGGGCAAGCCGAGCATGAAAGGTCGCACTCCGAGCGAGAAACACCCATGGTTGAATGGGACAATCCGATGTTGGAATCGCGCTCTACCGGCAAAATGCCGATTGCAGGCGCGGACGCAAGCCCGGAGTGCGGCTCCGGGGCACGCAACTCGAACCGCTGGTACGAATGACCCTCGACCACATCCGCGGCGAATTCCCGATTCTCGGGCGCCGCAACTACCTCAATTCCTGTTCGCTGGGAGCGCTCTCGCATCGGGCGGAGGGCCGGCTCGCCGACTTTGTCGCCAAGTGGCATGACTTCGGGGCCTCGGCGTGGTACGAGCACTGGTGGGGCGCGCTCGGCGAGCTCCGCGGCCGCGTCGAGAGCCTTTTCGGCGCCCCCTCCGGAACCGTCGCGCTCATGCCCTCCACCTCTGCGTGTCTGGCCGCGATCTCGTCAAGCCTGGACTGGTCGAGGCGCAACCGTATCGTCACGACCGAGCTGGACTTCCCCACCCTGCTCTACCAGTGGAAGGTTCGCCCGGATGCCGAGATGGTCGTGCTGGAAAGCCACGACGGGGTCCACATCGACCCGCAGCAGTTCGCGGACGCGGTGGACGACCGCACGCTCGCGATCGCGACCAGCCACGTCTTCTTCACCACCGGCGCGATCCAGGATCTGACAGCCATCGCCGAGATCGCGCGGCGGGCGGGTGCGTTGAGCCTGATCGACGGGTACCAGGGGGCGGGCCAGGTGCCGGCCGACCTGCCCGCGACCGCAGTCGACTTCTACACCTCGGGGCCGCTCAAGTGGCTCTGTGGAGGGCCTGGCCTGGCCTACCTCTACGTCCGGGACGCCCTCGTGCACGACCTCGAACCCACGATCACCAGCTGGTTCGCCACCGAAGACCAGTTTCTGTTCAACCCCGGCGAGTTCCGCTACCACGGCGACGCGCGTCGCTTCGAGCTGGGGACGCCGGCGCTGGCCACCGTGCACACGGCGCTCGGCGGGCAGGAGATCGTCGAAGAGGTCGGGATGGGCCGGATCCGGGCGCAGAACGTGGCGCTGACCGAGCGGTTGGTTGAACGGTGCACGGCTGCGGGGTTCTCGCTTCGCGTCAGCGACCGGACGGAGACGCGTTCGGCGATCGTGCTGGTGCGTCACGAAGATCCCGGCGGCGCAGTCGCCCACCTGGCTGAACGGGGGATCATCGTCGACAACCGCCCCGGCGTGGTGCGCGCGAGCCCGCACTTCTACAACACGCTGGACGAGGTGGACGCGTTCGTGGAGGCGCTGGCGGAGACGGTCTAGCCGCGACCGGCAAGGCGGGACGCACGCGGCATGGCGGTCGTTCGCGCCATCGCGGGCATCGTGCAGTAGGTTAGTCCTCGTCCATCCGTTCCCCGAACCGGGAGATGCTCCCGTGCTCGCCACGCTCGCGCTCGCCACAGCGATCCAATTGCCCGCTCAGGTGCCGGAACTGGCACCCGGGACCCGCTACGACCCGGCCATCCCCACGCTGGAGCAGGTGGTGGGTCACGACTTCGGTGAGGTCATCACACCGCCCCACGACGTGATTCGGTACATGGAGACGCTGGCCGCCGCCGCGCCGGAACGCACTCACCTCATCCGCTACGCGGAGAGCTGGGAGGGCCGCCCACTCGTGGTCCTCGTGATCGGTTCGCCGGAGCGCCTGGCGGCGCTGGACGACGTGAAGGCGGATCTCGCGCGTCTCGCCGACCCGCGCGGGCTGTCCGACTCCGAGACGGAAGCGCTGCTGGCCGAACTCCCGGTCGTCACCGCGCTCATGCACGGGATCCACGGCAACGAGATCAGTTCGAGCGGCGCGGCCATGGCGGAAGCCCATCACCTGCTCGCGGCGATCGGGGATGCCGATGTCGACCTCATCCTGTCCGAGTCGCTGGTCCTGATCGATCCCATGGAGAACCCGGACGGACGGAACCGCTTCGTCTACCAGAACGAGGTGGCCGAGGCCAGGTGGCCGGACGAGGCCGCGGTGTCCGCCGAACACGACGAACCGTGGCCGGGCGGACGGGGCAACCACTACCTCTTCGATCTGAACCGGGACCTGTTCATTCAGAGCCAGCCCGAAACGCGGGGGAAGGTGGACGTCTTCCTCGAATACCGGCCGCACATCGTCGCGGACCTGCACGAGATGGGCGGGGACGCGACCTACTTCTTCCCGCCGACCGCGCCGCCCTCCAACCCCTGGTACGGAGAGCGGCAGATCGCGCTCATGGACGTTTTCGGGTCGGCGATCGCGGCGCGCTTCGACGAACGCGGCTTCGCCTACTTCAACCGGGACGTCTACGACCTTTTCTACCCCGGCTACGTCGACATGTGGCCCATGGGGCACGGCGCGCTCGGCATGACCTACGAGCAGGCGAGCGCCCGCGCGTTGCGGCTGAGGCAGTCGGACGGGGACCTGCTCACCTACGCCGACGGCGTGCTGCACCACTTCACGTCGGCACTCGAGACGGCGCTGACCGCCGCGCGGAACCGCGAGAGGATCCTGCGCGACTACCTCGCGTTCCGGCGAGAGGGCGTGGCAGCGGGGCAAACCGGCCCGGCCGAGCTGGTGCTCCATTCGGCGCACGACCCCGGAATGGCGGAGCGCCTTGCCCTGATGCTGGTCGAGAACGGCATCGAGGTGTTCCGCGCCTCGGGGCCCGTGACGGTCGACGGTCGCGCGCTGTCCGCCGGCTCCAGCTTCATCGTGCCGCTGGACCAGCCCACGCACGGCTTCATCCACAACCTCCTGGACGCCAACGTGCCCATGGAGGAGGACTTCGTGCGGCGGCAGATCGAGCGCCGCGCGAACCGGCAGCCGGACGAAATCTACGACCTCACGGCGTGGAGCCAGTCGCTGCTCTGGGACGTGGAGGCGATCGAGACCGAAGCGACCGGCGCGCGGGGCCAACCCGTGACGCCCGACGAAGCCGCCGCCCGTCCGGAGGTGCGCGGTGGCGACGCCGGAAACGAGCCGGCGACCGCTCTGCCCGAAGCGATTGTCGGCTACCTGATTCCGTGGGGCACCAACGGGGCAGCCGCCGCCGTCGAGGCGTTGCGGGAGGGTATCCGTGTCCGGGCGGCGGGCGCGGAGTTCACGCTGGACGACCGGCGGTACGGGACCGGCACCTCAATCATCCGCGTGGCCGAGAACGGCCCGGATCTGCGCACCCGCCTGGCCGGGATCGCGGCCCGCCACCGGGCCGAAGTCGTCCCGATCGACGACGCATACGTGCGCGAGGGAATGTCGCTGGGAAGCCGGCGGGTGCGGACGTTGCGGGAGCCGCGGGTGCTTCTCGTCTACGATGCTCCCGGGCAGAGCTACTCCGTGGGTTGGGCCCGGTACGTCCTCGAACGGCGCTACGGACAGCGCACGACGGCCGTGCGGGCTTCGAGCCTCGGCCGGGCACGGCTGGCCGACTACGATGTGGTCGTCTTTCCGAGCGGCAACTACGGCAACGTGGTGGGCGAAGGGCTGGTGGACCGTCTGCAGGCCTGGATGCGCGACGGCGGCACCGTGATCACGATGGCCGAGTCGTCGCGCTGGGCGTCACGGGCGGGGCTCCTGGCCACCGAGACGGAGCGGCGAGGCGGGCGCGCCACGGGCGACGACCCACCCGATCCCGGCACCCCGGAGCAGCCTATCCAGTACCTCGACGCGATTTCCCCCGACGACGAATCCCCCGAGGGCGTCCCGGGAGCCATCCTGCGCACCGTGCTCGACACCGAGCACTGGCTCTCGGCGGGCACGGACGGCGAAATCGGCGTCCTGGTCGAGGGCTCACGCGTTTTCCGCCCGATAACCCTCGACGGTGGCACGAACGTCGGTCGCTACGCCGAGGTCGACCATCTTGTCCTCGGCGGGATCGTGTGGGAGGAGTCGCGGCCTCAACTGGCCAGCAAGGCCTTCCTCATTCACCAGCCCGTCGGCCGAGGGCAGCTGGTGGCGTTTGCGGAGGATCCGAACTATCGGGCCTATGCGGAGGCCACCCAGCTGCTGTTCATGAACGCGGTGTTGCTGGGGCCGGGGCGGTAGCGGGGGGCGAGTCAGGGGTACCGCGAGGCCCCCGACTCAGTCCCCCACCCGCAGCCTGTACTTCGCGATCCGCCACGGCGGGATGTCCGGATTCTGAAGGACGTACAGGTATCGGCCACCGCCGAGGACCTTTACGCCGTCGGGCAACGGCACGTCCTCGAAGAGCTTGGTGCCGGTGTGGCGGTCGTAGACTTCGAGTCGGGTGTGGAGCACCCTGAAGGGGAAGAACGCCTTCGTTTCGTCAAGCTCGCCCACCGTGAAGATCAGGTAGTCACCGGCGACCACATCAATACGGGGGACAAGGTCGAACGTGCCCAGCACATCGCTGGCATCCTGGCCTCCAGGAGACGTCGTGGCGAACGCACCCGGCTCGATCTCCGGAACCCGGCGGAACGAGAGTGATGGCGTGCCAATCGTACCCACCGAGTCGCCTGCTCCGTTCAGAATCGTTGCAGGGTAGAGCAGCATGGCCATGGCGAAGATCGAGTCACCAGCGACCGCGCCAACCACATCTCCAAACGCACTCCAGTAGGGCTTTCCAAAAATCGGCGTAGTCCAACTCGACCAGGCTACACCACCGTCGACCAGCCGGTGGAAGTAGCCGTACTGTACCGCAATGTCGTGAATCGACCTCGCCATTCCGATTCCGTGGAACACGATGTCCGGTCCAAGGGGAAACACCTCAAAGACCCAATTATCGCCGGTTCCCACCAGAGTATCCGGACTCAGATCGCCATTCAGATACGTCAGCCACCGCTTGCGTGGACTTGATACGACGATCTGCCCGGAGGCTGTCTCCGCTACGCCGCCGATTCGGCGCAGTTCCCAGGGCCCATCGCCGAAGCGCCCGAATGCAGCTTGCAGCGAGCCGTCCCCCGCGTAGGTCCGCACGCGCGGCAGGAACCGGTCACCGACAATGAGACCGCCATCCCGCCGCTCCACGAACATGCCGATCTCGGCGATCGAATCGGTTGGATCTTCGCCGAGTTCGATGACTTCCGCGAGTTCGAACACCTCGAGAAATGGCGGGGAGGCGACGGTCTGCGGGGGTTGATCGCAGGACGCAAGAAACAGAATCTGGCTCAAGCCAGCGATCATGGTCATCCAGGGACCGGATTTGGATCGGATCACCAGCTGGTCTCCAATGACAGCCTGCAGAGTCTTTGAGAATCGTCCGTCAGGCACGCGCCCCGCCCCACCTCAGCTCACCGGCCGCGGCCGCTTTTTCAGGACGAACAGCCCCTCCTGCATGCTGGTCACGATCACGGTGCCGCTCTCGAAGTACGGGTAGTTGCTCCAGGCGCCGCCGAAGCCTGGGCCCTCCTTGTACGGCGCCGTGTCGAAAGCGGCGACCTCGCGCGGGTTCTCGGGGTCGGAGATGTCGAGTACGTGCAGGCCGTAGAGGTAGTTGGCCTGGTACATGAGGTTGTCCTTGATGTACAGGTTGTGGGCGCTGGCGGGTTGCGAGCCCATGAACTCCTTGATGAGCACCGGGTCCTCGATGTCGCTGAGGTCCCAGATGAGGGTGCGGGTGGTCTCGACGTTGCCCGCGATGACATCCGCCTCGTCGTCCTGGTAGAAGTAGCGATGGTCGGGGGTGAGCCAGCCCTGGTGGATGTAGGCCGGGTTCGGCGAAGAGGCGCTCGACACCTCGACCGGGTTCTCCTTGTCGGTGACGTCGGTGATCTGGAAGACGCGACCGTTCGAGTTCAGGCAGAGTTCGCGGCCGTGGTAGCGCTCGTCGGGGCCGTCGTAGACGACGCACTGCGAATCGTGGATCCCGTCCGAAGAGCCGCAACCGGCGAACTCGGGGTTCCTGGGATCCTGGATGTTGATCATGTGGAGGCCGCCGCCGCACCCCTCGCCGCCGCTCCCGCTGCCGACCGCGTAGGCGAAGCCGGTCTCCTCGTTGATCACGATGTTGTGCGAGCTCGCGATCTCGGTGTAGTGGACGTCGGGCTCGAAGAGCGCGGGCATCTCGCCGGGTGAGACGTCGCGGAGCCGGGTGAGGTCGAAGACCTGCATGCCGTGCTCCCCCGCCCCGTCGGCCACGATGAACGCGTGGTCCCTGTACGTCTTGATGTCGCGCCAGAGCTGGGACGGCGGTGTGTCCGGGGTCTTGGGGAGGTCGCCCACGAGCACCGGGTTCGTCGGGTCGGTGACGTCGATGAAGGACGTGCCGTCGTTGCGTCCCACCAGCGCATACTCGCGTCCCGTTTCCGGGTCGGTCCAGCCCCAGTTGTCGTTGGCGCGGACCCCGCGCGCGCTACCCTCGGCCCTGAGCAGCGAGGCCGGGATGTATGCGAGCAGTTCGACCTCGTTGCAGTCGAACAGGCCGACGCGGCCCTCGGTGCAGCGGCGCTCCTCGCCCACCATCGCGCCCATGGCGTCGGGCGCGCTGACGAGCATGCCCGCGTCGTCCCAGCTGTCGCCGTCGCGTTCGAAGAGGTGCACCGAGCCCGCCTGGTGGTGCATGCCGGGCGCGCCGACGGCGACGATCCCGGCGTCCGCGACGACCAGGCCGCCGAAACGGTCGCTCTCGACCGTCTCCGCGCGGGGGAGCTGGATGCGGCGCGGCGCGGTGGGCAGCGAGCCGCCCGCCGCGGCTTCGTACACGAAGACGGAGCCGGTCTCGTAGCCGCGCGTGGTGGGGGCGCCGACCCACACGTCGTCTCCGGCGAAGGACACGGCCGCGCCGAAGCGGTCGCCGCTCTCGCCGTCTTCGAAGGTGAGCCGTGCGTCGCCGGGAACCCACCGGGTAAGGTCGGCGTTCCAGGAATGCGTGTAGACGGCGCCACGGCTGTCGTCCGTTCCCGGCGCCCCGACCAGCACCCTGTCACCGGAAGCCGCGAGGGCCGACCCGAAGTTGGCGTTGGCCTCGGGCGCCGCGTCGAGGGCGCCGACCTCCTCCCAACCCCCTTCTGCAAGGCGGTAATGATACACTCGTCCCGCGCCCTCGAGGCCTTCCAGGTCGCTGGTGGGGGCGTCCCACCGAGGTGCGGAGATCAGTGCGCCGTGGGCGGTGACGACGATCGCCGAACCGAATCCGTCGCCGCTCGTGCCGTCGCCGGGCTGGAGGACTCCCCGTTGCACCCAGTCGCCCGATGCGTCTCGCTGATAGGTGTGGACGGCACCCTGGGCCGGGGCTTCCGCGGACTCGCCGGGGCCCTGGCGGCGGCGAGGGTCGGGGGCGGCACCGGGAACGCCGACCAGGAGCCAGTCGCCGTCCGCAGCCAGGCTGAGGCCGAAGTCGGTGCCGCAGTAGCCGTCGTATCGGCAGGCCGGGGACTGCCCGGCGATATCTTCGTCGTCGATGGTGCCCGCGGCTCCCCACGCCCCGCCTTCGCGTTCGAAAACGTGGAGCGGGCCGCCCCGCTGGCCGATGAACAACGTGTTGCCGGCCCTGGCCAGGAGCGTGCCGAAGCCGTCGGCTCGCTCGGAGTCGGGGGCGTGCAGGACGGCGGACTCCCGCCAGGCGCCACCGGCCTCGCGGTACACGTACACGGTCCCGGCCCGGAAGCTGGTCGTGGGCTCGGCGATGAGGATTTCGTCGCCGTCGATCACCACTGCGTGGCCGAAGGCGCCGGACTGGGCGGTGAGCGGGGGGGCGGCGAGCGCGGCGGCGGCGGCGACCAGGAGCGTGAGCCCGGCGAGGGCGCGGGCGGTTTGTGCGCGGATCATGTTCGTATCTCCGACAAGGGTTGCTATCGTGCGAGAATCTCGGCGTTCATGTCAGTCGTTGGCGCGGTACGCCTACCGGTTCACCGGCCGCGGGCCCGACCTCCAGACCTCCTCGTGGATCCAGGGGCGTGCGCCGTAGGGCCGCTCGTTTGGCCACATTTCGTCGAGGGTCATGCCGTCGTAGAGAATCCCGCCCTTCATGACGAACATGATATCGGTCGTGTTGCGGATGTTGTCGAGCGGGTTGGAGTTCAGGATCATCAGGTCGGCGAGCTTGCCGACGGTGAGAGTGCCCACGTCGTCCGAGGCGCCGAGGAAGTATGCCCCCTCGACGCTTGCCAGCTCCAGCGCGCCCATCGGCCCCATCGCCGATTCCGCGATCCACACCTCCCAGTGGGACGCAAGACCATGCTGCTGGCCGTGCGCGCCAATGGCTCCATGGGCCCCCTCGGCCATCCAGTCGGCCAGCACCTGGGCCAGCATCGGGTAGCTGTAGTCCGTGAAAGGCCGCTGGAAGACACGGCGGGCGTGCGGCACGAGCTGCTTCCACGGCATCCACAGGCGCAGCTTCTCGTCGCGCCAGACCTCGGTCTCCTGGAAAAACCACTCGTCGTTCCAGGGGCCGGGGCCGCCGACCACGAAGGTGGGGGAATACACGGTTTCGGCACGCCCGAAGAAGCGGGCCGCGTCGGAGTACATCGGCACGTAGCTGATCGGGTGCTCCCACGCGGTCTGGCCATCCATGATCATGCCCATGTTGTAGGCCAGATCGCTGCCTTCGGAAGTGACCATCAGGCCGCGGTCGCGCGCGATGTCGGACACCCATTGGCGCTGATCCCGGCGCGGCTGCATGTACTGCTTGAGCGACACCGCGCCCCATGACTGGAGGCGCGCGATGTTGTCCTCGGTAACCTCGTAGCTGGTCAGTTCGTTCTGGCGCACGGCGTCGCCCCGGTAGAGCGGGTCGCCCGTGGTGTAGGTGCGGGGACCGACCAGAACGCCGGCCTCGATCATCAGCGCCGCCGGAAACACATCCTGCGACCACTGCGAATTGTCGAGGTTGGTGGTCACGCCGTACGCGAGCGCGACGGCCATCTCGAAGGCGTTGGGCGGGATGATGCCCCGGTATTCGCGGAAGAAGTGCGAGTGCATGTCGATGAAGCCGGGGATCACGGTCTTGCCGCTGCCGTCGATGGTGTGATCGGCTCCGGTCGCGTCGCATTCGGCCATTGCGCCGACGCAGGTGATCCTGCCATTCGTGGCGATGAGCGTGCCGTTCTCGATGACCTGGCGGTTCTCGAGGGTGACGATGCGCGCGCCGGTGATGGCGACCGTGCCCATGCCGAGCGAACCGCGCGGAACGTCGAGCGCTACCGCGAAGGTGTCGGTGGTCTCGGACTCGACATCGTGCGTGTAGTAGCTCGCCGCGCTCCCGAACTCGACGGTGTTGGCGTCGCGCCACCCGGGGAAGATGCCGCCCTGGCGGCTCAGCTGCCGCACGGGGAGCTTCCCGTTCTTCTTGGCAACCGCGACCGCGCCGCCGATCCCCGCAGCCGCGCTCGGCACCGGGACCAGGTACGCGTTGTCGCCCTCGTTGAAGGCGGCGTGGCGTCCGTCGGGCGAGATCATGACCTCGTCGGCGTAGGGAAGGACGAGGTGGATGCGGGGGTCGGAGCCGTCGCGCGCGACCGAACGCAGCCGGGTGGAGTCGCCCATGGTGCGGTAGTAGATGCGCCCGCCGGGGCCGAAGGAGCCGCGCACGAACTGGGTGCGGGTGGGCAGGGAGTTGCCCGGGACGCGGACGACCCGCCGGCCTGCGGATCCCATGCCCGCCTCGTCGCCGGTCTCGGCCCCGCCGCCGGGTCCGGCCGCCGGGAAGAGCACCAGGTCGTACCAGGGGTTGTGCGCGACCGAACGGTAGCGGACCGTGGCCCCCGAACCGCGCGTCGCCAGGATCTCCGAGCCGTCCGGGCTCCACCGGGTGTGGGCGTACTCGCCTGGCTCGGCGCTGACCCGCCGGGGGTTGCCGCCGTCGACACCGATGGTCATGACGTGCCCGGTGCCGCTCTCGTCCACGGTCGTGTAGGCGATCGACCGGCTGTCGGGCGACCAGGACGGCGAGTATTCGAAGCGCTTTTCCGTATCGGAGGTGAGGCGCCGGGGCGTCCCGCCGGGCAGGTCCATGACCCAGACGCGGCCGGCGGCGGCAAAGGCGAGCCGCTCACCGTCGGGCGAGCCTGTCGTCCAGCGGGTGAAGTTGATGGGGACAGGACCGTCGTCGATGCGGAACGGCTGGTAGGCCTGCTCCGAAATCACCCTGTGGACGCGCGCGGTGAAGGGAATGGTCGACACCTCGCCGCTGGCCACGTCCAGTCGCCTGAGCTTCCCTCCCTGCGCGATCACGATCGATGCGCCGTCGGGCGCCCACGCGTAGCCCGGCAGCACGCGGATCGTCTTCATCCCCTCGGACATGTCCTGCGTGATCGGGTCCATGACGATCCGCTCGGCACCCGTCTCCAGGTCACGGACCCAGAGCGCGGTGCTGGGGCCGAACTCGTGGCCCTTCCATTCGATCGTCGCGTCCGGAAGGCGGCGCGCGAAGGCGATGTGGCGTCCGTCCGGGGATATCTCGCCCGAGAAGCCGCCGCCGCCCGAGAGCCTGTACTGACGCGAGGGCACGCCGCTCGTGATCTTGACCACTTCGCCCGTCCCCAGGTCCATGCGGCGCAGGTTCATGGTGCCCTGCATGGCGTCGCGCACCAGCCGGTCGTCCAACATTCCGCCATCGATGTCGTCCAGCGCCCATGGCACGGTCTGCCCGGGGGTGCGCACGTGGTAGAAGACGTACCGCCCGTCTTCGGATACCGACGGCCACGAGGCGGAGCCGTCGTCGCTGGACACGACCTCGACGCCAGTGCCGCCGTCCTGGTGATACATCCAGATGCCCCCGCCCTGCGCCACCAGGATGTACTCGCCGTCGGCCGTCCATTCGGGCATCGTCACGCGCGTGTCCATGCTGGCCTGCACCTGATGCGGGTTCGAGCCGTCCGCGTCCATGACCCAGAGATTGCTCTGGCCGGCCCGGTCCGAGATGAAGGCGATGCGCGTGCCGTCGGGGGAGTACCTGGGGTGGTAGTTGACCGCGACGCCGCTCTCCTGCGTGAGGCTCTCGGCCTGCCCACCCTCCGCGGGGACCCGGTAGACGTGCGCGAGGAGGTCGAAGACGATCCACCGTCCGTCGGGCGACATGTCCACCGACATCCAGGTGCCCTCGTCGGTCTCGAAGTCGATCTCGCGGGTGTCACCCCGGGCGAGGGTTACGTCCCAGTTCGAGTCGCCGGAGCCGTCCGCGTCCTGTGCGAAAGCGGGGAGGACGGCGGCGGCCGCCAGGGCGAGGGCACCAGTGAGGGAAACGCTGGCTGCGACGCGGGACATGGATGCCTCCGGGGCTGGAGCGGGGCGGTGGGACACCCGGTCAGAATAGGGGGCGGTGGCGCAACGGGCCACTGGACGGCGCACGAGGGGTGGAACACGCGGGGGGCGCCAGGGAAACTCCCGCGGCAGGACTCGAACCTGCGACCCGACGGTTAACAGCCGTCTGCTCTACCAGCTGAGCTACGCGGGAAAAACGATTGAGGCCACGCAAGATCGCCCGACGGGGGCGCCGGAGTCAACCGGCAGACCCGCCACCGGCTGCTACACGTTGAAGCGGACGTGCAACAGGTCTCCGTCGGCCACGACGTAGTCCCTCCCCTCTACCCGGATCAGCCCGGCTTCCTTCACCGCCTGCTCGGACCCGTACCGCGCGAATACCTCGTACGGGATGACCTCCGCGCGGATGAAGCCTCGCTCCATGTCACTGTGGACGGCCCCGGCAGCCTTGCGCGCGACCGTGCCCCGGCGGACCGTCCACGCCTTCACTTCGTCCTTGCCGATGGTGAAGAAGGACACCAGGTCCATCATGGCGTACGCCGCGCGGATGAAACGCGCCAGCGCCGGCTCCGACAAGCCCATGTCTTCCAGGAACTCGGCCTGGTCTTCGGGATCGAGTTGGGCGATCTCGGCCTCCACACCGGCGGACAGGACCATGGCCACGCCTCCCATACCGCGCGCTTCCTCGGCCAGGTCGGGGTCGGACGCTCCGCTCGCCCGCTCCTCTTCGACGTTGACCGCCACCAGCAACGGCAGGTCGGTCAACAGTCCGTAGCCCTTCAGGAACCCACGGTGTAGCTCGGCCTCCGAGAGCAGGCGCAGGGCCGTTCCATCCTCCAGAACCGCAGTCATTGTCTCGAAGGCGTCGATTTCGCGAATGTCGGCGCGTTCCTTCCGCGCGCGGTCGAGACGGCGCTCCACGACCGCCAGATCGGCGAGCACGCATTCGTCGTGGAAGGCGCGAAGGTCGCCGAGCGGATCCGGATCGGTGTCGAGCGCAGGATTGAGGAAGTCCCGCAGCACAAGGCACAGGGCTTCCCGGTCCCTGATCTCCTGCAGGCTCTTCGGCGACAGGCATCGGGCACCGGCGCCGTGCTCGCCGGGGACGTCGCGGAGGTTGATGGTCGCGTACGTGGTCTTCTTTGGCGAGATGACGCCGGAAAGGAAGTCCAGGCGATTGTCGGGCACCCGGACCGTCCCGACTCGAATTCCGCCGCCGAAGCCGACCGGCACGTCGAGGCCGGTCATGGCGTTGAAAAGCGTGGTCTTCCCGGAGCCGGCAAAACCGGCGAGCCCGAATCTCATCCGTAATCGTCCCGCCTTGCAGGTTTCGTCCGCTTGCGACGGCGCGGCGTTGCTGAAACGTTGCATCGCACGGCAGATCGCGGAACCCCGGAAGCGCGAAACCGCAGGAGCGTTCGAATGACGGAAGACCCGAAGTCGGCGTGGAAGGCCGGGGCAGGCCTCTCCCGCCGCGGCTTCCTGCACGCCGGCGCGGCCGGGCTGGCAGGGGTCCCACTCGCCGGCTGCACCGCCGTACCCGATTCCGGGGACTCCGGCAGGCGCCCCGCGTTGACCCGCCCCGAGGGTGTCGAGGACGACGCCTGGAGCCACATCCGCGAACACTTCATCCTCCAACCCGGCACCGCGTACATGAACAACGCCAGTCTGGGGATGCCGCCCGCGTCCGTCGCGGAGGCTGTGGGCGCCGGGTACGAGGCCCTGTCGCGGGAGCCCCTGCAGGGCAAGAACGAGCTGGGTGCGTTCATCGCGTCGAACGTCGTGCCGCGCATGGCCACCTACCTGGGCGCGGCGACCGACGAAATCGTGCTGACGCGCAACGCCAGCGAGGCGCTTCACATGGGGACCGTCGGCATCCGTCTGGAGCGCGGCGACGAAGTGCTGGTCACCAGCCAGGAGCACCCGGCCGGCCGCCGTCCCTGGGACTACCGGGCCGCGCAGGACGGGATCAAGGTCAACACGGTCTTCGTTCCCAGCCCCCTCGAGAGCGAGGAGCAGGCAATTGGGCTGGTCGAAGAGGCGCTCACGCCGGCGACCCGGGTTGTCGCCTTCTGCCACGTGACCCGGGGAGGCCACCTCTATCCCGTTCGGGGACTGTGCTCGCTGGCGAGGGAGCGGGGGATCGTGAGCCATGTGGACGGGGCCCAGGCGGTCGGCATGTTCCCGGTGGACCTGCACGCGCTCGGATGCGACACCTATTCCGCGAGCCTGCACAAATGGCTGCTCGGACCGATGGGGACGGGAGTGTTCTTCGTCCGTGCGGGGGCCCGGGACCGGGTCGGATCGGCGTTCGCACCCGATGGCGAGGGGGGCATGGCCGCGTACCAGCCGCCCGGCACGTCGAGTCTCCCCCTGCGGGCGGCACTGGCGGCGTCGCTGGACCTCGCCGAGGCGATGGGTCCGGGGAACGTGGCCGCCCGCACACGCCACCTCTCCGACTACCTCAAGGCCCGGCTGGCGGCCGTGCAGGGCGTCACGATTCTCAGCGGCCCCACCCCTGCCACCTCGTGCCCCGGCTCCACCATCTTCGAGCAGGAGGGCGTGGACGCGGTCGAGGCCGTGGGCCTCGTGGCCCAGCGCGGCCGGATTCACATCGACGAGCACCAGCGCGATGGTCACAACGCCATCAGGATCTCCACCCACGTCTACAACACCACCGGCGAGATCGACCGCCTGGTCGATGTCCTGCAAACCCTCTCCCCCTGACCGTGCGCACCCCGATCACTTGAAGGAGCTGTCCCGATGTTTCACTCACCGTTCCAACGCGTCCGTGGCAACAAGACCCGCCGTATTCCGGCATTCATCGTGCTCGCCGCGACCGTGGCGATGGCGTCGTGCGCTGTCGAGCCGATCCCGGAGGAGTCCGCTTCGCCGGTGCCCGCGCCCGACTTCACCCTCGGGTCCGAGAACACGCACAATCGCTGGAGCGCGACCATCCCTCCCCAGCTCACGGTGCCCTCCGGCGCCGTCGTCGAGGTGTGGACCAAGGAGGCGTCGGACGGCCAGATCACCGAGTCGACCGCCGTCGACGAGCTCGCGGACGTCGATTTCGACCTGATCCACGCGCTCACGGGACCCATCCACGTTGAAGGCGCCAGTCCGGGCGACCTGCTGGCCGTAACCGTGCACGATGTCCAGGTCGAGGGGTGGGGATGGGCGACCATCCTGCCCGGGTTCGGTTTTCTGGCCGACGAGTTCACCGAACCGTGGATTCGCGGCTTCCCCATGGAGTCCGGCGCAACGGAAGTCGCCTTCAACGAGCACATCACGATCCCGCTCGAGCCGTTCGCGGGCGTAATGGGCGTCGCTCCCGCCACCGATTCCATGCTGGTGACCATCCCGCCGCGGAGCAACGGCGGCAACATGGACAACCGGCACATGAAGGCCGGCACCACCGTGTATTTTCCGGTTCAGGTCGAGGGCGCGCTCTTCTCGATCGGCGACACGCACGCCGCCCAGGGCGACGGCGAGGTCTCGGGCACGGCGATCGAGGCCCCGATGCGGATCGTGATCGAGGTCGAAGTCATGGAGAACGCGCGCGGGATGGTCGAACCCCAGTACGAGACCGACGACTACTACGCCGTAACCGGCTTTGCCACGACCATCGACGAGGCGGCCAGGAAGGCGACCCGCTACATGATCGACTACCTGGTCGCGGAACACGGCCTCACCCGAAACGAGGCCTACGTGCTGTGTTCGCTGGCCGGGGACCTGAAGATCTCGGAGACCGTGGACGTGCCGCACATGCTGGTCAGCATGCACATGCCGAAGGCGATCTTCGGGGGGTGAGCATCCGTCCGAACGGTGTCCGCGGCTGAACTTGTGTCCGGGTCCACGCCCGCCCCGGTCGCCGTGTCGGCCGCCTGCCCAATTCCGGCCGAGTCGGTCTCCACGCCGGGCTCGACTTCGGCGCCAGCGTCGGCCCCGGCATCCGGATCTCCTTCGGCCGCCGGCTCACCTTCCTCCGTCCCCTCCTGACGCGTCGTCACACTCACCTCACCGCTGGCCAGGTCCACGGCGAACACCGTCCGGATCATGGCCCGATCCGACAACATGCGAATGTTGGGCGCCAGTTCGGCGGGACGCATGAAGTAGCGCTGGCCCACCAACTCGCCGGGGCGCAGATGGTGTTCCACGACCACCAGGTCCAGAGCGTCGCCAGCGGAGCCGCGGTCGAAGTCGAGAAGTATGCCGGTTTCGGGCGTTCCCCAGTGCGTGACCTGCTGCGGGCGGTCTCCACCGCGAATCGGCTTGCCGTTCACCGCAACCAGGGACGGGCCCTGCGCGGGGAGGCGGAGCAGCAGCATCTCCGCCCCGACCTGCGACGATACGCTCACCCGAACGACCCCGTCCGCCACCGTGGTGTCGCTGCCAACGGCGACCGCGGGAGCGGCCAGATCGACCGGATCCGCCGCCTTGAACGCATAGGAGATTCCCTCGGTAGTGAGGTCGCTCTGCACCACTTCCCCGAATGGGCCCACCGCCGCGACCGCCCACGCGACGCCCGGATCGGAGGCGTCCCGTGTGGGGTCGGTGCCCCAGAAGGCGGACCCGGTCTCCCGGTCCAGCGCGTAGACAAGCGTCGAAGGGGCCGGGCGGGCCGCAGAGGGCGTGGCGGTCGACATTCCGACCGCGAGGAAGGCGCCCGCAAGCACGAATCCGGCGACCGGGGCCCACCATCCGTTCGGCTCGCGCACGACATCGAGCGCGGGAAGGACAAGGATGAAGACAAGCCCGGCCAGTATCGCGATCGCCGGTGCGAGCGCCAGCCCCATGGCAAGCCAGACGCTTTCGGTAAGAGGGACGAGCACCGCAACAACAGGCAGCGTTGCGAGAAGCGCCACCAGCCAGCGCAGCACTCCCATCCGTCCATCGCCCGGCAGTCCCGCCACCGCAAGGGCTCCGATACATCCCGCCAGTACCGGCCACTGGAGGTTGACCGCGGCCATCGGGAACATCACGGTCGTCACCGCGGCAAGCAGCGTAGGCACGAACAGGGCGCCCACAGCCATCTCCGACGGTGAACACCATCGGCGGATCAACGGAAACGCGGTGGCGACCAATGCGAACGCGAACGCCACGATGGCCAGCACGTACCAGCCCTCGCTGTGAAAGGCACCCGCGTGAAGTGCGCCGGCTTCGACGTGTGCGCCAACCCGCCAACGGAAGAGATAGCTGGCAGCCATTGCCGCCGCGCCCATGCACCCCAGCGATGCCAGGGAACCGACCAGCATCCTGCCGAGGCGTGATCCGCCGCGTTTCGCCAGGAAGAACGCCAGCGTCCAGAACGCGATCGCCGCGAAGCCGAGAATCCATATCCATAGGCGGCCGTAGGTCACCAGACCCAGGTACCTGATCGAGATGTAGCTGACATCCGGGGCGTTCACGGCCGCCAGGCCGGCATCTCCGAAGTGCTGCAGCATCGCGAGCGCGTGAGCGCCGTGGTGCTGCAGCGTCGCCTCGGAGAGGTTCTCGGGCGAATCATAGGCCTGGTGGTACACGTGCGGCCGACCGACCCCGGCGAAGTTGAGTCCCTGCCTGCCGGCCTCCTTGAAGGGCGTGAAATCGGTGTCGTTCGGCATGCGCTGATAGATCTCGTACGCGACCGAATTCGCGGACGGATACGGATCCGCCTGGCGCAGCGCCTCGATCACCCAGCCGTTGGCCGCACCCGTCTCGAACATCATCGACGCGCCGCCGCCTCCACGCATCTCGAAGGACAGCACGACCGCCACATCCTGCATCCACGGGTGCTCGTCGACGAAGGCGCGCGCGCCGAGAAGGCCGACCTCTTCGGCGTCGGTGAAGAGGACGATCAGGTCGTTGCGCAGACCGGTTCCCGCGGCCAGCGCGCGCAGCGATTCCAGGATTGCGGCCACGCCGGAACCGTCGTCGCCCGCGCCGCGCGAGATCCCGCGGCCGTCGTAGTGGGCGGTGACGAGAACCGCCCGGCCGCCGGGCTCCGACCCGGGAATGCGCGCCAACACGTTGCGGACGGTGGCCGCGGTGAGGGAGCCACCACCTCCCGTCATCGACGTGGTCGTCTGGACGGTTGGCTCGTGGCCCAGGCGACCGAGTTCCTCGACGAGGTAGTCACGCACGCCGGCATGCGCAGGAGAACCGGGAGGATGCGCCTCGGCCGCGATCCGGTGCACATGCGCCATGGCTCGGGCCGACGAAAAGAGCGTATCCGCGGCGCTTGCCGGGACCGGGTCCGGCACCATGCCGCCAGAGCGCGAGAGCCACGCAGCGACCACGAGCACCAGCAGGGTCGCCGGCCCCCGCGTCCCCCTCCAGGGGGCAGGGGTCAAGGAGGTCTTGCCGGTGGCCTTCGCGCCCGCCGGCGCCTTCGAGGCCGCCCCATCCTTGCCGGCCGCGTCGTCCTTGCGGGCCGCGTCGTCCGGCGGCGGCTTTCGGACCGCGTCCTCAGGTCGTGACTGCCGCGCCGCCTTGTCCTGTCTGGCTGGCCGAGCAGCCTCTCCAGAGCCCGCCACCGCCCGCCGAACCCGACCCGAACCCGGCTTCGAAGGCGCTACCGACTCCGGCGGCGGGTCACTCGGACCCTCGGCGCCGGTTCCCTCCAGCTCCAGTTCGTCCGACTCCGATTCACCGCCCTGCTCCTCGGCCTCCTTCGCGATCTCACGCTCCAACTCCTCGATTTCATCCTCGCTGATCCCCAACTCCGCGAAGGATGGAATCCTGGGCAGTTTATCGTCACTCATGGTCCTGGCGTCCGCTGGTGTCCTGGCGTCCCCTGGCTCGCACTTCCCGGCCACTCACTCTACGGTCCTCTACCCCGCCCGGGCTTCAAGGTGACTACAAGGGGCCATCTCCCCACGGTCCCCACAAGGCGTAGGTTCCGCTCGGCCGGCGCCCGCCGCGCTCCCGGGACCCCTGCACGTTGAAGAACATGACACGCCCGTCGGGGCTGAAGCACGAGCCCGCGAACTCGCCCGGCTGTGGCGCACCCTCCGGCCGCGGCGCCCGCACCAGGTTGATGATCTTCCCCTCCCCGTCGAGGCCCCGCACGAACTGGTCGTCCTCGCCGTCTTCGCACATCACGAGGCCGCCGCGGGGACTCAGCACGATGTTGTCCGGACTGTCGAGGACTTCCTTGGAGGGCGATTCGAAGACGAGAGTCAGCTCCCCGCCGTCCGCAGAGGTGGGCCGGTAGTGGAAGACCTGTCCGGCCCGGGCATCGCCGCCGTTCGTCGACACCACGTAGATGCCATCGTCTCCGTGGAACGCGCCCTCCAGGCGTGCAAACCGAGCCGCGCCCCTGTCGAGCCCCTGCCTGAACACGGCCAGCCGATCCGCTTCGGCGTTGGCCGGGTCCGGGTCGTCGATGTCCACCCAGTGCGTCCGCAGTACCTCGCCCGGCGTTTGGCCGCGGGCGGTCAGATACCCCGGCTGGCCGGTGACCGCCATCATCTGGAGCGTCCCCCCCGCCGCGAGCACACCGGGCTGGTCCGGGATGAAGCGATAGAACCCGGCCCCGGGGAGGCGGTCGGGCACATACCACGTGTCCTCGGTCTCGTAGACGATGCCGGTCGCCGGATCAACCGCGACGGCCTCGTGAATGAAGCGTCCCATGTCCTTCAGCGGCACGGGGTCGACTGGACCGGTAGCGTCCACGGGCACCTCGAAGATGTAGCCGTGCGGCTTGTCGAATCCGGCGTCCGGCCCGTCCGTGATCTCTTCGCAAGACAGCCAGCTTCCCCATGGAGTGGGGCCTCCGGCGCAGTTCACCCGAGTCCCCGCCAGCGACACGAACTCGTCCACCAGCTCCACCGCCACCTCGCCGTTCCGCTCCGAGACGCGCACCTCCAGCGACGTCGTGCCCCCCGCACCCCTCGCATCGTAGTAGGGCTCACCGACCGGTTGCGCTCCGTCGGCATCGTCGACCATCTCGTGGTTGCGGATGAGACGCACGTTCCCGTTGGGAAGCGGAAACGCGGCCATGCCGTCAAAGGCGTTCGGAACGGTGAGGCCATCCCGAACCGACGACGCCACGCCACCCGAACTGATCCTCACACAGCGAAAGCTCTCCGGGATTTCCAGCTCCGGGCAATCGACGCTCGGCACCAGTTCGCCGTACGGCTTGATGAAGGGACTCGAAGCGGCGCCAGCTCCCCGGCCGCTTCCGGCACGCACAGCTCCCTGTTGGGCACCGGCGCGGCCGTGGACCGCGAGTCCGGCGAGCGAAGGCGTCAGTATTGCGCCTCCACCCGCGGTGGCCAGCCTCCTGATGAATGTGCGGCGCGCTATTGTCATATCGGCGACTCGAGTCCTTGCGGTTGAAGGGCCAATGACCTGACGGCGGCGGAGCGTTCACGACACCTGCACCGTTCAAGCTGGACAGTCGGAAAATACCGTGCAAGAAGAGTAGTTGTTTCGGAAAGCGAAGCGAGCCCGTACCTTTTCTACCCGCAATCGTGAAAGCGCCGGGCCCGACACCTCCACCTGCGGGTGTCTCGGAGTGTCGGATAGCCCCGGCAGTGCAAAGGCAATCGGAAACATGCTCTTACAGAACCGCCGCGACTTCCTGAAGACGACCGCGGCCGCGGCCGGAGCCTTCGGCCTCGGCGCGGCTTGCGCCCCCTACGGAGACGAGGGAGACGGCTCCCCGTCCCCCATGACCATCCTGATACTGGGAGGCACCGGGTTCATCGGCCCCCACATGGTCGAGTACGCAGTGTCGCGCGGACACACGGTTTCGCTTTTCAACCGCGGCCGCACCAACACCCACCTGTTCCCCGACCTCGAGAAGCTCGTCGGCGACCGGGACGGCGATCTGGCCGCCCTGGAGGGCCGGCGCTGGGACGCGGTCATCGACAACTCCGGCTTCTTCCCCCGGCATGTGCGCGACTCGGCCACGCTCCTCGCCGACTCGGGCCGCTACATGTTCGTGTCGTCAATCTCCGCCTACAAGGACCTGACCCCGCACGGCATCACCGAGGACTACGAGGTCGGACGGCTGGAGGACCCCACGGTGGAGGAGATGACGAACACCACCTACGGCCCCCTCAAGGCGCTGTGTGAAGAGGCCGTCCAGGAGATCTTCGGCGAACGGGCGAACATCGTCCGGCCCGGCTACATCGTCGGCCCCGGCGACGGCAGCGACCGTTGGACCTATTGGCCCGTGCGCGTGGCCGCGGGTGGCCACATGGCCGTACCCGGCCTCCCCGAGGATCCCGTCCAGTTCATCGACGCCCGTGACCTGGGGGGATGGATGGTGCGCATGTTGGAGGACGAGGTCGGCGGCGTGTTCAACGGCGTGGGTCCGGTCGAGCCGGTGAACATGCGTCAGATGCTCGAGGCCTGCAGGGACGTGAGCGGCAGCGATGCGGCGTTTCACTGGATCGACGCCGCGTTCGTCGAGGAACATGGCGCCACGTTCCCGATCTGGAACTCCACGACCGGAGACTGGGGAGGCGCGCACCTGGTCGACCACTCTCGATCGATCGCGTCCGGGTACACGAGCCGCCCCGTCGCCGACACGATCCGGGACACGCTGGCCTGGTGGAACGGACTGACCGAAGAGGACCGACCGGGGGGCGCCCTGCGGAGCGGTTTGCGCAAGCGGCCCGAACCGGGCTCCGAAATGCGACGGGGTCCCGTGACCATGGCTGAAATGATGGAAGACGAGGCGGCACTGCTGGAGGCCTGGGCGGCGCGTGCGGAGGAATAGGGAGAGGAGAGGCTTGACATGCAGGTGAACTGGTCACGGAACGAAGGTGTGCTGGTCGCGAAGCCCGTGGGGCGCATTTTCAGTTCGAACTACCTGGAATGGCAGGGTGCGCTGGAGGCCGGCATCAAGCCGGACGACCAGGCACTCGTGGTCGACTTCGAGCAGGTGCCCTACCTGAGCAGCGCCGGACTGCGGGTCCTGTTGACCACCGCAAGACAGTTCGAGGGACCCGGCTGCTCCTTCGGTCTTTCCACGCTCACCCGCTCCGTGCGCAAGGTGCTGGCCGCCAGCGGTTTCGACCGGATGCTCGCGGTCTACGAAACCGAAGCCGAGGCCGTCGCCGCGATCAACGGCAAACCGGGTTCCTAGTCGGGCAGGCGGGGCGCTACTTCAGGCTGACCCCGCGTCCAGACCCACCCGGCGTCTAGTCGGGCCCGGCCCCGGCCTTCCAGCGGTCATACCGCATTCGCAGGGTGATCACGGGATTCGCGTTCTCGCCCTCTTCGATGTTCTCGTCGGTGACGTCGATATAGAGCGAATACTCGCCGTCGTTGAATGACTCCCCCTCCGGATCGTCCGGGTTCGCGACCAGGATGTACGCCACGTGTGAAGTCTTGCCCTCGCACGGAACGTGGTCGAGCACCGGCTCAGACTCGCAGGTGCAGCGAACGTCGCCCCCGGCGCGGTCGGCGGCCTCCATTGCGGCCATGACCCGGTCGGCCATTGTGCCGCCCTCGGACTTGAATGCCTCGACCGCCAGGTGCGCCACGTCGTCCGACGCCAGGATGTTGCCCTGGACCGAGAAATAGATGCCGGCGTCGGGAATGCTGTCGGCGACCGCGAGTGACGCCTCTCCGTTCCCGCTCCCGGAGTGGCCTGCGCAGCGGCCCTGCAAGTCCACGATCCCGAACTGGCGGCGTTCGAAGTCCGGATCCTCCGAGAGCATTTCGATGATTTCCTCCGGCGCCGTGCCCGCCTTGAGCTCCCGGTAGATCAGCTCCTGGTTGGCCCGCGTCCGGTCGACACCCGCTTGCGCAGCCGCGACGGCCACTCCCGGCACCACGATGGCCTGGATGTCCATCAGCCCCGCGGCCGGGAAGTTGGGGAACCGCCCCTGTGCCACGCACGTCGCCGACGCGATCACCACCTGCCCGGTGCGCGTATCGATCGCGATGACGGACCAGGTGGCGGAGAGCAGGGCGGGGAAGAGCGCGAGCACAACAAGCGAAGCGAGCAGGCCGCGGGCTTGCCGTCCAAAGCAGTAGCGGGTCATCATAACCTCCGTTTTGGCGTTCTTGAGTCGACAAACGTCCGAGAACGGAACCGGTCGCGCAAGGCGGCCCTGCACTCGAACCGGCCGGGAGCCCGCGCCGCCAGGCCCCCCCGGCCAGGGAGCACGCACAGGTGTCCGACAAGATCACCCGCAGAGACTTCGTGGACCACGGGTCCAAACTGGCCATGGGCGCGATGATCGTCCCGCGCCATGTGCTGGGCGGCCCCGGGTACCAGGCTCCGTCAGACCGACTCAACATCGCGATCATCGGGGTCGGGGGTCAGGGCACCGAAAACGCCCAGGAGTTCGGGACCGAGCACATCGCCGCGATCTGCGACGTGGACTTCGGCGTGGTGCACCGGCGGGTCCAGGAGCGGATGACCGACGGCGACGGCAATCCGCGCGAAAAGGGCCACCGCTGGCGCGACCAGTTCTTCGAGGCGCGCCAATACACCGATTTCCGTGAACTCCTGGACCGCGAGGCCGACCTCGACGCCGTCCTCGTCGCGACGCCCGATCACCTTCACGCCTCCATCGCGAAGGCCGCGATGGAAGGGGGCAAGCACGTCTTCGTCGAGAAGCCGCTGACCTACACGGTCCGCGAGGCGCGCGTGCTTGCCGAGATCGCGCAGCGCACGGGCGTTGTCACCCAGATGGGGAACCAGGGTCACTCCGGCGACGACGCGCGGCTCGTCAACGAGTGGGTCCAGGCCGGCGTGATCGGCGACGTGACCGAGGTGCACATCTGGACCAATCGTCCGATCTGGCCGCAGGGGATCCATCGTCCGGAGCGCTGGGAGGAGGGACTGAACCCGGGCTGGTACCAACAGTGGCACCAGGGCGCCATCCTGTCCGTCGCCGCGGACGTCATGGACGCCGGATACGCGCTGCCCGAGGGCATGGACTGGGATCTCTACCTGGGACCGACCACGAAGGAGATTCCCTTCCATCCCATCTACCACCCCTTCAACTGGCGCGGCTGGGTCGACTTCGGGGTCAGCGCGCTCGGCGACATGGGCGCGCACCTCGTCGACCACCCCTACTGGGCCCTCGGACTAACCTACCCCACCACCATCGAAGCCACCTCCACCCCGTGGGGCGGCCCGCAGGACGATCCCGCTTCCTTCCCGCTGGCCATGCGCGCGCACTACGAGTTTCCGGCCCGCGGCTCCATGCCGGCAGTCGACCTGCACTGGTACGACGGAGGCCTCATGCCCCCCCGCCCGGCCGCACTCCCCGACGATGTCGACCTCAACCGCACGGGCGGCGTGATGTTCATCGGCGACCGCGGCATCCTCATGCACGGCACGTACGGCCGGAACCCCCGGCTCTTCCCGGAGTCGCTCACAGCCGAAGCCGCGGAGGTGCCCCAGACCCAGCCGCGCATCGAGGAGACCCATCAGATGAACTGGGTCAAGGCGTGCAAGGAGGGTGGCGAGGCGTCCTGCCCCTTCGACTACGCGTCCCGGCTCACCGAGGTGATGCTGCTGGGGATCGTTGCGCTCCGGACCGGCCAGGGGAAGAAGATCCGCTACGACGCCGACGCGATGCGCGTCACCAATGTCGAAGAGGCCAACCGCTATCTGACGCGCGAGTACCGGGAGGGGTGGGAGGTGTGAGGCTCGCCGGGCCTTCGCGGCAGGCGGGAGCGATCCGCTGACAGGGACTTGATTGGCGTAGCAGGACCGACCGGTGTTGACATGCCTGGAATATTATTTATCGTATATCGACGATAAACGAATATCTCTTCAGAAAGGAGCCCGCGAGACCATGGTCACGAGGACACGTGAGACCGGCTTCGACGCCGAGGTCGTGCGGGCCGCGCGGTGGGGGAGGGCGCTCGCGCACCCCGCCCGCGTGACGATCCTGACTTTGCTCGCCGAGCGTGAAACGTGCGTGTGCGGTGAGATCGTGGACGACCTTCCCCTGGCGCAATCGACCGTCTCCCAGCATCTGCGGGTGCTGCGTGAGGAGGGGCTGATCAAGGGGGAAGTGGACGGAACGCGCTCGTGCTACTGCATCGACGCGGACCGGGTCCGGGCAATGATGGCGGACCTCAATCGGCTCGGCACCAGCCTGGAGCCGGAGGCTACCTGTGGCTGCTGACCGGACCAGTGCAGGACGATCAACACGTCAACCCCAATCATGGAGGACAAGATGACAAACGTCTGCGGATGTTGCGGCGGCGGTTGTTGCGGCGGCGCCTGCTGCTGAGCGACCCCGGCAAACCGCAAAGGGGGGTCGGTCGGCCGGATCGGCCGGCCCCCAGGGGGCTTGCCACAGGCGTGTGCTCGCCCCGACACTGAGTAAACAGTTCGCTACCCGGAAACGTGCAATCAGGAAACCAACATGACGCACACGCGCCGCCGCTTCCTCGCCACCTCCGCCGCCGCCGGAGCCGCCGCTCTCACGCCCGGCCAGGCGCTCTCCGCCGCAGCTTTGCGGCCCGGCTCCCCGTTCGGCACCGGCGCCCTCCGCCCGGCCCCCACCCCCACCCCCAACCCCCTCAGGATCCTCGTTCTGGGCGGAACCGGGTTCATCGGCCCGCACCAGGTGCGGTACGCAATGTACCGGGGCCACGAAGTCACGATCTTCAACCGCGGCCGCACCAACCCCGGCCTCTTTCCGGGAGTGGAAGCGCTGATCGGCGACCGTGACGGGCAGCTCGACGCCCTGCGCGGCCGCACCTGGGACGCAGTCATCGACAACAGCGGCTACGTTCCCCGGCACGTGCGCGACTCGGTGGAACTCCTGCGCGATTCGGTGGGGCGCTACCTCTTCACGTCCACCGGGTCGGTGTACAGCTTCGACCAGGACGAGATCACCGAGGACGGCGTGCTGCTCCCCATCGAGGATCCCGATAGCGAGGACGTCAACCGCTACTACGGTCCACTGAAGATCCTCTGCGAGAACGCGGTCACCGACGGCTTCAAGGAACGCGGCACCGTGTTGCGGCTCCATGTCGTGGCGGGGCCCGGCGACACCACCGACCGCTACACCTACTGGCCCGTGCGGATCGACCGCGGCGGCGAGATCATCGCCCCGGGCAGCCAGCACACACCGGTCCAGTACATCGACGTGCGCGACCTGGCCGAGTTCATGATCCTGTGTCTCGAGCGCGACATCGGGGGCACATACAACACTGCCGGGCCCGCGCTCGACCCGACCTCCATGGCCGAGTTCCTGTACGGAGTCCGCGCCATCACCAGCACGCCGCTGTCGTTCACCTGGATCGACGAGCAGTTCCTGGCGGACCGGGAAGCCCGATTCCAGCTGTGGTATCCGCCCACCGAGGGCCCGATCCGGGGTCTATCCCGTGTCCGTTCCCACAAGGCGGTCGCGGCGGGCCTCAGATTCCGACCGCTGGCGGAGACTGCGCTGGACACGCTGGACTGGTTCAATTCGCTGCCCGAGGAGCGCCGGAACGCCTTCGAACTCAACCTGGAGCGTGACCGGCAGATCCTGGAGGAGTGGAAGGCGCGGTAGGGCCATAGAACCGCCACGCCGCCCGGAAGTCCCTGGGCGGTGCCTCGCCCAGTAGCCGCGCCCGCACCATTTCGATCGGCATGCGGCCACCCTGCAGGATCGTGTCGTGGAACTCCCACTCGGTCATTTGACCGCCGCCGACCAACTGCTCCTGCAGCGTGCGGATCTGCAGCCCGCCCAGCATGTACGCGGCCTGGTAGAGCGGTGAGTAGTTCCCGTTGAAGGAGCGCCGCACTTCCGCCGTCGCGTTCGCGGGCTCGTGGCCGACCCGGTCCACCAGGAAGGCGATCGCTTCGTCGGGCGTCATCTCGCCCAGGTGAAAGCTCAGCGAGAAGATGATCCGCGCGGCCCGGTGCATGCGCCAGAAGAGCATCCCGATCCGGTCCTCCGGCGTGGACGGGAACCCCATGTCCCACAGCCGCATCTCCCAGTAGAGCGCCCATCCCTCGCCCCAGAACGGCGTGCGGAAGAGGTTGCGGTGCGAGTTGTAGCGCTCGGTCATGAAGCCCTGCAGGTGATGCCCGGGGATCAGTTCATGGTGCACCGTGGCGCGCGCGAAATGGATGTTGTTCCCCCGCATGCTCATGCGCTTCTCGTCGTGGGTCATCTCGTCGGTAGGGAACGAGACGCGAATGACCTCGCCGCCCAGGAAGAACGGGGCCACGCGTTGACGCTCGGGTGACATCATCTCCAGCCGCCACACTTCGTTGGCCAGCGGCGGAAGCGTCAACAGGTCGCGCTCCTCGAGGAAGTCGACCGCCTCCTGCGCCAGCTCCACGATCAGTTCGGGCTGCCGGCCCGGATCCACATGCAGCGTCTTCACATGCTCCAGCGCCGCCCGCCAGTCATCGCCGTAGCCCAGGTCCCGCGACGCCTCCAGCATGCGCGCGTCACACCACGCAAACTCGCGCTCGGCAATCGCAATCAGCTCCTCGGGCGTGTATGGGATCATCTCGCGGATCAGATCCGCCGCCATCCCGTCCCGCCCGATCGGGTCGCCCACGATGGGTTCCTCCGCGCCCTCCGGCCACCCGACGATCTGCTCGCGCAGCGTCAACAGATACCGGTCCAGCGCCTCGTCGGCCTCCTCGTACGGCTGCCTGGCCCACCAGGTGAAGAGGGGATCGTAGCCCTCGTAGTGGCGGAACCAGGCGTCGAGCGCCCTTGTGTAGGATTCGAGGAGCCGCACGGCCCTGAGTCCGGTGATCGGCGTCGGGGTCGGCTGCCCCGCCCCGCCATCCCCAGCCCCCCCGGCGGCTGAGCGGGACCGCATCGCTCGGTCGGCGGCGGCCACCGCTTCGGCCAGAGCCGCCAGGCTTCCCGCGATCTCCTGCCCTTCGACCTCTTCGCGAGAGTGGCGGATGTCCAGCAGGGCTACGATGTCGTCCGCGAAGGGGAGCAGCGGAAGGACCTCGGCCACCATGCGCCCCTCGCGCTCCAGCAGTTCGCGGCGGTACCGCACCTCGCTACTCAGGAGCACGAGATCGATGCTGCCATCCACGTCGTCGGGAGCGACCCGAAGCGCGTCCAGCTCCTTCGTCCACCCGGCCAGGAAGTCGCCCATGCGTTCCTGGCGCGCCGCCGAGTACGGGATGTCGCCCCACCTGCGCTCCAGCACCCCCAGGTCGGAGCTGAAGCGCTCGACGACCTGCGCGAGGCCCGATTCCCGGAAGGCGGCGACACCCTCGAGATCGGGGGTGAACGGGCTGGACTGTCCCAACGCTGTTCCCGGCGCGGCCAGGGCCGCTGCCAGTGTCCACGGAAGCCATCCAGGGCGACGAGTTTTCACGGATCCCTCCTCTGAGCGTACATTGGACGCCCCTTTCGCGGCCGCGCTGTCGCGGCCCCGGGGCGACCGTCCCCTTGGACTCTGGACCCATGCAGGTATTCGGGCAACACGAGAAGCCGACGCTGGGCCAGCTCACGCGCGTGGCCCAGCGCGCCGAGCACGCCGCACTGATGGCGGACGGCCACCTCGGGTACGTCATGCCCATCGGCGGCGTGGCAGCCTACCGCAACCAGGTGAGCGTGGCCGGCGTGGGCTTCGATATCGCTTGCGGGAACGCGGCGATCCGCACCGATCTCGGCCTGGCCGACCTGCGGGACCGGCCCGGCGGGCTCCGGCGGGGCCTTGAGCACATCGGCGACGAGATCCAGCACGGCCTCACCTTCGGGATCGGCGGCACGAACAAGTCACGCGATGCTCCCGTGGACCACCCGCTCTTCGGGGATCCCGCCTGGCAGGCCGTGCCGTTCCGGCACCGGGCCGCGCTGTACGACAAGGCGCGCAAGCAGCTGGGCACGGTGGGGTCGGGCAATCACTACGTCGACGTCTTCGCCGACGAGAAGGACCGCATCTGGGTCGGCGTCCACTTCGGGTCGCGCGGCTTCGGCCACACGGTGGCCTCGTCGTTCCTCGCGATCGGGCAGGGCGCCGAGTGGGGCACGCGCGTGCCCGAGGCCGAAGTCATCCTCGACCTGGGCGCGCCTGCCGGCCACGACTACTGGCGCCTCATGAACCTGGCGGGCCGCTACGCCTACGCCGGCCGCGAGTGGGCGGTGCGCAAGGCCGTGGAGATCGTTGGAGGGCGCGAAGTCGAACTGGTCCACAATCATCACAACTTCGCCTGGGAGGAGGAGCACTTCGGGGAGACCCTCGTCGTGGTCCGCAAAGGGGCGACGCCCGCGTTCCCCGGTCAGAAGGGATTCGTGGGCGGCTCGATGGGAGATGACTCGGTGATTCTGGAGGGGACGCGGGCCGACGAGGTCGCTGCACTCCAGGTCCGGGCCCTGTATTCCACCGTGCACGGCGCGGGTCGCGTCATGAGCCGCACCGCCGCACGGGGCAAGCGCCACCGCCGCACGGGCAAGGTGCTGAAGCGCGGCAGGGTCTCCCGGGAGATGATGAAGGACTGGGTGGACCGGAAGGGCGTCGTGCTACGGGGCGGCGGAACGGACGAAAGCCCTCATGTGTACCGGAGGCTGTCCGACGTGCTGACCGCCCAGGGGGACACCGTCACAGTGCTGCACACGTTGCGGCCGCTCGTGGTGGTGATGGCGGGTGGGAGGTGGTAGTGGCGGTGCCGCCACGCATAGCCAGGAATCGGGAATGAAAGAAAAGGTCGTTGTCGTCGCGTTGTCATTGGGGTGCGCGGTCGGTTGTGCGAGATCCACCGGCGGGGACAGTCAGGACGCCGAGGCCGAAGCCGTCCTGGCAGCGCTCGAACACGTGGCTGAGATGATGTGGGAGCCGGAGTGGAGGACTCTGGTGGAGGGGAAAGCGGCCATCGCCCATGACGGCGAGAAGCCGCTAAGCGCCTCCACGCGCAGCTTCCTGAATGAGGCCTTTGCCGAACGCGGCTGGCGTTGGTCCACGGAAGACCCTTTGGTGCCCACCAGGAGCTGCGTCTTCCCTGATGGTGACTGCCGCCTGAAGGACCCCACGGAGCTGCATCTCACCTTCTCCGTCACGCCCTGGCCACGAGAGGAGGACTACGCGGAGGAACCATCTGAACCGTTGGCCGCCCCTGACGCGTTCGTCGTGGAGCCTGTTCCAGGAAAGGAGGGCTACAAGGTCCACGTCGAATGGCTGAGCAGCTTTCGGCGGCACGACGGGCACCAGGCCGAACTGGGAGGGGAGGGACTATTGGTCACCCCGCAACCCGGAGGGTGGGTGGTCGAAGTCGTAATGAGCTGGATCACCTGAGTTGCCAGCCAGGGCAATACCGGAGCCCTACGACAACAAGAGCTCGTACCTGGCAATTAGCCACGGCGGGATGTCCGGATTCAGCAGCACATGGAGATACCGGCCACCCCCCAGGACCTTCGAACCCTCCGGCAACCGCACATTCTCGAAGAGCTTTCGCCCTGTATGGCGATCATAGGCTTCGACCGACACATCGAGTTCCCTGAACGGAAACCACGGCCTGGCCGGATCCAGCCTGCCGACCGTGAACACCAGATAATCGCCACCCACGACGTCCATGCTCGTGACGAGGTCGAACCTCTCAATCAGTCGCTTGATCGGATTGCCGGCCTGAGCCGCCGGCCCCTCTTCACTGGTGTACGCAAACGCCCCCGCCTCGATCTCCGGGACCCTGCGGAACCCCGCTGGTAGCGTCCCGATGGTGCCCACCGAATCGCCAGCGCCGTTCAGGATGGTCGCAGGGTACAGGAGGCCCGCCATCACGTACAGGGAGTCCCCGCGGACCGCCGCGTGGAGACTGCCGAGAGCGCCCCAGTAGGGTTGGCGGCCAACCAGGGACTTCCAGCTGGTCCATGCCACCGCGCCGTCAACCAACCTGTGGAAGTTGCCGTCCATCTGAGTGACGTCGATGTCCGTTCGCAGCCCGCTGAACACGATCTCTCGTCCCATCGGCAGGACCATTTGCGGCACATGGTTCTCGATCACCGACGTGCTGTCGGGAGTCAGATCCGAAGCCAGGTAGGTCAGTGAGCCGTTCTGTGCCCCTGTCACGACGATTCTGCCATCTGCCATCTCCGCCACGCTCCGAATCCGACGGAATTCCCACGGCCCGTCCCCGAAGCGCCCGAACCCGGCCTCGAGCGTCCCATCGGCCCGATAGGTTCGCACTCGCGGAAGATACCGATCTGCGATGACGAAGCCGCCGTCCCGCCTCTCGACAAACTCGCCTATGGCCGCGATCGAATCGGACGGATCTTCACCCAGTTCGATGACCTCCACCATCTCGAAGACTTCGTCGAACGGCGGCGATGGCACCTCAACTGGCTGTTCCGCGCAGGAAGCGACGAAAACGAGGACGGAAGCGCCGGGAAACGCGAATTGTTAGAGGGTGCCAGGCGTATGCCGAGGCTTTGCGGCTCGCGGGCTAACGCTCACCGGACAACGAGGGGGCTACACCCCACCCCAGCCCCCCTACCCTCTTATCTCCGCGTCAATTCCCTCCTCGCCTTCCCATTTCCCGACCACCGCCGCCGCGCAAGAGTCGCTGTAGACGTTGACGGCCGTGCGGGCCATGTCGAGGGGCCGGTCGATGGAGAGCATCGCGGCTACGATCAGCATCGCCTGGGGATTGTCGCCAATCCCGATCGCGCCCAGGATGATGAAGATCACCACCAGTCCCGCGGACGGAACCGCCGCGGCGCCGATCGACGCCAGCAGGGCCGTGAGGACGACCACAAGCTGGGTCGCAAAGCCGATGTCGGCTCCGAGGGCCTGCGCGATGAAGAGCGCACCCACGCACTCCATCACCGCCGTCCCGTCCATGTTGACGGTGGCCCCCATGGGCAGCGTGAACGACGACACGCGATCGGACACCCCGACCTTTTCCTGCACCGTCTTGATCGTGACCGGCAGGGTGGCCGCCGAAGAACTCGTCGAGAACGCCACCAGCAGCGGCTCCCTCATGTTCATCGCGTGCTTCCAGGGAGACACGCGCGCCCAGAAGTACAGCAGGAGGGGCAGCGTGATGAAGAAGTGGATTGCGAGGCCCGAGCCCAGCGCCACGACGTATTGAGCCAGGTTGCCGAAGGCCATCAGCCCGGTCTCGTCGACCATGGTGACCATCAGCCCGAAGACCCCGATCGGGAGCAGCTTGATGATGCCCGTCGTCAGCGCCATCATCGCCTGGAAGAGCGCGCCGACCAGGCTTGTGATCTTCGTGCGGGGACCCTCAGGCAAGGTCGTGACGGCCGCTCCGAAGACGATGCAGAAGAAGATGACCATCAGCATGTCGCCGGCCGAGGCCGCCTCGAAGAAGTTCGAGGGAACGATGGTGTAGAGCAGGTCGACGAAGGACTCCGGGGTCGCGAGGTCGGGCGGTTCCGCCCCGGTGTCGGTAACCGGATACCCCCGGCCCGGATTGATGAGGTTGAACAGGAGCAGACCGGTCAGGGCGGCCAGGAGGCTCGATACCAGGTAGTAGCCGAGCGTCTTGCCGAACATCCGGCCAACGGTGCGCCCGCTTCCGGCGGATGCCACTCCCGAGATGATGGAGGTGATGACCAGGGGCACGATGATCATTCGCAGGAGCTGCATGAACAGGCCGCCGACCCATCCGACGTTCTCCGCGACGGCTCCTCCTCCCGGAGACAGGCCGATGCCGATG
>LXNJ01000090.1_pt1 | contig 59826 bp, 53 predicted proteins | sample 809081 | NCBI WGS metagenome assembly LXNJ01 (sample SAMN04870510, study PRJNA318959) | sponge metagenome | biome: sponge; feature: marine sponge reef; material: water | host: Petrosia ficiformis | place: Greece: Milos, Mediterranean Sea | collected 2013-05-29 | depth 5-7 m
GCTGTCGCAGGCCAGGAACGCGCCGTCGTAGGAGCCGCAGTCCAGCTGCTGGTAGGCCTGATCGAAGCCGGTCAGCTGCTCCGCCTGGTGGTCGATGTTCGTGTACCGCTGGAAGGTTGCCGCGGCCCGCATGCAAGGACATTACGGCCCCAGCTGCAGGCCTGTCCAGGGTCGATTGCGCAAAACGGATAGAGAGAGTCCCGAATCGGACAGGAGCCGGCGCTCGGCGGATAGCTCCGACTATTCCGAAGAGTTGTGCTGGCTCGCGGACAAGCCCCAACCGCGCGGCTCGGGCCGGATCGCAGCCCGCCGCCGCCGGCCCGGGACTGACCCACGACCTCGAGGAGTCCAGCCATGACGACACTGACCACCAACGACGGCGTCGAACTGCACTACGACGTGGCCGGAACCGGCCCGCCGCTGGTGATGGTCCACGGCTGGAACCAGACCGCCGCCCTGTTCGAGCGGCAGGTGGCCGGCCTGAGCGACCGCTTCCGGGTGATCACCTTCGACCTGCGGGGCCACGGCGAGTCCGAGCGCCCCGACCACGGCTACCGCATCGCCCGCTACGCCATGGACCTCCGCACCGTCATCGACAAGGTTGCGATACAGCCCGCCCACGTGCTCGGCCACTCGATGGGGTGCTGCGTGCTGTGGTCGTACTTCGACCTGTTCGCCGGCGACGGCATCGACAAGGCCGTCTTCGTCGACATGATGACCCACCCCATCGCCAACCCCGCCTTCACAGAGCAGCAAGTCGCCGACTACGGGTCGATCCTCAGCCCCGACGCGTTCTTCGGGGTCTTCAACGGCCTGACCGCGGGCGCGGCCGCCCAGGTCGTGCCGGGCCTGCTCGACGGGATGGTCACCGAGAACATCTCCACCGAGGACAAGGCCTGGCTGCTGGCCGAGAACGCCCGCATGCCGGGGCCGCTGTCGGCCAGGGAGTTCTTCACCGACATCCTGGCCGACTGGCGAGACGTGCCGCCCCGGATCAACCGGCCCGCCCTCTACATCGCCGGCGAGGGGTCGTTCGTACCGGCCTCGGCCACCCGCTGGGCCGCCGAGCAGACCCCAGGCGCCTCCTTCGAGTCCATCCCGGCCGACGAGGGCGGCAACCACTTCATGTTCATCGAGAACCCGGACCGGTTCAACCGGCTCGTGGCCGACTTCCTGTCCAACGACAGCCCATGAATCCCACAAGGGGGGAAGCAATGACAACCAAGAGAACCTTCCGAGTTCTCGCCGCCCTGCTAGCGCTGGCGCTGCTGGCCGCGGCGTGTGGGGACGACGACAGCGACGTTGAACCGACCGCCACCACCGCGGCGGCCCCGGCGACAGCAGCGCCTGAGGCCCCGGCCGAGCCGGAGCCTGCGGAGCCCGAGGCTGCGGAGCCGGAGCCCGAGCCCGAGCCGGACGAGCCCGAGCCGGCCGAGCCCGAGACGGCCGAGCCCGAGCCGGCCGCGCCAATGGACCTCGACGTCGACGCCATCCTGGCCACCGACCTGGCCGACTGCGCCCCGGCACCGCAGGGAGAGACGCTGCGGATCGGCTACGCCGCAGACTTCTCCGAACTGGGCGGCTTCGTCGACATCCCGGCCGCGGCCGCCGCCGAGTACTTCGTCGAGCTCGTCAACTGCGGGGGCGGCGTGGCCGGCCACCCAGTCGAGATGGTGATCCGCGACATCGAAGGCGACCCCGAGACCGCCGGCCGGGTTGCGCAGGAGCTGCTCGACGAGAACGTCACCGCCATCCTCGGCCCGGCCTTCTTCGACGTCAACCAGGCCATCCTGCAGGTCACCGCCGCCCGGGTGCCGACGATCTCGGTGTCCTCCACCGAGCCGCTGCTGGCCGACCCCGAGCAGTTGTCGCTGCTGGCCTCGTTCACCGACACCGCCCAGGCCGAGGCGGCCGCGCAGTTCGCCATTGAGAAGGGCTGGAACACCGCGGTCACCTTCAGCGTCCCGGGCCCCTACTTCGGCTACGTCGTGGAGGTATTCACCGAGGAGTTCGAGTCGCTCGGCGGAGAGGTGTCCGGCGACTACCCGTTCGTGCCCGCGCAGACGACCGACTTCTCCGCCCAGGTCAACGAGATCGCCGGCCTGGACACCCAGCCCGACGTCGTGTACTCGGCGCTGCTGGCCTTCCAGGCCGCCATCCTGGGGGCCCAGCTCAGCGAGGCCGAGGTCGAGTCCAAGATGCTCATAGCCGACGCCTTCACCGCCACCGGCGGCTACTTCGTAGACGGCGTGGAGGGGTTCTTCCACACCTCGCACACGTTCCCCGAGCCCGACGGCCGGATGCTGCGCTTCCTGGCCAGCTACGAGGCGGCCAAGGGCGCTGTCCTCGAGAGCGAGTCGTACTCGGCGCTGGCCGCCGACGCCATCCTCGTGATCGCCGACGCGGTGATCCGCTCCGGATCGCTCGACCCGGTCACCGTCGGCGAGGCCATCATCGCCGGCACCGGCGTCGACGGCCTCACCGGGGTGCTGGCCTACAACGGGGGAGCGACGCCCAACACGCCCGTGTACGTGCACGAGGTCGTGAACGGCGGGCCGACGCTCGCCGCGGTGTACGGCTGAGCGGCGCGATCAGTCGGATTGCTCGGACGCTGTGCTGACCCTCGAGCGGGTCGAGGTCGCCTACGGCAGCGTCCGGGCGGTCCACGGCGCCTCGATCTCGGTCCCCGAGGGCGAGATGGTGGCCCTCATCGGTCCCAACGGAGCCGGCAAGAGCAGCCTCCTCAACGCCGTGGTCGGGCTTCACGCCCCCAGCGGCGGCGCCATCCGCTGGCGGGGGACCGACGTCACCGGCTGGTCCCCGCAGCGGATGCTCAGGGCCGGCGTCGCCCTAGTCCCCGAGCACCGCCGCATCCTGACCGGCCTCACCACCGAGGAGAACCTGCTCGTCGCCGGGATCCTCACCGGCGGGCGCACCCGCCGCCGGCTGGCGGCCGAGCTGATGGAGCGCTTCGAGGTGCTCGGCCGCAAGCGGTCCACGCCCGCAGGACTGCTGTCGGGCGGCGAGGCCCAGCAGCTCGCCATCGCCCGGGCGCTCATGAGCCGCCCCGATGTGCTGCTGATGGACGAGCCCGCCCTCGGGCTGGCGCCGGTCCTGCGAAACCAAGTGTTCGACCTGCTCGGCGAGCTGGCCGCGGCGGGCACCACCCTGCTCGTCGTCGAGCAGGACGCCCACCGCCTCCTCGCGATGGCCGACACCGCCCACATCATGCGCAGCGGCGACATCGTCGCCAGCGGCACCGGCGGCGAGCTGTCGGCGCGCGAGGACCTCTTCGAGGCATTCCTCGGCAACGGCACGTGACGGGCGGGACGTGATGGTCGAACTCATCCAGCAGCTGATCGACGGTCTCGGCCTCGGCAGCGAGTACGCCCTGCTGGCCCTCGGGATCGGCCTGACCTTCGGGGTCATGCGCATGATCAACTTCGCCCACGGCGAGCTCATCACCGTCAGCGCCTACGTGGCCTACGGGCTGACCCTGTCCGGGGTGGACTGGTGGATGCTGGTCCCGGTCATCGTGGCCACCTCGATCGCCACGTCGGTGGCGCTCGAACTGGTGGCGTTCCGCTGGGTCCGGGGCGCCAGCGACTTCGCCATGCTGCTCATGTCGTTCGGCGTGCACTTCGTGGTGCAGGCCGGCTTCGTCATGTACGTGTCGGCCAACTCCCGGGCGTTCGACCGGCCCGGCTGGATCAACAACACCGTGTCGGTGGGCGGCGTGCGGGTCGAGGTGGTCGACGTCGTCGTGATCGCGGTCACGGTGGCGACGCTGCTGGCAACCCTGGCCATCCTGCGCAAGACGATCTACGGCATGGCCATCCGGGCCGCGGCGGAGGACTTCGACACTGCCCAGCTGCTCGGAGTCCGCAGCAACCTCGTGATCCGGTCGGCGTTCGCGCTGGCCGGGCTGCTGGCGGGGGTCGCGGCGGTGCTGTTCCTGATGAAGACGGGCCGGGCCGCGCCCGCGGCTGGGCTCATCCCCATGCTCAAGGGCGTCCTCGCGGCCCTCATCGGGGGTCTGGGCCGGCTCCAGGGCGCGGTGGTCGGCGGCCTCGTGCTCGGCGTGGTCGAGGTGCAGTTGGTGTCGCGGCTGCCCGACGAGGTCGACGGGATGGTCAACGGGATCGTGTTCGTGCTGATCGCCCTGCTGTTCATCTTCCGGCCCGCCGGGATGCTGCAGACCGCCGCCGCGGAGCGCGTGTGACCGGCATGGGCCTGGGCGGCCCACCCGGAGTCGCGGGTGGGCCGGCCGGCCGGCTGTCCCTCCGGCTCGTCGGTCGGCTCGTCCGCAGGGTTCTCCCCGACACCGCCGCCGGCGGGCTGCTGTTCGCCGCCGTCGCGGTGATCGGGCTCCTCTACGTCTGGGGAGTGGGCGACACAGCCTCCGAGCGGCTGTTCACATCGCTGCTCATCAACGCCACCGTCGTGGTGGGAATGCAGATCTTCATCGGCAACACCGGGATCCTGTCGTTCGGCCACGTCGGCTTCGGGGCGGTCGCCGGGTACGCCTTCGTGCTGTTCGCCATCGACGGGGAGCGCAAGGCCCACCTGGTGCCCGACGCCCCGTTCGGGCTGGTGGACGTGACCGTGCACCCGGCAGCGGCCATCGCGGTGGCGGTGGCGCTGACCGTGGCCGTGGCCGCGGTGGTCGGGCTCGGGCTGGTGCGCTCGGCCGCGGCGTCGGGCGCCATCGCGCCCACCGTCATCACGCTGTCGCTGCTGTTCGCCACCTTCGAACTGGCCGTCAACTGGACCGACCTGACCGGCGGCAACCGGGCCGGGCTGAGCTTCCGGCCCGGCACCGCCATGGCCGGGCGGGGCTACGCGTACGCCGCTCTCGCCCTCGCCCTCCTGGTGGCCGGCCTCTACCGCCGGTCACGCTCGGCCCGGCTGGCCCGGGCGGTGCGCGAGGACGGCGTGGCCGCCCGCTCGCTCGGCATACATCCCGCCACCCACCAGATGGTGGCCCTGCTGCTGTCGGTGGCAGTGGTGGCGGTCGGGGCGTCGCTGCGGGTCTGGCTCACCGGCACGATCTCGCCCGAGCGGTTCTTCATCGACTACACCCTGCTGACCATCACCATGCTGGTGGTGGGCGGCCGAAACAGCATCACCGGCGCCGTCCTGGGCACGGTCGTGATCACCATGTTGACCGAGGCCGCCCGGGTGGTGTCGGGGCCCGATGTCGATCCCGGGCCGTTCGACGTGATCCTGCGCCCTGGCCTGTCGGACATGGTGCTGGGCGGCTCCATGCTCGGCTTCATGGTCCTGCGGCCGCGGGGGCTGCTGGACGACTGGGAGCTGGCCGACCGGCTCGGCCCACCGCTCGCCCGACGGCTGCGGTTCGGTGGCTCGCCCGGCGCTGCGCCACAGGAAGCCACCCCTGCGGTGCCGCGCCCCGAGCGCTTCGACGCGGGCCCGGCGGTGGCGCGGCCCGGCCCGGCCCGGCTGGCCGCGGCCGGACTCACCGTCGACTTCGGCGGCCTCCGAGGCCTGGACAACGCCCACATCCTGGCCCACAGCGGGCGGACGGTGGGGCTCATCGGTCCCAACGGCGCGGGCAAGACCACCATGCTCAACGCCATCACCGGAGTAGTCCCCGCCCAGGGCAGGATCAGCCTCGAAGGTCAGGACATCGCCGGGCTGACGTCCCACCGGCTGGCGCGGCGGGGCCTGGCTCGCACGTTCCAGAACCTGCGGCTGTTCGAGGCGCTCACCGTGCGCGAGAACGTCGAGGTGGCCGCGCTCGCCGGTGACCGCTCGACCCGGCGGGCCGAGCAGGCCGCGGCCGGCCTGCTCGGGCTGTGCGGCATCGCCGACATGGCCGAGGTGCGGGCCCGGGCCCTCGACTACGGCGCCTCCAAGCGCCTGGAGCTGGCCCGGGCCGCGGCCCGGGCCCCCGGGTTCCTGCTCCTGGACGAGCCCACCTCAGGGTTCTCCGAGTTGGAGTCCGTGATCATCGTGGACCAGATCCGCCGCATCGCGGGCGTGCTGGGCTGCGGCGTGGTGGTGATCGACCACGACCTCGCCTTCATCACCAACATCTGCGACCGGGTCTACTGCCTCGACCAGGGCTCGGTCATCGCCGTCGGGTCGCCCGCGGAGATCCGGACCCACCCGGCGGTCCGGGCCGCCTACCTCGGTGGCTGATCGGGCAGGGGCGGGAACCGCTCGATACGACAGGGGTGAGGCATGACTACGGCTCAGCGCGACTACCGCCTGGAGGACCGCTACGACCTGCAGGCAGGCCGGGTGCTTCTCACCGGCGTGCAGGCCCTGGCCCGGGTGCCGGTGGACCAGATGCGCATCGACCGGGCCGCCGGCCGCAACACCGCGGCCCTGGTGACGGGATACCCCGGCTCCCCGCTGGGCGGCTTCGACCTCGAGATGAGCCGGGTAGCGCGCCGGCTCGACGACCTCGCGATCGTGCACCAGCCGGCGGTCAACGAGGAGCTCGCGGCGAGCGCCGTGATGGGGTCGCAGCTCGCGCCGGGCCGGCCCGACGCCCGCTTCGACGGCGTGGTGGGTGTCTGGTACGGCAAGGCGCCCGGTCTGGACCGGGCCACCGACGCGCTGCGCCACGGGGTGTTCGCCGGAGCATCACGCCTTGGTGGGGTAGTCGTGATGGTGGGCGACGACCCGATGGCGAAGTCGTCGACCATGCCGTCGTCGTCGGACGCGGCGCTCGTCGACCTGCACATGCCCGTCCTGTACCCGGGGACGACGCAGGAGTGTCTTGAGCTGGGCCTTCACGCGGTAGCGATGAGCCGGGCGTCGGGCCTGTGGTCGGCGATGAAGATCGTGACCCCGGTCGCCGACGGGTCTGGCACCGTCGACCTGCCTGCGCTCGACGCGGAGCCGGTCATGCCCGAGATCGAGATCGACGGCCGCCCGTGGACGAGTCAGCCCAGCGCGGAGTTCCTCGGGCCTCGCATGGTGGATCTGGAACGCGAGTTCCGTGAGGTGCGGTCGGTGCTGGCCCAGAAATACGGGGTGGACAACAAGCTCAACCGCATCGCGGTTGATCCGGCCGACGGATGGATCGGGCTGGTGGCCACCGGCTTCACCTACCAGCAGCTGCTCGAGGCCCTGCGGCGGCTGGGACTCGACGACGAGCGCGATCTTCACGACGCGGGCATCCGGCTGCTGCAGCTGCGGATGCCGGTGCCGTTCCACCGCGGGCTCGTGCGGCGCTTCGCCCGGGGGCTGCGGGAGGTGGTCGTGGTCGAGGAGAAGAACCCGACGCTGGAATGGCTCATCAAGGACGCGCTGTACTCGGCCGCCGACCGGCCCCAAGTCCTGGGCAAGACCGACGAGCGGGGCAGCCCGCTGATGCCGAGCCACGGCCGGCTGGACGCGGACGCCATCGTCGCGGGCCTGCGGGCCCGGCTGGCGGCCCGGCTCGACCGGCGGCTGCCGCCCATCGAGCAGGTCCGGCCCCGGGCGGGGCGCAAGCTGATCCCGCTGTCGGCCAGCCGCACGCCGTTCTTCTGCTCGGGCTGCCCCCACAACTGGGGCACGAAGGTTCCCGACGGAACACTGGTCGGCGCGGGCACCGGGTGCCACGGCATGTCGCTGCTGATGGACCCGCAGCGGGTGGGCGAGACCATCGGCACCACCGCCATGGGGAACGAGGGGGCGCACTGGATCGGCATGGCACCCTTCGTGGACACGCCCCACGCCGTGCAGAACGTGGGCGACGGCACCTACCTGCACTCCGGGCAGCTGGCCGTCCAGGCCGCCATCGGAGCCGGCACGACGATGACGTTCAAGATCCTCTACAACGACGCGGTCGCGATGACCGGGGGGCAGCAGCCGGCCCACCGCATCGGGGTGCCCGAGCTGGCCCGGGTGCTCGAAGCGCAGGGCGCGGCCCGCGTGCTCATCACCACCGACGACCCGAGCGCCTACGACCGGGCCCGGCTGCCGCGGTCGGTCGAGGTGTGGGACCGCACCCGCATCGTCGAGGCCCAGAATGTCCTGGCCGCAGTCCCCGGCGTGACCGTGCTGATCCACCACCAGGGCTGCGCTGCCGAGCTGCGCCGGGACCGCAAGCGGGGACGGCTCGAGGCGCCGGCTGTTCGCATCGTGATAAACCACCGGGTCTGCGAGGGCTGCGGCCACTGCGGCGACGTCAGCAACTGCCTGTCCGTGCAGCCCCTCGACACCCCGCTGGGACGCAGGACGCGCATCGACCAGGCCACCTGCAACCACGACCTGTCGTGCCTGGAGGGCGACTGCCCGTCGTTCATGACGGTGCCGGTGGACAGCCCATCCGACCGGTCCGACCAGCGTGCCGGCTCCGGCCGGCACGCGCCGCTGCCGGATCCCCCGCCGATGGATGCGGGCACCGAGCGGGTGGCGCTGCGGCTCGCCGGCATCGGCGGCACCGGGGTGGTCACCGCCGCGCAGATCCTGGCCACTGCGGCCATGCTCGACGGCTGGGAGATCGCCGGGCTCGACCAGACCGGGCTGTCGCAGAAGGCCGGGCCGGTGGTCTCCGACGTGGTCCTGGCCCGCCCGGGCGCCGGGTCCACCAACCTGATCGGAACCGGGGAGGCTGACGCCATCCTGGTGTTCGACCAGCTGGTCGGGGCCACCGACGGTGTGCTCGCGGCAGCCCACCCGGGCACCCGCGTCATCGGATCGGTCCACGCCACGCCCACCGGGGCCATGGTCGCCGATCCCGAGGTGGAGTATCCGGCCCCGGACGAGCTGATGGCCCGGTTCGGCGCCCGCGCCGCCGGGGCCGGCGACCTGTGGATGGACGCCAGCGACCTCACACAGCGGCTGCTCGGCGACGCCACGCCGGCCAATGTCCTCCTGCTCGGGGTCGCCCTCCAGGCCGGAGTGGTGACCGTCGCGGCGGCCGCCGTCGAGCAGGCCATCGAGCTCAACGGAGTAGCGGTGAGCCGCAACCTCGCGGCCCTTGAGTGGGGCCGGCGATGGGTGGTGGACGCGGCCGCGGTGGAGGCCGAGGCCGCGGCCAGGTCACCTTCGGCGGATGCCTCGGTGACCGTGCCCGAGCTGCCGGTGCAGCTGGAAGGCCGTGTCGCCGGGCTCCCGCCGACCGGCGGCCTCCAATCGGCCGTACGGCTGAGGGCCGCCGACCTCGTCGCCTACCAGAACGCCGCCTACGCGGCCCGGTTCCTGGACCGGGTGGAGGCCGTCGCCCGGGCCGAGCAGGCTGTCGACAGCACCTCGGTCCGGCTCACCGCCGAGGTCGCCCACGGGCTTCACCGCTTCATGGCCTACAAGGACGAGTACGAGGTGGCCCGGCTGCTGCTTGCGCCGGAGGCCCAGCGGGCGGCCCGGGCCGCGGGCGGGTCGGCCCGCGGCATCGTCTGGCATCTCCACCCGCCGTTCCTGCGAGCACTCGGCATGAGGCGCAAGCTGCGCTTCGGGCCCTGGTCGCGGCCGCTGCTTCGGGCGCTGGCGGCCGGGCGGCGACTGCGGGGCACCGTTGCGGATCCCTTCGGGCGGGCCCATGTGCGCCGGCTGGAGCGGTCGCTCATCGAGGAGCACGAGCAGGCCGTCGACGCGATCGTTGCGGGCCTCTCCGCGGGGACCCTCGACGAGGCAGTCCGCATCGCCGGCCTAGCCGACCGGGTCCGCGGCTTCGAGGACCTGAAGGTCAGGCGGGCGGGCGAGTACAGGGCCGCGCTCAGCCAGGCCCTGTCCGGCTACCGCCGGACAACCGCGGACCGGGTCCGCGGAACGTCTCAGTAGATGCCGGGGAAGATGCGGTACTTGACCCTCGCCTGGTACTCGGCCCACTTCTCGGGGCCGTACTTCTGCTCGCACGCCCTCTCGTCGAAGCGTTGGCGGACGGTGAAGAACGAGACCACGAAGATGGAGTAGGTCCAGGACCACAGATTGCCGGGGTGGCCGAACACCAGAGCGAACGAGATGGCCAGGATCCCCTCGCCCAGGTAGTTGAAGTGGCGGGCGGGTCGCCACCATCCGCTGCACAGAATCTTGCGCTCACCGGCCTCGATGTACTTCGGCTCGACCCAGAGGAACTTGCGGTCCGGCCAGCGTTTGAACGTGTACTTCTGGAGGTTGGCGCCCCGTCCGATAGTCCACCCGCCCAGGAACAGCACGCACACCCCGATGAGCCAGAAATAGGTCATCGGAGTCGAGTACCCGGGATCGGAATGAGGGGCCATGCCCCACAGCGGCAGGATGAACAGCCACCCGTAGGCCACCAGGCCGCCCCACCACAGCTTGAAGCCGATGTGCTCGTGGATCAGGTCGTAGGTGTAGAGCTGGACGCGCTCCCAGATGAAGTAGTCGAACACGTAGAACGTCCAGAACGCGGCATACAGGTAGACGCCCGGATTCGGGTCGTCGACGTTGTTGTGGTGCCACACCGCCCCCGACAGGGCGTTGAGCGACAGCATCGTCCCGCCCACCACGTACCACCACATCTTGATGTCGATGCGGCCGCCTAACAGCTGGAGCTCCTGGGACCGGCCCTCCCACAGGGCCAGCCCCGGGTTCTGAATCTCGCCCTTGGGCTGGGTGAACACCGACCACACCGCGAAGGCGGCGCAGAACACCGTGCCGCCGAGAACCGCCCACAGCGACGACCGGTAGAACCAGTCGCGGGGCAGGCCGAAGATCTCGAAGGCCCACGCCAGCTCCACGATCACGAACACCAGCAGGCCGTTCAGCCGGTAGCTGCGGGGCTCGCCGGTGTCGCGGTCCTTCACATAGCCGGTGACCCGCCTCGCCGGCAGGATGACCTGCAGCACGAAGAACACCGCGAAGATGATCAGCGGCGTGAAGAACGCCGCCACCGCCTCGCCGGTGGTCAGGTTCGTGAGGTGCTCGATACCTAGCGCGTCAGCCACAGCGGGACGCCCCTTCCTTCAGTCCGGTAGTGGGTTGTTAGGTCAGTCGTCGAAATCCTCGGGCATGAGGACGAACTCGGGATAGGTCTCGATACCCAGCTCCGCAGTGTCCTGGCCGAGCCGCTCGGCCTCGGAGGATACGCGCAGTCCGATGACCATGTCGAGGAGCTTCCACACGATCAGCGACGAGAAGAACGTGAACGCGCCGACAGCCAGGATTCCGATGAGCTGGACGTGGAACTGGGCGCCGCCGGCGATGCAGGCCGCCAGGGTCCCCCAGATGCCGCACACGAGGTGGGCGGGGATGGCGCCCACCACGTCGTCGATCTTCATCTTCTCCAAGCCCCTGATGGCCAGGGTGCAGATGACGCCGCCGATGGCCCCGATGATGACCGACCACCAGTGCTCGGTGAGGTCGGGAGCGGCGGTGATGGACACCAGCCCGGCCAGGGCCCCGTTGAGGCCCGCGAACAGGTCCATCCGGCCGAAGATGGGACGGGACACGGCCAGCGCGGCCACCACCCCGGCCGCGGCGGCCAGGTTGGTGTTGACCAGCACGTTGCTCATGGCCACCGCGTCGGCGGCGCTTCCCAGAGCCAGCTGCGAGCCGCCGTTGAACCCGAACCACCCGAGCCACAGGATGAGCACGCCCAGCGTCACCAGCAGCACGTTGGACGGGGGTGTGGCCCTCACCGTGCCGTCCTTGCGGTACTTGCCGAGCCGGGGCCCGATGATGATCAGGCTGGCCAGCGCGGCCCAGCCTCCGGTGCTGTGAACGATGGTCGACCCGGCGAAGTCGACGAAGCCCTCATCGGCCAGCCAGCCGCCGCCCCAGAACCAGGAGCCCACGACCGGGTAGATGAAGGCCGTCAGGATCAGCGTGAACGCAAAGAACGCCCACATCTTGATCCGCTCGGCGATCGCGCCCGAGACGATCGACGCCGCGGTGGCCACGAAGACCATCTGGAAGAACCAGTCCGACATGACCGAGTAGCCGTTGCTCACGACCTCGGCCAGGTTCTCGGCGGCGCCGTCGAGCAGGCCGATCTCGGCGTCGGAGGGCCCGTACAGGAACTGGAACGAGCCGATCACGCTGCCCACGTCGACGTACATCAGGTTGTAGCCGATGAAGTAGTAGGCCAGGCCGGCGATCGAGTAGATGCCGATGTTCTTGAGGCAGATCATCGAGGCGTTCTTGGTTCGGACCGCGCCCGACTCCAGCATCGTGAAGCCCGCGCACATCCACATCACCAGCGCGCCCCAGACCAGGAACGCGAACGTGTTGAGGATGAACCGCAGCTCCTCGCGCGGCACGCCCGTCGACTCGCCGTCTGCTGCCTGGGCCAGCGCAACCGCGGGCAGGGCCAACAGGAACGCGGTCGCCAGCAGGGCGATTCCGATCGCCTTCAGGCCGCGCCGTCGTGTGGGGATCATCCAGGCGTCTCCTTGTGTCGAGTCATGGGGCAAACCGCCGCGACATTAGCGGTAAGAAGCAGTCTCAGTCCGCTCAGGCAACCGGATCGTCGACGGCGTGCGCGTGCAGGGGAGCGTAGAAGTCCCGGTTGGGCGCCAGCAGGTCGAAGACTGTCTCATCGCAGGCCGGCAACTCCGCATCGCAGCTGCCGAGCGGCTCCACCCGATCACCCCAGCGCGTGACGGTGGACCCCCAGGTCACACCGCCTCCGAACGCGGTCTGCACGACGATTGATCCCGGCTGGATCAGCCCTGTCTCCAGAGCGTCGACAAGCGCCATCGGAACCGACGCGGCTGCCGAGTTGCCGTGAGTGCCGATGTTGAGCATCACCCGGTCATCGTCGATGCCGAGCCGTCGGGCCGCAGCCGAGATGATCCGCTCGTTGGCCTGGTGGGGTATCACCGCGTCCACATCGGCGAGGTCGAGCCCTGAATGGTCCAGCGCGCGCCGCACCGACGCCTCGATGCCCTGGACGGCGATCTTGAACACGGCCCGGCCGTCGAAGTGCAGCCGATGCACGAAGGGGTCGCGCACCGAGCTCAACCGTCCCCTGGTGCCGAGGGTCGGGAACACCATGGTCCGTCCGGCCACGCCGTCGGCGCCGAGGTCGGCGGCGAGCACGCCCTCGCCGGTCTCCGACGGCTCGAGCACGGCGGCGCCCGCGCCGTCACCGAAGAGGATGCAGGTGGCCCGGTCCCAGTAGTCCATCACCCAGTGCAGCTTCTCGGCCCCCACCAGCAGGACCCGCTCGGCCACCCCGGCGGCGATCATCGACGACGCCGTGGCCGTGCCGTAGATCCATCCGCTGCACGCCGCGTTGAGGTCGAAGGCGGCCGCATTGACCGCGCCCAGGCGTTCCTGCAGGAAGCAGGCGTTGCTGGGGCAGGTGATCTCGGGCGTGACCGTGGCCAGGATGAGCATGTCGATGTCGGTGACCTCCAGGCCGGCGGCAGCCAGGGCCTTGAGGGCCGCCACCTCGGCCAGATCGGTGGTCTCGACGTGGGAGATGCCGCGCTCGCGGATGCCGGTGCGTTCCACTATCCAGTCGTTCTCGGTGGCAACGAGCTGTTCGAGGTCGGCGTTGGTCAGCTTCACCGGGGGCACGCACTTGCCCCAACCGGTGAACGTTGCCCGCCTGGCCATCGCGGCCGCTCCTACAGGTGGTCCTGGGCCAGGGCAACCACCGTGTTCAACAGCACGTTGGCGCCGGCCACCAGGTCGTCGGGCTCGGTGTGCTCCGCGGGGTTGTGGCTGATGCCCTTCACGCTGGGCACGAACACCATGCCGGCCGGGCACACGTCGGCCAGTATCTGGGCGTCGTGGCCCGCCCCTGACGGCATCCTCCGCACCGACAGCCCCAGCGCCGAGGCGGTGGACTCGACCAGTTCCACCACCCGGGGATCGAAGACGACCGGTTCGAAGCGGGCGACCCACTTGGTGTCGATCTCGACCTCCTCCGACTCGGCTATGCGCCTGGTCTCCGCGAGCAGGCGCCGCTCAGCCGCCTGAAGGTCCGCGTCGTCGGTGTTGCGCAGGTCGACGATGAGCTTGGCCCGGGCCGCCACCACGTTCACCAGGTCGGGGTGAAGCCGCAGTGCCCCGACCGTTCCCACCTGGGTGCCGCCCATCTCGGAGGCGATGCGCCGCACAGCCACGACCAGCTCGCCCGCGGCCAGGCCCGCGTCGCGACGCATGCTCATCGGTGTGGTCCCCGCGTGGTTGGACTGGCCGGTGATGTCCACCTCAGTCCAGGAGATGCCCTGTACCCCGGTGACCGCGCCTATGCGCATGCCGTCGCGCTCCAGCACCGGACCCTGCTCGATGTGAAGCTCGACGAACGCGTAGGGGGCCGGTGCCGGGCACGGCATCGGGCCGCGGTAGCCGATGCGGTCCAGCTCGTCGCCCACCGACTTCCCGTCGGCGTCGGTGGTCGACATGGCCTCCTCGACGGTCAGCCCGCCGGTGTAGCAGAGGCTGCCCATCATGTCGGGCGGGAAGCGGGAGCCCTCCTCGTTGGTGAAGAACGCCGCGGCCAGCGGGCGTTCGAGTTCGACGCCGCTCTCGATGGCGGTCTCGATCACCTCCAGCGCGGCCAGCACGCCCAGGTTGCCGTCGTACTTGCCGCCGGTCGCCACGGTGTCGATGTGCGAGCCCATCATCACCGGCGGCCCGTGACCCACGTCGGACTGGACCGCGACGACGTTGCCGATGGTGTCGATGCTCACGTCGAGACCGAGGTCGCGCATCCAGGTGACCACCAGGTCGCGCCCCTCCTTGTCGGCGTCGGTGAGGGCCAGGCGGTTGTTGCCGCCGCCGGGGATGGGGCCGATCTCGGCAAGGTCCCACAGTCTCCGCAGCAGGCGCTCGCCGTTGATCTCCAGGAGTTGTCGGTCGCCGTCGAATCCGGCCATCGGCGGCGAGGCTAGCCGCGCCTCGGCTGGGAATTGGCAGTGAAATGCTCGCCATCCGTGCAAAACGCTGCCAATTCTGGGATCGACCGGGCAACGGCTGGGAATTGGCAGTGAAATGCTCGCTAGCCGTGCACAACGCTGCCAATTCCTACGAGGCGGCCAGGAACTGCAGGATCACGGCCAGCGACTCCTCCTGCTGCTCTATGTAGTGGCCGTGGCCGCTGCCCTCGAAGATGACCAGCCGCGCGTCGGGCAGGTTCTCGGCCACGTGGCGGGCGCCGGCCCCACCGGGCCCGGCATCGACTGGGGTCAGCACGTCCTCGGAGCCGACCATCACCAGGGTCGGCACGGTCACCTCGTTGAGCCGGTCGGTGATGTCGGTGTCGATCATGGCCTGGCAGGCGTCGATGAACACTTCGGTGCCGACGTTGCGGGCCGTCACCTCCTGCATCTCGGCCAGGGCCTGTTCGCCGCCGGCCGGCCCGTCCAGGTAGGCACGCGAGAAGGCATGGGTGAGCAGCTCCTCGGCCACCTCGATCGAGGCCACGCCATAGGCCCGGGCCAGGCTCTGCCACACCCGGAATTGGAGCACCCCCATGCGGTCGCAGCGGCCCACCGCGCCCGCCCCGAGCAGCAGCTTGTCGACCCGCTCGGGATAGCGGGCTGCGAAGTTGACCGCGATGAAGCTGCCCATAGACCCGCCGTGGATGTGGGCCCGCTCGAGCCCCAGCGCGTCCATCAGCCCGTCCAGGTCGTCGCTCCAGGTGTCGAGGGTGTAGCGCTGGGCCGGTCGGTCGCTGCTGCCGTAGCCCCGGTGGTCGTAGTCGAGCACCCGGTAGTGCTTCGACAGGCCCGGTGTGATGGTGGCGTACCCCTCATGGGCGCTGACTGCGCCGCCGATCTGGACGACGGTCTCACCCTCGCCGGTGAACTGGTACCACAACTCGACCCCGTTGACGCTGACCTTCGGCATCGGTTTACCTCTTGCTCTCGTGCGCGCCGGCCGGGTGCGGATGCCGGCTGGGCGGGAGCCTATATTGACCGCCGATGCCGCTGGAATCCGTGGTGGACGTGCCCGGGCTGTGCCCGCCGCCGGAGCCGTACTCCTACGCGGTGCGGGCCGGTGACACCCTGTACCTGGCCGGACAGGTCGCCCTGGACGAGGCCGGCGAGGTGGTGGGGACCACCGTGACCGAGCAGGCCCGCCAGGTGTGGGACAACATCGCCGGCGTGCTGGCCGCGTCGGGCAGTTCCATCGCTGACGTCGTCAAGATCACCTACTTCATGCAGGACGTGCGCGAGATCGCCGAGGAGATCGAGGTTCGCCGCGAGGTGTTCGCGGGCCGGCCGTTCCCCGCGGTGACCGCCTGCCAGGCGGCGGCCCTGGGGCTGCCCGGCCTCAAGATGGAGGTCGACGTGATCGCGGTGATCGGCGCCGGCAGTGAGTGACCCCGACGCTCACGACCCGGTCGGGCTGGTGGCCGCCCGCCTGCGGGACCTGGGTCTCGACCATCCGGCCATAGACCCGGCCGAGACCGCGGCCGACCTGGCCGACCGGATCGCCGCGAGCGCAAGCCTCGACGCCCTGGTGCCCGGCAGCGGCGGGCCGGATCCCACCGCGTTCGATCCCAGCTGGCCGGACGAGCCTCCGGCGTAGGAATGACCACCATCGGCGAGGCTGCGAGGGCGCTGCGCTCGGGCGGCACCACCAGCCACGAGCTCACCGAGGCGAGCCTGGCCGCCGCCGAAGCGTTGAATCCCGACCTGTCGGCGTTCGTGATCATCGACACCGGCGGCGCCCTTGAGGCCGCTGACGCCGCTGACGAGGCCATCGCGGCGGGGCGGGACCTCGGCCCCCTCATGGGCGTGCCGGTGGGGGTCAAAGACATCGTCGACATGGCCGGGCTGCCCACCCGGTGCGGCTCGCCCGCGTACGGTCCCACTCCGGCCGCTTCCGATGCCACGCTGGTGCGGCGGCTGCGAGCCGGTGGCGCGGTCATCGTGGGCAAGACCACCACCCACGAGCTGGCCTGCGGGGTCTACACCCCGCCGGTGTCCAACCCGTGGGACCTGCGCCGGGTCCCCGGAGGCTCCAGCGGCGGCTCGGGGGCCGCGGTCGCGGCCGGGATCGTGCCCATGGGCATCGGCAGCGACACCGGCGGGTCCATCCGCATCCCGGCGTCGCTGTGCGGCACCGTCGGGCTCAAGGCCACCTACGGGCGGGTGTCGAGAGCCGGGGTGGCCGCGCTGTCGTGGTCGCTCGACCATCTGGGTCCTCTCACCGCCACTGTGGAGGGCAGCGCCGCGACCCTCGAAGTCCTGGCCGGACCCGACCCGCTGGACCCGTCGGCGTCGTCGCGGCCGGTGCCCGAGTACAGCCGGGGCCTGGACCGGGGCGTAGACGGGCTCAGGATCGGGGTGCTGCACGGTTCGCCCGTCGAACCCATGCAGGCCGATGTCGCCGAGACGTTCGCCGACTCGGCCGACCTGCTCGGCCGCCAGGGGGCGGCCATGGTCGGCGTCGAGGTGCCCGAACTGGAACACGGCCTGGCCGCCGAGTTCGGGATCGTCTGCCCCGAGGCCGCCGCCTACCACCGCGACCTGGTGCGGAGCCGCCCCGACCAGATCGCCCCCAACATCTGCGCCATGCTGGTGGCCGGGCTGGTGATGGAGCCCGAGCACTATTTCAAGGCGCTCCAGGCCCGGCGGGCCATCGCCGGGGCCCTGCGGAACGCCTTCATGGACAACCGGCTCGACGCGCTGCTGACCCCGACGCTGCCCGGCACCGCGGTGCCCAAGGACGCCGACGACCTCGACTACGGCACCTCGACCGAGCCGGCCGGGGCGGCCTACGTGCGCACCACCGGCCCGTTCAACCTCTCGGGCCTGCCCGCGCTGTCGGTGCCGGCCGGCTTCGACCGCCACGGGCTGCCCATCGGTCTCCAGATCGCGGCGGCGCCGTTCGACGAGGAGACCGCGCTGCGGGTCGGCGCCTGCTTCGAGTCGGTGGCGGGCGTGTCCGGCCGGCGGCCGCCCGTTAGCGCCCCCGGCGCAGCCGGCTAGCCCCACCAGGAGGACGGCGCCATGCCCTTCACCGAACTGCCCACCGGGATCGAGATGTACTACGAGGTCGAGGGGACCGGCGACCCGCTGCTGCTCATCATGGGCACCGGCGCCGACCATTCGACCTGGGCCGGCCAGGTGGAGGCCTACCGGCACAACTACACGGTCATCACCTACGACAACCGGGGCACGGGTCAGTCCACCCATCCGGCTGATGTAAGCGACTACTCGATGCGCATCCTGGCTGACGACGCGGCCGCGCTGCTCGACATTCTCGGCGTGGAGCGGGCCCATGTGTCGGGCCTGTCACTCGGCTCAGCCACCTCCCAGGAGCTGGCTGTGAACCACCCCGAGAAGGTGGCGACCCTGCAGCTGCACTGCACCTGGGGGCGCTCCGACGAGTGGTTCATCCGCATGATCGACACCAACGAGACGTACATCCTCCACGACGACCCTGCCGGCTACATCCGCACCGCGCTGCTGTGGGTGGCCAGCCCGACGTTCATCAACGACCAGCCCGACGACGTGGAGGCCTTCGAGCGGGGTTTCATTCTTGAGAATCCCCACCCGCCGTCGAAGGAGGGACTGCTCGGCCACTTCCACGCCGACAAGATCCATGACGCGCTCGACCGCCTCGGCTCCATCAAGGTGCCCACGCTGATCACGTCGGGCGAGGTCGACTGGCAGGTGCCGACCCGCTACGGGCTGGAGGTCCAGGAGGCCATCGCGGGCTCCACCATGCACGTGTTCCGGGGCCCCCACTCCAGCCACATCGCCTTCCACGAGATGGCCGACGAGTGGAACGCGTTCACGCTGGGCTGGCTGGACCGCCAGGCCCGCATCTTGGGCTGAGGCCGAGCGAACTGATGGGACGACACGGCCCATACGGGGCGAGGCCGTGGCCCGAGCGGCCCGTTAGCGAAGCGAACAAGAGCGGGAATGACCACGCTGCGCCTTGACGGGCTGCCGATCAATCCGCGCTCGCTCCGAGCCCTAACCTGTGCGCGGTGACTGTTAGGCGCCGCCGCCTCGACATCGAGATGGTGCGCCGCGGCGTCGCCCGGAGCCGCAGCGAAGCCCTCAGACTCATCGAGGAGCGGCGGGTGACCGTCGGCGGGTCTCCGGCGGCCAAGGCGGCCCGCCTGGTCGACCCGGCCGAGGCCGTCGTCGTGGCCGGCGACCCGCCTCGCTACGTGTCCAGGGGCGGGCAGAAGCTCGAGGCTGCGCTGGCCGGTTTCGGCATCGCCGTGTCCGGGGCCCGGGCCATCGACGTGGGCGCATCGACGGGCGGGTTCACCGACTGCCTGCTGCAGCACGGCGCCGTGGCCGTCGTGTCCATCGACGTGGGCCGCAACCAGATCCACGAGCGTCTGCGAGCCGATCGACGGGTGGCGTCGTTCGAACGCACCGACGTGCGGGGCGTCGATCCGGCCGTCATCGGAGGGCCGGCGCCGCTGGTCGTGGCCGACCTGTCGTTCATCTCCCTGCGCCTTGTGGCGCCTGATCTGGTGAGGCTCGCGACCGCTGACATCGTGGCGCTGGTCAAGCCCCAGTTCGAAGCAGGGCGGGCCGAGGCCGACCGGGCCCGGGGCGTGATCCGGGATCCAGAGCTATGGCGCCGGGCGGTGCAGGACGTCTGCCGCGCCGTTGTGGGCGCGGGAGCCGCCATCATGGGGGTCATGGTTTCGCCCGTGACCGGCGCGGAGGGCAACGTCGAGTTCCTGCTCCATGCCGATGCTCGCCCCGGCGCCGCCGGTATCGCCGACCTGTCGACGGCCATCGACCGCGTCGTCGCCGAGGCTGCCCGCGAGCAGGGAGCCTGAGGTCCATGGCGGTCGTCGGTCTGATCGTCCATCAGGGTCGACCGGAGGCCGCGGCTGCGGCCCGCGACCTGTCGCTGTGGCTCGACGGGCAGGGCCACAGCGCCCGCATGCCGCCCGAGGAGGCCGCGGCCGCGTCGTGCGCCCACCTGGCGGTCGACCCGACCCGTTTCGCCGAGGGCCTGGACGCGGTGGTGACCCTCGGCGGGGACGGATCGATCCTGAGGGCGGTCGAACTGGTCGGGGAGTCGGGCGTGCCGATCCTCGGCGTGAACTACGGCCGCATGGGCTATCTGACCGAGGTGGCACCGGCCGACGCCCATTCCGCCATCGACCGAGTGCTGGCCGGCGACCACGGCATCGAGGAGCGGATGCTGCTCACCGTGCAGTTGACCGCTGGGTCGGCGGGGGCTGATCCGGTCCCGCAGCAGTTCCTCGCTCTCAACGAGGCTGTCGTCGAGCGGCCCGCAGCCTCCTACGCCCTGCGCCTGGGGGTCTCGTTCGACGACGAGCACTTCACCTCGTACGCGGCCGACGGCATCATCGTGTCCACCCCCACCGGTTCGACCGCCTATTCGCTGTCGGCGCGGGGGCCCGTGATCGACCCGACCCATCGGGCGCTGCTACTCACGCCGGTCTCGCCCCACATGCTCTTCGACCGATCCATGGTCGTGGACGACACCACCCGGGTGCAGCTCGAGGTGCTGTCCGACCGGGGCGCGGTGCTGTCGGTGGACGGCCGGCGGCTGGCCGGGCTCGACCAGCATGATGCCGTCGTGTGCTCGGCGTCACCCCGTCCTGCTCGCCTCGTGACCTTCGGTGCCCGCCGGTTCCATCAGGTGCTGAAGACCAAGTTCGGACTCAATGACCGCTGAATCTGCTCGGCCTCTCAAGTGCTGACCGAGCTGATCGTGCGAAACCTCGGCGTGATCGAGGAGATGGAGCTGGTCCTGGGCGGCGGCATGACGGCAGTGACCGGGGAGACCGGCGCGGGCAAGACGCTGGTGGTCGGCGCCATCGACCTGCTGACCGGCGGCCGGGCCACCCCTGCGCTGGTAGGCCCCGGCGCGCCGGAGGCCGAGGTTGAGGGCCGGTTCGTCACCGGTGACAGCGAGGTTGTGCTGCGCCGGGTCCTTCCCGCGGACGGCCGGTCCCGGGCCTACATCGACGGCCACCTGGCCACCGCGGCCGCGCTCGACGAACTCGGGCGCGACCTCGTCGACCTGCACGGCCAGCACACCCATCAGTCGTTGCTGAGAGGCCCCATCCAGCGATCCGTTCTGGACAGCTTCGGCGCGGTTGAAACCGCGACCATGGCCGGTCTCGTCGACGAGCTGCGGGCCATCGAGGCCGGCCTCGGCGAGCTTGGGGGCGACGCCCGGGCCCGCTTCCGCGAGATCGATCTGCTGCGCCATCAACTCTCCGAGATCGACGGTGCCGCCATCTGCGATCCCGGCGAGGACGAACGCCTCGACCGTGACGAGTCGGCGCTGGCCGATGCAGCTGCGAATCGTCAGGCGGCCGCCCAAGCGATGAGGCTGCTCAGTGCCGACAGCGAGGTGTCGGACGGGCTGGGCCGCGCTCAGGCCGTCCTTGCCGGGCGGGAGCCCTTCGCCGGCCTCGTCTCCAGGATCGCGGACGCGTCAGCCGAGATCGCCGACATCGCGGCCGAGGCCAGGGCGTGCATGGAGGCCATCACCGACGATCCCGCCGCCCTGGCCACGCTGCGCGAGCGGCGGCAGCTGCTGGCCGGGCTGCGGCGCAAGTACGGCTCCACCCTCCAGGAAGTGCTCCACTTCGGGTCCGAGACGGCGCGACGGCTCGACGAGCTCGAGGGATACGAGACGAGAGCCGCCACCTTGGAGACGCGCCGGTCCGAGGTGTTGGAGCGCCTCGGGGCGGAGCGGGCCCGCGTACGGGGCGAGCGCTGCGAGGCCGCGCCCCGGCTGGCCGCCGCGGTCGAGTCGCACCTGGCCGGGCTGGCCCTGGGCAAGGCCCGCCTGAGCGTCGAAGTCGGCGGCGATGCCGGCGAGCAGGTCTCGTTCCGCTTTGCGGCCAACCCCGGCCACGAGCCGCTGCCTCTGAGCCGGGTAGCCAGCGGGGGCGAGCTGGCCCGGACGATGCTGGCTCTGAGACTGGTGCTGACCGCAGGACCGGAGACGCTGGTCTTCGATGAGGTCGACGCGGGCGTCGGCGGCACGGCGGCCCGAGCGGTCGGCGGCAGCCTGGCCGCCCTCGGCCGCAACCATCAGGTGATCGTGGTGACCCATCTCCCGCAGGTGGCAGCCCACGCCGACCAGCACCTGGCGCTCGAGAAGACCGAGGTCGCAGGGGCGACCCAGGTGGGGCTGCGCACCGTGTCCGGGGAGGACCGCCTGGTCGAGCTGTCGCGGATGCTCTCGGGGTCGCCCCAGTCCGCTTCGGCCCTGCAGCACGCCGAGGAACTGCTGGAAGCCGCGGCGTCCCAGCGGTTGCGCTAGCGATGCTTCCAGCCCGGTCCGCGGGGCGCCGGTGCCGGCGGGGTAGGGTGGGATCCCGATGACAAAGCACGTCTTCGTCACCGGTGGTGTGGTCAGCGGCCTGGGCAAGGGGCTGACCGGGGCCTCGCTGGGGCGCCTGCTGAAGGCCCGGGGCCTGAGAGTGACGATGCTCAAGCTCGACCCCTACCTCAACGTCGATCCCGGCACCATGAACCCGTTCGAGCACGGCGAGGTCTTCGTGACCGACGACGGCGGCGAGACCGACCTCGATCTGGGCCACTACGAGCGCTTCATCGACGAGAGCCTCACCCGCGAGTCCAACGGCACCACCGGGTCGATCTACTCGGAGGTCATCGCCTCGGAGCGCCGCGGCGACTACCTCGGACGCACGGTCCAGGTCATCCCGCACGTGACCGACGAGATCAAGCGGCGCATCGCTCGGCTCACCAGCGAGGACGTCGATGTGGTGATCACCGAACTGGGTGGCACTGTCGGCGACATCGAGATCCTCCCGTTCCTCGAGGCCATCCGGCAGTTCCGCCTCGACGTGGGCCGCGAGAACGTCTGTTTCGTGCACGTCACCCTGGTTCCGTTCATCGGGCCTACCGGCGAGCAGAAGACCAAGCCCACCCAGCACTCGGTGACCGAGCTGCGCTCCCGGGGCGTGCAGCCCGACGCGATCGTGTGCCGGTGCGAGACTCCTCTAACCAGGGAGCTCGAGCGCAAGATCTCCAACCTCTGTGACGTGTCCGTCGAGGCGGTGATCACCTGCGCCGACGCGGGCAGCCTGTACGAGATACCGCTGATCCTGCACGCCGAGGGACTCGACAGCGTGGTGTGCCGCCAGTTGGGCCTGGACCCCCACGGGGCGGACCTGACGGAATGGGAGGCTCTGGTGGAGCGGATCCGGCTGGCTGCCGCGCCGGTGCGCATCGGCCTGATCGGCAAGTACGTGAGCCTCCCGGACGCGTACCTGTCGGTGATCGAGGCTCTCAACCACGCCGCCATCCACCACGGCGCCGACATCGAGATCGAGTGGGTGCAGGCCGAGGAGGTCGAGGGGCTGCTCGTCGCCGGGCGCTTGCGCGACCTCGACGGCATCGTCATCCCGGGCGGCTTCGGCGAACGGGGCATCGAGGGCAAGATCGCGGCTGCGGGCTATGCCCGCGAGAACCAGATCCCCTGCCTCGGCCTGTGCCTGGGCATGCAGGTGATGACCATCGAGTACGCCCGCAACGCCCTCGGTCTGGCCGACGCCAACTCCACCGAGTTCGATGCTTTGACACCCCATCCGGTCATCGACCTGATGGACAGCCAGCGCGGCGTCACCGACTACGGCGGCACTATGCGCCTAGGCGCGTACGTGGCCCAGCTGCTGCCCGGCTCGCAGGTCGCGTCGGCCTACGGGGAGGAGGTGGTGTCGGAGCGGCACCGCCACCGTTACGAGTTCAATCCCCGCTACCGGACCCGGTTCGAGGCTTCCGACATGGTGCTCTGCGGCGAGTCGCCCGACGGGAGGCTGGTCGAGTTCGTCGAGCTCGAGGGCCATCCCTATTGGGTCGGCACCCAGGCCCACCCGGAGTTCAAGAGCCGCCCCAATCGGCCGGCACCGCTGTTCAGCGGGCTGGTGGCCGCCGCGATGGTGCGAGCCGCGGGCCGCAATCCGCGGCTGCCGGAGATGAGCGACTACGAGCACACCCAGCCCTCGGCACAGGCGTGACATCCGTATCCGCGTCGCCGGGTGCCGCCGATGACCGATCGGGCGCGGCGTCCGCAGGAGGCGGGTTTCGCAAGGTGGCGGAGCGCGAGATTCACGCCGGCCGGGTCGTGCGCCTGACCGAGAGCGTCTTCGTCACTCCCGACGGCGAGCGCATGACCCGAGACGTCGTGCATCACCGCGGCGCCGTCGCGGTGGTGGCCACCGACGGCGACGACGTCGTGCTGCTGAGGCAGTACCGCACACCGGTGGAGGGCGTTGTGCTGGAGATCCCGGCCGGGACCCGCGACGTGGGCGGGGAGGATCCTGCCGGCACGGCCCGCCGCGAGCTGGCCGAGGAGGCCGGACTGGCCTGCGAGTCGCTGGAGGAGTTGGCGACGTTCTTCAACTCGCCGGGCTTCTGCGATGAGCTCTCCCACGTCTTCCTGGCCACCGGGCTCAGTCCGGTGGCCCGCCGGCCCGACGGGGCCGAGGAGGAGTGGATGACGATCGAGCGCGTCGGCTTGGGCGAGGCCGTGGAGATGATCGACCGGGGCGAGATCCGCGACGCCAAGACCATCATCGGCCTGCTCCTGGCCCAGCGCCGTTTGGGAGGGTGAGTCGGATGGCCCCGTCGGCAGCCCCACCGGTGGAGGCCCTTGCCGGCCTGGATGCGAGGGCCGAGGAGTTCCTGGCCTGGCTGGCGGTGGAGCGGGGCCGCTCCCCCCGGACGATCGAGGCCTACCGGCGAGACCTGCTCCGCTACAGCAGGCACCTCGCGGCCCGAGGGTGCAGCCTCGACGCCGCCGGAGCCACCGACGTGGTCGCCTTCATCCGCTCGGTGCAGGGAGATGGCCTGGCGCCCGCCTCCGTAACCCGGATGCTCGTGTCGGTGAGGGGGCTCCACCGTTTCCTGGCAGCCGAGGGCCATCGAGGCGACGACCCGACCGCGGACGTGGAGATCCCGAGCCTGCCCCGTGGCCTTCCCAAGGCCCTGTCGATCGACCGGATCGTCTCGCTGATGGAGGCGGTCGTGGGTGACGATGCGGTGGCTCGGCGGGATCGTGCCGTCTTGGAGGTGCTCTACGGCACGGGCTGTCGGATCTCGGAGGCGGGTTCGCTGTCGCTGGGCGACGTGGACCTCCACGACGGTCTGGTGCGGGTCACCGGCAAGGGAGCCCGGGAGCGGATCGTGCCCCTGGGCCGGTGCGCGGCCGACGCGCTGGAGCGCTGGCTGGCACCGGAGGGCCGCGGCGCCCTCGAACCGGAGCTCTGGGCGCGCCGGGGCGATGCCGAGGCGGTGTTCCTCAACCAGCGGGGCGGGCGTCTCAGCCGCCAGGGCCTGTGGCTGGTCGTGCGCCGTCACGGCGACGCGGCCGGCATCGGCTCGCTGCTGACGCCCCACGTGCTGCGCCACTCATGTGCCACCCACATGCTCGACGGCGGGGCCGATATCCGCTTCGTGCAGGAGATGCTCGGCCACGCCTCCATCTCCACCACCCAGATCTACACCCGGGTGTCGACGGAGCGCCTGCGGGCCGTCTACCGGGCCGCCCACCCCCGCGCCGTGGCGGGCTGAACGCTTTATGTGGCGTCATCAGATCCATAACCATCCCGAATCACCAGATGGGTTGAGATAGTAGAAGGTAGCTGCTATTGTCATGGCGCGTCCGGCTCTTCGGGCGCTATCGGAGTCGCTGACGACTCCCGCTAGTCGAGATCCACGAGTAGACGGGAGGCCAGAGGTGGCGACGACCCAAGCACAGCGAGCCTCGCTGTACAACACAATGGCGGAACTGATGGGCACAGAAGACGCCGAGACCCTCATGCAGCAGCTGCCTCCCGGCGACTGGGACCAGATGGCCACCAAGGACGACATCAGAGTCCTCGGCGGCACATTGACCGCGGCTCTCGCGGAGAGTTCGGCCCAAGCCTCCAAGGAGCGCGCTGAGATCATCAAGGCCTTCTCTGAGCGCCACGCGGAGGCGGCCAAGGAGCGCGCTGAGATCCGCGAGGCTGGAGCTGAGCGCCACGCGGAGGCGGCCAAGGAGCGCGCCGAGATCATCAAGGCCTTCTCTGAGCGCCACGCGGAGGCGGCCAAGGAGCGCGCTGAGATCATCAAGGCCTTCTCTGAGCGCCACGCGGAGGCGGCCAAGGAGCGCGCTGAGATCCGCGAGGCTGTCTCTGATCGTCATTCCGAACTGGTCGTGGGTCTCGCGGAGGCGGCCAAGGAGCGCGCCGAGATCCGCGAGGCTTTCTCTGATCGTCATTCCGAACTGGTCGTGGGTCTCGCGGAGGCGGCCAAGGAGCGCGCTGAGATCCGCGAGGCTTTCTCTGGGCGTCACTCTGAACTGGTCGTGGGTCTCGCGGAGGCGGCGAAGGAGCGCGCTGAGATCGTCAAGAGTCAGGCCAAGCACCTCTACATAACCGTGTCCACCATCGTCCTGGCCACCACCTCCATCTGGATCGCGCTGCTCGCCGGCCCGACCGGAGGCTGACCCGCTTTCCCGGGCCCGTGCCCGCGAGCTAGGGGACCAGGAGGCCGATGTTGGTGCGGGCCCTCTCCAGGGTGACCGCGGCGATGGCCCGGGCCTTGTCGGCGCCGATCGCCAGCAGTCGCGACGTCTCCGCGGGGTCGGCCTCGAGCTCGGCGAAGCGGGTCTGGATGGGTCGCAGCAGCTCGACCACCGCGTCGGCGGTGTCCGACTTGAGGGGCCCGTACATCGAGTAGCCCTCCGCGGCCTCCTCGGGAGTCCGCCCGGTGGCGGCTCCCAGGATGGACAGCAGGTTGGCCACTCCCGGCTTGGCCTTGATGTCGTAGCGGACCTCGGACTCGCTGTCGGTGACCGCGGCCTTGATCTTGCGGACGATGACCGACGGGTCGTCCAGCAGGTCCACGGTGCCGCGGGGCGAGTCCAGCGACTTCGACATCTTGTTGGTGGGGTTCTGCAGGTCCATCACCCGGGCCCCGGCCGCGGGCACGACCGCCTCGGGCGGCTTGAAGGTGGGCCCGTAGCGCGAGTTGAATCGGTCCGCGATGTCGCGGGTGAGCTCGATGTGCTGGCGCTGGTCGGCCCCCACCGGGACCTCGTCGGCGTCGTAGAGCAGGATGTCGGCGGCCTGCAACGCCGGATAGGTGAACAGCCCGGCTGATATGAACTCCTGCTGATGTGACTTGTCCTTGAACTGGGTCATCCGGCTGAGCTCGCCGAACGACACCGTGCACTCCAGCAGCCAGGCGCACTCGGTGTGCTCCCGCACGTGGCTCTGGACGAAGATCGTGCAGACCTCCGGGTCGAGGCCGCCGGCCATGAGCATCTGCGACATGCGAAGGGTCGCCTTGCCGAGTTCTCCGGGCTTCTGCGGCACGGTGACCGCGTGGAGGTCGACCACAGGGTGGAAGGCGTCGGCGGTGTGCTGGATCCTGGCCCAGTTGCGGATCGCCCCCAGGTAGTTGCCTAGGTGCAGATCGCCGCTGGGCTGGATGCCGGAGAGAACTCGGGTCATGGCCAGCCAGCGTACGGGGCCGTGCCTGCGGGTCGTCGTCGCGGCGATGATCCTGGCCCGGTCGCCGGCCCTGCGGCGGGTAGTGTCGCGTCGATGGCATACGAGGTGTCCACCGCCGTCTACAGCGGGCCCTTCGACCTGCTGCTGCAGCTCATCCTGCGGGAGCAGGTGGAGATCTACGACATTCCGATCGCGCGCATCACCGACGCCTTCCTGGCCGAGATCGACCGGATGCCCGAGTGCGACCTGGAGGAGGCCACCGAGTTCCTGCTGATCGCCGCGACCCTCGTGGACATGAAGGTCAAACGGATGCTGCCCACCGACACCGTGGTCGAGCTCGACGACGAGCTGGACGGCATCTCGGAGCGGGACCTGCTGCTGGCCCGGCTGTCGGAGTGCGCCATGTTCCGGCACGCGTCGGAGAGGCTGCGCCACATGTTGGCGGTTGCGGCCCTCAGCCGGCCTCGCCGGGTGGGCGCCACCGAGGAGCGCTGGCTGCTGCTGGCTCCGTCCCTCCTCGACTCGGTGTCACCCGCCGAGGTGCGGGCCGCCTGCCTGCGGGCCGCGGCTCCCGCTCCCACCCCCCGGGTCGACACCACCCACATCACGCCGATCTCGGTGACGGTGGGGGATGCCATCGCCGAGCTGGTCGAGGAGCTGGCCAGAACCAGGCGGGTGACCTTCCGCGGTCTCACCTCCGATATCGATGACCGCCTCGGACTGGTCGTGCGCTTCCTCGCAGTGCTGGAACTGGTCAAGCAGGGACTGGCCGATGTCGAGCAGGCCACCACGTTCGGCGACATCGTCGTGGTGTGGACCGGCGGCGACGACCGCGAGGTCCGCCAGGCTGCCATCGCGGGCGCGGACGTCTACGAGGGCTGAGGACCGGATCCTGATGAGCGAACCCGCCCGGGCTGACACCACTGGAGAATCGCCGATCACGGCCGCGCTCGAGGCCGTGCTGCTGCTGGCGGAGGAGCCGGTGTCAGTTGCCGTGCTGGCCGCGGTGCTGGAAACCTCGGCCGAGCGGGTGCGGGCGGCCTGCGAAGCGCTCGCCCAGGAGTACGAGTCCCAGGGCCGGGGCTTCGTGCTGGCCAGGGTGGCCGGCGGCTACCGCTTCCAGACCGCTCCCGCCCAGGACGCCTACGTGGAGCGGTTCGTGCGCGAGGGCCACAGTGGCCGGCTCTCGGCCGCCGCGCTCGAGACGCTGGCCGTCGTCGCCTACAAGCAGCCGGTGTCGCGCCATCAGGTCGCCGAGATCAGGGGAGTGAACGTCGACGGCGTCATGCGGACACTCAGGCGCCGCGGCTACATCGACGAGATCGCCCGAGCCCCGGGCCCCGGCCAGGCGGTGCTGTTCGGGACGACGTCGCAGTTCCTCGAGCACCTGGGACTGGACTCCCTCGACGAGCTGCCCGCGCTGAGCGAGTTCGTGCCGGACGCCGCCGAGGTGGAGGCCATGGAGAACCGCCTGCGACTGGTGCCCGAGCCCGGCGGACCGGACCCGGGCGGACCCGGCGCCGGCGACCAGTGACGGCCGGCGAGGCTGAGCGGCTCCAGAAGGTCCTGGCCCGATGCGGGATCGGCAGCCGCCGGGCCTGCGAGTCGCTCATCGCCGACGGGCGGGTGCGCGTCGACGGTGCCGTCGCCCGGCTCGGGGACCGCATCGATGCGGCCCAGTCCGCGGTGGAGGTGGACGGGACAGTCGTCGGCGTGCGGCCCGACCTGGTCCATTACCTGCTCAACAAGCCCCGCGGCGTGGTCACGACCGCGCACGACCCCCAGGGCCGGCCCACCGTCACGAGCCTCGTGCCCACCGAGCCGCGCGTCTTCCCCGTCGGGCGCCTCGACCTCCAGACCGAAGGCTTGTTGCTCCTCACCAACGACGGCGACCTGGCCCACCGGCTCACCCACCCGTCGTTCGGCATCGAGAAGGAGTACCTGGCTCACGTGTCCGGTTCGCCCCGACCCGCCGCGGTGCGGGCCCTACGCCAGGGCGTGGAACTCGACGACGGGCCCACCGCGCCGGCAAAGGTCGCGCTGGTCGAGCCGGACGTGCTGCGCATCACTGTGCGCGAGGGCCGCAACCGGCTGGTGCGCCGGATGTGCGAGGAGGTGGGTCATCCCGTCCGCCGCCTCGTTCGGACCCGGATCGGGCCGCTGGCCGACCGGCGCCTCCAGCCGGGCCGCTGGCGGTCCCTGACCCTCGCGGAGGCGAGGTCGCTCGAGAAGGCCGTGTCGGCCGAGGCTGGGCGGTCGCACCGGTAGCATCGCCGTCCATGGCCCCCACTCGAACCGCCATCGTCGCCGGCACGGGCCTCATCGGAGGGTCGGTGGGCATGGCCCTGCGCAAGGCGGGGTGGCATGTGACCGGCATCGAGCCCGACGCCGAGCGAGCCGCGGCCGCGGTGGCGGCCGGCGCGGTCGATGTCATCGGCGAGGCCGGGCCGTGCGATCTGGCCGTGGCCGCCACGCCGCCGTCATCGCTGCCCGCGGTCGTCCAGCAGCTGCTGCACGCAGGAGCCGACATCGTGACCGATGTCGGCAGCGTGAAGGCGCCCGTCGTCGCGGCAGTCAGCGATCCGAGGTTCATCGGTGGCCATCCCATGGCAGGCAGCGAGCAGGATGGCCTGACCGGAGCCGATCCGGAGCTGTTCCGCGACGCGGTCTGGGTTCTCACGCCCACCGCAACCACCGACGACGCCGCCCTCGCCAAGGTGCGCGAGGTGGTTTCTGGGCTCGGTGCCCAGGTGATCGCGCTGGCGCCGGAGCGCCATGACGCGCTGGTGGCCGTCGTGTCGCACGTCCCGCACCTCACCGCGGCCGTGCTGATGCGCATCGCCGAGGGGCGATCGTCCGAGCACCGGGCGCTGCTGCGTCTCGCGGCCGGGGGCTTCCGGGACATGACCAGGGTGGCCGCGGGCCATCCCGCCATCTGGCCCGAGATCTGTGCCGAGAACAGGATGGCGATCACCGATGTGCTCGACGAGTTGCTCGACGAGCTCGCCGAGATGCGCCTGATCGTGTCCGGGGGCGACCGCGCCGAGTTGCTGGCTCGACTCGAGGCCGCCCGGGACAGCCGCCGAAGCCTGGCGGTCGGCGCTCCCGACCTCTCGCGCTTGACGGAGGTCCGGATGGCGATACGCGACCAGAAGGGCGAGCTGGCCCGGATCACCACGCTTGCAGCTGACCTGGACGTGAACATCTATGACCTCGAGATCGCCCACTCCGCCGAGGGGCCCCGCGGCGTCGTGCTTGCCGTAGTGGAGAGCGACGGGGCCGAGCAGTTCGTCCAGGGCCTGGTCGAGGCCGGGTATCGCCCCTCGCTGAACCCGCTCGAATGATGGACCACTGGCCTCCGAGCTTGGCTATCGCTCCGCTGGAGGCACCGCCGGACACGGCGGTGAGGCTTCCGGGCTCCAAGAGCATCACGAACCGTGCGCTCGTGTGTGCCGCGCTGGCCGCGGGCGAGACCACCCTGACCGGGGCGCTCTTCGCCGACGATACGGAGGCCATGGTCGGCGCGGTGCGGACGCTCGGCGCCGAGGTCGACTGCGATCCCGGCGCGGCCATCATGCGGGTTCGGGGCATCGGGGGCGTGGTCAGCGCCGCCCCGGACATCGTCATCGACGCCCGCATGTCGGGCACGACCGGCCGGTTCGTGGCCCCGGTGGCTGCCCTGTCCGAACACGGCGTGACTATCGACGGCCATCCCCAGTTGAGGGACCGGCCCTTCGGCGATCTGGCCGACGCGCTGCGCCGACTGGGAGTGAGCGTGGAGTTCCCCAGCGACGGCGACAGCCTGCCCATGCGGATCCGGGGGCCGATTCGCAAACCCATGGCCCACGTTGCCTCCGGCCGCTCCAGCCAGTTCCTGTCGGGTCTCATGCTGGCCGCCCCGGCGGTGCCCCGAGGGATGTGGCTGCCCATCTTCGGGCCAGTCGTGAGCCAGTCGTACGTGGAGATGACGGCTGCGGTCATGGAGGCCTTCGGCGCGTCCGTCAGGATCGAGCCGGCATTTGTGCGGGTGCGGGGGGGCGGCTACCGGCCCGTCGAGCGGTTCGCAGTCGAGCCCGACGCCTCCTCGGCCTCGTACTTCATGGCCGCGGCCGCGGTAACAGGAGGCACGGTGCGCATAGAGGGCTTAGGGGCAGGCTCCATCCAAGGCGATGCCCGCTTCGCGGCAGTCCTGGAGTCCATGGGGGCGGCGGTCGACCAGGACAGGTCCACCACGACGGTCACCGGCGGGCCGTTGCGGGGTGTGGACGTCGACCTGGCCGACATGTCCGACACCGCTCCCACGCTGGCCGCGGTGGCCGCCTTGGCGGACACACCGACCAGAGTGCGCGGCATCGGGTTCGTGCGGGGCAAAGAGAGTGACCGGATCGCGGCCGTGGTCGCCGAACTGACCCGTTCCGGAGTCGAGGCCCGGGAACTCGAAGACGGCTTCGAGGTCGTGCCGGGCACCACGGTGACCGGCGGCCGGATCCGGACCTATGACGACCATCGCATCGCCATGGCGTTCTCGGTGCTCGGCCTGCGGGTGCCGGGAATCGAGATCGAGAACCCTGGATGTGTGGCCAAGACGTTCCCCGGCTTCTTCGACATGCTCGATCAGCTAAGAGGCCGAGCGAACGGGCGTGCGAAGCCTCCCGGTGAGGGCGAGGCCGTGGCCCGAGCGGCCCGTGAGCGCAGCGAACAAGAGCGGGAGACCCCCCCTCTCGACGCGGAGAGTTCCTACCCATCCGCGTGGCCCCCAAGCACCGCGCCGGAGGCCCGCACATGAGGGTCATCGCCATCGACGGCCCTGCCGGCTCCGGCAAGTCCACCTTGGCGCAGGCCGTGGCCGATCGGCTGGGTCTCGAGTGCCTGGACACCGGAGCCATGTACCGTGCCGTCGCCTTCGCGGTGCTGCGGGCCGGCGGCGATCCCTCCGATGACGACTTCGCGGCCGCGGTGGCCCGAACGATCGACGTCAGCGTCGACGCCGGGCAAGTGCTGGTCGACGGGGTCGATGCCACCGTCGAGATCAGGGGACCGTCAGTCGATCGGGCCGTGAGCCTGGTGGCCGCCAACCCCGCGGTGCGCGCAGAGCTGGTTGTCCGCCAGCGCGAGTGGGTCCGGCGGCGGGGCGGGGGAGTGGTTGAGGGTCGCGACATCGGGACCGTGGTGTTCCCCGACGCCGAGGTCAAGGTCCATCTGGTCGCGGATCCCGCCGTGAGGGCCCAGCGCAGGGTCGACCAGAGCGGCACGCCCCCGCAGGGGGGCGCCCCGGCCGGCCGCGCCTATGACGACGCCGTCGAGTCGGTGGCCGAGGACATCGCCCGGCGGGACCGGATCGACTCCACACGGCGCGCCTCCCCACTGCTGAAGGCTCCCGGAGCGGTCGTCATCGACACCACCGAGTTGACCTTCGACGAGTCCGTCGAGCAGGTCATGAGGCTGCTTTGAGCCGCAGCGTCTATGGGCGCCGGACCGAGGGCGAGACTCCGGGAGAGGCCGCCCTCCGCCGGAGTCGCCAGCCTCTGTGGGGGCGGGTCCTCTACCGGGTGCTCTGGACGATGATCTTCGCGCTCATCAAGGTGCTGTTCAGGCTGCGGGTGGAGGGAGGCGAGAACCTCCCCGCCGGTCCGTTCGTGCTCTCACCGGTTCACCGGTCGTTCATCGACACTCCGATCGCCGGGATGGCCACCAGCCGGCGATTGCGGTTCATGGGCAAGGAGAGCCTCTGGGAGATCCGGCCTCTGGGCACACTGCTCTCGGTTCTGGGCGGCTTCCCGGTGGAGCGGGGCACGGCCGACCGCACCGCGCTGAGGGCCGCCACCGATGTCCTCTCCCTCGGCGAGCCGCTGGTGATGTTCCCCGAGGGGACGCGTCGCGACGGTGACCGGGTGCGGCGCGACGACATGCTCGACGGCCCCGCGTTCGTGGCGGCCCGTGCCGGGGTGCCGATCGTGCCTGTCGGGTTGGGCGGCACGGTCAGGGCCCTTCCGGTGGGCTCGGTGGTGCCCCGTCCCCGCCGGGTGGTGGTGGTCGTCGGCGACCCGATCCCGCCGCCGGCCAAGGTTCAGGGGCGGGTTCCGCGCCGGGCCGTTCGAGAACTCACCGACCGCCTGTACCGGGAGTTGGGCGACCTCTACGTGGAGGCTCGGGTGCTGGCCGGCGAGGAGCCGGCCCGAGCCTAGGCCCGGGGATTCCCGCTCTTGTTCGCTGCGCTCACGGGCCGCTCAGGCCCGGGGGCTGAGACGGTCGAGCAGGTCGCTGGCGTCTATGGAGCGATCGTTCAGCGGCTGCCGGCCAGTGGGGCTGGAGCCCAGGGTGACCGCGGCAGCGGCCTCAACCGCGGCCAGCAGGTCGCGCAGGTTCCGGGGCGGTGGGAAGTACTCGTCCTCATCGATGACCGTCACCTCCTGCGTGCCGTACACCGGTGCCAGCCGGTCGATCACCTCCCAGACGACGTGCTCTGGAGCGGAGGCGCCTGCAGTCACGCCGATGGTGCCCGACAGGTCGCCGGGCACTTCGTCGGCGTCGTTGATCCGCAGCACCCGCCGGCAGCCCGCTTCGGCGGCCAGATCCACCAGGGACTGCGTGTTCGAAGAGTTGGCCGAGCCGATAACGAGCACGGCGTCGCTCGCCGGCGCGATCTCCATCATCGCGGTCTGGCGGTTGGTGGTGGCGAAGCACAGGTCGCTGATGCTGGGCTGCCACAGGTCCGGGAAGCGGCGCTTGGTGTATTCAAGCACGCCCTCCCACTCGCGGTGAGAGAGCGTGGTCTGTGCCAGCACGGCCACCGGCTCCTTGAACTCGGGCAGCGCCGCGACCCCCCTGGCGCTCTCCACCCGGTGGATGGCCTCGGGAGCGACGGCCATCGTCCCGACGGCCTCCTCGTGGCCCTCGTGGCCCACGTACACGATCTGGTAGCCCTTGGCCGCTCTGGTCTTGACCTCGTGGTGGACCTTGGTGACCAGCGGGCAGACCGCATCCACGACGTAGCCGCCCAGGTCGCGGGCCGCTTGGACGACCTCCGGAGCCGATCCGTGCGCCGAGAGCATGATGGGTCGCCCCTCCGGCACGGTGGCGATGTCGTCGACGAAGACCACGCCGGCTTGCTCGAAGCGCCTCACCACCTGCCGGTTGTGGATGATCTCGTGATAGCAGTACACGGGCGGGTCGAAGGCCTGGATCATCCAGGTCAGCGCCTTGATGGCCATGTCCACGCCCGCGCAGAATCCTCGGGGCGCTGCTAACAGGACTCTCTCGATCACCGCCACAGAGGCTAGTCGCTGCTGGTAGTTTGCGGGACTGCTCGAAGTGTGTGGCGATCCGGCTGCCTCGAACACAATTGCGCGCGTGTATCCACCACGCGCCTCAGTCAATGCCATAGAGTCTCCTCGGTATCTTCCTAGGGCGCGCTGTTCATGCGGTGGGCCACCAAGACGTCTAGTATCATTAGAGTAATCGAAAGGCAACTCACGCCATGGTTGATGAAACACCCCCGGAGCAAGCCCAGATCGAGTGGCTCGGCACCACCGCGGCAGCCAAGCGCCTCGGCATCACCACGCGGACCCTCTACCGCTTCATCGACGAGGGCTACATCGCGGCCTACCGGATGGGCAGAGTGATCCGCGTGAAGGGCGACGACGTTGACGCCTACATCGAGTCGTGCCGGATCGAGCCGGGGACGATCTCTCACCTCTATCCCGAGGTAGCGCCTCGAGGGGCGGACCCGGAGTCGACCGACGACTAGGGGCGACTAGACCGGCGGCCGCCGGACGGGGTCAGGGCCGGATCTCGTAGTACCAGTTCGTCGGGTCCAGTTCGACCTCGTGGCGGATGAAGCGGGTGAAGCCCGCACCCATCGTCATCTCCTCCAGCCTGGCCGGGTGCATTCCCAATGTCCCGATGCCGGCGCCGTCGGGCTCGGACAGCGATGAGGACATGCAGTAGAAGACCGACATCGCGTACATGTAGGGCAGTACGGGGATCTTCCGGTTGGACTCCAGATCCCCTCGCCCCTTGATGTCGGCGACGAGCCACCAGCCGTCGTCGGTCAGGTTGCGGAGGGCGGCGGCTATCGCATCCTGCGGCCGGGGCAGGTCGTGCAGCACGTCGAGGGTCACGAGCAGGTCCACGGGTCCGAAGCTGTCGAGGTCGTCGAAGGTGCCCTGCTCGTAGGCGAGGTTGTCGAGGCCCTGCCCGCGGGAGTTGGCCCGGGCTGTCGCGATGGCCCGCTCGGAGGGGTCGATGCCGACCACGGCGGCCTCGGGGAAGCTCGACGCCAGCTGCCGGGCCGCCACCCCGGCTCCGCAGCCGACGTCCAGGATGCGGCCGCCGCTGCGCAGCCGATCGGTGGCTCCGTCGAAGGCGGCCAGCACCACCGGCACCAGGAAGCTCTCCTGGCGGGCGGCCGACATGGAGCACTGCATGTGGCAGGCGTGGTCGCCGTGCTCGGCCCAGGTCATTCCCAGCCCGGTCCGGAACGCCTCTGCGGTGCGCTCGATCTCGGTGTGGGTCATAGGCGGGCCGAACACCCCGGGCATGTAGGACCAATGGTCGCGGTCGGTCAGCGCCACCCGAGCCTCGGGCGTCAGCGCGAAGCGGCCGTCGTCGTGCTGCACGAGCTCGGTGGCGGCCATGCCGTGCAGCCACTCGCGCACCCACCTCTCCTGGAGGCCGGCCGCTCCGGCCAGCTCGGCGCTCGTGCAGGGCTCCGAGTCGCGCAGCGTGTTCCACAGGCCCAGGCGGGTGCCCAGATGCATCATCGCTGAGACCATCTCGCCCTGCTTGATCCGGAACAGCTCCAAGAGGGTCAGGGGCAGCAGGTCGGTGTCGAGTTCGGTGCGCATGGACCTCAGTCTGGCGGCTGTGCAGGCTCTGACGGGGCCTCCGAGGCGCGGGACGCGTCAAGGTAGAGGCCGCGGGCCATGAGCGAGAGCTCACTCTCGCGCCGGGTCCGGTACACCTCGGCTCGCGTGGCGTGGGCTTCGGCGTCGGTGGGAGTTGCTTGAACGGCCCACTCCGCCAGCTGGCAGGCCAGGCGCAGCTCGTCCGCCTCGCACAGCTCTGCCGCCCTGCGAGCCAGCCGGTCCGCTCCGCCGGCCAGGGAGGCCACCTCCGCGGCCACGGCGCTGTCAGGTGGGGGCTTGAGGCGGGCCGGGTTGCCGTCGTGCCATCCGCCGTAGAGGCGCCAGATATTGCGCACCACGAACTCGGGCTCGTCGTAGGACGGCCGCAGGTACGGCTTGTCCAGCAGGTGCTGGGGCACGCGTACGGTGTGAACGATCTCGTCGAGCCGGGCGCCGGCGTTCATCATCTCGAGCGTGTCGCGCACCAGCCCCTCCAGCGCGCTGGCGGTGTCGTCGAGGACTCGGGCGATCCGCTCGGTCCCCGAGACGGGCAGGCCGTGCGCGGGGGCCAGGAGGGAGGGCCGTAGATCGATCATGCGGCGCAGTGCCGCGGCCCAGTCCGCGGGGTAACGCTGGGCCTTCTGTGGGTTGCCCGCGTTCGGGAACGCCCAGATGATCAGATCCCCGGTGAACAGCGCCCCCTGCCGGGGCACCCACGCGATGGTGTGGTCGTCGGTCTCGCCCTTCTCGTGGATCAGCCGCAGGCTGGCCGAGCCCACTTCCAGGTCGAGGCCGTCGGTGTAGGTCACCTGAGGCTTGACCCAGTCGCCGTGGAAGGGTCCGAACCGGAGCTTCGTGCTGAACTGGCGGGCGTTGATGATCTCGTTGTAGTCGCGGGTCAGGTCGTAGCGGTCGAAGCGCCGCGGTACGGCTTCGTGGGCCACCACCGTCGGTGAGGGGCGCCCGCGCTCGGCGGCGTCGTCACAGAAGGCCCCGGCACCGCTCACATGGTCCACGTGCCCGTGGGTGTAGACGATGGTGTCGACGGGCACGTCGCGCCAGTGGCGCAGATGCTCGAGCGCCACCGACGCGTAGCCCGGCAGCGACGTGTCGAGGACCACGAGCCCCTCGTCGCCGTCGAGGGTCCAGATGTGCGAGAACCCGCAGACCAGCCCCACACCGTCGGCGACCTCGTGGAACGAGCCGTCGATGGGGTTGATGGTGCGGGGCCCCTCGTAGGTGGCTCCGTCGATGTAGCGGGCCGACCGCTCGAGGAGGGACTCGGTCATTGCGCACGCACCTCCTCACACTGGGCTTGAGCGGGCGACCGGAATTGAACCGGCATCATCAGCTTGGAAGGCTGAGGTTCTAGCCGTTGAACTACGCCCGCGGCCCCATCACGGTATCGGTCCTCCGCCTGGGTGGTGTTCCCGGGTCGGGGCCCGGCCGGGCGTCGGGGCCCGGTAGTGGCGCCGGAGCGCACCGGTACAATCCCTGCCGTGCAGAGCAGCTTCGAGACCCTCACCGACAACCGGGTCAAGTTGACCGTCGAACTCGACGAGGCGGAGTTCGAGACCGAGGTCGAGGCGGCCTTCCGACGCATCGCCCGCGAGGTGAGGATTCCGGGCTTCCGCCCCGGAAAGGCCCCCCGGCGCCTGCTCGAGGCCCAGCTGGGCCACCAGGCCGGCCGGGCGGAGGCACTGCGGTCCTCGCTTCCCGACTTCTATACGCGCGCCGTGGTGGAGCACGACATCGACGTCATCGACGCTCCCAGCATCGAGATCACCGAGGGAGCGGAGTCGGGGCCGGTGTGCTTCGACGCGGTGGTAGATGTGCGCCCCGAAGTAGCCGTGTCGGGCTACGACCAGCTCAGCGTGCAGATTCCCAGCCCTGTCGTCGACGATGACGAGATCACCGGTGAGATCGACCGGTTCCGCCAGCAGTTCGCGGAGCTCGCGCCGGTGAGCCGGTCCGCCAGCGACGGGGACCATCTGACCATCGACATCACCGGCACGCTGGGAGGCGAGACCATCGACGGCCTCACCACCTCCGACTACGACTACCTGCTGGGCACCGGCGCGGTCGTCCCCGAGATCGACGAGAACCTGCGGGGTGCGGTGGCCGGAGACATCCTGGAGTTCACGGCCGTCCATCCCGACCCCGACGAGGACAGCCGTCTCAGCTTCCGGGTGCTCGTCAAGGAGGTGCAGGAGACCGTCCTGCCTGCTCTCGACGACGAGTTCGTGTCGTCGAACACCGAGTACGAGTCCGTCGAGGAGTTCCGCTCGACCCTGGAGGCCGGGCAGTCCAGGGCCAAGACGATGTACGCCGCGTCGGCACGGATGGAAGCCGTCGCGGAGGCCGTTGCCGGCCTGGTCACCGACGAGGTGCCCGAGGCCATGGTGGCCTCCGAGATGGAGGGCCGTGTGGCGAGCATCACCAGGGACCTGGCCCAGCGGGGTCATGAGCTCGACGACTACCTGAGCAGCATCGGCCAGCCCCGCGAGGAGTTCGAGGCCGGTTTGAGGATCAGCGCAGAGCGCAGCGTCAGGCTGGATCTCGCCCTGAGGGCCGTGGCCGCGGCGGAGCGGCTCGAGCCGGACGAGGACGCCCTCGATGCCGAGCTGCACGAGGTCGTGCTGGCGGCGTCCCGGCGAGTTCCCGCCGGTGAGAGCGCTGACGTGGACGCAGCCGCCGAGGCGACCCGGCTGCGGGAGGCGCTGGCATCGTCGGGCCAGCTGTCACCGATGCGGTCCGAGATCTCCAAGCGGGCCGCTCTGGAGTGGATCACCGAGCGGGTCGAGCTCGTCGATCCCGACGGGGAGGTCATCGATCCCGACCTGCTGAAGCTGCCCGACGCTGCCGCGCCGGGCGAGCCGCCCGATGAAGTCCCGGCCGCCGACGTTGGTGATGGCGGCGGGAACCCTCAGGATGTAGGCGCCGACCAATCACAGGACGAATCATGAGCAGCATCAACCCGCGCAACTACCTGGTGCCGACCGTGGTGGAGCAGACCAACCGCGGCGAGCGCGCCTTCGACCTCTACAGCCGGCTGCTCAAGGAGAACATCATCTTCCTCGGGACGCCCATCGACGACGTGGTCGCGAACCTGATCTGCGCGCAGTTGCTGCACCTCGAGTCGGAGGATCCCGACAAGGACATCAACCTCTACATCAACAGTCCGGGCGGGGACATCAACTCGCTGTTCGCCATCTACGACACGATGCAGTACATCAAGCCCGACATCACCGCGATCTGCTTCGGCCAGGCCGCCTCCGCGGCCGCGGTCCTGCTGGCGGCCGGAGCCAAGGGAAAGCGCCTGGCCCTGCCGCACGCCAGGATCCTCCTCCACCAGCCCTACGCCGGAGCCCACGGCGACGCCAGCGACATCGAGCGGATCGCCTCCGAGGTGGCCAGGCTCAAGGAGTCGCTGGAACAGGTCCTCTCGGAGCACACCGGTCAGCCCATCGAGCGGATCGCCACCGACACCGACCGGGACTTCGTCATGACCGCCGAGCAGGCCCGAGACTATGGAATCATCGACGAGGTGATCCAAGCGCGTAGTGTGGTCGACAACAGCAGCGCCATCAGAGCGATCAGCTGACGCCAAGAGGGGGAGACGACCGCGTGGCCAAACTCGGTGAGGGCGGAGAGCTTCTCAAGTGCTCGTTCTGCGGCAAGTCGCAGAAGCAGGTCAAGAAGCTCATCGCCGGCCCCGGCGTCTACATCTGCGACGAGTGCATCGACCTGTGCAACGAGATCATCGACGAGGAGCTGGCCGGCCCCTCCGACGACCCGGTCGGCGATCTGCCGGTCCCGCGTGAGATCTACGGCTTCCTCGACGACTACATCGTCGGCCAGGAGAACGCCAAGCGGATCCTGTCGGTCGCGGTCTACAACCACTACAAGCGGGTGCAGCTCGGCGAGAGCCAGGACCCCGAGATCGAGCTCCAGAAATCCAACATCCTGCTGATAGGCCCCACCGGCTGCGGCAAGACCCTGATGGCCCAGACGCTGGCCCGGATGCTCAACGTGCCCTTCGCCATCGCGGACGCCACCGCTCTCACCGAGGCCGGCTACGTGGGCGAGGACGTGGAGAACATCCTGCTCAAGCTCATCCAGGCGGCCGACTACGACGTGAAGAAGGCTGAGAAGGGCATCATCTACATAGACGAGATCGACAAGATCGCCCGCAAGAGCGAGAACCCGTCGATCACCCGGGACGTGTCCGGCGAGGGCGTCCAGCAGGCGCTGCTCAAGATCCTGGAGGGCACTTCGGCGTCGGTGCCCCCGCAGGGCGGGCGCAAGCATCCCCACCAGGAGTTCATCCAGATCGACACCACCAACGTGCTGTTCATCTGCGGCGGGGCCTTCGCCGGCATCGAGAAGATCGTCGAGCGCCGCACCGGCACCAGGGGTGTGGGATTCGGAGCCGACATCCGCAGGCCCGAGGACAAGGACTTGGGCGCGATCTTCGCGGAGGTGCTCCCCGAGGATCTCACGAAGTTCGGCCTCATCCCCGAGTTCATCGGGCGCCTGCCCGTCATGGGTGCGGTGCGCAGCCTCGAGCGTGAGGCCCTGATGCGGATCCTCGTGGAGCCCCGCAACGCCCTCGTCAAGCAGTACCAGAAGATGTTCCGGTTCGAGAATGTCGACCTCGTCTTCGACTCCGAGGCGCTGGAGGCCATCGCCGACGAGGCGATCAAGCGCGCCTCGGGGGCTCGGGGGCTGCGGGCCGTGCTCGAGGAGGTCCTGGTCGACATCATGTACGACCTTCCCGGCCGCGAGGACATCGAGACGGTGGCGATCGACCGCGAGGCCGTGCAGCGCAACGTGAACCTCACGCTGGTGCCGCGCGCCGAAGGGGGCGACACCCGCTCCCGGCGCGCCAGCTGACGAACGCGAGCGCCCGCCCGTGGACTACGGCGCGGCCCTGGACCATCTCGACACCCTCATCAACTACGAGTCGAGGCCCCGGGCTGGCCGCGTCCACGGACTGAGCCTCCAGTCGATGCAGGCGCTGGCGTCGGCCATGGGAGATCCGCAGCACCGCTACCGGGTCATCCACGTCACGGGCACCAACGGCAAGGGGTCCACGGTGCGGGTCACGGCCCGCCTGCTGCAGGAGATGGGCCTGCGCGTCGGCGCCTACACGAGCCCGCACCTGGTGGCTCCCACCGAGCGCGTATCGGTCGACTCCGAGCCCATGGACCCCGAGGCTTTCGGTGCGGCCATCGGCGACGTGGCCCGGTTCACCGATCACATGCAGATGCGGGCCACCTGGTTCGAGACGGTTACGGCAGCCGCATTGCAGCACTTCGCGGATGTGGCGGTGGACGTGGCTGTGGTCGAGGTGGGGATGCTGGGGCGATTCGATGCCACCAACGTGGTCGATGCCGAGGTGGCGGTGATCACCAACGTCGGCCGGGACCACACCGACGGTGCGGGTGACTGGCGCTTGGCCGTCGCTCGTGAGAAGGCGGGCATAGTCAAGCCGGGCTCGACGATCGTCTGCGGTGAGACCGACCCCCGTCTGCGCGATGTCTTCCGGGCCGAGCCTCATGCGGTCATGCTCGAGCGCGGCCCGGACTTCGGGATCGACCGGGAGCGCCTCGCGATAGGCGGATGGGTGGCCGACTTCTTCACGCCCTACGGGCGCCATCCCGAGTCACTCACGGCGCTGCACGGTCGCCACCAGCTGGACAACGCCTCTCTGGCCGTGGCCACCGCGGAGGCCTTCTTCGAAGCGAGGCTGTCCGACGAGGTGGTGGACGAGGCTCTGGCCGGCGTGAGGGTTCCGGGACGCTTCGAGATCGTGGGCCGCGAACCCCTTGTGGTGCTCGACGGAGCGCACAACCCCGACGGAGCCCGAGCCGCCGCCGCCACCCTCAACGACGACTTCGCACCGTCGGGCCGCCGCTTCCTGGTGGTGGGGATGCAGTCCGGGCGCGACATCGCCGGCGTGCTGCAGGGCCTCGAGGCCGATCGGGCCGAGCGTGTGGTGTGCTGCACCGCTCCGACGGCCCGCGGCATACCGGCACCTGAGATCGCGGCCGCGGCCGCCGCTCTCGGCGTGGACTCCGAGGCGGTCGCCGATGTGGGCGCGGCGCTCGATCGCGCCCTCGATCTCGCGGACGCTGCCGACGCCGTCACCGTGACCGGCTCCTTCACAGTGATCGGTGCGGCCAAGACCGCCCTCGCGGAGCGCTTGTAGGCACTCCTCATCGGCTCGCGTGCGCGCCGGTGGCCCTTGTAGCATCGCCAGCGTGAATCGCACTCTGGTCATATGCAAGCCGGACGCAGTCGAGCGGGGCTTGATGGGCGAGATCTTGGGCCGTTTCGAGCGGAAGGGCTTGCGCCTGGTGGCCGTCGAGCTTCGGACCCTCGACGCCGACCTGCTCGCCCGGCACTACTCCGAACACGTCGGAAAGGGCTTCTACAACGATCTGGTGGCCTTCATGGGCAGGAGTCCCGCGCTGGTGGCCGTCGTGGAGGGTCCCGAAGACACCTGGCGGGTGGTGCGCGCCATGATGGGAGCCACCGACCCACTGAAGGCAGAGCCGGGCACGATCCGGGGGGATCTCGGCACCGAGGTCACCGAGAATCTGGTCCACGGCAGCGATTCAGCGGCATCCGCTCAGCGTGAGGTCAGCCTGTTCTTTCCGGCCCTGTAGTACTGTGTCGGGACCGGCTCGCGCCGAGGTAAGGAGATCGAGCGAAACCCGATGCGCGCTAACGCTCGCGATCGTCTAGCCTCCATGCGGGCGGGCGGCCGGACCCATCGGCGCGTGATAGTCTTCCGGAGCTGATCGAGGCATGAGAATGAGTACAGGGACCATGCAATCCGGGCTTGGGTGGGTCATGGGTCGCGACATGGCTCTGGACCTCGGCACCGCCAACACGGTCGTGTACGTGCGGGGCGAGGGGATCGTGCTCAACGAGCCCTCGGTGGTGGCCGTGAACACCCGCACCCGCAAGGTTCTCGCGGTGGGCTCCGAGGCCAAGAGCATGCTCGGGCGGACGCCCGCGCACATCCAGGCTGTTCGCCCGCTCAAGGACGGCGTCATCGCCGACTTCGACATGTGCCAGGAGATGCTCCGCTTCTTCGTCGAGCGGGTCCATCAGAGGCGCTGGACCAAGCCCCGCATGGTCATCGCCGTGCCGTCGGGCATAACCGGCGTGGAGCAGCGAGCCGTGCAGGAGGCAGCCGAGTCGGCGGGCGCTCGCCGGCCGACCCACATCATCGAGGAGCCGATGGCGGCCGCGATCGGTACCGGGATGAAGGTGTGGGAGCCGACCGGGAACATGGTCGTGGACATCGGTGGCGGCACCACCGAGGTGGCCGTCATATCGCTCGGGGGGATCGTTTCCAGCGAGTCGATCCGGGTGGGAGGCGACGAGTTCGACGACGCCATCGTTCAGTTCGTCAAGAAGGAGCACTCCTTGCTGATCGGGGAGCGCACCGCCGAGGAGATAAAGATCGTTCTCGGCTCGGCCCACCCCCTGCCGCGGGAGGCTCGGGCCGAGATCCGGGGCCGCGATCTTGTGAGCGGCCTGCCGCGGGTGGTGTCCATCACCACCGAGGACATCCGCGAGGGCCTGGAGGAGTCGGTCGTCGCCATATGCGACGCGGTCAGGGGCACGCTCGATCGCACGCCGCCGGAGTTGGCTGCCGACATCATGGAGTCGGGCATCGTGCTCGCGGGCGGGGGCGCCCTGCTGAGGAATCTGGACCAGCGGATGGCCAATGAGACCGGCATGCCGATCACGGTCGCAGTCGATCCGCTCCACGCCGTGGTGAGGGGCTGTGGTCATGTGCTTGAGAACTTGGACCAGCTGACTGGCGAGACCACGGCCCGCGATCTGTAACGCCGGGCCATGGCGGCGGCCCAGCGCAGCGGGCGGTCCCGCTACCGCTTGCTCCTGTTGATCCTCACGGCTATCACGCTGTTGACGCTGGACTTCCGCGGCTATGGGCCCCTGGAGACGGCCCAGAGCCGCGTGCGCGACATTCTCGAGCCGGTCGTGTCGGCGGTCGATGTCGTGCTCGGGCCGGTGGCGGAGGTGTGGACGGTGATGTTCTCCTACAACGACCTGCGCGCCGAGAACGACCGGCTCAAAGCGGAAGTCGACAGCCTGCGAAGCGCCGACATGCGGGACGCGGCCCGCACCGACACCCTCGAGCGGCTGCTGGAGGCCACCGGGGTGACATACGTGGACGACATCGAGCAGATCACCGCCTCGGTGTTGCGCCACTCGGTGGGCAACTTCGACGACGACATCGTGTCGATCGACGTGGGACATCGCGACGGGGTCGCTCCGGGCATGGCGGTGGTCACCGCAGCCGGGCTGGTTGGAAGGGTCGAGACCGTCGACACCGGGCTCAGCACGGTCACCATGATCAGCGATCCGAACCTGGTGATCGGTGTGCGACTGATCGACACCGGTGATGTCGGGCTCGGTCACGGGATGGCCGGGGAGCCGACCAAGTTCGTGGTGGACACCGGGCTGCGCTGGCCCGAGACGGGGGACCTCTCGGAGCTGCCCGAGATCGGAAGCACGGTGGTCACCGCGGCGGGTAGCCGCTACCCGGCCAACATTCCGGTGGGGCGCGTCCGGACCGTTGAGCCGGCCGAGGCGGGCCTGGTGCAGCTGGTGACCGTTGATCTCGCCGCGGCCGTCGATGATCTCGGCTATGTCACCGTGCTGCTGCAGGCCCCGGTCGAGGAGGCGCCGGTCGGGCCGGACTCGCCGTTCTCGGAGCAGTCGCCATGACCGCCCCCCAGCTGGTTCCGACAGGGCTGCGCCGGGGGCTCTCGTCGCTGCGCAGCAGCGTATTGGTGGCTGCCCTGCGGGTGTTTCTGGTGTACATGGCGGCACTGCTGTTGCAGTTGACGATCTTCGTCGAGGTCCGGGTAGTCGGGGTGGCTCCCGAACTGCCGGCTCTGGTGGCCGTCCTGGCGGGGCTTCTGGCCGGTGCCCGGGGAGGCTCGTTCATCGCCTTCGGGGCCGGCTTGATGTGGGACATCTACCTGCCGACCCCGCTCGGGCTGGCTGCGGTGACCTTCGCCCTGGTCGCCTTCGGGTTGGGCAGCATCACTGAGGACCTCTTCCACGACACCCGCATCCAGACGGGACTGCTCGCCTTCGTCGGCACGGCGGCGTCGGTGGCCGCCTATGCGGTGCTGGGGGAGGTGGTCGGCCAGCGCGGCCTGGTCGACGACGCCCTGCTCAAGATCGTGCTCGTCTCGTCGGCGCTCAACGCGGTGCTGTCGCTGGCTGTGGCTCCGGCGATGCGTTGGGCTGTCTGGGGCGGCCGGTCTCGCGAGCCCTCCATCGATTCTCCCCGGGGCAAGGCCCGGATGGGACGCTGATGGCGGACAACGGCTCCGAGGTCTATGAGCGCCAGAGCTTCCGGCTGTACATCGTCGGCATCGTGGCCGTCTGCCTGGTGGCCGCCCTCGTGGCTCGGCTGTGGTACCTGCAGGTGCTCGAGCACGAGGAGCTGCAGACCGCGGCCTCAGCCAACATCTTGCGGGTCGTGTACACCGAGGCGCCCCGCGGCCGGATCTTCGATGCCCACGGGCGGATCCTCGTGGACAACAGAGTGGTCCAGGTGGTGACCGTCGACCGTCTCGCGTTCAAGGCCGCCCTCGACGAGTCCGAGCAACGCGACGTGCTGCGGGAGCTGGCCGAGATCGTCAGCCGCTCCGGCCGTCTCACGAAAGTCCGCCACATCGAGGAACGGCTTGCCAGCCGCGAGTACGGGCCGTTCGACCGGGTTCCGGTTGCGGTCGACATCAACCCGGAACTGCTGCTGTACCTGGGCGAGCGCCCGGACCTGTTCCCCGGGGTGTCCGTGGAGGAGCGCACCGTGCGGAGCTATCCCTACGGCGAGCTGGCCGCGCACCTGCTCGGCTACGTGGGGCCGCTGACCGAGTCCGAGTACCGGTCCGTGAGCGTGCAGTACGACCCGTCCGATCCCAACGCGAAGACGTACCAGCCCGGAGACGAGATCGGCAAGTCCGGGGTGGAGCGCATATTCGAGAGCGAGCTGCGGGGAGTCCCCGGTGTGCGCGTCTTCGAGGTGAACCGGCTCGACGAGATCGTCAAGGTTCACCACGACAAGGCCCGCCAGCCGCAACCGGGCAATGACGTGCACCTGACTGTCGACCTCGACGTCCAGAGCCTCGTGGAGCGCCAGCTTCGTCGGGGACTCGACGAGGCCCGCGACCAGCCGCGGCCCGAGGATCCCGATGCCCCCCGTTTCGTGGCCTCGGCCGGAGCGGCGGTGGCCCTCGACCCGCGGGACGGCTCGATCCTGGCCATGGCCTCGTTCCCGACCTACGACCCGCGAGAGTTCGTGGACGGGATCTCGCAGCGGCTGTTCAACGATCTGACCGCGGAGGAGAACTACTCGCCGATCCTCAACCGGGCCATCCAGGGCCTCTACGCGCCCGGCTCCACCTTCAAGGTGGTGACCGCCTACGCGGCTCTCACCCAGGGAGTGATAGCCGACAGCGGTTCTGCGCTGGCCGGCGTGGACGAGTTCTACCGCGACACCGGCACCTACCGCTATCCGTTCTGCCTGGAGGAGTCCGACACGTGCGTGTTCGAGAGTCCCTACTGCTGCGAGCGCGGCGTCGACCTGCGCGACGCCATCACCGTGTCGAGCGACACCTACTTCTACCGGGTAGGCGGCGAGGGCTTCTTCCAGCGGCGCTCACCTCTCGACGAGGGCATTCAGGAGACCGCCGAGGCCTTCGGCCTCGGTTCCCACACGGGGGTTCCGCTGCCCCACGAGAGGTCCGGGGTCGTGCCCGACCGCGAGTACTACGACTACCAGTTCGAGCAGGGCGTGTTCCTGCGCGGCGGTGATCAGTGGTTCGCGGGCGACACCATCAACCTGGCCATCGGTCAGGGCAACCTCTTGACCACGCCGCTGCAGATGGCCAACCTCTACGCGGTGCTGGCCAGCGAGGGGAAGCTCCACCAGCCCAACATCGCCACCCGGATCACCGACCGCAACGGCAACGTACTGGAGGAGTTCGGTCCGCGGCTCGTGCGTGAGCTCGATTGGAATTCGGCGCTGTCCGGACCGCTCCTCGACGGGCTCAACGGAGTGACCGCGCTCAACCTCCCGAGTCCGGCGAGCAACGAGGCCCTGTTGCGGGGAACGGCCTACGAGGCCTTCAACCTTCCCGGAGAGGGAGGCGTCGACTTCCCGCTGAGCGCCTGGCCGGTAGCGGGCAAGACGGGAACCGCGGAGAAGCAGGGGAAGGCCGACTTCGCCTGGTTCGCGGCCTTCGGACCGGCGCCGTGGCCCGAGCGAGGCTTCGACTACAACCCCGAGGTGGTTGTGGCGATGGTGCTGGAGGAGGCCGGCTTCGGGGGCGATGTGGCCGCGCCGGCCGTAGCCCGGATCCTCCTCCCGATCGCCACCGGCACGGTGGAGAGGGCCCGCACGGCCAAGGAGGTGGACGCCTGCTACGCGGAGGTCAAGCTGCTGGTGGCGTTCCTCGAGGGCATCCGCACCGGGGAGATCAAGGTCGATTCCGACGGCGTGCCGATCTCCGAGGAGCGGCCCGTGCTTTCGCAGGAGTGCGCTGAGCTGGTGGGCGGCGAGATCACCGTGGAGCAGCGAGGACTGGACGCCCTGCTGTGACCGTCCTGGCGTCGGTGCCCGAGACCGAGAACCTCGAGCGCGAGAAGGATCCCTGGTGGCTGCTGGTCGATCCGTTCCTGATCCTCTCGGCCCTGGCCATCGCGGCGATGGGGTCGGTTCTCGTGTATTCGGCCACCAGGGGCGTGGTGGACGACTTCACCGAGCCCGACACCTCCTTCCTCGAGCGGCAACTCCTGTTCATCACCGTGGGAGTCGTGGTGGCCGCCATCGCCGCCTTCGTCGCTCCCCGGTACATGAGGAGGCTCTACCCGCTCGCCTTCGCGGTGATGATGGGCGCGCTGTGGCTGGTGCTGCTGGTGGGCGTGGAAGTGAGCGGCACCCAGGGCTGGTTCTCCCTGGGATCGTTCAGGATGCAGCCGTCGGAGCCCGGAAAGCTCGTGGTGATAATCGGCCTGGCACTGCTGCTGGCGCCTCCCAAGGGCGGGGCCGGCCTGGTGCGGGTGGCGCTGGCCCTGGCGCTCACGGCGGCGCCGATAGGACTGATCAGGCTCCAGCCGGACCTGGGAACCATGCTGGTGTACCTCGTGGTCGCGCCGGTGACTGTGGTCGCAAGCGGGATCAGGCTCCGCTGGATCGTTCTGCTGGGGATCGTCGCCGCGGTGGGGATCGTGGGCGTGCTCCGCTCCGACGCGTTGGCCGAATTCCAGGAGGCTCGCCTGCGTGTGTACCTGTTCGCCCCGTCGGAGGCGAACGACGATGCGGCCACCTACGCCTTCAATGTCGAGCAGGCCCAGATCGCCATCGGCAACGGCGGGCTGCGGGGGCAGGGACTGTTCGAGGGAACCCAGACCAGGTCCGACCTGGTGCCCGAGCAGCAGACCGACTTCATATTCACGGTGGCCGGCGAGGAACTCGGCCTGCGGGGCGCTGCGCTGCTGCTCGGCCTGTACGCGGTGTTGCTGTTCCGCATCTGGAGGACGGCCCAGATCGCCGCGACGCCCTTCGAGCGGCTCTTATGCACCGGAGTCTTCGCCATGTTCCTGTTCCAGATGTTCCAGTCGGTCGGCATGACCATGGGGATGATGCCGATCACCGGCATTCCGCTGCCGCTGGTCAGTTACGGCGGATCCTCGATGCTCACCTCAATGGCCGCGCTGGGAATGGTGGCCGGCGTCTACCGCCGCCGCCTCGACATCGAAGGGATGCTCAACCAGCAGATGTAGGCTGGCACAGTGACGAACCTGTGGCATCGCCTGGAGCCTCTGCTGCCACAGGTGTCCAAGCCCGCCCGCTACATCGGCGGCGAGCACGGGATGCAGACCCCCGTCCACGGCAGCGGCATCGTGTCGTGGCTGCTCACCTATCCCGACACCTACGAGATCGGCCTGCCCAACCAGGGTCTGCAGATCCTCTACGAGATCCTCAACGAGCGTCCCGACGCGGCCGCCGAGCGGGCCTACGCGCCCTGGGTGGACCTCGAGGCGCAGATGAGGGCCGAGGGGCTGCCGCTGTTCTCGGTCGACACCCACCGCCCGGCCGCGTTGTTCGACGTCATCGCGTTCAACCTCTCCGCCGAGCTCACCTACACGAACGTGCTGAACTGCATCGACCTCGCAGGCGTGCCTGTCCACAGCGAGCTGCGGCACGAAGCGGACCCGCTGATCGGTGCCGGTGGCCACTGCACCTACAACCCCGAGCCGCTCGCGGACTTCGTCGACTTCGTCGTGCTCGGTGACGGCGAGGAGGCGGTGGGCGACATCACCGACGTGCTAAGCGATTGGAAGACCTCGCGCCGCCGGGGGGGCCGTCCCGGGATCCTCCGGGCCCTGGCCCGGGTGCCCGGGGTGTACGTGCCGTCGCAGTACCGGCCCGTCTACGACCGCGGGAGGCTCGCGGCCGTCGAGCCGCGCCACCCCGACGTGCCCACCGTCGTCGAGAAGCGCACCGTGGCCGACCTGGCCGACTGGCCCTATCCCAAGCGCCAGCTGGTCCCGCTCACCGAGGTGGTACACGATCGCCTCAACGTCGAGGTCTTCAGGGGATGCACCCGGGGCTGCCGCTTCTGCCAGGCCGGGATGATCACCCGGCCGGTGCGCGAGCGCCCCGCCGAGCAGGTGCGCACCATGGTGAGCGAGGGCCTGCGCCGAACCGGCTACGACGAGGTGGCCCTCACCTCGCTGAGCACCGCCGACTTCAGCGGCATCGAGCAGGTCGTCGCCTCCACGGTCGACGACTCCGGCTGCGGCCAGGTCTCGGTGTCGCTGCCCAGCCTGCGCGTCGACGCTTTCACGGTAGGCATCGCGGCTCAGATCCAGCGGGCCCGCCGCACCGGGCTCACGTTCGCCCCCGAGGCGGGCAGCTGGCGGATGCGCCAGGTGATCAACAAGCTCATCACCGAGGACGACCTCTACACGGCGGTGGAGTCGGCCTACTCGCAGGGGTGGCGCCGGATGAAGCTCTACTTCCTCACTGGCCTGCCTACCGAGACCGACGAAGACACGCTCGGAATCGCCGAGCTGGCCCGCAACTGCGTGGCTCTGGGCCGGGGCCATGTACGGTCGCCGTCGGTGACGGTGTCCGTCGGCGGCTTCGTGCCCAAGCCGTTCACCCCGTTCCAGTGGTTCGGGCAGAACACCACCGCAGAGCTGAGGCGCAAGATCGGCCTGCTGCGCGACGACCTGCGCCGGGCCCGGGGCGTGCAGCTCAAGTGGCACGACGCCGCGGCCACCCTGGCCGAAGGCCTGGCCAGCAGGGGCGACCGCAGGCTCGGCCCGGTGATCGAGCATGTGTGGCGGCACGGAGGCACCTTCCAGGAGTGGTCCGAGCACTTCGACCTGCAGCGGTGGCAGGCCGCCGCGGACGCCTGCGGGATCGACATCGACGCCGGGGTGCACCGCCACCGCACCTTCGACGAGGTGCTGCCCTGGGATCACCTGTCGGCCGGGCTCCACAAGGACTTCCTGTGGCAGGACTGGCGCGATGCGCTCGACGAGGTCGGCCTCGAGGACTGCCGGTGGACGCCCTGCTATGACTGCGGAGCGTGCACCGGCTACGGCATCGAGCACGTGGTGGCCTCCGCGGTTCCTCCGGCGGGAGGCAGTCAGGGCACCGGCATGGACACCTCGCGGGGCGCGGCCGTGCCAGTGCGTCTGATCGAGCGGGGACTGGTGGGGGCGGCGTCGTGAGCATCTCGAAGGTGCGGATCCGCTTCTCGAAGCACGGCAAGGTCCGCTTCACGTCCCACCGCGACGTAGCCCGGATCTGGGAGCGGGCGCTGAGGCGCGCCCGCCTGGCTGTGGCCTACTCGGCCGGGTTCAACCCCCGGCCCAAGATCGCGTTCGGGTTGGCCCTTTCCACCGGATTCTCCTCCGACGCCGAGTACCTCGACGTCGAGTTGGATCCGGACCGGGTGGCCGGCCTCGACACCGAGAACCTCGTCGCAGCGCTGACCGCGTCGCTGCCGGCGGGAATGACAGCGCTGGCCGCGGCCGGTCTCGCCCCCCGCGAGCCGTCGCTCCAGCACGCGGTAACGAGCTGTACTTGGAGGATCGACGCGGCCGGCGCCGACGCTGTCGAGGCGTCGGACTCGCTGGCTCGGGCCTTGGCCCGCAGCGAGTTGCTCGTGCAACGCGAGCGCAAGGGGAGGCTGGACACTGATGACATCCGGCCCTCCGTACTGGCCGCCGAAGTGCAGGGGAACATCACAGACGGTGTGAGGCTCATCGCCGAGCTGGGCACGAAACCGCGGGCGGTGCGCCCGCCGGAACTGCTCGCGAGCCTCGACCCGCCGCTCAGCCTTTTGCGGGCCCACCGTCTTCACCAATGGATCGCAACCGACGGGCTCCAGCGCCGCGAACCGCTGGCAGTCGCCGAGCTGTCGGTCGCAGGAGCAGGAGTCACACCATGACGAGCCTGCTCCCGTACTTGAAGGAACACAATGAGCAACGAACGACACGCGGCAGGCGCTTCCAGCGCCGCCGAGAAGGAAGCGCGGAAACCTAAGCCGGAGGCACCGAAGCAATCCGGGAAGAAGGCGCAGGCACCCAAGCCTGAGGCACCCAGACAGGCCGATGCGGCCGGAAGACCGACCGGCCGGTCCGGTAAGGAGAGCCGCCCCGACCAGCAGCCGGCCCGCAAGCCCAAGATCGGAGACACCCGTCCCGCCCCGCCGCCGGCGGATGCCACCGGCGGGCGTCGCAGCGATGGACGCGCCAACGAGGGAGGCTCCGCACCCGGCGGCCGGCGCAGGAGGCGCCGGCGCGGCGGCGGGAACCGATCCGGTCAGAAGTCCCGCCAGCCCGCGGTGGTGGAGGCCGTCACCTACGACGAGCCGGTAGAGCTCGACGAGAAGAGCCTCAAGGGGCGTCGGGGCCGCACCCGCAAGGGACAGGCCCTCGGCCGGTACCTGATGTGCGTCCACGTCAGCGAGCAGGCCACCCAGATTGCGGTGCTCGAAGGCAGGCGCCTCATCGAGTTCAGGGTCTCCCGGCCGGCCGACGAGATCAGCCAGATCCACGGCAACATCTATCTCGGGCGGGTGCAGAACGTGCTGCCGGGCATGGAGACCGCCTTCGTCGACATCGGCACGCCCAAGAACGCGGTGCTGTACCGGGGAGACGTCCAGTACGACCCCGACGAGATCGAGGGCGGCCGCACCGACGGTGATCAGGTCAAGCCCCGCATAGAGGAGCTGCTCCGGCCCAAGCAGTCGATCCTGTGCCAGGTCACCAAGAACCCGATCGGCGAGAAGGGCGCCCGCCTCACCCAGGACGTGTCCCTGGCCGGCCGGTTCGTGGTCCTGGTGCCCAACTCGACGGGGTTCGGGATCTCCAAGCGCCTCCCCGACGGCGAGCGCAAGCGCCTGCGGTCAATACTCGAGAAGGTCAAGCCCGACGGTCATGGCCTGATCATGCGGACCGCGGCCGAGAAGGTCACCGCAGCTGAGATCGAGCGGGACGTTGAGCGCCTACTGCGCCAGTGGAAGGACATCGAGAAGCTGGCCAAGTCGTCGGCGGCCCCGGCGCTGCTGTACCGGGAGCCCGAAGCCCCCCTGCGCCTCATCCGTGAGGAGCTCAACACCGACTACCGGGGCGTGATCATCGACGATCAGGACCTCTACTCGAAGGTGTCCGGCTACATCTCGTCGATCATCCGGCCGCTGGCGGATCGGGTCGAGTACTACGACGCCGGCAAGCAGGACCTGCCGCTGTTCGAGCGCTACTACGTCTCGGAGCAGCTCAAGAAGGCGCTCGAGCCCAAGGTGTGGCTGCCTTCGGGCGGCTCGCTCATCATCGAGCGCACCGAGGCTCTCACCGTGGTCGATGTCAACACGGGCAAGAACGTCGGCAAGTCCAGCCTCGAGGAGACGGTGCTGGCCAACAATCTGGAGGCTGCCGACGAGCTGGCCCGCCAACTGCGGCTGCGCGACATTGGCGGCATCATCGTCGTGGACTTCGTGGACATGGAGGTGGCCGCCAACCGGGCCCAGGTGGCCAAGCGCTTCCGCGAGGCCCTGGCGCGGGACAAGACCCGCACGCAGGTGCTGGACATCAGCGGTCTCGGGCTGATGGAGATGACCCGGAAGCGCAGCGGCGAGGGACTGCTCGAGTCGCTGTCGGACATCTGCAGCGACTGCTCGGGCCGGGGCTTCCGGCTGCTGGCCGACCTCGTCGACTGACCGGGGCCGATCGGTAGCCCTCTGGGGCGTGGAGGGGCATTGGCGCGCCGGTACGATTCGATGGCTATGTACGCAGTGGTCCATACCGGCGGTAAGCAGTACCGCGTCGAGCAGGGCTCCACGATCGAGGTGGAGCGGGTCGCCGAGCCGGGCTCGGAGGTCACACTGCGCCCGGTGCTGCTTGTGGACGGCGACTCGGTGCTGGCGACGCCCGACGATCTGGTCGGCAGCACCGTCACCGCGGTGGTGGTCGACGAGCACCGGGGCCCCAAGATCCGCGGCTTCACCTACAAGTCCAAGAGCAACCAGCGTCGCCGGTGGGGTCACCGCCAGACGTTGGCAACCCTTGAGATCACCGACATCACGAAGGGCTGATTCGACATGTCCAAGACCAAGGGCGGGGGATCGACCCGCAACGGCCGCGACTCGAACGCGCAGCGCCTCGGGGTGAAGGTCTACGACGGCGGCCGGGTGCTGGCCGGAGCCATAATCGTCCGCCAGCGGGGCACGAGGATCCATCCCGGCACCAATGTCGGGCGGGGCGGCGACGACACGCTCTTCGCGACCGCCGACGGCGTGGTGCGCTTCGGGTCCCGCCGGGGCCGCAAGCTGGTCGAGGTCGTTCCGGCCGAAGTCTGATCGCTGGCCGTCCGGCCGGCTTGACCGGCCGGCGGGTGAATTGGCAGCGTTCTGCCCCCTTATAGGGCCTGTTCTGCTGCCAGTTCGGGCCGCGGTTGCGGCCGGCGGGTGAATTGGCAGCGTTCTGCCCCCTTATAGGGCCTGTTTCGCTGCCAGTTCGGGCTGGGTGGGCTCGGGCGTAGCCTGAACGGGTGTCCGGGTTTGTTGACGAGTGCAATCTTCACGTTGCTGCCGGTGACGGCGGCGCCGGGTGCGTCGCCTTCCGCAGGGAGGCCCGCGTGGCCCGGGGCGGTCCGGCCGGCGGTGACGGCGGCCGCGGCGGTGAGGTCTGGCTGGTCGCCGATCGCAACGTCGCCTCGCTGCTGGCCTTCCGGGACCATCCCCATCGCCGGGCCTCCAACGGCAAGCACGGCTCCGGGAGCAACCGCCACGGAGCCCGCGGCGACGATCTCGATGTGAGGGTTCCCGTGGGCACGGTCGTGCTCGACCACAAGGACCGGTCGCAGCTCGCCGACCTTTCGGCCCACGGCGAGCGCTGGCTGGCGGCCCACGCCGGCGAGGGCGGTCGGGGCAACGCCCGGTTCCTCTCCAACCGGCGACGGGCCCCGGCCTTCGCCGAGCAGGGCGAGTTCGGCGAGCAGCGCTGGCTGCGCCTGGAGCTGAAGCTGCTGGCCGACGTGGCCATCGTCGGCTTTCCCAACGTGGGCAAGTCCACGTTCATCAGCCGCGTGTCCGCGGCCAAGCCGAAGATTGCCGACTATCCCTTCACCACCCTCGAGCCCAATCTCGGAGTGGTCCGTCTCGACGACACCTTCGAGATGGTCCTGGCGGACATCCCCGGCCTGATCGAGGGCGCCAGCGAGGGCCGCGGCTTGGGCCACCGGTTCCTGCGCCACGTCGAACGGGCCCGCGTGCTGCTGGTGCTGATCGACCTTTGCGAGTTGGCCGACTGCGGCCCCGACGAGCAGCTGGCGGTGCTGCTGGGGGAGCTGGGCCGGTACCGTCCCGAGCTGGCCGAGCGGCCGCGGCTGGTGGTGGGCAGCCGGGCCGACACCGCGCCCTCCGAGAGCTTCGGCTTCGGGAGGCTGTCGTCGGTGACCGGTGAGGGTGTGTCCGAGGTGCTCGGCGAGCTCAGCCGGTTGGTGGCCGGGGCCCGGGTCAGCGAGCCGGTCCTGGAGGCCCCGGTCGTGCACCGGCCCCTGCCGCACGCCCAGGAGGTGACCGTCGTCCGCGGCGATGACGGAGCCTGGACGGTGCAGGGGCGGGCCGCGGCGCGGTCGGTGGCCCTCAGCGACCTGACCGATCCCGGCGCGCAGGCCTATGTCCAGGATCGGCTGCGCAGCCTCGGGGTCGAGCGGGCGCTGGCCAGGGCCGGCGCGGTCAGCGGCGACGAGGTGCGCATCGGGGACTTCAGCTTCACCTACTACGACGACGCCGAGGCCACCGTCTCAGGCCGTATGGGCGGGAGCGACCGATGAGTTCGGAGACGGCGGCCCGGACCATCGTGGCCAAGATCGGTACCTCGTCGATCACTGACGACGCCGGTGCGATCGATCGCGTCCCCATCGAGAAGTTCTGCAACGAGGTGGTCGCCCTGCGTTCACAGGGCTGCCGGGTGGTGGTGGTCACCAGTGGCGCCATCGCGGCCGGGCTTCCCGAACTCGGCATGGGCGGCGATCGACGGCCGTCCAGCATGGAGACGCTCCAGGCGGTGGCCACTGTCGGCCAGAGCGCTCTCATGGGCATGTACCGCGAGGTCTTCTCCGGTCTGGGAGTGGTGGCGGGCCAAGTGCTGCTGGTGCCCCTCGACTTCGTGATCCGCACGCAGTACGTGCACGCCGGGACCACCCTGCGCAAGCTCCTGGACCTGGGCGTGGTGCCTGTCGTCAACGAGAACGACGCGGTGGCCGACGACGAGATCCGGTGGGGCGACAACGATCGCCTGGCCGCGCTGGTGGCCAACCTGGTCCAGGCCGATCTGCTCGTGCTGATGACCGACACCGCGGGGGTCCTGACCGAGGATCCCCGCCGGAACTCGGAGGCCTCGCTGATCGAGGAGATCGTCGAGTTCGACCACCGTCTCCAGAGCCGGGTCGGGGGCGCCGGCACGGACCGGGGAAGCGGTGGCATGGCATCCAAGCTCACCGCGGCCCGGGTTGCTTCGCTGTCGGGAGTGCCCACTGTGATCGCCGACGCCAAGCGACCCGACGTGCTCGCCGACGCCGCGGCCGGGGTGGCCGGGGTCGGGACCCTGGTGCGGGCCTCCGCTCAGCGGCTGCCGGCCCGCAAGCTGTGGATCGGCTTCGCGGTGGGCTCCCAGGGAGAGGTCGCGGTCGACTCGGGGGCCAGGGCCGCGCTCGAGCGGGGCAAGTCGCTGCTCGCGATCGGTGTGCGGTCGGTGTCCGGGACCTTCGACGCGGGCGCGCCGGTAGAGGTGCGCGAGACTGGGGGAGAGGTGTTCGCCAAGGGCCTCGCCCGCCACAGCAGCGACGAGCTGCGCACCGCCGCCGGCCGCCGCCGGGAGGACCTGCCCCCCGGTGCCCCCCACATCGTGGTACACGCCAACGACCTGGTAGTCCTGCCCGGCTCCTGAACGAGCCGATCGTCAGCTTTGGAGCGTCCGCAGCGCGGCGTTCAGTCGTCGGGAGTAACGGGCGCCTCGGCGTCAGCGGTCTCCACGGTGGCCTCGGTGATCTCGGCCTGTGCCGGTGACATGCCGAGCTGCTCGCGGATCTGGGTGAGCCTGGCCTTGGCCTCCTGGTTGCGGGCGGCGGCCTCGATCTCCAGCATCCGGCCCTCGGTGCTGGTCTCCTCCACCAGTTCGGCCGCACCCTTGGCCTTGGCGTAGCGGGCCTCGATCTTGTCCCGGACTTCCGAGAGGGTGGGGACGTCCTCCCCGACGGCCTCCGACAGCGTGCTCATGGCCTCGTTCATCTGCTCCTGCATACGGGCCTGGTCGAGCTGTCCGAGCAGCTTCTGGCGCTCGCTGAGCGTCTCCTGGAGGCTGAGCGCGTTCTGGGAAACGGCTGCCTTGGCCTGGTCGGCGGCTTCGGAGGTCTGGAACAGGAGGCTCTTGAGACTCTCGATCTCCTGCTCCAGGGTGATGAGCCGGCCCGCCAGCTGCTCGGCCGCGTTCATGTAGGACGAGGCCTTGTCGTCCTCACCGGACTGGGTGGCCTCCTCGGCCATCATGAGCGCCTGGCGTGCGTTGCGGTTGACTCGCTCTAGCTCGGAGAGGGATCGGTTGAGCCGGATCTCGGTCTGCTTGTGGTTGGCGATCACATTCGCGGCCTGGTCCTTGAGCCGCCGATGCTGCTCCCGGGCCTCGCGGATGGCCTGTTCAAGCTGCGTCTTGGGATCGGCACTCGCTTCCATCCTGCCCGCGAGCCGGGCAGTCAGGTAGTTCCAGCGGCGCTTTAGGAGCTTCCACATGGCTCGAACTCTAGTCCCGCGAGGTCCACAGCGCCCTGCGCAGTGGTTGGAGCAGGAGGTGGGCCTCGGCCACGCCGCTGCGGAGGGCCACCACCGCATAGACGAGAATTGCGGCCGCGGCCACCAGCGGCGCCGACAGGATCGATGGCCAGTCGCTCACCAGCAGCTTGAGCGCGGCGGTCACCGCGAAGGAGATCGCGGCGGCGGCAGCCGGGGCGCCGAGTGCTGATCGCACTGCGTCCGGGAAGCCGAACCGGCGCGACAGCATGGCGATCTCCGTCCATGCAGCCACCGCCGATCCCAGGGCCAGCCCGACCGCGCCCAGTCGCACGACATCGTCCAACGCCCGCTCGGATGCGGGCAGTGCCCACGCCAGGCCCAGGGCGTCCGCAGCACCGACCAACCCGTCGGAGCCGACCACGATGCGGTCCAGCGGGAACATCACCACGGTGCCGATCGCGGCAGCCACCGCCACCCGAACGGCGGCGATGCGGGCCGGCCCGGCCGTGTCGCCCCGGGCGTAGCAGGCGTTCTGGAGCACCCGGCTCACGCCGGTTGCGGGCAACCCGAGCGCGTAGGCCGCGATCACGAACCAGACCAGCACCGTGTCGGCCGACCCGAACACCCCGCCCTCGAACAGCAGGCTCACGATGAGGTCGCCGGCCGCGGCGTAGACCGCGGCCGCCAGCAGCATCCAGAACGCCACGCGGTGCATGGCCGCCCGGGATCGGGCGGCCAGCGCAGCCGGGTCATTGGCCAGGCGCGACATCTCGGGCAGCTCGGCCGCGGCGACGCTCATGGCGAACAGGCTCACCGGAAGCATGTACAGGATCTGGGCCCGGTACAGGGCGGCCACCGCCCCGGTGGCCAGCAGCGAGGCCAGCATCAAGTCGACGTACGCCGACACCTGCACCACGCCCCGTCCCAGCACTGTCGGACCGAACCGGCGCCGGACCTCGCGCAAGCCATTGTGGTCCCGCATCCAGCGCAACCGCAGCCCCCGGGCCAGGCGCATGGTGAGCGGGAGCTGGACCAGCAGCTGGGCCAGGCCGCCGCCGGCCACACCCCAGGCCATGGCGCGGGCCACGCCATCCAGGTCGAAGGCCAGGATCCAGGCCACCACCAGCGCCCCTACCTGAACCGCGTTCCACAGCACCGGCGCGGCGTACGACACGAAGAAGCGGCGGTGGCTGTTGAGCACGCCCAGGCACCATGCCGACAGCACCGCGAAGCCCGTGCCCAGCGCGGTGATGCGGACCAGCGAGACGGCCAGTTCGAAGCGGTCGCCCTCGAGGCCGGGTGCCAGCACGAAGGTGATGGGCCGGGCCAGGGTCACGATCAGCGCCACTGCCAGCCCGACCACGGTCATCAGCGCAGCGGCCACTGCGCCGGCCACCCGGCCCGGATCGGTTGCGTCGCCGCCCTCGTACTCGGCCTCATCGAGCAGGCGGCTGTAGACGGGCACGAAACTGGCCGACAGCACGCCCTCGCCCAGCAGGTTCTGGAGCATGTTGGGGATGCGCATGGCCACCGCGAAGGCGTCGCCGGCGGCGGTGTTGCCCAGCAGCCGGGAGGCGACGGTCTCACGGCCCAGACCGGCCAGCCGGCTGGCGCCGATCCCCAGCGCCACCAGCAGCGGGCCCGATGCCCGCCGGGGCCGTTTCGGCTCAGTCACGTGATCAGTTGCTGCCTGAAGGGTCCACCATGCGTGGGGGCGAGGCTAGCCGGGCTGCCCCTATAGCCTGAGACGATGAGCAGCGCAGCAACCACCGTCATACCGTCTGCCGCGCCCGTAGAGTCCGCGGACCCCCCCGCCCCCGGCTCGGAGGCTGAGCCCGCCGCGACGCCCGTTGCCGAGTTGGCCGCCCGGGCCAAGGCCGCTTCCAGGCTGATGGCGGCCGCGTCCACCGCAGCCAAGGACGCCGCGCTCCATTCAGCCGCTGAGGCGCTGGTGGCCCGCACCGACGAGATCTGCGCGGCCAACGCCATCGACGTCACCCGGGCGGAGGCCGGCGGGACTCCGGCGGCCCTGGTCGACCGCCTCCGCCTGTCGCCGGCCCGCATCGAAGCCATGGCCGACGGCCTGAGGCAGATCGCGGCCCGCCGGGACCCCGTCGGCGAGGTGGCCGACGGCTGGGTCCGGCCCAACGGGCTGCGCATCGAGCGGGTCCGGGTCCCCCTCGGCGTGGTGGCCATCATCTACGAGAGCCGCCCCAACGTCACCTCCGACGCGGCCGGCCTCTGCCTCAAGTCGGGCAACGCCGCCTTCCTGCGGGGCTCCTCG
>LXNJ01000091.1_pt1 | contig 59625 bp, 53 predicted proteins | sample 809081 | NCBI WGS metagenome assembly LXNJ01 (sample SAMN04870510, study PRJNA318959) | sponge metagenome | biome: sponge; feature: marine sponge reef; material: water | host: Petrosia ficiformis | place: Greece: Milos, Mediterranean Sea | collected 2013-05-29 | depth 5-7 m
CGTGGTTCATCCCAGCGGGCTGTGGCTCGCGCTGCGGTCTCCGCTGAGTCCGGGCGAGATCCTGGCGGTCACCTACGTCACGGCCGCGGGAGACACGATCGGGACCTACAATCCGGAGCGCGTCTACCGCGCCGGCGAGAGGCCCCGGCTGCGGCTCCTGAAGGCTTCTTCGGCCCAGCACCAGCCCGGCAGGCCCACCTGGCGCAACGAGATGCACCAGGTCTATCGGGTGTCGTCTTCCGGCGATGTGGATCCCGGTTCGGTCGACCTGACCCTGTCGCTCGGCGAGGAAAGCGCGGGCCGAACGTTTGCGCGCCGCCCCAACGGTGACGACCTGACCTACCTGCGCCTTTTCGGTCTCGACGAGGAGTCGCCGAAGGACCGCCTGGACCAGTCGCAGATCTACCGGCCCGCACTCGACTCGTTCGAGGATCAGCCGCCCGTGTCGGGGACCTTCATCGTGTTCCCGACGCTGGAGCCGTTTGCAAGTCCGCCTCCACTGCGCGGTCTGGCGATCGATTCGGTTGAGGTCGCGAGGATCCTGGGGGCCAACCGCAACGAGCGCATCTACCGGGATCCCGATCCGTTCGAGCGCGAGAACGGGGGGGTGTTCCGTCTGAACCTGTCCTACCAGGTCACGGGCGAGGGATTGCTGTCGTCGTTCGCACTGGGAGCCATCGGCATCCGGGAGGACACGGAGCGCGTGACGCTGGGCGAGCGTCCCCTGTTGCGTGACGTGGACTATGTGATCGACTACGACGTCGGGCAGCTGACGCTGGTGAGCCCGGATGCGCTGCTGGCTGCCAACCCGGGTCGCGTGCTGGAGGTGTCCTGGGAACAGCGCAGCTTCTTCCAGGTGGCGCCGACCTCCGTCTTCGGGGTCAATGCGCGCTACGATCTGGGCGGCTACGGAGCCGTCAACCTCGTGGGCCTGTACCAGAGCGAGGACGAGCTGGTACGGCGTCCCCAGCTCGGTGTGGAGGCCGGGGCGGTCGGGCTGGGGGGGATGAACGCTACCGTAAACCTGGACGCACCGGTGCTGACCCGCGTGCTGAATGCGATTCCCGGGCTCGATGCAGGGTCCGAGTCGTCCGTGCACCTCTCGGGAGAGACAGCGGCATCGCTGCCGAATCCGAACACGCAGGGTGCCGTGTACGTGGACGACTACGACGGAGTGAACGCACGGCCGCTGTCGGTGCAGAGTCAGGAGTGGCGTCGCGGCAGCCGTCCGACGGCTCGCGACGGCGCGGAAGACGCGCTGCCCCCGATCATGTCGCCCGAAACGGTGGCTTCGCTCACCTGGCAGCACACCTGGATCGACGAGGGTGCGGGCGGAGACAGCCTGGGGGTCTTTCAGGGTTTCAACCCCAGCGCGGATATCGACCGTCAGATCAGGATCACGGGCAGCGCGATCCGCGAACCGGGTCTCTTTGTGCGCTTCCAGCCTGAAAGCGGCGACGAGGAAGGCCCGGGGGGGTGGGCATCGATGACGACGGTGCTGAGCCCCACCGGCACCGATCTGACCAAGAGCGACTTCGTCGAATTCTATGTCCGGGACGGCGACTTCCTCCACCTCGTACTCGATCTCGGCATCGTGAGCGAAGACGCGTTCTTCGTCGACACGGTCGGCGCAGTGAACGGAGTGAAGCCGATCGTGCACGTGCCGTGGGGGCAGGGAATCCTCGATCAGGAGGCTGATCCCCGGCGCGGCGAGGTCTGGGGCAGGCTTGCCGACGGGAGGGGCGTGTGGGTCGAGGACTGCTTTGCCGAGCGAGGACGGGTCTATCGGCTGGGTGACCCGAACGCGAACTGCACGCGGGGCAACGGCCGGCCCGATACGGAGGACCTGGACGAAGACGGCAACCTCGACACGCTGGAGCGCTATCGACGCTTCGTGGTGTCGCTGGACGGGTCGTCTCCATATCTCGTTCGGGACAGGGAAGAGACCGGCACCGCCTTTCGGCTCTACCGGGTCCCTCTGCGGCATCCAGCCGGAATCGACGTCGGTGGGGCGATTACCGACGCGGAGTTGCGTGCGGTGCGCCACCTCCGCATCACCGTGGCCGGCAAGCGCCGTGATTCCTTCGTTCTGGCACGCATGGGGATTGTGGGATCGACCTGGATCAAGCGTTCGCTCACCGGCGTGCTGACCGGGCTGGGCGGGGACACCGCGTCGGTTCACGGACGCGTTGAGGTAGGCCCCGTGTCGAAGCTCACGGCCGGGGACGCGTACACGTCTCCGCCCGGGGTCATCGAACAGTTGGACGATCCCACGATCGCTTTTGGAGGGCAGGGAGTCGAATTCAACGAGCGCTCCCTGTCCGTGGGCTTCTCGGACCTTCTTCCCGGGGACCGGGTCGAGGTGTACAACCGGTTCCCGCAGCGACCGCGGGACTTCCTGTCCTATCGGGAAGCGCGCTTGTGGGCTGTCGCCGCCAGAGGCGATTTCGGACTGCAGCTGCCCGTCTATTTCTTCGTCAAGTTCGGGACCGACGACGGCAACTTCTATATGTACCGGACTCGTCTGGATCCCGCCGACTCACGGGGCAGGGTCGCCGAGGAAGACTGGTTGCCGGAGGTCGTCATCCGTTTCGACGAATGGCTCACGTTGCGGCGGCGGGCCGAGGAACACCTCATTCTGGAGCCGAGGCTGCCGGGAGACCCGCCACTGGAGCTGTGGTCGAGGGATTCCACCTACGCGGTGGTGTTGCAGGACAGGGGCCGCGCTCCCAACCTCGCGTCGGTACGCGAGATCAGCCTGGGCGTGATGAACGAGTCCGGCATGCCGATTGCAGGGGAGGTCTGGGTCGATGAACTCCGTCTTGCGAACGGAATACGGGACGCGGGCCTGGTGTCGGCCATCGACGCCGAGGTGCGAGGCGGCGAGTTCCTGGAGTCCCGTGCCTCATTCCGGCAAAGGGGCGGGTATTTTCGCCAACTCCAGTCCGGGCCGACGTTCCAGAACGACCGTACGCTCGACGTCCAGGCCACAATGCAACTGGCGCGCTTCGCACCGGAGTCCTGGGGCCTGGAAGCGCCGCTTTCGTTCACGCACGAGCAGGAGGATCAGGCTCCCATCTTCCTGGGACGCAGCGATGTCCGCGCAGACCGGCTGGAGGGACTGCGGCAGCCGGGATTCAGCCGCACGCGGATGGACATATCGCTGCGCCGCCGGAGCGGGGAGGAGGGCGGCGGTCCGTGGGATACGCTGCTGGACGGCCTTGACGTGCGGGCCGGGATGGTGCGTACCACCCTGAGCACGATCACCACGGAGAGCGACGGATCGGGAGTGGACGCCTTCGTCGGCTACTCGGCAACTCCGGCCCGGCGCGAACTCCCGCTCTTCCCCGGAGTGGTGGGTGCGGCATTGCGCGCCATTCTCCCGTCGTTCCTGGACGAGCGGATCGCCGGCGCCCGACTTCGGTGGACCCCCGAGAGTCTGGGCTTCACGGGCGAACTGCTCAACCGCGATCTCGGCACCTTGCGCTTCGACGGGATCATTCGACGCCCCGACGACTCCCTGGCCGTGGCCACACGCGCACCCCGCGAGTTGGTGACCGCTTCGGCGAGGATCGGATTCCGCCCGGTGGAGTCGCTCGCCGTGTCGGCGGACCTGCTGAGCGGAAGGGATCTTCTGGCTCTGGAGGATCTGACAACCGACGACCAGCGGCAGAGCCTGCTGGCCGCCGAACGCCGACGTGTGGCCGGCGTCGACCTGGGATGGGAGGTGAATCGTCACCTGCGCACCCGGTTGGTGTATCAGCCGCGGCTGACGGACTGGGCCAGGACCAACGTCCAGGTGACCACCATCTACGTTTCCGAGCGCAACGCCGATCTGATCGAGACTCGCGGCGCCGGTCCTGATTCGGCGCTGGTGCTGCTGCGCAACGTGGACGGGCAACGAAATCTGATTGCAAGCCTGTCCGTCGATCCCGGCCGCATGGTGGCGGATGAATCGGGTGGAGACACCGGGGCTCGGCGATTCGCCCGAGCTTTCGATCCTCTTTCCTTCACTTACTCCAATGGCCTTACGGCGCGCTTCAATCGAGAACCTGTAAGACCAAGTGTCATATATGAGTTGGGATGGGGTGGGCGTGACGACTTCCTGGCCATCGGAGCCGACACGGCCTCGACACTCAGCGAGCGCGACCGTGTCACGGTTCGGGGTGGAATGCGTTTGCCGGGGTCGACGTCGGTCCGACTGTCGTTCGACCGCGCCCTCAACGAAGCGCTGGACACGCGCTCGGACCGGGAAGATCTCAGACGGGTCTGGCCGGATGTCCGCGCTGCGATCGGCGAGGTGAGGATTCCACGATTCCTGACCAGGGTCCTGGAGCGCCTCTCGCTCAGTTCGGGATACCGGAAGGTGACGCGGAGCCTCGCATTCGGCGAGGGGACGTTGCAGGACCGTTTCCGCGAGGACCGCCAGGTCCCCATGTCGCTGACATTGGCTTTCGCCCGCGGCCTGACTCTGGCCTACGAAGGCCGCCTGGACCGGGGCAGCAGCCGTGATCCAACCGGCGACACTAGGCGGGAGGCGGACGCGCACTCCCTGCTCATGACCGCCCTGCTGCGATCCCCGGTGCAGGCGTTCAGGGAGAGGGGTGCTCCGATGCGCGTGACCCTGAGCGTCAGATACGGAGACGAGGTGGAGTGCCGGATACCGAATCCGGACAGTCCGTGCGTGGCGTTCATCGATCAGCTGGAGCGGGATGTCGCATTGGCGCTCGACTCTACGGTGCGTGACTTCCAGCTGGGAATCCGGCTGCGGTACCTGGATCGTCGCTCCTTCGTGGGCCAGCGGGCGGGATCGACCCAGTTTCAACTCAACGTCTTCGGCCATTTCCTGCTCACATCCGATCTTCTTCGCCGTCCCTCCTGAGCCGAACCGGCGGGTCGCGCCGCTCCCATTGCGTGCGTCGCGGGCGCCGATTGTCCCATCCAACTATGGAAACGCCCCCGAGAGCGGGTGACCGTTGGATCCGGGCGAATGCCCCGGCGCGTATCTCACTACGGGGAGGCAACGGTGACGGAGGGGGAGAAGAAGAGCATGCTGCGTGCCGCGCTGCTCCTGGCCGGCGCGGCTCTGGTGCGGTTTCTGGTCTTTGCGCCTGCGCCGGTGGAGCCCCCACTCGCGGATCGGCCGTCGATCGCGGACAGCCTGTTGGCAGCGGGCGATTCCGCGGTGGAAGCGAAGGCTCGTCGTAGCCGGCCATTGGCCGCCGGAGAGACGATCGACCCCAACGTGGCATCGGAGGAGGAACTGGACCGGCTGCCCGGGGTGGGCGCGTCCAAGGCGATGCGCATCGTGCAGGATCGCCAGCAGAATGGTCCGTTCACCCGCCCTGAGGATCTGGCGCGCGTTCCTGGACTGGGGGCCAGATCGGTGGAGCGGCTCAGGCCCTTCCTGCGCGTGGCAGTCTCGGGATCCAGCCCTGTTGCGAGTGGGGCGGGACCGCAGACATCGCGTCGCGCGGCGGCCTCCGCCGGCGGTACGCGTGGCCCCTCATCCAGCGCGGAATCGATCGACCTGAACCGCGCGACGGCTACCGAACTCGAGACGCTTCCGGGAATCGGTCCGGTGACGGCTGAACGAATCATAGCCTTCCGCAACGAGAACGGCGGTTTCGTGGATGTCTCGGAGCTGACCGCAGTGCCTGGCGTGGGACCCAGGACACTTGCCCGCATTGCTCCGCTGGTGACCGTCAGATGACCGGCGGGAGGCAAACCGGAACTCCCGGGCTGGAGCGCCTGCTGCGAGAGCTGGTCGGCCGTGGCGCGTCGGATCTCCACCTCACGGTTGGCCAGCGCCCAACGCTGCGGATCGATGGCACGCTCAGGGAGCTGGAGGAGACTGCCGCTCTCTCTTCCGCAGACACGGAGGGGCTGGCGGCGGCATTGCTGACGACCGACCAGCGACGGCGATTCGACGAAGAGCACGATCTGGACTTTGCGTTCGATGTGCCGGATCTGGCTCGATTCCGCGGCAACTGCTTTCGGCAGCGCGGCCGGATCGCTCTGGCACTGAGACACATACCTCATCGGGTCGAGTCGCTGGAGGAACTGGGTCTCCCGCCGATCATGAGTCGTCTTGCCGCGCGCCCGCGAGGCCTCGTGCTGGTCACCGGGCCGACGGGGTCCGGCAAGTCGACGACGCTGGCCGCAATGGTGGATCTGATCAATCGGCGGCGATGTGGTCATGTCATCACCATCGAAGACCCCATCGAGTTTCTCCATCCACACCGGCGCTGCATCGTCAACCAGCGGGAGGTGGGGGGCGACACGCGTTCCTTCGCGACCGGCCTGAAATACTCGCTGCGACAGGATCCGGATGTGATCCTGGTTGGCGAGATGAGGGATGCCGAGACCATGGGTGCCGCGCTGACCATCGCCGAGACGGGCCATCTGGTCCTTTCGACCCTCCATACCAATTCGGCCGCGGACTCGGTCAACCGCGTGGTGGACGCGTTTCCGGCACACAGCCAGCAACAGGTACGCACGCAACTGGCGTCGGTGCTGGAGGGTGTCGTGACGCAGATACTGCTCCCGCGCGCCCTGGGAAGCGGCAGGGTGGTGGCGACCGAGGTCCTGGTCTGTACGGACGCGATACGCGCAGTGATCCGGGACGAGAAGGTGCACCAGATCAGGTCCCTCATGGAGGCCGGGAGAAGACATGGAATGCAAACCATGAACGATTCGCTCGCGCGCCTCTACCTCAACGGGGAAGTCCGGCTGGAGGCGGCGCTCGGGAGCAGTTCGGATCCCGCCGCGCTCCTCCGGTTCGTGGGAGAGCCCGCCCCGGACGGATTCGACGAGCAGGGTATCCCCGGGTGACACGTCTGAAGCGCGTGTCAACGCGCGAGGTGGCGGTATTCGTCCGCCTGTTCGCCACCATGATCAGCGCGGGGCTACCGCTCCTTCAATCCCTGAATCTGCTCGCCCGCCAAACCGGACACCGCTACTTCCGCGGCGTGATCCGTTCCATGGTGTCGGCGGTCGAGTCCGGGCACACGCTCGCCGGAGCCATGCGCCAGCACAGCAGCGTATTCCCGGAATTGGCGGTGAGCATGGTCGAGGCCGGAGAGACGGCGGGCGCCCTGGACACCATTCTCGGGCGGCTGTCCGATTCCCTGGAGAAAAACCACGCGCTCGGGCGGAAGATCCGGGCGGCCGTGGTCTATCCAGCCATGATCTTCGCGGTTGCGATCCCGGCCATGATCATCCTGCTGGTGTTCGTGGTGCCCACGTTTCAAACCATGTTTGCCTCCGCCGGCGTCCCGCTTCCGCTACCTACACGCATGGTGATCGCGGCGTCGGAGGTCGCGAAGGGCTACTGGTGGGGGCTGCTCGCGGGTTTCGCGGCCGCCGTGTGGGCGGTCGGCCGCCTTTACCGTACCGAGCGGGGCCGGTTCGCGCTGGACCGCCTTGTCCTGTCCATTCCGTTCCTGGGGACACTGTTGCGCAAGGCCGCGGTGGCGCGCTTTACGCGTACTCTGGGCACCCTGGTCACCTCGGGCGTGTCGATTCTTACCGGGCTTGAGGTCACCGCGCGAACCGCCGGGAACAGGGTGATCCACGACGCCGTGATGAAATCGCGGGCCTCTATCGCCGGCGGGGATACGATCGCAGGCCCGCTCGAGGCTTCGGGCGTGTTCATGCCGATGGTCATACGCATGGTGGAGGTGGGGGAGCAGACCGGTGGCCTGGATGAAATGTTGGTGAGGATCGCGGACTTCTATGACCAGGAGGTGGACAGCGCGCTGGAGGCCCTGATCGCGGCGGTCGAACCGGCCATGATCCTGGTCCTGGGTGCGGTTGTCGGAGGCATGATCGTCGCCATGTACCTGCCGATCTTCGACATGATCGCCGCCGTGGGATGAGGGCAGGCCCGGTCCGTCTCCCCGGCATTCGAACGGCGATGCATCCTGGCCGGGCCGCTTTGCTCCGCGTTGCTCCCCGGGCCCGCAGCTTTGCTGCCTGCCCTTCGTCGCGCCTTGCCGGCCCGGCGCCGGTCGGCGAAGCACAGCGACCTCACGGGGTGTGCCTGTGGTTGTTTCGGGGACGGGGACGGCCCTAGTTTGCCCGGCGCAATCGTCGGCCCCTCATGACGGGGTCGTCGCGACACCAACGAAAGGAGCCCGCCCCGTCATGGACTTCATCCAACAAGGCACCGACTTCCTGACCAGGTATGTCGTCGAGGTCGGCATCCCGGTCGGCGGCGAGAACATCCCACTCATGGTGATCATTCTGCTCGGGATCGGGACGTACCTGACCCTTCGTCTGGGAGTCCTGCAGGTCCGCCGCCTGGGCCACGGGATCGCGGTGGCCTCCGGGAAGTACGATGACCCGGACGACGAGGGCGACGTCACCCATTTCCAGGCACTCACCACGGCGCTGTCGGCGACCGTCGGAATCGGGAACATCGCCGGGGTGGCGCTCGCGATCCACTGGGGCGGCCCCGGGGCCCTCTTCTGGATGTGGGTCACGGCGGCACTGGGGATGGCGACCAAGTACTCGGAAGTCACCCTGGCGCAGAAGTACCGGGTCCACGAGGACGAGGGGGAGTGGGCGGGCACCGTTTCCGGCGGGCCCATGTACTATATCGAACGGGGACTGGGACCGAACTGGAAGTGGATGGCGATCTTCTTCGCCGTCCTCCTCGGCATCACCGCCTTCCTGACGGGCAACGGCGTTCAGGCCAACACGGTCGCCGACAACCTGGAGACCCAGTTCAGCATTCCGACCTGGGTCAGCGGACTGGTGACGTCGGGGATTGTCGCGGCCGTCATCCTGGGCGGAATCTCGCGGATCGGCCGGGTGACCTCGGTGCTGGCGCCGGTGATGGCGGTCGTCTACGTCCTGGGGGCGCTGATCGTGATCTTCATGAACATCGGCGAAGTCGCGCCGACGTTCGGGCTGATCTTCCGCGAAGCCTTCAACCCGACCGCCGGCGTGGCGGGGACGGGGGTGGGCGCGTTCCTGGTGACCTTGATGTACGGGGTCCGGCGCGGGCTGTTCTCCAACGAGGCCGGTCAGGGGTCGGCGCCGATCGCGCACTCGGCGGCCAAGACCGACGAGCCGGTGTCGGAGGGGGTCGTGGCGCTGCTGGAGCCCTTCATCGACACCATCATCATCTGCACCATGACCGGGATGCTGATCATCATGACCGGGGTCTGGCACGACCGCTTCGAGACCGAGATCACGCTGAGCGGCGGCGACCTTTCCTACCGCGCGGTACAGGTGGATGGGGGCTACGCCGACATGACGCCGGCCGCTCCGATCCGGATCGACGTCGGTGAGCACGCGGCCACCGGGCCCGACGACCCGCAGATCTCGTGGCACGAGGTGCCCGTGCCGATGCTCTACGTGGACGAGGCGCAGACGCAGCCGTTCAGCGGCGTGATCGATCCCGCGGCGGGCACCGCCACCGGCGACGACGGGCAGACGTACACCTCGCTCCACGGGATGGCGGTGGAGAGCGGGGCGCCGCTCACCATGGCAGCCTTCCGCCGCGGCCTGGCGCCGCTGGGCGACTGGGGACACTACATCGTGGTGATCTCGGTGCTGCTCTTCGGGATCTCGACGGCGATCGCGTGGAGCTACTACGGCGACCGCTGCGCCAACTACCTGTTCGGGGCGCGCGCGTTGATCCCGTACAAGGTCGTCTTCGTGATGATGCACTTCGTCGGTGCGGTTCTGCCGCTCAGCGTGATCTGGGCCATCGGCGACGTGTTCCTCGCGATCGTCATCTGGCCCAACCTGATCGCGCTCGGACTCCTGGCGCCCAAGGTGGTCGAGATGACCCGCGACTACTTCGAGCGCAAGCCGTGGGTGGCGAAGTAGACTCCGCTCAGTGCTCCGGCCGGTCCAATACGCGGGCCGGCTGGAGCGCCTCGCGGCCGTAGCGGTCGCGGACCTGGTCGACGGCACGGGCGATGCTCCGGTCGCGTTCCGTTTCCAGCTCCGGTCCCTCGCCGAAGAGGTCGATCTGCGTGGAAGGCGCCTGCCGAACCAGGTTGGACAGACCGACCCCCAGCAACCGCACCCCCGTTCTTCGCCGGTGCCGGAGCCGGTGGAGCAGGGCAGTGGCGGCGGCGAAGATGACCCTGTCGGTCTCGACTCCCTCCGGCAGTGTGTTTCCCGCCTGTCGAGTCCGGAAGTCGTGGTCGCGGATCTTGACGGTCACGGTCCGGGCCCGCAGTTCGCGTCCACGCAGCGCGCTTGCGACCGAAGCGCTGAGCTTCAGCAGCCGGCGTTCAAGCTCCTCGTCGTCGTCGACGTCGGTGAAGAAGGTCCGTTCGGAACTGATCGACTTGCGGCGGCCGGTGGCGTCCACCTCACTTGCGTCGATCCCGCGCGCCCGCTCCCACAGCCACGCTCCTCGGGCCGGGCCGAACCAGCGCGCGAGCCACTCGCGTTCCACGGCGGCCGCATCCGCCACCGTGCGCAGGCCCTTCTGCGCCAGCTGCCGCAGGAATGCGGGTCCGATCCCCGGCAGGTCGGACAGGCGAAACCGTGCCATGAACGAAGCTTCCTCGCCCGGCGGCACGACATGGACTCCGTCGGGCTTGGCCAGTCGCGTGGCGACCTTCGCCACGACACGCTGCGTGCCCCCTCCCAGCGACACGGCGATGCCCGTGCTTTCCCGCACCTCCCGCCGGATGCGATCCGCGGTCACCGCGAGATCTTCGCTCCCGAGCATCCTCTCGGTACCCGTGAGATCCAGGTAGAATTCGTCGATGGACGCTGCCTGAACCACCGGGGACAGATCGCGCAGCACGCCTCCGACCGCGCGGCTGCGTTCCACGCACGCCCCACGGGGCACGGGGACCACGACCGCCCGCGGGCAGAGTTGCAGCGCCCTCCTGGTGGGCATCCCCGAGCGAACACCGAAGTCGCGCGCCGCATACGAGGCCGAGGTGATGACGCCGCGATTGCTCCGCCCGCCAACGAGCAGCAGGGGCTCCCGGCCCGCGCCATCCGGGTCTTCCAGCCGTGCCACCTGAACAAAAAACATGTCACAGTCCACGAGAAGAATCCGTCTGGGACCTTGCGGGGACATCCTGCTTTTGGACACGTTCCAACCTTCCACGCTACGTGCTCCGTGAGGCCGGGCGCGCCGGCCCGAACCCCGGCGGCGTTGCGGCCCGCGCGCACCCACGAATAGTAACCACGCTCAGGAGATGCCGACGATGGCCTACCCCTTTCAGCTTCCGGATCTGGACTACGCCCACGATGCGCTCGAACCGCACATCGACGCCCGAACGATGGAGATCCATCACGGGAGACACCACGCCGCCTACACCGCCAACCTGAACGCGGCCCTCGCCGCCCACCCCGCCCTTCACGGCAAGTCCGCCGACGAGCTCGTCAGCGACCTTTCCGCGATCCCCGAGGGGATTCGCGCCGCAGTCCGGAACAACGGCGGTGGCTATGTGAACCACGGCATGTTCTGGGAGCTCATGGCCCCGGGCGGGGCCGCCGAGCCGACCGGTGCGCTGGCCTCGGCCATCGACGCGGCCTTCGGAAGCCTGGAGGAATTCAAGAGTCGCTTCGCGGCCGCCGCAGTTGGGCGCTTCGGTTCCGGTTGGGCGTGGCTGGCGGCCGAAGGAGACGGATCGCTCGAGGTGGTGTCCACTCCCAACCAGGACACGCCCGTCATGGCGGGCAAGACCCCCATTCTGGGTGTCGACGTGTGGGAGCACGCGTACTACCTGAACTACCAGAATCGTCGACCCGACTACGTGGCGGCCTTCTGGAACGTGGTCAACTGGACGGTCGTCGGGGAGAACTACGCGGCTCTGTAGCGCTGTTTGCGACCCGAACCTCCGGATCCATGCAAGACGACCTGACCTTCGCCATCGTGGCGTTCACGCAGCTGCTGGTGGTTTACAATCCGCTGAGCGCCATGCCGATGTTCGCGTCGCTGACGGCCGAGGCCGGTCGTGGAGAACGATTCCGCACGGCCTTCGTCGGAGTGCTGACATCGATCATCGTGCTCGTCGTCTTTACGTTCGCCGGGCACGCGATCCTCGATTTCTTCGCGATTACCACCGAAGCGTTCCAGATCGCCGCCGGCGTGATCTTCTTCGGAATCGGATCCGACATGCTCCAGGCCAAGCGCTCGCGCGTGAAGACGACACGTCGGGAGCAGGACGAAGCGGCCGATCGCGACAGCCTGGCGATCATCCCGCTCGGCTTGCCCACGCTGGCCGGACCGGGCTCGATGGTAACCGTGATTGCGCTGGCCGGACTTGCCTCCGGACCGGTGCAGGTGTCTTCGGTGTATGTGGCGTCGCTCCTGGTCGGCCTGGTGACCATGCCGTTGCTGATACTCGCCCCGGCGCTTCTCGGTGCGCTCGGGCGTACCGGACTGAACGTGGTCACCCGCATCATGGGACTGCTGGTCATGGTTGTGGGCGTCCAGTTCCTCATCAACGGCATCGGCATCGTCGTGTCGTCATGGGGCCCGGGACCGTGAGGTCGCGACCTGGAAGGGGGGCGGGCGATCCGGACGCGGCCTGGAAGGGTGGACGGCTGCGCGATCAATACATATGTTTCGGGCGTAGCCAGCCGGCGATGCGATTCAACCCGGAACTCCGACAGGAGGACGCGTAGTTGATGGCTCAGTCACGAGGCCGACGGGGCGGTTGTGGGGTGGTGAGACGGTGTCTGCCGGTTTTGCCCCTTGTCGCGATCAGCTTTTCGAGTCCGGTGTCGGGACAGAGCCTGCGGGGCGGGCTCGCGTCGATGCAGGAGCAACACCAGCGGGCCATCGACTACGACTACACGTTTACGAGGGATCCGGATCACGTAAGGCGCTTCGTCGATCTGGGCCTTCTGGTGCCGCTGCGAGGAAACGACAACTACGTTCTCGACGACGAGGTGTCCTTCGGCTACGCACGCGAGGATGTCCGGACGTTCGTCGAACGGCTGTCTCGCCAGTACCGCAGTGCGTGCGGCGAGGTTCTGGTCGTCACGAGCCTCACAAGGCCCAAGGATCGGCAACCGCGCAACTCGTCGCGCCTGTCGGTCCATCCGACCGGCATGGCCATCGATCTTCGCCGAAGCAACCACCGGCCGTGCCGTGCCTGGCTGGAGGACGTTCTGCTGCACCTCGAGGAGCGCGGCGTGGTGCAGGCGACCTATGAGAGGCGCCCGCCGCACTACCATATCGCAGTGTATACCCGCGAGTATGCGCGCTATGTGCAGCGTATCGAAGCGGAGCGCAGTGTGGCGGCCGAATCCGGGCCGTCGGTGGCGGATGAGGGCCCCATGCCGTCCGTCGTTCGATATGAGGTCCGCTCCGGCGATTCGCTCTGGACGATCGCGCAGGCCTACGGCACGACGGTGGACCGGCTGCAGTCGACCAACAGGCTTCGGGGCACGCGCATTTACGCCGGGCAGACCCTGGAAGTGCCGGTCGGTTCCAGGTAGCCGCTCGCGGGTCCATCTCGTCCGGCTTTCCCTGGCTGTCCTCGAGTTGCCGACGACGCTCGTTCAGATCCGCAGTCGAGGTCCGGACCATTGAGTCAGGTTGACCGGCCTCTGTCCGACCGAACGCGGCGTGCGCTGGAGCGCATGACCGTCTCGATCGTGATCCCGGTGTACAACGAACGCGCGACGATCGAAGAGTTGCTGCGGCGGGTGGCCTCCGTGCCGATCGGCAAGGAGGTGATCGTGGTCGACGATGGGTCAAGCGACGGGACGCGGCCGCTGCTGGCGGAGCTGCGCGAGCGGGGCCTGATCGACCATCTCGTGCTCCACGACCGCAACACGGGAAAAGGGGCCGCGTTGCGGACGGGCTTCCGGTACGCGACCGCGGATGTCGTGGCGGTGCAGGATGGGGACCTGGAGTATGATCCCGGTGAGATTCCCCGTCTGCTGGGTCCTATCGCCGATGGCAGGGCCGATGCGGTGTATGGATCCCGTTTTCTGGGCGGACCGCACCGCGTCCCGTTCTTCTGGCATGTGTTCGGCAACCGGTTTCTGACCCTGCTCAGCAACCTCCTGACCGGTCTTAGCCTGACCGACATGGAAACGTGCCAGAAGCTGGTTCGGAGAGAGCTTCTCCAGTCGCTCCCGCTGACCGTGGACCGCTTCGGCATAGAGCCCGAGATCACCGCCCGACTGGCCCAGGCCGGGGTCCGCATCTGCGAGATGCCGGTCAGCTACGACGGGCGCTCGTATGCCGAGGGCAAGAAGATCGGCTGGAAGGACGGCGTCGCCGCGATCTGGTTCATTCTGCGATGCAACCTCGGGGGGCCGAAGGCGAAGCCCTGGGAGGCCCCGCGCCCCGCCTGGCTGGAGGAAGACGCGGGCGAATAGCGGCCTCTCGGGCAGGATGGCCGATTCCACTATGCCTGCGCCCATCGTTCGGGCCCATACTTCGCGTTGCAACGACGGGCCGCTCAGCTGAAACCGTGACGACGAGCGTCGTTACACAATGCCATGTGGATCATTAACAAAGGGCTGTCAGATTATGAAAACAGAAGGCTTTACGCTGATAGAACTATTGATCGTTCTGGTCATTATCGGCATCCTCTCCGCAATCGCGATTCCGCAGTTCTCGGCCACCAGGGAGAAGGCGTATTTCGCTGCAATGAAGTCCGACATTCGGAATCTCGCAGCGCAGCAAGAGCTGTACTACGCGACCCACTACCAGTACACGAGTTCCCTGGCGGATCTGGGATTCGTGTCGTCGGAGGCGGTGACGGTGACGTCTGCGGCCTCGACATCCGGCTGGTCGGCGACCGCGACTCACGATGCTCTGGGAGAGGACAGGGGTTGCGCGATGTACTACGGATCGGTCGGTGCGCCGACGATCGGCTCGGTCAGTCCCGAAGCCGAAGGTCAGGTCGTATGCACGCCGTGACATCCCATCGTGCCGGAGGCTCGGTTTTCCGGAAAATGGCCGATTCCGCTATTCCAACGCCCGAATCCGCCCGCGTTCTTGCAGATCGTCGATCTGTCGCCAAGTCGAAGGGAAGGACCATGGCCTTGAAGAAGGGAGCCACCGGGCGTCGGAGGAGGAGGGACGCGATGTCGAAGAAGAGAGCAACGGGGAATCGGAGTGCCCGATCCGGATACTCGATCATTGAGATCGCGGTTCTGCTGGTTGTGCTGACCGCCATGGCGCCGCCACTCCTCGGCTCGGCACGCAAGCTGCGTACGTCGTTCTACCTGCAGAGATCCCGGGAAGAGGCTGCGAGGCTCTTTGCGGAAGCTCGGTGGGCCGCCGTAGCCCACGGGGGCGCGACCGTGGAGTTGGCGACCGATCCTGCGGGCGGGATCGTCATCAGCGCCGCCGGTGACACGGTAATGGCCGCCAGCCTGGACGAGGGAGGCGTCACGCTGGGGCTCTCGCGGGGCCGGGCAACGGCCCGCGTGCGGTTCGGGCCAATGGGACTCGGAATGGTTTCGAGTCAGACGCTGCGCTTTGGACTGGCGGGGGAGGAGCGTCGGCTGGTGCTGTCCTCGCTTGGCCGGGTGTCTCGCCGATGAACAGGTCGGGGGTCTCGATGGTGGAACTGGTGGTTGCAGTGGCGATCGTGAGCGTGGGTGTAGCCGGGGTTGCGTCGCTCACGGCGACGGCTGCCCGCACTCTGGTGCACGCCACCGCGCTGGATGAGGCCCGGGTACAGCTCGAGAGCTTCGTGGATTCGATCATGCTGCACGGAGTCCAGGTGGGGAGTTCGGGAGAACGCGCACACCACGCCGGCGTGTTGAGCTGGACCGTTTCCGCGCATCCGGGGTCGCCGGGCTGGGCAAGCTTCAAGCATGTCGCCCTCCCGGCCGGAATCCGCGTCGATTTTGCCGGTCCAGCCACGCTCGACGAGTCGGGAACGTGATTCCGCGCACGATGCGGGCGTCCGGGAGAAGGCAGGGCTTCGCGCTTGCCGAAGCCGTTGTCGCGGGGACCCTGCTACTGATGGTGGTGCAGGTGAGCTGGTGGGTCACCGCCGTCCAGAGCGTCGTGGCGACCCAGGTGGTCACCGGGGCGAGAATCCTCGACGAGACGCGACTGATCCACCACGTGTTGGGGGCAGAGATAGCATACGGCCAGCGCGGACTCGACTGGACGATCGATGGCGAGGAATTGCATCTCCGCGCTTTTCGAGGCGTGGCCTTCCGCTGTGGGACGGAGATCTCGCAGGGCTGGGCTGTGGCGGTATCCGGCCACCGTGCGCCGGACCCCGACAAGGACTCCGTGCTCGTACTGTCCGAGGACGGGCAGTGGAGCGTCTCCGCGTTGACGAGATCGTCGCGGCGGCGCAGCCTCGACTGCCAGCAGGTTGCCGGCTTCTCTACCGAGGTGTGGCAACTCGATCCGCCCGCCGATGGAGCCCTCGTGGGCATGTATTTCGAGCGGGGCGCATACCGCTTCTCCGACGGTGCGTTTCGGTACCGGCGCGGCACGGCATGGCAACCTCTGACGGGGACGGGCATTGCCGTCGACTCGGCCAGGATCGCCTACATGGCAAACGGCGGGTTGACGGCCTGGTTGACCTGGGAGGGGCCAAGTCCCATTCCGCCTTCCTTTCGGTGGGACAGCTGGGGGCGCCGATGAGGCACGACAGCGCGAAGAGGCAGACGACCGCGTGTCGACAAGGCGGATTTGCCCTCGTCCTGGCGCTACTGGCGCTTCTGGTGCTGGCCGGGATTGCCTCGGCGGCGGTAGCCGCTTCCGTGGGGCAGGTGCGTGTCGCCACGATGGCGGGGAAGGTGCTTTCCGCTCGCAGCGGAGCTCGCGGGGGGTTGGATGTCGTCTTTCGGCAGAAACGCGGAGTTCCCGGCACACAGGTGGGCGCCGCCGCCATGGTGCTGGACTCCGGGACTTTTGGCCATCGGGGCACCTGGCGGGTGCGCGAACTCCGGCTCGCGCGCGAGTTCCATCTGTTCATCGGGGAGGGCGAGATCGGCGGCGGCGTTTCAATGCGGGAATCCCGGGTCGCATGGTGGATGGACCCGACATCTCGGACAGAGTCGCACGGTGCGGTGGTGGAGGCGGGTTCCCTGGAGATCGGGGTGGGGTCCGATGTCCGCACGGACTCGATCCTCGCCATCCGTGCAGGGATGGAGGGGTGCGGCGAGTTGGCTGCGTCTCCCGGCCTTGCCCTTGCGCAGCACCCAACAGCGTACGCGATGTTGCCGAGTCCGCCTGAGTGGGGCTCCGCGGCGGATGCAGACTTCGCGGGCCTGAGGCTCGGATGGTTCTCGGAATCAATGCTGGCGGAACTCGCCGACCATGAGCTGTCCGGTGGCACCTTCGCGGCACCGGGCTGCAGCGGATGCTGGCGCGGCCTGGTATACAGCCGGGGCGACCTGCTGCTGACTGGTCGGGAGGCTGGCGTTCTGGCCGTTCGGGGCAGTCTGCGTCTCCAGGCCGGAGCGAACTGGACCGGGTTGATTCTTGCTTCCGGAGACGTGGCCCTCGATCAAGGCGCCACCATTGTGGGCCTGGTGCGCGCCGGCGGCTCCGTTGCGCTGGGCGATGGGTCCTTGATCGACGGATCTGCCTGCGCGGCGTACAACGCACTTCGCGAGGCGAGCACGCTCGCACGTCCGATACCGTTGCCGAGACGGTCCTGGGCAGGTCCCGTTCCTCCGGCGGCCAGATAGAAGCATGGCCGGGTTTCGACGCAGACGGAAGACCGTGGGTCTCGACATGGGAAGCGCTTTTGCCAAGCTCGTCGAGGTTGATCATGGCGGGGATGCACCCAAGCTCACGAGGGTCGCCGTCCTACCGGTTCCCCGAGGCGCTCTGGCCGACGGGGAGATCACCCGGCCGCGCCGCATGAGCGAATTGGTACGGGAACTCGGCGAAACGCTGCCCGCCGTCACGGCCGAAGTCGTCACGGCCCTTGGCGGACACGATGTGTTCATGAAGACCCTGAGCATGACGTTTCCGTCCGGAGCACCGCGGGACGAGACCGTCCGCCGGGAGGCCGAACGCCATGTGCCCTTCGATCTCACGGAAATCCAGCTGGATTACCACGTGCTGCGAGCTGACCCCGGTGACGCATCCGCGGAGGTGTTGCTGGTTGCGGCAAAAAGGGAACGGATCGAGGCCCGGATTGCTCTGCTGAGAGGTGCGGGGTTCGGCGTGTCTCTGATCGATGTCGAAGCACTGGCGCTGCACAACATGCTGGTGCACAACCACCCGGAGGCTGCGGACGGAATGGCAACGCTGGTCAACGTCGGGCACGACGTCACGAGCGTGAACATCCTCGACGACGGAATACCGGTGCTCGCCAAGGATCTCCCATTTGGTTCGGGATGGCTCCTGGAGAAGCTGCGGCGAGAGCGCGGCCTCACCCGCGGGCAGGCGGAACAGGTTCTACGGAGTCGACGATACGGAACCGGATTCGCAAATGTCCTGGACGCAGCGGCCGAACAGGTGGTGACCGGTGTCGAACGGGCGTCGGCGGTTGTCAGCACGCGTGCACCGGGGAGGGGTATGGGACGGGTGTACATGAGTGGGGGAGGCGCATGCATCCCCGGTCTGGCGGACCACGTGGCGCAGCGAGTCAAGGTGGAGACCCGGCTGGCGAATCCATGTGAGCGCGTGTTGGTCGGTGAAGGGATGGCGACACATTGGGCGCTCGATCAGGCAGCCCCGATGCTGGGACTCGCCATCGGGCTGGCCTTGCGGACAATCTGACCAGCGAGGGCGAGACCGTGATCGAAATCGATCTGCTCGGAGAAAGCGGAGGTCGTCGTCCACGCGCTGACCGGATCGCGGCCTCGCGACTCAACTGGATCCTTCCACGGGATGGATGGTTGATCGGATCGGCAGCTGTGGTGTTGGCGGCGCTCATTGCCACAGTCAGCCTGTTCACGGCAGCGCAACAGGATGCGGCGGGTGCTGCCGGTCGCCTGGAGGCGGCATACCGCGACTCGATACGGATCGCAGCGGCCCTCGGGGCCACGCTTGTTCTGGAGGCACGTCGTGATTCCATCGGCGAACGGATTCGCCTCGTACTCGAAATGGACGCGCAGCGCTACGTCTGGCCGCACCTCTTGGATGAGGTCGCGGGCGCGCTGCCCCGGGAAGTGTGGCTCACGCAGCTGGCGCAGGTGACATCGCCGGAGCGTGGGGTCCACCTGCGCATCGAGGGCAGATCGCGAGGCAGCCTTGCGTTAACCCGCTTCTGGAACCGAATGGAGGCCTCTCCGTTCATACGTGACGTCCGGCTCGTCAATTCGGAGAGGGTTAAACAGCCGCTGCCGCTGCCGGTTGAAGCCGAGGAGATCTACTACTTCGTACTTGAGGCGGAACACGAGACCCCCGATCCCGAGCTGATCGAGTTGGTCGCAGTGGCCGACACTGCCGCATGGTGAGGTGGCTTCCCCCCGACCCGGTCAAGAGGGCCGCGGTTCTCGTCGCGTTCCTGGCGGCATCAGGTGTCTATTTCGTCTACACCTACGTCCACGTGCCGCGTGCCCAGCGTGTGGAGATGCAGGAAACCAGACTTCGACGTCTTGAAGCAGACAACGCCGAGACCAATGCCAAAGCGGTCGAAGGGCGCCTGCTCGAACGGCGGGTGACACGCTATCTCACGCAGCTTGAGCGACTTGAGACACTTGTGCCGTCCAACCGGCAGGTAGCCGCGCTTCTCGAATCGCTTTCCGCCACCGGGAGGGGATCCGGTATCGAGGTCACGAGGATGCGTCCCGAGCCGATACAGCATGGACGGTTCTACGATCATTGGAGCTACGAGATGGAAATCCAGGGAGACTATCACCGGGTCGCGAGCTTCCTGACCGATATCGCTTCCCTGGAACGAATCCTCGTTCCGGAAGTCGTGACGATTGTCCCCGCCGCCACAGCGCCGGGCGATGTCGGGCAACACAACGGAAACGTGACGGCTCAACTGCGCATCAGGACGTACGTGCTCCGGCCCGAGCACCGGCCAACGCCGGGGGACTCCGCCATTGCATCGGAGGAGGACGACGCATGACCGGGCCGGCAACGCGCGCGACCTTCCGCAGGCATCGTGCAGACGGCGCTTCCGGATTGGTGGCGCTCATGATTGCTGTCGGTGGATGTGCTGCGCCGGACGTCCGGTCTCCTGTTGCCGGCGAGGAGGTGCGTCGGGAGCAGGAAAGCAACAGCGATGGCTCCAATCTGCCGGGCCGTCTGGTGCTCGAACGCGAGAAGTTCTCCTATCCCGGGCATGGGAGGCGAGATCCGTTTCAGCCGCTTGCGGAGAATCCCTTGGACGGCGACGCGGTTGCCGGCCTCCGGATTCTCGGGATCGTTCACCACGAGATTCCGCGGTACAGCCTCGTCGTGCTTCGAACGGGAACAAACGCGGGTGGCGACACCGGAGCTGGCGGGCCCGGCGCGGTCGAACCGTCCACGCATCGGCTGCGCGCGGGCGATTCCCTGGGAGCCCTGCGAATCGTGCAGGTGCGGCTCCGGGAGGTCGTCGTGGACGTTATGGAACGAGGAGGAATCACCAGGCGGATCCTCAGGGTTTCCCCACTGACCGGGAGGGAGGGAACATGAGTTTGGGGCGAATCCCACCAGGGCTCATGCACATCGTGGTGCTCGCGTTCGCGGGCGCGAGCGCTGCAGCAGAGGCCGAAGGGCAGGCGGTGTCCCTGTCCGAAGCCGCCACGGAGGAACTCGGCTGGCCAATCTCGGTGTTCTTCGACCAGACTCCGATCCGTGAAGTGCTCTTCACGTTCGCCGAGTTCGCGAATCGCTCGATCGTTCCCGGCACCGGTGTGGACCGGCTCGTGTCGGCCGAGATTCGCGAACAGCCGTGGAACGTTGCCCTTGACGCGCTCCTCGGCGCTCACGGTCTCGTCGCGCACGAGCAGGAGAGCGGCATCATCCTCGTTCATGACATGCGGCGCGCGTTCGACCGCGAAGCCGTGCTGCCCATCGTCACCGAGGCACTGACGGTGCACTACGGGGACGCACTCGAACTGCAGGACCTGATCGCGGCGCTCCTGACCGACCGCGGCCGCGTTTCGGTGAGCCCGGCGAGCAACACGCTGGTGGTCAGTGACATCCCGAGAGTCGTGGAGGCGGCTCGCCGGCTGGTGAGCGACCTCGACGTTCGGGCGCGCCAGGTGGATATCGCCGCGAAGATCATCTTCGTCAACCGCTCGGGACTCGCGGGATTCGGTATCACGTACGACCTCAAGGACACCGGCGGGAACCAACTCAACCTCCTTGTTCCCGGGGCCGTGGACGCAGACGGGGACGGGGTCATATCGGTTGACGAGAGACAGACCGAAACCGGGACTGACGTGGTCTCGCTTGGTGGAAACTCGCTTGCGGCCCTCGGCAACGCGACCAATCGGGTCGCGAATCCAACCCTGTCGCTGCTCACCTCGCTCGTGATCGGCCGGAGTACCCTCGTAGGCTTCATCGATGCCCTGGAGGCGGCTCAGCTGACCGATGTGGAGGCTCAGCCCTCGGTTCGGGTGATGGACAACCGGACCGCGAGAATCGTGGTCGGTGAGGAGACGCCGGTCAGAGTGATCGACGCAGGAGCGCAGCTTCAGGCCAACGGGGCCGTCGGGACCCGGAGCACGGTGCCCGTCGCCACGGTGGATTACAAGGAGACGGGGGTGATCCTCGAGGTCACTCCCCGAATCACCGATGCCGATGAGATCATGCTCGACCTCGCGGCCGAACGTTCCTCGGCGGACCTCGCCCCATCGGATGTCGGCCTGATCTTTCGCAGGCAGAAGGCCGAGTCGCAGGTACTGGTGAGGGACGGGGAGACCGTGGTCATCGGAGGCCTGACCGTCGACGAGACGGGGGAGGTGCGTTCGGGCATCCCCCTGCTGATGGACCTGCCGCTCGTGGGGCGGATCTTCCGCACTACCCGCGAGTCCTCGGTCCAGCGCGACCTCCTCATTCTCGTGACCCCCACGATTGTGCGTGCGGCTTCCCCGTGACCGGGCCCTTCGCTATCTATGGACATCCGGCAACGATCGGGCGCCGGAGCCCGGACACACCCACCGTTCAGCTTCCACATGCCTCTGGATCACCTTTCCTTCCACACCGCCGGGGAGTCACACGGGCGCGGCCTCGTAGCCGTTCTCGAAGGGCTGCCCGCCGGAGTGCCTCTCGATCCCGCCCGGGATATCGACCCGGAGCTGAAGCGTCGACAGGGGGGCCACGGCAGGGGACGCCGCATGCAGATCGAATCCGACCGGGCGGAGATCATGTCCGGCCTCCGGTTGGGCTCCACCCTGGGCTCACCGATCTCGATGGTGATCTGGAACCGCGACTGGAAGAACTGGACCACCGCGATGGCGCACGAGGAGCCGGATCCGGAAGGCAACCCCAAGGCCCTTCGCCCGGTGTATCTGCCACGGCCGGGTCACGCCGACCTGGCCGGAGTCCTGAAATACGACAGGCGGGATGCCCGGGACATCCTCGAGCGAGCGTCCGCGCGCGAGACGGCCGCCCGGGTGGCCTGTGGCGCCGTGGCGCGTGTGCTCCTGAAGGAGGTCGGGGCAACCCTGGGCAGCCACGTGACGCGTATCGGCGACGTGGAGGCCCAGGTTCCCGAGGAACTTCCGGCGGACCTCAACGGCGCATCCGATCGCTCTCCGGTGCGGACGCTCGATCCGACAGCCGAGGCCGGCATGATTTCCGCGATCGACTCGGCCAGGGAGGAGGGAGACACCGTGGGCGGGTGTTTCGAGGTCGTGGTGAGGGGTCTGCCGGTGGGTCTGGGCAGCTATGTGTCGTGGGACCGCAAGCTGGACGGGCGCCTCGCACAGGCGGTGATGTCCGTTCACGCGATCAAGGGGGTGGAAGTCGGCCCGGCGTTCATCAATGCGGGCCGGCCGGGTTCGCGCGTGCACGATCCGATCTACAGAGACGAGACCCGCACCCGATCCGGCGGCTTTCGACGGTCTCGCAACCGTTCCGGTGGACTCGAGGGCGGCGTTACCACGGGATCGCCCCTGGTTGTGCGTGGGGCGATGAAGCCCATTTCGACACTGCTCCGCAAACGGCTTCCAAGCGTGGATCTTCGGGACGGCACGACCAGGCATGCGACGGTCGAGCGCAGCGATGTGTGTGCCGTGCCGGCTGCCGCAGTGGTCGCCGAGGCCATGGTGGCGCTTGTTGTGGCCGACGCCATGCTGGAGAAATTCGGCGGTGACTCGCTCGGCGAACTCAGGCGGAATCTGGATTCATACCTGGATCGCCTGAACTCCCGCGGTTTTCGTGAGCGAGGACCGGAGCGCGCGTGATGCCGGAGACAACGGTGGTGTCGGCACCGCCGGAGCTGTCCGGCCCGGTGGAGCGCATCGTATTGGTCGGCTTCATGGGGGCCGGCAAGTCGACGGTGGGCCCGCTCCTTGCCCGGACGCTTGGCTGGCGATTCGTCGACCTTGACGGCGAGGTGGAGCGGGCGGAGGGTTCGTCCGTGGCGGCGTTGATTCGAGAGCGCGGGGTCGAGCGGTTCAGGGAACTGGAGTCGAGGGCCGGGCGGCAGGTCCTGCGGAATCGTCGGATCGTGGTGGCGGCGGGTGGGGGGTGGGCAGCCGAGCCGGGGCACATGGACATGCTGGACCAGTCTTCGCTGGCGGTGTGGCTGCAGGTAACCCCTGACACCGCGCTGGCCCGTATTCGCGCCGCGCGGAGTACGAGGCCGCTCCTCGATGTCGCCGATCCGCTCGGGGCGGCACGAGACCTGCTGCAGGCGCGGACTGCCCATTATTGCCGGAGTGACATTACAATCGACACGGAGGACAGGTCTCCCGCGCAGGTCGTGCGGGAGATCCTGCAACAACCGGTCTTGTGCGGGGCGGACACGGAGGAGTTCGAGTGAAGCTTGTCATTGTGGAGTCGCCTGCGAAGGCGAAAACGATCGCGAGATTCCTGGGCCCGGACTACCGCGTTCACGCGTCCTATGGGCACATCCGGGACCTGCCGCGGTCCGCCAGGGAGACGCCCGGCTCCGTCCGCGACAAGGACTGGGGCCGCATGGCGGTGAACGTGGAGGATGGCTTCAAGCCCATCTATGTCGTGCCGGAGGAGAGTCGCAGGCATGTCCGCGAACTGAAGAAGCTCCTGCGGAGCGCCGACGAAGTGCTCCTGGCCACGGATGAGGACCGCGAGGGCGAGTCCATCAGTTGGCATCTCGTCGAGGTACTGAAGCCCTCGGTGCCCGTGCGGCGCATCGCCTTCCACGAGATAACGCGTTCGGCCATCGAGTCGGCACTGGCGAATCCCCGCAAGGTGAACCGGCGTCTGGTCCGGGCCCAGGAGGCTCGCCGCATTCTGGACCGCCTGTACGGGTACAGCCTGTCCCCCGTGCTGTGGAAGAAGGTTCGCACGAAGCTGAGCGCGGGCCGCGTTCAGAGTGTGGCCTTGCGGCTGATCGTCGACCGCGAAGAGGAGCGGCAGCGCTTCTCGGTATCCGAGTACTGGCGGGCGAAGGCGATACTCTGCAAGGACGGCCGGGAATTCTCGGCCCTGCTGACGGCCATCGGCGAACGGCGCGTAGCCACGGGCAAGGATTTCGATCCGTCGACGGGGGCACTGTCGTCGTCGTCCAGGGTCGTGTCCCTGGACCGGCAGGCGGCCGAAGCGATCGTGGCGGCGGCGCCCGGGGCCCTGCCGTGGGAAATCAGGCGGGTCACGAGGAAATCCACCACGCAGAGGCCGGCGCCGCCGTTCACCACGTCGACGCTGCAGCAGGCGGCGGCTGGCCGACTGCGAATGTCGCCCCGGCAAACGATGCGGGTCGCGCAGCGGCTGTACGAGGGGGTCGATCTCGGTGGCGGCGACCGCGAGGGTCTGATCACCTACATGAGAACGGACTCGGTTACGCTCTCAAACAAGGCCCTCGGCGACGCGGGGCGGTACATCAAGCAGACGTTCGGGGCCGAATACCACCAGGGTCCGCGGCGCTACAGGACCAGGTCCAAGATCGCGCAGGAAGCCCACGAAGGGATTCGTCCGACCGAGATCGGGCGCACGCCCGATGATCTGAAAGGACTCCTCGGGCCTGACGAGTTGTCTCTGTACCGGCTGATCTGGAGCCGCACGGTGGCGTCCCAGATGGCCGACGCCCGGGTCGACCGCAGCTCGGTGGAGTTCGTGGCCGCGATTGACGGAGCCGATCACACTTTTCGAGCCACGGGATCGGTGCTTCGCTTCCCGGGCTATCTCAGAGTGTACGGAGACAGGCGAAAAGACCAGATCCTTCCGTCCATGTCGGAGGGTGACAGGGTCTTTGCGGAGGCGGGCGAGCCGGAATCGGATGCGCCCGCATCCTCCGTCGTCCTCCGCTCGGTCGAGCCGGATCGCCGCGAGACCAGGCCCCTGCCCCGTTACACGGAAGCATCCCTGGTCCGGAAGCTGGAGGATGAGGGCATCGGACGGCCATCGACGTACACGCCCACGATCTCGACGATTCAGGACCGCGACTATGTGCGGAAGCGGGGCGGCGCTCTGGTTCCCACCTATATCGGGATGGCGGTCATTCAACTGTTGCGTCAACACTTCGGGAAGTACATCGACCTGGGCTTCACCGCCCGCATGGAGGATTCGCTGGATGACATCGCGGCGGGCGAGGCCGAGTCGCACGGTTTCCTCGAAGCCTTCTACAACGGTGAGGGAGAGCGCCCCGGACTGGCTCGCGAAATCGACGATACCATGCCGCGCATCGACTTTCCCAGAATCCCCCTGGGGATCGACCCCGGGACGGGGGAGCAGATCCGGGTTCGAATCGGCAAGAGCTCGGTCTTCGCCGAGAGGGGAGCCGGTGAGGCGGCGAGGCGCGCGACGATCCCCGCGGAGCTCCTGATCGACGAACTCACCGTCGAGAAGGCCAGGGAGCTTCTGGCGACGAGCGCCCACAGCGGCGAGCTTCTCGGGACCGACCCCGTCTCGCAAGACCCCGTCTTCCTCCGAGTCGGACCCTACGGTCCCTACGTTCAGCTCGGCCGGGCCACGAAGGGTGGCGCCAAGCCGCGTCTGGTCGGGCTGCCCAAGGACATGGACCCGTCGGAAGTCTCCCTGGAGTATGCACTGCGGCTCCTGTCGCTTCCGCGAGTGCTCGGTACCGATCCGAAGAGCGGCGATGAGGTCAGGGCGGGGTTGGGGCGGTACGGGCCCTATGTCGCGAGGGGACGGGAATACCGGAGTCTCGACTCGGCCGACCAGCTCTTTGCCGTGACGCTTGACGAGGCGCTGGCCCGGCTGGCGGTGAAGAAGACCGCGAGGAGGGGAAAGACCGTGCTGAAGCGTCTCGGTGCCCACCCGGAATCGGGCGCGGAAATCGAGCTGCTCAAGGGACGCTATGGTCCCTATGTCACCGATGGCACGGTCAACGCCAGCGTGCCCAGGGATCGCGAAGCCGAGTCCACGACGCTCGACGAAGCCGTGGAGCTCCTCGCCCGGGCCGCCAGGCGGAAGAAGACCCGGCCCTCGGGCAGACGGCGGGTGGCCAGGGCCCGGAGAGGTTGATCGGCTTCCGATGAGCGCTGTGACGGTGGTTGGCGGAGGCCTGGCAGGATGCGAGGCCGCGTTGGCGCTGGCGGACAGGGGCCGGCGCGTGCGGCTCGTGGAGATGCGCCCGGCCAGGGCGACTCCCGCACACCAGACCGGAGACCTCGGCGAACTCGTGTGCACCAACTCGTTCAAGAGCGAGCGGCCGACCACCGCGCACGGTCAGTTGAAGCGCGAGATGCGGTGCCTCGGATCGGCGCTGCTCGCCGCCGCGGAGGAGAGCAGAGTACCGGCGGGGGCCGCCCTTGCCGTGGACCGGAAGCTGTTTGCCGAGGCGCTCACGCGCCGTGTCGAAGGGCACCGCGGCATCACGATCGACCGCGAAGAGGCGCGGACGATGCCGGGAGGACCCGCGGTCGTCGCGACGGGCCCCCTTACCTCCGAGGACATGGCGGCCAGCATTGCCGCCGAGCTCGGCGACGGGGGACTCGCGTTCTACGATGCCATCGCCCCGATCGTGCACGCCGACTCCGTGGACCGCGAGTTGGTGTTTGCCGCGGGTCGATACGGTCAGGACGCCGACTATCTGAATTGTCCCATGGACGAGCGAGAATACGACGCCTTTCTCGCGGCGCTGCGCAGGGGCGACGTGTACGAGGGACACGACTGGGACAGGGTCCCCTATTTCGAGGGGTGTCTGCCCATCGAGGTCATGGCCGCGCGTGGCCACGACACGCTCCGCTTCGGGCCAATGAAACCGGTCGGGCTGGCCGATCCGCGTACCGGCCGGCGCCCTCACGCGGTTGTGCAGCTGCGGCGGGAAGATCGTGCCGGGCAGATGTGGAACCTGGTGGGGTTCCAGACCCGGTTGCGGACGGGAGAACAGCGGCGCGTCTTCTCCATGATCCCCGGGCTCGAGAATGCCGAGTTCCTCCGTTGGGGATCCATCCACCGCAACACCTATCTGAACTTTCCGGCGCGCCTTACGGACTACGGAGCATCGCGGGCCCGTCCGGACCTGTTCTTCGCGGGCCAGCTCACGGGCGTGGAAGGCTATACCGAGTCCGCCGCTTCCGGAATCCTGGCGGCCATCAACCTGGATCGGGTGCTCAGCGGCGCCGACCCGGTCATACCGCCCCCGCAAACCATGCTCGGGGGCCTCTACCGGTACCTGAGGGAGGCGGATCCGACAGACTTCCAGCCAATGAACTCGAACTGGGGACTGGTCGATCCGCTCGCGAACGCACCGAGGAAGAAGGCTGCGCGCAGAGAGGCCCTTGCGGAGCACGCGGATCAGTGCTTTCGACGCTGGATTGCCGAGACCGGCGCGATGTCCGGGAGGGCGGCGGTGGCATGAGGAGAGAGATCGCCCGCTTCCTCGAGCACCTGGAGGTCGCGCGCAATCTGTCTCCTCACACCGTTGCGGCGTATCGCCGGGACCTCCGCGACCTCGAGACCTTCGCAAGTGCCTACCTGGGTCGCGACGACTTCAGGTGGAGCGACGTCGACCGGGGTGTCATTCGCGCCTTTCTGGGCGATGCGGGACGCCGCGGCCTGGCCCCCCGCACGGTCGCCCGCAAGCTGTCGGCGGTGCGTTCGCTGTTTCGCCACATGCATCGCGAAGGGGACATCTCGTCGAACCCGGCGCGTCACGTGCGCGGCCCGAAACTCGACCGCACGCTGCCGGCGCACATGCGGATCGAGGATATCTCGGAGCTTTTCCGCTGGGTCGAAGCGCGGGCGGAGAATGAGAACGGCCTGATCGAAACCCGCCTGCTGGTCATTCTGGAACTCCTGTACGGCAGCGGAATTCGCCTGGCGGAGCTGGGTGCGCTCGACCTGCAGTCCCTCGACCTTGCGCGGGGCCAGATGCGCGTGCTCGGGAAAGGAAGGAAGGAGCGCATCGTGCCGGTTACCGGCTCGGCAGCGCGTGCGGTCGCCGGATACCTCCCTCGACGTGCCGAGGTCGCGCGGAGCGACTGCCGGGCGTTGTTGGTGGGGCGTCACGGCGGTCGCCTGTCCAACCGGCAGATCCAGCGCCACGTCCGGCAGATCCTCTCCGGCTTTGCCGACACGGCGGGCTTGTCCGTCCACTCGCTGCGCCACAGCTTCGCCACACACCTCCTGGATGCGGGCGCCGATCTCATGGCCGTCAAGGAGTTGTTGGGTCATGCGTCGCTGGGTACCACGCAGATCTACGCTCATACCTCCAGGGAGCGGCTTCGACGCGTCTACAAGGGTGCGCATCCGCGCGCCTAGGAAGCCCGTGGAGAAAACCCGCCGGGGCGCTCGTCCGGCGATGCATCCGGACCGGACCGATTCGCTCATCGGCCACTGCTCCCTGGTGCTCGCCGGTCCAACTCGTTCCCCCGACCCTTCCGGCCGCGGGTGAGCGTGTCTAGCTTTAAAGGCTACACCCCTGAAGCCGCCGTTGCGCCGCGCACCCCGTTCACCCCAGCCGCAAACGTCCGACCCATTCCCGAGACCCAGCGAATGAACCCAGCGTCACCGCTTGTCCCCGGCGTCTCCGTCCACGCGACGACGGTGATCACGGTGGCCCGCAACGGCCGTGTCGCCATGGCGGGTGACGGGCAGGTCACGATGGGGGACACGGTGGTCAAGGGCGAGGCGCGCAAAGTAAGGCTGCTGAAGGAGGGGCGCGTGCTTGCCGGCTTCGCGGGGGCGGTGGCCGACGCCTTCACCCTGTTCTCGAAGCTGGAGGGCAAGCTGGAGCGCTGGCCGTCCAACCTGCCGCGCGCATGCGTCGAACTGGCGAAGGAGTGGCGAACCGACCGTTACCTCCGCCGTCTGGAGGCTCTCCTCGCGGTTGCCGACCGGGACCATCTATTCCTGGTCGGCGGTGACGGCAACGTGATCGAGCCCGACAAGCCGGTGCTTGCCATTGGCTCGGGAGGCGCGTATGCGCTGGCCGCCGCGCGAGCGCTCCTCGATTGCTCCGACATGGAGGCCGTCGAGATCGCGCGCCGCTCGCTGGAGATCGCAGCCGACATCTGCGTGTATACGAATCGCGAGATTACCGTCTTGGAACTGGACCCGGCATGACATCAGTTACCGCCTCCGCCGACACTTCCGCGCCCGTCGAGCAGGCGTCCGGGGAGGACGCCCCCCGCTGGCTCGATCAGCTCACGCCCCGCGAGGTCGTAGCCGAACTCGACAAGTACATCATCGGCCAGTCCGAAGCGAAGAAGGCGGTTGCCATCGCGCTCCGGAACCGATGGCGGAGGCAGCAGGTGGAAGACGAGTTGCGCGAGGAAATCCTGCCGAACAACCTCATCATGATCGGGCCGACCGGGGTGGGGAAGACCGAAATCGCGCGCCGCCTCGCCCGGCTGGCGGGCTCCCCGTTCGTCAAGGTCGAAGCCTCCAAGTTCACCGAGGTCGGCTACGTGGGACGGGACGTCGAGTCCATGGTGCGCGACCTTGTCGACACGGCCGTCGCGATGGTCAGGGCAAGCCGCGAGGACGAAGTCGAGGCGGAGGCGGAGCGCCGTGTCGAAGAGCGCCTGCTCGACCTGCTCCTCCCGGATTCGGCCACGCCCCCGGCGCCTGCGCCGCCGCGTGAGGCCGGCGCCTCGAAGTCAACGCGGCCCGCGCCCGCGCCGGAGTCACACGGCAAGGTCTTCGTGGCGGGACCGGGCGGCACGTCGCGCGCCCACAAGGCCGATGCCAATGGCGATCCGTCGATCGCCGAGCGACGGGCGCGAACCAGGGAGAAGCTGCGCAAGCTGCTCCGCGAGGGACACCTGGAGGACCGCACGGTCGAACTGGACGTTCAGCAGAACTCGCCCATGGGAGGAATGATGTTCCCGGTGGGCGGCATGGAGGGCATGGACCTCCAGTTCACGGAGATGCTTCAGGACATGCTGCCGAAACGGTCCAAGCGGCGCACGGTGAGCATCGCCGAGGCGCGGCGCGTTTTGCTCCAGGAGGAACTGGATCGCCTGGTCGACATGGACGAGGTGGTAAACGAGGCGTTGGACCGCGCCGAGGAGATCGGAATCATCTTTCTCGACGAGATCGACAAGGTTGCGGGGAAACGCAGTGGCGTGGGTCCCGACGTGAGCCGGGAGGGGGTTCAGCGCGACCTGCTCCCGATCGTAGAGGGCTGCAACGTCCAGACCAAGTACGGCTTCGTCCGCACCGATCACATGCTCTTTATCGCCGCCGGGGCCTTCCACGTGGCCAAGCCCTCCGACCTCATACCGGAACTACAGGGCCGTTTCCCGATCCGCGTCGAACTGCAGAACCTGGGCGCAGCCGAATTCGCGCGCATTCTGCGCGAGCCCCGAAACGCGCTGGTGCGCCAGTACGGCGCGCTGGTGGAGACGGAGGGCGCGTCGGTCGAGTTCACCGACGACGGAATCGAAGAGATCTCCCGCATTGCGGCGGACCTCAACGACCGCATGGAGAACATCGGCGCGCGCCGCCTGCGCACCGTCCTCACCACGCTGCTGGAGGAACTGCTCTTCGACCTCCCCGACGAACAGCGCGGCGAGACGGTCGTGGTGACCGCGGAATTCGTCCGGGAGCGGCTGGATCGCATCGCCTCCGATGACGACCTCAGCCGGTACATCCTCTGACGCAGAGACGCGATCGGGAACATGGCCTCCGCGAAGCGCGACTTCATCGACATCGCCGCACACGACGGCGGGCATCTCCGTCACCTCCTGGAATTGACGGGACGGATCAAGCGCGGTGAACTGACGGGCCGTCCGCTCCAGGGCCGCACCCTCGCGATGATCTTCCGCAAGAGTTCGACGCGGACGCGCGTGAGCACGGAGGCGGGGATGGCGCAGCTTGGAGGCCACGCGATCATGATCTCCGAGCACGACTCCCAGATCGGGCGCGGGGAGAGCGTGGCCGATACCGCGGGAGTGCTGAGCCGCTACGTCGACGGGATCCTGATCAGAACCTTCGGCCACGACGAGGTAACCGAGCTGGCGCACGAGGCGACCGTGCCCGTGATCAACGGCCTGACGGACCTTCTGCACCCGTGCCAGGTCATGGCGGACCTCTTCACGGCCGGCGAGGAGTTCGGGGGCGACATGTCCGCATTGCGGGTGGCGTGGGTCGGCGACGGCAACAACATGGCCAATTCCTGGCTCAATGCCGCGCTACGCTTCGGCTTCACCCTTCGTCTTGCGTGTCCCGAAGACTACGGTCCCGACCCGGCGATCCTGGCGAGAGCCCGTGCGGGGGCCGACGTTGAGTTGCTCGGCTCGCCGCGGGAGGCGGTCGTCGGTGCACACGTGGTCACCACGGACGTGTGGGCGTCGATGGGGCAGGAGGACGAACAGAGCGTCCGGGAAGAGGCTTTTGCGGGCTTCCAGGTGGACGAGCCCCTCATGGGCCTGGCCGACCCCGCGGCGATATTTCTCCACTGCCTCCCCGCGCACCGCGGCGAGGAGGTCACCGCCGAGGTGATCGACGGGCCGCGTTCCCGCATATTCCGCGAAGCCGAAAACCGCCTGCACTTCATCAAGGCCACCCTGCTGGACCTGATCGGACCACGCGAACGCTCTGGTTGATGCCATGGACGCCAAGTTGCGAAAGACACCGCTCCACGAAGTTCACACCGCCCTGGGCGGCAAGATGGTCCCGTTCGCCGGCTACGCCATGCCGGTACAGTATCCGGACGGCATCCGTGCCGAACACGTAGCGGTTCGCAAGGCGGCGGGCCTCTTCGACGTGTCTCACATGGGTGAATTCACCGTGCGCGGACCTCAGGCCGGGGATTTCGTCCAGTACCTGACCGTCAACGACGTGTCGCGGGTCGCCGTGGGTCAGGCGCAGTACTCCGCCCTCTGCAACGAACGTGGCACGATCCTCGACGACCTTCTGGTCTATCGATTCGAGGACCGGATCGTCCTGGTCGTCAACGCGAGCAACCGGAAGAAGGACTGGCGCTGGATCGGCGAGCACGCGGCCCGCTTCGACGTGGACCTTGCCGACGACTCCGACGACATTGCCCTGATCGCGCTGCAGGGTCCCGCGAGCGAGGCCGTTCTGGCTTCCCTGACCGGTGTCGATCTCGGCAGCGTGGGGTACTACCGATTCGCCGAGGGCGAGGTCGCGGGTGCCCAGGCGGTGGTGAGCAGGACCGGCTACACCGGAGAGGACGGATTCGAACTGTACCTGCCGGCCGACGCTGCGGTCGACACGTGGCGCGCGCTGACCGAGGCCGGCGAGCCGCATGGACTCATCGCGGCCGGCCTGGGTGCGCGCGATTCCCTGCGCCTCGAGATGGGGTATGCGCTCTACGGCAACGACCTCGATGAGGAGCACACCGCGCTCGAGTCCGGATTGGCCTGGATCGTCAAGCTCGACGCGGGCGACTTCATCGGCCGCGGTGCACTCGCCGCACAGAAGGAGCGTGGCGTGACTCGCCGCCTCACGGGCATCCGGCTGACGCAGCGGGGATTCCCTCGCCCCGGCTATCCTCTCGTCCACGGCGCGGAGGACGTGGGCACGGTCACGTCCGGCGTGGCCAGCCCCTCGCTCGGGTATGGGGTTGCGCTGGGGTATCTTCCGGTGGCCGCGGCGCGTCCCGGAACCGAAGTCGGCGTGAGGATTCGCAACCGGGTCATCGCGGGGCGCACCCAGCGGCCACCCTTCTACAACGAAGGCTCCATCAAGGTGAGCTGACCCATGGCCGAGACGGTCCTCGTCACGACGCACGATCTGCCCCTGGCCGGCGAGTTGCGTACGGGGTTCCGGCACGCCGGCTACCGTGTCGAGTTGTTCACGGCCGGCGAGGATGTCACCGGCGTCGACGAGCCGGTCTTGCTCGTTTTCACCGGGGGAGCGGACTCGGAGGCGGGCGGGCGACAGGCGGGGCAGGCGTTCCGGCTCGGCGTCCCGGTCTTCGCGGTGGTCGGTTCCGGCCCCGGGAATGTACCTCCGGCTGAGGTCGCGGTCGCCTTTGCGCGTCCGGCCGACGCGGAGGAGATCGTCCTGGTCGGCACGCGGGCGATCGAACGCAAGCGGCTCAGGCGGGCGACCGGTATCGTGGGCGAGACCGATGCCATGATCGAGGTGCTCGAGCGCGTCGTGCAGATCGCCCCGGTCGACGCCACGGTTCTCGTGACGGGTGAGTCGGGGACCGGCAAGGAGCTGATTGCCCGGGGGATCCATGCGCTGTCGCGCCGGCGTCACAGGAGCTTCATCCCCGTCAACGTCGCGGCGCTCTCCGAGACGCTCCTCGAAAGTGAGCTCTTCGGTCACGAAAAGGGAGCGTTCACAGGGGCCATCGACTCGCGCCGGGGACTGTTCGAGCTGGCCAACGAAGGCACCATCTTCCTCGACGAGATCGGGGAGATGCCGCCCCAGACCCAGACGAAACTCCTTCGTGTGCTGGAGCAGCAGGAATTCCATCGGGTGGGTGGCCAAAAGCTGATTCGCGTCAATGTGCGCATCCTGGCCGCCACCAACCAAAACCTGCAACATCTTGTGGTATCTGGCGATTTCCGCAAGGATCTCTACTATCGCCTGAACGTCCTGACCATCGAACTGCCGCCGCTCCGGCACCGACGGCACGACATCCCGCTACTCGTGGACGCATTCATTCGGGAAGCCGGCGAGCGCCACGATCGCGGTCCCTTCCGGGGAATCTCCGGCGACGCGATGAACATCCTGATCCGCCATCGGTGGCCCGGGAACGTGCGCGAGTTGCGCAACCTGATCGAGAGCATGGTGGTTCTCGCACCCGGCCGGCAGATCCGTGCCGAGGACATTCCCGACGACGTGCGCTCCGGCGACGGGACGCTCGCCGTGGTGCCCGCCAGGCCCGGCCGCGCCCGGCACGACGACGGCAGCACCGACGCGCTCCGCCCTCAACTCGAGTTCATCTTCCGCACGATGATGGAGATGAAGGTCGACATCGAGGATCTCAGGCGCGAATTCGAAGCATTCCAGGAGGAGGAGCACCGTCGCGAACCCTCGGCCGAAATCGTGTACGAACGGCCGGCGGGGGCGGTCGCGTCCGGCTCGGGAGAGGCCCGGGTTCAAACCGGTGCCGAAGCCGGCGAATTGCTCGAGGCGGACGCGGAGATCGTTGCGGAATCCGGTGAAGACGCCGAAGCGCCATCCGCACCGGGGCCCGAGTTGCCCGATCAACGCGTGGAGGCCGCCGCAGACCCCGGCGCGATTGCCTATCGGCCCGGCATGACCCTGGACGACATGGAACGGGAGGTCATCGTGACGGTGCTCGAGTCGGTCGAGTGGAACCGGCGCCAGGCCGCCGAGATGCTCGGGATCGGGGAGCGGACCCTCTACCGCAAGGTCAAGAAGTACGGCCTGCAGGAGGGCGGGGAAGAGGCCTCCTGACGCCGTCCGTGCCCGTCGCCGCGGGCTTGGGGCGCATCGCCGTCTCCTCGTTGCCCGCGCGGCCGCGCCCGCAAGGCCGCCACCAGGCCGCTATCTGCGCCGTCGCGGTATTCTGCCCCGCTCGGCCTCGATCACGGCCACCCTGCCGGCCCACGACGAGTCCTCGACGTCGCGGTAGACCACGGTGAGCTCCCGGGAAAGGTCCAGCTCGCCGCCGAACGCGTAGACCGCCACGGCGGTGGACTGCTGCTCCAGTCGCTGGTTGCCCCACCCCGGCGTGATCGCCCGTATGGCGACCGGGCGTTCCCGAAGACCCCGCGACACAAGGTGCAGATCGTCCGGCTGGAATTCGGTTCCGGGCTGCGCGCTGGAAAAGGAAACGAGAAAAAGCGAAGGCATCCCGTCGTTTCCGGGCTCGGCGGGCGTCCCCCCGTGCGCTTCCGCGATTCGCGCGAGCCGGTCCCGTGTATCGGGTGCCGCGGCCTCGAGCACCCAGGCCGCCAGCGGCGTGACCTCGATCCGCAATGCCCCGGCAACCATGTGCACCGAAATCTGGTCCTGGCGGAGTGACCCCGAGGGCAGCGCAACCTCCGGGGCGGTCCGCCGGGGGGCGGCGGCCGGCCCTCGAACCTCACCCGGCGGTGGCGCCGGCGCGCAGGCGGCGAACGCAACCGCCGACAGACACGCCGCCAACAGCACCCTGCCGCAGTCCCCCGTCATCTACGCTTCCTCCAGTTCCAGCAGCGCCACGATGGCGTCGAGTACGTCCCCGGCGCCCTCCCCCGTGCGTGCGGAAGTCGGCAGAACCTGTTCCTCCGCGATTCCCAGCTGTTCCGTAACACGCCGCGCGATGCCCCCCTCGCGCTCCGTGGCCTTGAGCTTGTCGACCTTCGTGAGCGCGATCAGGGTCGGCAGCCCGGTCTCCGCAAGGTAATCGACGAACTCCCGGTCTCCCGCGGTGGGCGGGTGGCGGGAATCCACCAGGTACACAATGCCGCGCAGGTCCTTGCTCCCGGCAAGGTAGCTCCGAACCAGCGTTCGCCACGAGTCCCGCACGGCCCTGGGCGCCCGGGCGTACCCCGACCCCGGCAGGTCCACCAGGAAGAAAGCCCCGTTGACCGCATAGAAGTTGAGCGCCTGGGTCTTCCCCGGCGAGGCCGACACGCGCGCGACCTTGCGCCGGGGCCGTCCCAGCACGCGGTTGATCAGCGACGACTTGCCGACGTTGGACCGCCCGGCGAAGGCGACCTGAGGCAACGCTGCCGGGTACGGCTGCCCGGGTGCGACCACCGATCCGGCGAACTCGACGGTGCGAACGACCACGGCACTGCCCCCTCAGGAAACCTGCGCGCCCAGCTCGTGCGCGTCGGGAACCGCGTCGTCCCGAGGCCGTCCCCTTGGCCGCCCGGGCGCCAGTGCCTCCCGGAGGACCTGGTCCATCGTCTCGACCGGGACCATCTCGACGCCCGCCCGCACCTCGTCCGGGAGCCGTTCGATGTCCATGGCGTTCATCGCGGGGAGCAGCACCCGCTTGATGCCCCCCCTGAGCGCCGCCACCGCCTTCTCCTTGATCCCGCCGACCGGAAGCACGCGTCCCCGCAGCGTGATCTCTCCCGTCATCGCGAGTTCCGAGCGGGTGGGCGTCTCGGTAAGCGCCGAGATCAGCGCCGCCGCGATCGTGATCCCGGCGGAGGGGCCGTCCTTCGGCGTTGCTCCTTCGGGAATGTGGATGTGGATGTCCACCTCGCGGTGAAACTGTTCGGACAACCCCAGCAGACGAGCGCGCGAGCGCGCGTAGGTGACGGCGGCGAAGGCCGACTCCTTCATCACTTCGCCCAGCGTTCCCGTGAGCTGGATCTTTCCCGATCCCGCCACTACCGCGACCTCGACCTCCATCACTTCCCCCCCCGCCGCAGTCCAGGCGAGCCCGCAGGCGATCCCCGATCGATCCGCCCCCTCCTCCCGGCTCGGGGGAAGATGAACCGGCGGCCCCAGGAGCTCACGCAGGTCGGCGGGGCCAACCGTCCCGAGACTCAGCACGGCGTCGGCCGTGACCTGTCTGGCCAGCTTGCGGGCCACCCGGGAAAGCCGTCGCTCAAGCTCGCGCACGCCCGCCTCGCGCGTATACTCCGCCACGATCTTCTGAACCGCGGCGTCGGAGATTCCGGGAGAAAAGGGCTCGATCCCGTGGCGCTCCACCTGTCTGGGCCAGAGGAACTGCCGCGCGATTGCCTTCTTCTCGGTGTCCAGGTATCCGGGCAGGCGGATCACCTCCATGCGGTCCCGCAGAGGGCCGGGAACCTCGCCGAGCGTGTTGGCCGTCGCGATGAAGAGAACATGCGAGAGGTCGAAGTCGAGCTCCAGATAGTGGTCGGTGAAGGCCCGGTTCTGTTCGGGATCGAGGACTTCGAGCAGTGCCGCGCCGGGATCTCCGTGGAAATCGCGTGCCAGCTTGTCCACTTCGTCCAGCAGGAACACGGGATTCCGGGCACCGCTCCTGCGCATCCCCTGGATCACGCGTCCCGGCAGTGCACCCACATAGGTGCGGCGATGACCCCGGATCTCGGCCTCGTCACGGACGCCACCGAGGCTCACGCGCACGAACTCCCGGTCCAGACAGCGGGCGATGCTGCGGCCCAGCGATGTCTTGCCCACCCCGGGCGGCCCCACGAGGCAGAGGATCGGCCCGCGCAGCCTCCCCACCAGCGAGAGTACCGCGATGTGGTCCAGGATCCTCTCCTTCACCTCCTCCAGACCGTAATGCTCGGCGTCGAGAACCGAAGCGGCGCGGGCCACATCCAGGCTGTCGGGAGTCTCGTGCGTCCAGGGCAGCGCCAGTATCCAGTCGAGATAGGTGCGGATTACCGACGCTTCGGGTGCGACGGGGTTCAGCTTGCGCAATCTGGTGAATTCCCTGTCCACCCGGCTGCGGACGTCCTCGGGCAGGGGCGTGCGCCCGATGGTCTCGTCCAGTTCGGCCCACTCGGGATCGGTGTCGCCGGACTCCGCGGCCGGCGGGCCGAGCCTCTCCTCGAGCGGAAGACGATGCCCGTCCGCTTCCACCTGAAAACGGATCTGCTCGTCCAGCTTCTCCTGAATTCGCAGGATCTCGACCTCGCGAACCAGGATCTCACGCAGAATCTCGAAGCGCGGCCGCGTCTCGGTGACCTCCAGAAGTTCCTGCCTCTCGGCGGACCCGATGACCAGGTGTCCCGCGATCAGATGGGCGAGACGCACCCGGTCCGAGACCTGGCCGACCGCCGCGACCACTTCGTTCGGGATCCTTTCCGAGAGCTTCACGTATTCCCGGAACAGCTCGGCGACGTCCTGGACGCGTGCGTCCAGATCCGGGTCCGGGCCGGGGTCGGGCTCGAACTCCCATTCCGTCAGCAACTCCACCGAGGCCCTGAAACTCGTACCCGACGGCAGGAAGCGGACGATCCTGGCCCGTCCCAGGCCTTCCATGACCACCCGCGTGGTGCCGTCGGCCAGGCTGGCGGCCTGAACGACGCGTATCACCGTCCCGGCGCGATACAGATCGTCGCGCCCCGGCGCTTCCACCGCAGGGTCCTTCTGCGCAACCAGGAGCACGAACCCGCCGTCTTGCTCCGCCTCTTCGAGCGCGGCCACCGAGGGTGCCCTCCCGATCAGGAGCGGGACCGCCATGTAGGGGAAGTAGACGAGGTCGCGGAGTGCGATGACCGGCAACTCGTCGGGGACCGTGCAGGTCCCGTCGAGCCTGTGCAGCGTGGCCATGCCCCGCGCCTAGCCGTCCGTGGGTAAAGCCGCCCGGATGCATCGCCGTTCGCATGCCGGGGGGATTTTGTCCACGGGCCGTCAGGCCTCCTTCCTCTGGGCCTCGGGCCGCAGTACGAGCAGCGGGGGCACCCTCCCGGTGGCGCTTTCGGGGGTCACGACCACCTCCCGAACGTCGCTGCGCGATGGCAGCTCGAACATCAGGTCCCGCATGACCCGCTCCAGCACGGCCCTCAATCCGCGCGCGCCCGTCCCCCGTCCGAAGGTCTGGCGGGCGATCTCGCGCAGCGCGCCGGGGTCGAAGGTCAATCCGATTCCTTCGAGCTCGAACATCTTCTGGTACTGCTTCACGAGAGCGTTCCTGGGCTCCTGCAGGATGCGCACGAGCGCCTCCTCGTCCAGGTCGTCCAGCGCCACCGTTACGGGCAGCCGGCCCACCAGCTCGGGGATCAGCCCGAAGCGCTGCAGGTCCTCGGGCTCCAGACAGGCCATCGCGTCCTCTTCCAGGCCGTAGCGGTCGTCCGCGTCGGCGTCAGCGTCCCCGTCCTCGCCCCCGAAACCGATCTTCCGCTTGCCCAGACGCTGCTCGATGATCTTGTCCAGTCCCTCGAACGCCCCGCCGCAGATGAAGAGGATGCTGCGCGTGTCGATCTGGATGTACTCCTGCTGGGGATGCTTGCGGCCACCCTGCGGAGGCACGCTGGCCACGGTTCCCTCCAGGATCTTCAGCAGCGCCTGCTGGACCCCTTCACCGGAAACGTCCCGTGTGATGGACGGGTTCTCCGACTTGCGCGCGATCTTGTCGAGTTCGTCGATGTAGACGATGCCCCGTTCGCACTCGCTGAGATTGAAGTCGCTGGCCTGAAGGAGCCGCACCAGGATGTTCTCGACGTCCTCCCCGACGTAGCCCGCCTCGGTCAGCGTGGTGGCGTCCGCGATGGTGAAGGGCACCTGCAGAACGCGCGCGAGCGTCTGCGCCAGCAGCGTCTTGCCCACTCCGGTGGATCCCACCAGCAGCACGTTGGCCTTGTCGATCTCGACCTCGTCGAGCTTCCCCCGCTTGTGGACGCGCTTGTAGTGGTTGTAGACGGCGACCGCCAGCGATCGCTTGGCCGACCCCTGCCCGATCACGTATTCGTCGAGGAAGTCCTTGATCTCGACGGGCGTGAGCGTGGCGATGGACGTTTCCTGACTCTCCCGCTCCTCCTCTTCGGCCAGGATCTCGTTGCACAGCGAGATGCACTCGTTGCAGATGTATACCGACGGACCGGAGATGAACTTCTTGACCGACTCCTTCGACTTGCCGCAGAAGCTGCAGCGCAGATGCTTGTCGCTGGACATCGCGTCCTCCTATTTCGAATCGGACCCGGCGGCGCGGCCGTTCTCATTCGACAGGATCTGGTCGACCAGGCCGTATGCGACCGCCTCTTCGGCGCTCATCCAGCGGTCCCGGTCCACATCGGCGTTGATCTTCTTCAATGTCTGTCCGGTCTGATTCGCGAGGATCCGGTTGAGCCGTTCCCGGGTTCCCAGCACCTCCTTCGCCGCGATCTCGATGTCCGCGGCGGTGCCCTGGTAGCCCGAGGACGGCTGGTGCAGCATGATGCGCGAGTTGGGCAGCGCACTCCTGCTCCCCTTCTCGCCGGAGGCCAGCAGCAGGGCGCCCATCGAGGCCGCCATGCCCACGCAGTACGTCGACACCGGCGCGCGCAGATGGTTCATGGTGTCGAAGATGGCGAGTCCGGCGTATACGCTGCCTCCCGGCGAGTTGATGTACAGGTAGATCTCCCGCTCCGGATCATCGGCGTCCAGGAACAGGAGCTGTGCGACGATGATGTTGGCCACCTGATCGTCGATGGAGCTGCCCAGAAACACGATCCGGTCCATCAGGAGCCGGCTGAAGATGTCGTAGCTGCGCTCGCCGCGGCTCGTGCGTTCGATCACGTAAGGCGGAAATATGGCCATCCGTTATCGCCCCCTGGTGACTTCGATGCTCATGGCTTCCCTTCGTCGGGCGCTGCCTCGATCTCGTCGGGCACTCCCGCGATTTCCGACTGCTCCCGGAGAAAGGCGAAGAGCTTCGCTTCGGTCAACCCCCGCTCGATGCTGCGCAGCGCGCCGGACTTCCGCAGACGGGCGCGCACCCTGGCGCGGGGCTCGCCCATGTTTCGGGCCAGCGCGTCCACCCTGGCGTCCACCTCCTCTTCGGAAGCCTGGAGGCCATGCTCATCGGTGATCCGGGCGGCGAGCAACTCACGCCGCACGGCGAATTCGGAGGTGGGCCGGATCTCCTCCCTGAGCTTCTCGCCGGCCTCCTGCATCTCCTCGCCCTCGGCCCCCTGAATGTCCTTGACCAGCGCATCGGTGTAGGCGGCCACCATGGACTCGGGGACCTCGAACGGGTTGGCCTCCACGATGAGGCGCATCAGGCGGTTGTTGACTTCCGACTCGGACGTGGACCGCGCCTCGCGCTCCAGGTCCTCGCCGATTCGGGCGCGCAGGGCGTCCATGTCCTGGAAATCGCCCAACGTCCGTGCGAAGGCGTCGTCCAGTTCGGGAAGCTCCGGCACGCGCCTGGAGAGCAGTTCGATCCGGAGGCGCTGGCTGCGTCCCCTCCGGCTCTCGTCGGGAAAGTCGTCGGGGAACCCGATGTCGAATTCGTCCGCGCCGCCCGCCACCAGCGACCGCACCGCGTCCTCGATGTCGGGAAGCGCCTGTCCCTGGCCGAGAACGAAGTCGTATTGCCGGCTGCCCGGCCCGTCCTCGTCGCTTTCGTCCGGACCGATGTCGAGCCGTGTCAGCGCCACCGTCACCGAGTCGCCCGGCTCCGGACGGCCGTTGGAGGCGGTTCTCCAGGCGGCGTGCTCGCCCCGCAGCCGTTCGAGGATCCCGTCCACGGCCCTGTCGGGCACCTCCACGCCCGGATGCTCGACCCGGAAGCCGCCGATGCGCCCGAGCGGCACCGTGGGCCGAACCTCGAATGAGGCGGTGAACGACAACGGCCCGCCCGAAGGCAATCGGACATCGTTCACGTCCACGTCGGTTACCGGCCGAAGCTCGTGCTGCTCCATGGCGGCGTCGCAGGCCTGCCGCACCAGCCGTTCGACGGCCTCTTCCTCTATCGCCGGCCCGTAGCGTTGCGCGATCACCTGTCCCGGGACCCTGCCCTTGCGGAAACCCTTCAGCTTCAGCCGCGACGCGTAGCTCCGGGTAACGGCGCGCCTCTCGACGTCGACATACTCGATCGGTACGGCCACCTCGAGGTTCCGGCGGCAACCTTCGCCGCTGACCACCTTGACTTCCAGCCGGGATGCGTCCAGCGTGCTCATCGCTCAGTTCACGGGGAGTGCGAAAGGGGGGACTCGAACCCCCACGGCCAGGGGCCACAAGATCCTAAATCTTGCGCGTCTACCAGTTCCGCCACTTTCGCTCCTGGTCAGGGCCTCGACCTCCGAACAGAAAAGGTAATGCGGCACAGGGGTTCACCAAGAGGCACGGCCCCCCGGGCGGCGTCCGCCGGGCAGTCCCGGCCAGCACGGAAGCGGGCGACCCGGCTCGGCGGGTCGCCCGCTTCCCGGTCCTCGAAAGAACCCTGCCGACGCCCTCTCCTCAGCGCGGAACGCGGATGTTGTACATCGATTCCACCATGCCCTGATCTCCCCGGGGGCAGGCGGCGATCAGCGAGACCACGTCTCCGGGGGCCACTTCGCGGAACGCGGCGCTGACATCGTCCGTGTCCCGAATCGCACGCCGGTCGATCCGGCGGATTACACAGCGGGGCCCGAGATTCCTGCGCGCGGCCGGGCCGCCGGCCTGGACATCGCGGACCACGACGCCCTCGGTGCTCTCCAGTCCGAGTTCGTCGGCGATGTCCGGGGTGATGTCGACGACGTCGATCCCGATCTTGTCCGCGGTTCGGGGCTCCGGCGCCGAGACGACCTCGACGTCGCCGGAGAACGGGGCCTCTTCGAGCCTGACCGTAACGTCGCGCGGGGCTCCGTCCCGGTAGAGCGTGAGGCGGACACGGTCGCCGGGAGACCTCAGCGCGATCTTGTGCTGCAGGTCGTTGGAGGACACGACGGCTTCTCCCTCGACGTCGGTAATCACGTCGAATTGCCGTATGCCGGCTCTCGCAGCGGGCTCTCCCTGCGTCACCGTCTCCACGAACGCGCCGGAGATTGCGGGCAGCCCGAGGTACTCCGCGTCTTCGGCGTTCACCTCGCGGATGCTCACGCCGAGGTAGGCCCTCTTGACGTGCCCGTAGGCGACCAGGTCCTCCATGACGCGGTGCGCCAGGTCGATCGGAATGGCGAAGCCGTATCCCTGATAGACCCCGGTGTTGCTCACGATGGCCGCGTTGATCCCGATGACCTGCCCGCGAAGGTTGACCATCGGCCCGCCGGAGTTGCCCGAGTTGATGACCGCGTCGGTCTGGATGAAGTCCTCGATGGCGAATCCCGCATTCCCGGTGAATTCCGGATCCGCGAACAGGCTGCGGTTGATCAGCCGCAGAGACCTGCCCAGCGCCGACACGATCCCCGCCGTGACGGTGTAGTCGAGGTCGGGGGAGCCGCCCCGCGCGAACCCGGGGTTCCCGATGGCAAGCACCCACTCGCCGACCCGCACGTCGGCGGATGAACCGAGCGATGCCGTGGGCAGGCCGGTGCCGTCGATCCTGATGACGGCGATGTCGGTGGTGGGATCGCTTCCCACGACTTCCGCGCGGAACGTGCGGCCGTCCTGCAGCGAAACCGTGATGCGTTCCGCGTTCTCGATGACGTGATTGTTGGTCATCACGTAGCCGTCTTCCGACACGATGAAGCCGCTGCCCCCGACCGGAACGATATCCGGCAAGCCGCGTTGCGGCTGCTGTCGGAAGAACCGGTCGAGTCCGTTCTGGTTGCGGGTCTGCACGCGGGCCGCCTCGATCATCACCACCGCGGGCGTAACCGCGTCGGCGACGTTGACGAACGCCTGGCTCAGGTCGAGGGCGGGCTGAACCGCCTCCTCCGAGACCTTGGCGTCGGTCTGGACCACGATCGACGCCGCGGGCGCCTCGACGAAGCCGAACTGGGAAGCCAGCCCCAGCCCGACAAGGAAGCTGCCCGCGACCGAAAGGGCGGCTTTGGCCTTTGCTCTTAGTGGATCATACATATGACCGCTCCAGCTATCTGATGATTCGCGATGTTGGGGACCTGCCGGCATTGGACGGCCACCGGCGGCGTCACCGTTGCCCGCGGGAGGTCCCGGCACCGCCGTCTCCCTATCCGCGCTCCTCCTCCACGATTTCGTAGTCGGCCTCCACAACGTCCTCTTCCGCGGCCTCCGCCGACTCGCCCTCGGCGCCGGCGTCTCCGTCGTCGGTCCCGGCTTCCTGCTCCTCGGTCGCCGCCTCCGCCGCCTGGGCCTGGTACATCTCCTGGCCCGCCGCGCTGAATGCCTGCATCAACTCGTCGCGGGCTTCGTTGATCTCGCCGGTGTCGTCACCCTTGAGCGCGTTCCTGCCCCGCTCCAGGGCCGCGTCCAGGCGGCCCCGGGTGCCCTCGGAGACCTTGTCGCCCCACTCCCCGCCGTCCTTCTCGACCTGGTAGACGAGTGAATCGAGCTGGTTCCTGGCCTCGGCCGCTTCACGGCGCGAATCGTCTTCCGCGGCGTGGGCTTCGGCGTCCGTGACCATCTTGTCGATCTCGGCGTCGCTGAGGCCGCTGGACGCCTCGATCCGCACCTTCTGCTCCTTGCTCGTGGCACGATCCTTGGCGGCCACGTGCAGGATGCCGTTGGCGTCGATGTCGAAGGTCACCTCGATCTGGGGAACACCCCTTGGCGCGGGCGGAATCCCCGTGAGCTGGAACTTGCCGATCGTGCGGTTGTCGAGCGCCATCTTCCGTTCGCCCTGGAGCACGTGGATCTCCACCGTGGTCTGCGTGTCCTCGGCCGTGGAGAAGACCTCCATCTTCTTGGTCGGGATCGTCGTGTTGCGCTCGATCAGCGTGGTCATCACGCCGCCCAGCGTCTCGATTCCGAGCGACAGCGGCGTGACGTCGAGCAGCAGCACGTCCTTGACGTCGCCGGCCAGCACGCCGCCCTGGATCGCCGCGCCCACCGCGACGACCTCGTCCGCGTTGACGCCGCGATGGGGCTCCTGCTCGAAGAATTCCTCGACCACCTGCTGGATCTTGGGGACCCGGGTCGAGCCGCCGACCAGAACGACCTCGTCGATGTCGTCGGGCGTCATGCCGGCGTCGGCGAGGGCCTTCCTCATCGGCGGGATCGTGCGCTGGATCAGCTCGTCGACCAGGTGCTCGAACCTGGCGCGCGAGAGCTGGTAGTTCAGGTGCTTGGGCCCCTCCTGGGTCGCGGTGATGAAGGGCAGGTTGATGTCGGTGGAGGTGGTCGAGGAGAGCTCCATCTTGGCCTTCTCGGCGGCCTCCTTGAGCCGCTGCAGCGCCATCGAGTCCTTCGACAGGTCGATCCCCTGGTCCTTCTTGAACTCGGCGACGAGCCAGTCGATGAGGACCTGGTCGAAGTCGTCGCCACCCAGGTGCGTGTCCCCGTTCGTGGCCTTCACCTCGAAGACGCCGTCACCGATCTCGAGGATCGAGATGTCGTAGGTGCCGCCGCCCAGATCGAACACCGCGATCTTCTCGTCCTTCTTCTTGTCGAGCCCGTAGGCGAGCGCGGCAGCCGTGGGCTCGTTGATGATGCGCTTGACATCCAGCCCCGCGATCTTCCCCGCGTCCTTCGTGGCCTGCCGCTGGGCGTCGTTGAAGTAGGCGGGCACCGTGATGACGGCCTCGGTCACGGTGGTGCCCAGGTAGTCCTCCGCCGTCTGGCGCATCTTCTGCAGCACGACCGCCGACAGCTCGGGCGGAGTGAAGGGCTTGCCCCCGTTGGGCAGGTTCACGACGACCCGGTCCTGGCCGTCCCGGGTCACGGTGTACGGCACCCGCTTGCGCTCGGTCTCGACCTCCGAATGCCGCATTCCCATGAAGCGCTTGATGGAAAAGACGGTGTTCTCCGGGTTTGTGATCGCCTGGCGCCGGGCCACCTGCCCGACGAGCCGCTCCCCGTCCTTGGCGAAAGCCACGACCGAAGGCGTCGTGCGCCCGCCCTCGGAGTTCGGTATGACCGTGGGCTCCCCGCCCTCCATGACGGCGACCACCGAATTTGTCGTTCCGAGATCGATCCCGATGATCTTGCCCATTTCGTTTCTTCCCTTTCCGTGACCGGCGCCGGGCCGGCCGTTGTGTTGCGTCGGGTGATGTCAAAGGTAACCGGCCTCCTATGGGCAAGGCGCGTGCCGGACGATGGGGCCGGAATGCCGGTAATCAAGGGCGAAGTCTGCCATTTTGGCAGGTTTTCGGACTTCGGCGCCGTGTGGTTCTGCCATTTTGGCAGGTTTCGGGGTCTCCGGAGCCTCGCGAGCCGGGGCGGCCCGGCGCCGCCCGGGGGTGTCCTGAAAGCGGCCGACGCCGTGGTTGGCGCTCGGCACGGCTCCCGGATATGATTCACCATGACCCTGTCCCGGTGCCCCAAACCCCGTCGAACCCGAGCCGCGGCACCGTTGCCGTGGTGGCTCTGGGCCCTCGCGGCGCTTCTCCTTCCGCTGATCTCGGCCGGTGAACTCCACGCGTACTTCCCGGGGATCGCCGCCGGCGGTCCGGTGGACGCCGGTCGGGGCGCCGTCCAGGCCGCGGCGGATGCCGTCGGACCCCTTGTCCGCCTGAGGGGCCTGGTCGGGGTCGTGCTGCTGGCGCTCGTCGCCTGGGCCCTGAGCGTGAACCGCCGCCGGATTCCCTGGCGCATCGTGCTGTGGGGACTGGGCCTTCAGTTCCTGTTCGGGCTGCTGATCCTGAGAACCAGCGTGGGCGCCGGGATCTTCGACGCGGCCAACGACGTGATCCTTGCGACCGTGGGCTTCACGGTCGAGGGCGCCCGCTTCGTGTTCGGCGACCTCGTGGGGAACAACGTGCCCGTCGGCGTCGGCGAGCCCGGGAACGGGGCCTTCGCGGACGAGGGACGGCAGGTGGCGCGGACCGGTGCGTTCTTCGCCTTCAATGTCCTCCCCACGATCATCTTCTTCGCCTCCCTGATGACCGTGTTCTACCACGTCGGGATCATGCAGAAGGTGGTGGGCGGCATCGCGTGGGTCATGCAGCGCACGATGAGGACGAGCGGCGCCGAGACGCTGTCGGCGGCCGGCAACATCTTCGTCGGCCAGACCGAGGCGCCGCTCCTCGTGAAGCCCTTCGTCGACCGCATGACGCGATCCGAGCTGATGGCGGTGATGACCGGCGGGTTCGCGACGGTGGCGGGGGGCGTGATGGCCGCCTACGCGGGGATGCTGGTGGGTTTCTTCCCCGATATCGCGGGCCACCTCATGGCGGCTTCGGTGATGTCCGCGCCCGCCGCGCTGGTCGTTGCCAAGCTGATGGTGCCCGAGGAGGAGGTGTCGGAGACGGCCGGAACGCTGAAGACGAACCTCGAGCGAACCGACGTGAACGTGATCGAAGCGGCGGCGCGCGGGGCGGGGGAGGGGCTGCACCTGGCGCTGAACGTGGGGGCGATGCTGCTGGCCTTCCTCGCGCTGATCGCGCTGGTCAACGCGGTGCTGGGGTGGGCGGGGGCGCTGGTGGGCGTGTCGGGGCTGTCGCTTGAAGGGATGCTCGGCTGGGTACTGAGTCCGGTGGCGTGGGTGATGGGCGTCGCCTGGGAGGACGCCGCGGCGGTCGGCTCGCTGATGGGGCTCAAGACCGTGGCCACCGAATTCGTGGCCTACCTGGGGCTTGCCGACGCGATGGCCGAATCCTCGGTGTCCGCGCGGTCGGCCACGATCGCCACCTATGCGCTGTCGGGTTTCGCCAACTTCTCCTCGATCGCGATCCAGATCGGAGGGATCGGGGGGATCGCGCCGCGGCGTCGGCAGGACCTTTCCCGACTGGCGCTCCGGGCGATGATCGGGGGCTCGATCGCGGCCTTCATGACCGCGGCGATCGCCGGAGTGCTGATTTGAGCCCGGCGCGGGGCCGCCGGGGTGCGGCCCCGGTGCAGCGGGTCAATGGGTGAGCCGCACGGCGCGGCAGGGCCGCGGGTCCGGGAGAGCGCGCGCATGCTGTTCGGGCGGGCCGGCTGCCGCCCCCGGGTGCATCTTGTCCTGGGTTCGGGACTCGGCGCCGTGGCGAAGCGCCTGGAAGACCCCGTCGAGGTGCCGTTCCACGAGCTTCCCGGCTTCCCGGCGACATCGGTAGAGGGCCACGCCGGCAGCTTCCTGATAGGCCGAACCGCGGGCGTTCCCGTTCTCGTGCAGGCGGGCCGTTACCACTACTACGAGGGCGTCGGCACCGACGTCGTCGCGGCGCCGGTGCGGGTGGGCCGTGCCCTGGGTGCCCGCACGCTCGTGCTCACGAACGCCGTCGGCGGGATCCGCCGCGACCTGGTTCCGGGGTCGCTGATGCTGGTCGACGACCACATCAACCTGATGTTCCGAGCCCCGCTGGCGGGCCCCGTCGCGCAGGGGGAAGCGCGCTTTCCGGACATGAGCCGTCCCTATGACGCGGCGCTGCTGGCTGCGGCCGAGTCCGCTGCGCTGCGGGCGGGGACGCGGCTGCCGCGGGGCACGTACGGGGCGGTGGCGGGGCCGAACTTCGAGACCCCCGCGGAGGTCAGGGCGCTGCGTACGGCGGGGGCCGACGTGGTGGGGATGTCCACCGTCCCCGAAGTCACCGTTGCGCGGGCGGGGGGACAGCGCGTACTGGCCTTCTCCATCGTCACCAACCTGGCCGCGGGTCTCGGCGAGGGCGCAGTCGACCACGAAGGCGTGATGGCCTACGCCGAGGTGGCGGGCGTCACGCTGGGAGCGTTGCTGGAGGCGCTGGTCCCGGCATTGGAGGGGACCGGCGAAAAGTGATTCAGCGGCCCGCTGCCCGCTCCCAGCCCCGGCGCGCCGGCGATCGCGGCCCGTACCCATGCCAGGGCCGAAGCGACGGCGTCCGGGAGGGACGCGCCGTGCGCCAGCCCGGCGGCGACGGCCGCGCTCAGCGTGCACCCCGTGCCGTGCGTATGTCGCGTCTCGATGCGGGGGTGCCGGAACACGTGGCGGGACTCCCCGTCCCGGTACAGGTCCACGACCTCGTCACCGGGCAGGTGCCCCCCCTTCACGAGCACCGCCCCCGCCCCCGCGGCGACGATGGCCCGTGCAGCCATGTCCATGCCCCGCAACCCCGGTTCACTTACTCCCGTGAGCAGCGCGGCCTCGGGCCAGTTCGGCGTCACCAGCGCCGCGAGCGGAACGAGTCCGTCGCGCACTGCCGTTATCGCATCGGGTTCGAGGAGCGTATCGCCGCTTGTGGCCACCATCACGGGATCGAGAACGTACCGCGTGAGACCGTGTCGGCGGATCGAGGCGGCGACCGCCCGCACGACCGCGGTGTTGGCGAGCATCCCGGACTTGAGCGCGCGCGGTGCAAGGTCCGTGGCCACGCTCCGGACCTGGGCCTCGACGACGGCGGCCGGAACCGCGTGGACCTTCTGGACGCCGAGAGTGTTCTGTGCGGTCACGGCCGTTAGCACCGTGGTCCCGAAGACGCCCCACTGGTGGAACGTCTTCAGGTCGGCCTGTATGCCGGCGCCGCCGCCGCTGTCGCTGCCGGCGATCGTGAGCGCAACGGGCATGGGTGCGTGGCTGTCCATGAGGACGTCCCGGGTGACGAGGTGGGAATGAACGGGATCAGCAAATCTAAGCTTCGACTGGCCCGGAGGCTGCGGTCGCGCCGTGGCAGGGAACGCGAGGGACTGGCGCTCGCGGAAGGTCCGCGCGTGGTCATGGAGGCGCTGAGGTCGTCCGTCGAGGTGCGCTGGGTGGCGTGTGGCGACGAGCTGGCGGCCGGCCCGCTTGGCCGCGCGATCGCGGAAGCGGCCCGGAGACGCGGCGGCCAGCTGCTGGTGGCGGATGGCGCGGACGTGCGCGGCCTGTGCTCGACCGAGTCGCCGCTGCCCGTGCTCGCGTGCGTGAGGCCGCCGCCGCTCGGCACGCGGCCGCTGGCGAGCGGACGCTACCTGATGGCGGCCGGCGTGCAGATCCCGGGCAATCTGGGGACGCTCATACGCTCCGCATGGGGTTTCGGGCTGGACGGCGTGGTGGTCGGGAAGGGAACCGTCGACCCGTGGAACGCCAAGGTCGTGCGCGCATCGGCCGGCGGGGTGTTCCACGTGCCGCTGATCGCCCCGCCGCGCGGCGCGGAGGACGGCGCGAGCGCCACAGCGCACCCCGAGGCCCTCAATGTCCTCCATGCCGACCCCGCGGGCGTGCCGCTGGACCGGGTCGATGCGGCACGAAGCAGGAACTGGGTGCTCGTGGTGGGCAACGAGGCCGGGGGAGCTCCGCCGCCGGTGGGATCCGCCGCCGGCGTCTCCGTGCCGCTGGCCCGCGGCGTCGATTCGCTCAATGTGGCGGTCGCGGGGTCGATCCTCATGTATCTGCTGACCCGCGGCGGAGGACGAGGGGGGCGGGCGGACATCGCTCCGGATGCGCCTGGAGGCGGGGGCCCCCGGGACGCGGGATGAACGGTCTGCTGCCGGTGGGCGTGGCCGCCGTGGTGGGCGCATGCGTCGGATCCTTCCTGACCGTGTGCGTCGCCAGGTGGCCGGACGGGCGGTCGGTGGTCTCGCCCGCGTCACGGTGCCCGCACTGCAAATCTCCCCTGGCGTGGCGGGACAAGGTGCCGGTGCTCGGGTTCCTTCTCGGGCGCGGCCGGTGCCGGCGCTGCGGTGCGCGTCTCGGCGCAATGTACCCGGTCGTCGAGGTGGCGGTGGCGCTGATCTGGGCCGGGATGGCGAGCCAGTGGGGCGTACACCCGGAGGCCGTGCGCGGGAGCCTCTTCCTGACCCTCCTCCTCGGCATTGCGCTGACGGACGCCAGGCAATACGTCATCCCCGACGAGTTTTCCGTGGGCGGATGCGCAATCGGAATCGGTCTTGCCGGACTTCCCGGCGGTCCGTCGCTCGGGGCCGCGGCGCTGGGAGCGGGGCTCGGATTCGGCCTCCTGTGGGGTGTCGCCAAGGTCGGGCGCCTCGTGTTCGGCAAGGATGCGATGGGCGGCGGCGACGTCAAGATGATGGCCATGGTCGGTGCGTTCCTGGGCCCCGCGGGCGTGCTGTTCACCCTCTTTTCCGGAGCGCTTCTCGGTTCGGCTATCTTTGGACCGATCGCGTTCAGGACGGCGAAGCTGGTGCCCTTCGGCATCTTCCTCGCGATAGGGGCGGCAGTCGCCTACGGCTGGGGCGACCCGCTGATCGCGTGGTACCTGGAACTGCTGGGATTGAACTGAACAGCCGGCGGGAGAGGCCAAACGCATGACCGTGGCGACGGAAGGCACCGGAACGATCGCGACGGGCCGCGAGGCCCGCAGGATCTTGAGCGCACTTGGAATCAAGGACGTCAATCCGGGCGGATTCTGCGGCGAGTGGATCGGGTCGGGGCCGCCGCTGGAGGTTTCTTCCCCCATCGACGGCTCCAGGCTGGCCACCGTGAACCAGGTGTCCGAGGCCGAATACGACGTCGTCGTGGAACGGGCGCGGCGCGCCTTCCACGAGTGGAGGACCGTGCCCGCGCCGCGCCGGGGAGAAGTGGTGCGGCAGCTCGGCGAGCGTCTCCGGGCGAACAAGGAGGCTCTGGGTGCCCTGGTGACCCTGGAGATGGGCAAGATCAGGGCCGAGGGCGAGGGCGAAGTCCAGGAGATGATCGACATCTGCGACTTCGCCGTGGGCCTTTCGCGGCAGCTGTACGGACTCACGATGGCGAGCGAACGCCCCGACCACCACATGCGCGAACAGTGGCATCCGCTGGGCGTCGTCGGGGTGATCAGCGCGTTCAACTTCCCCGTGGCGGTGTGGTCGTGGAACGCCGCGGTCGCGGCCGTCTGCGGCGATGCGACGTTGTGGAAGCCAGCGTCGGGGACACCGCTTACCGCGATCGCCGTGACCCGCATGACCAGCCAGGTCTGCCGCGAGAACGGGGTCGATCCCGCCGTCTTCAGCCTCGTGGTCGGCCGGGGGTCCACGGTGGGCGACCGGCTCCTTCACGACCGGCGCGTTCCCCTCGTCTCCGCGACCGGATCGTGTTCGGTCGGCAGGCGCGTCGCCCGGGTCGTGGGCGGACGCCTGGGCCGCACGATTCTTGAACTCGGCGGCAACAACGCCATCGTCGTCACGGCCCACGCCAACCTCGACCTGGCGATCCCGTCGATCCTGTTCGGCGCGGTCGGCACGGCGGGCCAGCGCTGCACCAGCACGCGGCGGGTCATCGTGCACCGGTCGGTCAGGGACGAGCTGGTCGCGCGCCTTGTGCGCGCCTACGCCGGCGTGCGCATCGGCGACCCGCTGCAGGGCGATACGCTGATGGGGCCGGTCGTGAACCGCCAGGCCGTGGAGGACCTGATTGAGGCACGCCGGAGCGTGGTGGCGGAAGGGGGAGAGATCCTCTACGGAGGCGAGCGGCTTTCCGGCGACGAGTATGCCGGAGGACTGTACGTGACCCCGTGCATCGCCGCCGCGGAAAACCGCTTCGCGATCGTTCAGCAAGAGACCTTCGCTCCGATCCTCTACGTCATCGAATACGGCAGCAGGTCGGCGGCACCCGCGGAGGCGGCAGCGGAGCTGGACGAGGCGATCGCGCTGCACAACGACGTGCCGCAGGGACTCTCGTCGGCGATCTTCACCGACCATTTCCGGGAGGCTGAGCATTTCCTTTCCCACCGGGGCAGCGACTGCGGGATCGCGAACGTCAACATCGGCACGTCCGGGGCCGAGATCGGGGGAGCGTTCGGCGGCGAGAAAGAAACCGGAGGCGGGCGCGAGTCGGGGTCGGACGCCTGGAAGTCCTACATGCGCCGGCAGACCAACACGGTGAACTGGAGCACTGACCTGCCGCTGGCGCAGGGGCTGGAATTCGGATAGAGGCCGCCCGGCATGAGATGCTGCCGGTTGTCCCGGGCGGCGCACCGGGGCTTTGGGCGGGACGCTGGACCCCGAGACCCGCGCCCGCGGGGCGCGGGATCAGGGATCGCTGCAGTCGCGCTGATACCCGCAGTTGAGGCACAGGATCTTGCAGTGCCGCTCCATCGTCGGACCGCCGCAGAGTTCGCACGCGGCGTCCGCGAGGTAGCGGCGGCTCAGCGCGACGTAGTGGCCCGAGCTGCGCTCGGTCCAGCCGGCGGCCGCGGCACTGAGGGGCCGTACGCGCCCCGGCACCCCCGCCACCAGGCTTCGCGGCGGGATCCGCGCCGCCTCCTTCACGACGGCGCCGGCGGCGATCACGCACCCCTTGCCCACGTCGGCGCGTTGCAGCACCGACGCCCCCATCCCGACCACCGTGCGCCTTCCGATCCGACAGCTCTCCAGGATGGCCGCGTGCCCCACGGTCACCTCGTCCTCGAGCACCGTCGGTCCCTGATCGCTGGTGTGGACCACGGCGTTGTCCTGGACGTTGGCGCGTGCCCCCACCTGGATCCCGTGCTCGGGGTGATCCCCCCGCAGAACGGCTCCGAACCAGATGCTGGCGCGCTCACCGACCACCACGTCCCCGATCACCACCGCGGTGGGAGCGACGAACGCGGAATCGGCGATGCGCGGGCGCTTGCCGCCGAACGGGATGATGCGTGCCATCGGCTCTACGAAACGCGGCGGAGACGGGCCCTCAGGACCTGGGTGTCCGACGCCGTTACCACCTCGATCCGGGCCCCGCCGGCCTCGAGCGAAGCGCCGGCTTCGGGGACCCGTCCGAATTCCTCGAGGATGAAGCCATTGAGCGAACGGTTCTCGCCCGCGGGCAGATCGAAGTCGAAGCGTTCGTTGATTTCGCGCAAGTCGGCGCCTCCGGACGCGATAATCTCGTCCGCGGAGACCGGTGTCAGCGGATCCTCGTCCACGTCCGTCTCGTCCACGATCTCTCCCACCAGTTCCTCGAGCACGTCCTCGAGCGTGATGAGGCCGTCGGTGCCTCCGAACTCGTCCGCGACGATCCCCATATGGGTACGCCTGGCGCGAAAGTCGGCGAGGAGCTTGGCCAGCGAGAGCGATCCCGGCACGAACATCGGTTCCCGGGCCAGTTGAGACAGCGGCGCGTTGCGCTGCCCGGCCACGTACGCACGGTAGGCGTCGCGCACGTGCAGGATGCCGGTCACGTCGTCGACGTTCTTCCCGTAGACGGGGACCCGGGAGTGCGGCAGGTGCTCCAGTTCGGCGATCACTTCACCCAGGGGGCGCGAGTCTTCAAGCGCCACGATGTCCACGCGGGGCGTCATGGCGTCCCAGGCGTTGAGTTCGTCGAGCTTGAACGCCCTCTCCACCAGGCGGTGTTCGTCGGCCTCGACCACCCCTTCGTCGGCCCCGATCTCGAGTGCCTCGCGCACCTGCAGCTCATCGGGCGAGGCGTCGACGCGACCCGACCCTCGCGAAAGCAGGCGGCCCAGCCACAGAAGGGGGTAGAAAACGCGCCCGAGCACGCGTGATCCGGCCAGAAGGAACGGCGCGGTGACCAGGGCCACGCGTACCGGACTCCGGCCGGCGACGGCGCGGGGGGCCAGCTCCCCGGCCAGGAGCACCAGGAGGACGACGACGGGACCCCCGAACCACATTCCCGGTCCCCCCCAGACCTCCGTCGCCGCCGCCACTGCGGAGGCGGTCGCCCCCAGGTAGCAGATTGCGCGGAAGACCGCGACGGGCGACGTGGCGGCCTCGTCGGACCTGAGAGAGGCCAGCGCGTCCGCACCCGCGAAGCCCTCGCCGGCCAGGATGCGCGCCTTGGAGTCGTCGATCCGGACTACGGCCGTGAGCGCAGCCGTCAGGCCGGCGGCGACGGCCAGCAGAAGAAGTGATACGGTTGCGAGGGCGACGGTCATCGACGCATGCCTCGCCCAGGCATCGGGCGACTCGGAGGTTGGTCGTCGGGTGAGGCCTCTAGGTCCATTTTCTGCTCTCGGCGAGCAACTCGCGAACCACGTCGCGGGTGCTCAATCCCTCAGCTTCTCCATCGAAGTTGACCACGATCCTGTGCGCCAGGATCGAGGGTGCGATGTCGAGCACGTCGTCCATCGTCGGCATCGGGGCCCCGCGGAACGCGGCCCGGGCCTTGGCTCCCAGCACAAGGTACTGCGACGCGCGCGGACCCGCACCCCAGCTGATGTAGCGCTTGGCCACCCGGGCCTGCTCGTCGCCTCCGGGACGCGTGGAGCGCGCCAGGCGCACGGCGAACCCCACGATCGACGGAGGTACCGGGATTCGCCGGACCAGCTTCTGCAGCGCGATGATCTCGTCCCCATGCACCACCGGCTCAACGTCGATGTCCTGCACTTCCTGCGTGAGGGTCGCGATCTTCTCCTCTTCGGCCCGGTCGGGGTAGCCGATGCGCAGGTCGAACATGAAGCGGTCCAGCTGGGCTTCGGGAAGCGGGTAGGTCCCCTCCTGCTCGATGGGATTCTGGGTCGCAAGCACGAAGAACGGAGGATCCAGGGAATAGGTGGAGCCGGCTGCCGTAACGTCCCTTTCCTGCATCGCCTCGAGGAGCGCCGCCTGCGTCTTCGGGGGCGTGCGGTTGATTTCGTCCGCCAGGATGATGTTGGCGAAAATGGGGCCACGTACGAAGCGGAACACCCTCTCGCCGGTGACCTTGTCCTCCTGAATTACCTCGGTGCCGGTGATGTCCGTGGGCATGAGGTCGGGGGTGAACTGGATCCGGTTGAACTTCAGGTGCAGCGCGTCCGCCAACGTGGAGATGATCAGCGTCTTGGCGAGTCCGGGCACGCCTACGAGCAGCACATGGCCGTTTGCCATCATGGCCGTGACGATCCCGTCGACGATGTGCTGCTGGCCGACAATGCGCCGTTCGACCTGGTTGCGCAGGTCGTCGGCGATTTCGCCGGCGCGCTGCAGAAGGCGGACATCCCGGTCGGCGGACAGGTCGGTTGCCACCGGGGCGGCGGAAGAGGAGATGGGGTTCATGAACGCTCCCGGGGGACGCGTGAGGGGCTGCGGAAGGGCATCAACCGCCTTGCAGGTCGAGAAATCGGGGGTGACCTAGTCCGTGGGCTGGTCGACGAGGCGGATGTAGGGCTTCGGCGATTCCCAGCCGTCGGGGTAGGCTTTGCGGGCGTCCTCGTCGGACACCGCGGGAAGGATGATCACGCGGTCACCCGGGTTCCAGTTGACCGGCGTTGCCACCTTGTGGCCGGCGGTCAGCTGAACCGAGTCCAGCACCCGCAGCACCTCATCGAAGTTGCGGCCGGTACTCATCGGATACGTGATGGTCAGCTTGATCTGTTTGTCGGGTCCGATCACGAACACGGAGCGCACCGTCGCGTTGTCCATGGGCGTGCGGCCTTCCCAGGTGTCGCCGGCGTCCGCGGGGAGCATGCCATAGAGCTTCGCAACCTTGAGTTCGGTGTCGGCGATGATGGGATAGTTGGGCGCATGGCCCGTGGCATCCCGGATGTCCTCCGACCAGGCCCGGTGGCTGTCCGGCGGGTCCACGCTCAGTCCGACGATCTTGCAGTTCCTCCTGTCGAACTCGGGCTTCAGGCTGGCCATGTAGCCGAGTTCCGTGGTGCACACCGGCGTGAAATCCTTGGGGTGCGAGAAAAGCACGGCCCAGCCGTCACCCATCCATTCATGGAAATCGATCGTACCCTCGCTGGTTACGGCCGAGAAGTCGGGCGCCTGGTCTCCGACGGTCAGTGACATCGCTGCTCCTGTGCGCGAACGGTTCCGATGGATCAATCCCATCGATAATGGGCGAAATGTCCCGCAACTTCAAATAACGCGTCCCGCGGCGCGCGGTTTCGGCCGTTGCGGGACGCATCGAGCGGGTGTTCCGGATGCTTGCGAAAAATTTCACAAGCGTTAGCTTTGGCTGGGCATCGCGCCTGCGACGCCCGTTTCAAGGTGAATCCCCGGTGTCCTTTCGGGGCTGCCGAAGGAGGCGGTTTGAAGGACGGTGACGAACCGTCGCAGCAGTCGTCCGCCGCGCTCCGCGACTTCGGCCGCCATTCCGGATACGGGATCGCCTGGGCGCTGACCGCGCTGCTGCTGGGATGGGGTGGCGCGGAACTGGACGAACGCCTGGGAACGGGTCCGCTGCTGGTGATCCTGGGAGCCGTGCTGGGAATCGTGGCCGGCTTCATCACGCTCTACATGAGGGCCGTCGTCGAGCCGGCCGCGCGGAAAGGAGACACCCCCGGCCGCCGGGAAGATCACCCGTGAAACCGTCGATTCAATTCATCGTCGCCATAGTGGCGGTGGTGGCGGCCGGAGTTGGCGTCGCCTTTCCGTTCCTCCACGATGGCTCTCGCCGCGCGGTGCTCGGCGCGGCGATTCTCGTGCTGGGGACGCAGATTCCGCTGCACTTTCTGCTCAAGGGGTGGCGGACCCGCAACGATCGGCTGCTGGCGGCCATCGGGACCGGGTTCGCGGTGCGAATCCTCGTCCTCGCTACGGGAGTCCTGTTCTTCGTGGTTCCGGGCCGGACGGAGCCCGTTGCGTTCATGTTGTCGCTCGGGGCGTTCCTGCTCACGGTGGTCTTCGCCGAGTCGATCGTCGAGAGCCGGCGTTTGAGGCGCCCTTCGGCGCCGGCCGGGCCATGATCGGCATGCCGGGGATGTTCGCACCCCTTCAGGAGCACGCGGCGCAGGAGGCGGCCGCCGATGGGCACGCGGGCCCCTTCAATCTCGGCGACATGCTGGCGCACCACATCCTCAACGCACCCGAGTACGAACTGCCCTTCGTGGGCGCGGTCCACTTCCCCCACTGGGACTGGGCGGTGTTTCACATCGGCGGCGTGACGATCGACCTGTCCCCCACCAAGCACGTGGTCCTGCTGCTGCTGGCCGCCGTGATCACGGCGCTGATGACGCTGTTTGCCGCCCGAACGGTCACGCGTCAGGGCGCGGGAAGGGCCCCCCGGGGGCTGGCCAACGCGGTCGAGTCGGTGGTGGTCTTCCTCCGCGACGACCTCTGCAAGGAGTACATAGGACACGGCTACCAGCGCTTCGTCCCCCTGATCCTCACACTCTTCTTCTTCATCCTGACCATGAACCTGCTGGGGCTGGTGCCGTGGGGCGGCTCGGCAACCGGCAACCTCGCCGTCACGGCGACCCTGGCCGTGATCGTTTTCCTGGTGATCGAGATCTCGGGGTTCCTCACGCTCGGCTTCCGCGGGTACATGAAGACGATCTTCTTCACGCCGCCCGGAACCACCGGCGCGATGAAGTACCTGATGCTGGCCATCATGACCCCCGTGGAGCTGCTGGGGAAATTCACGAAGCCCTTTGCGCTCGCGGTCCGTCTCTTCGCGAACATGACCGCGGGCCACATGATGATCTTCACGCTGATCGGATTCATCTTCATCTTCGGCCACATCGCCTTCGTTCGCTGGGCGGTCGCCGCCGGATCCTTCGCCTTCGTGTCGGCGATCCTGCTCCTCGAGCTGCTGATCGCCTTCATCCAGGCCTACATCTTCGCCATGCTGTCAGCCGTCTTCATCGGCCTCATGCGGCATGAACACTGACCCTGAACGGACCACACACGCATAGGAGAAACCATGCTTGACCTGGCGATCACCGCGCTGCAGGAAGGCGGCGCGGCGGACATCGACACAGCCAAGAACACAGGCGCCCTCATCGGCGCCGGAATCGGAGCCGGACTCGCCGCGATCGGCGCCGGCATCGGCATCGGCGGCATCGGCAGCGGCGCGACGCAGGGCATCGCCCGGCAGCCGGAGGCCGCCGGCGAAATCCGGGGTCTGGCCATTCTGCTGGCCGGACTGGTGGAGGGAGCCGCGCTGTTCGCGATCCTGCTCGCGGCGCTCTTCAAGTTCATCTGATGATGCCCGCGGGACCGTACCCCGTACCCGCGCAGGAGGAAGGCCCTCTCTGGGACACCCTCTTCGCGGTCGATTCAGGGCTGGCCGTCTGGACGGTCCTGACCTTCCTGACGCTGCTGGCCGTGTTGGCCCGGTACGCGTGGAAGCCTCTGATGGCAGCCCTGGACGCCCGCGAGAAGAGCATCCAGAGCGACATCGACGAGGCGAAGCGCCAGCGGGAAGAGGCCGAGGCGCTGATCACGGAGTACCGGGAACAGCTCGCCGATGGCCGCCGGCAGGCCCAGGCACTGGTGGCAGAGAGCCGGGAGACCGCGGAGCAGCTTCGCAAGGAACTCGAGGCGAAGGCTCGTGAGGAGAGCCGGGTCATCCTGGCCAACGCGCGCCGGGAGATCGAGCGGGAACGCGACGCGGCGGTCGAAACCGTGCGGCGCGAAGCCGTGGAGGTGGCCATTGCAGCCGCCTCCCGGCTGTTGGACGAACGCCTCGACAGCGAGCGCGACCGAAAGCTGGTGACGGAGTATATCGACGACCTTGCCGGCCCCGGGGGCGCCTGGACGTGAGAGAGGACACCGTCGCGCGCAACTACGCCGAGACCCTCTTCGAGCTGGCAGAACGCCACGAGGGGGTGGAGGCCTTCGGCGCCGGCATGGAATCGGTCGCCGCGCTGATGGACGACCGCACGGCCCGCGAGTTCCTGGTGACGCCACGCGTCTCGGCCGGAGACAGGAAGGCGACGCTGGCGCGGACGCTGGAGGGCCGCGTGCCCCGGATGCTGTTGCGGTTCCTGCAGGTTGTCGTCGACAAGGGGCGGCAGCGGCTGCTCCCTGCGATGGCGGCCGTCTACCGGGAGATGCTCGATCGCCACCTGGGCAGGCGCCACATGGAAGTCACGGTGGCGCGGCCGCTCTCGGCGGACGACGCCGAGCACCTGGCCGGCAAGCTCGCGGCCGCGACGGGAGCGACGGTGATTCCGCACGTTAAGGTCCGGCCGGCCATTGTCGGCGGCATTGTGATCCGGGAAGGCGACACCGTCTACGACGGGTCGGTGAAACGGCAGCTCGACGCCATGCGCCGCAGGCTCATGGCCGCCGAGCTTCAACCATAGGAAAGAAAGAGGACATGTCGGATTCCCAACTCCGGGCGGGCGAGATCAAGAGCGTCCTCCTGGCAGAAATCGAGAGCTTCGAGGAAGCGCTCCACTCCGAAGAGG
>LXNJ01000092.1_pt1 | contig 59375 bp, 63 predicted proteins | sample 809081 | NCBI WGS metagenome assembly LXNJ01 (sample SAMN04870510, study PRJNA318959) | sponge metagenome | biome: sponge; feature: marine sponge reef; material: water | host: Petrosia ficiformis | place: Greece: Milos, Mediterranean Sea | collected 2013-05-29 | depth 5-7 m
CGGGGGGCCGGGCTGCGACGACTCTTCGCCGTGCGTGGAGGAGCAGGGCGGCCCCCCGACCCCCGCCCCGACAGCCCTGGATCAGGACTCGAAGTCCTCCGGGCGGACGGTGTCGATGAACTCCCGGAACTGCTCGACGACCTCGTCCGGGTCGGGCGTCTCGTCGGACTCCCCCTCCTCCTTGTCCGCAGAGTCCTCCCGTTCCCAGTAGCCGGCGTCCTCGAGCACATCCTCGGCAGCGAAGATGGGGGCCCCGCAGCGCACCGCCACGGCGATCGCATCGGACGGACGACACGAGACCCGCCGCGTCTTCCCGTTCTCGCCGAGCTCCAACTCGGCGAAGAACGTCTTGTCACGCAGCTCGGTCACCACGACCCGCTCCAGCGCCACGCCGACGTCGTCGAGAATGACCTTGATCAGGTCGTGCGTCATGGGGCGGGGCACCTCGACGCCCTCAAGAGCCAGTGCGATGGCGGTCGCTTCGGGCGCGCCGATGAAGATGGGCAGCAGGCGTGGATTCGGAGCCTGCTCGCGCAACAGGAGAATGGGCGTGTTCGTGGGCAACTCGATGCGCACCCCGACCAGGTCCATCTCGATCACGCCATGACAATAGCCGCAGACCGAAAGATCCCCCCATAGGCGAGCGCTGCCGGCCTAGGGCTCACCACCCGGGCGGGAGCCGTAGAGCGAGCCCACGTAGGCGTCGGGATTCTCCTGGAGCGGGCGCCGATCAATCGCTCGCAGGTCCGGAAGGTTGCCGTAGCGTCCCCGGAATTCGAGCCCGTAACCCACGAGGAAGGAGTCGTCGACGGTGAAGCCGGCGTACCTCGCCTCCAGCGGCAGGATGCGGCGGGCCTGGCGGTCGAGCAGCGTGCAGACCTCGACGGAGATCGGCGACCGGCGGCGCAACTCGCCGGTCAGGAACCCCACGCTCAGGCCGCTGTCCACGATGCCCTCGACGAGCAGCACGTGGCGCCCGCTGATGTCGATGTCGAGATCGCGGGTGATCCGCACCCGCCCCGAGTTCGGCGCGAAGCGCGAGATGGCCAGGAAGTCCACTTCCGTCTCCACCCGCAACGAGCGCGCCAGATCGGCTAGGAACGGCAGGCAGCTGCGCAGCACGCCGACGAGCACGATCCCGGCGCCTTTCGCCTGCAGGCGCGGCGCGTAGTCGTTCGTGATGGCGGCGCCGAGCGCCTGGGTACGCTCGGCGATCGCCGTGCGGTCGTACACCGTGCCGCCCCACGGGCGTCCGGTCGGGGCGGGGGGCACGCTCAGCCGAGGTTCTGCAGCGCCCGCCGCACGAGGGCCTCGCGGAGCGTGGAGGCCAGCGCCGCCTGGGTGGCCACGAGATCCCGCGCCCGGCGCTGGGCGTCCGGCCCGCCGAGTTGGAGGGTCTGTTGCACGGCCGGGGTGGACAGATCCAACTCCCGATCCACCGATGCCTTGAAGATGCGCAGGTGGCGCGGTTCGAGGCCCTGGTCGAACATCTGCCGTGCGATGCGCGCCACCTCCAGTGCCTGCGAGTCGTAGAAGTCGATGTCGGCGGTGGAACGCGGCACCAGCAGCCCGTAGCGCGTCAACTCGCGGGCTTGCGGCAGGCTGAGCCCGCTCGCGGCGGCGAGTTGCGGCAGCGTCATCCCGGCGCCGCCGGGATCGGGCGCCGCCGGAGACGGGGCGAGCCGGCGGACCTGGTCGCTGACGTCCACGTCGGGCAGCCGGCTGTCCTGCTCGTCCGCCTCGGCGGTCCATTCCACCGACGCCATCCGCTCCCTGATGATCCGCAGGGGCAGGAAGTTCTCCTGCTGCTGGGTGAGGATCCAGCGCAGCTTGGCGATGTCGGTGCGCGAGTACTTGCGGTAGCCCTTGTCGGTGCGCTGGGGCGTGAGCAGCCCCTGGCTCTCGAGGAACCGCAGTTTGGAGACCGACACGTCGGGGAAGTCGCCGCGCAGGCCGGCAACCACCTCGCCGATGCCGGTAAGTCGCTCGTCAGCCACCGACGAACCTCGCATAGGCGGCGCCGTCCATCAGCTCGTCGACGTGTGCGGCGTGGTCGAGGGCGAGGACGCAAAGCCAACCGTCGCCGTAGGGGTCGGAGTTGACGGCGCCGGGCCGCTCGGCGAGCAGCCCGTTGACCGCGACCACGCGACCCGCCAGCGGCGCGTAGAGCTCGTTCGTCGCCTTCCGCGCCTCGATCTCCGCCATGAGGTCGCCGGCGGTGAGTCGGCTGCCCGGCTCGGGGAGCTCGACGAACTCCACCTCGCCGAGCAGATCCTGCCCGTAGTCGGTGAGCCCCACACGCGCCAGCCGGTCCGGTCCCTCGTCCTCCGCAGCGACCCAGCCGTGATCCTCGGAGTACCGCAGCAGTGCGGGAACGTTCACGAGGCTCCGAGACAGCTGGTGAGTCGCCGCGTTGGGATCGCCATCGGTTTCACGCTACTCCACGGGCCGGTGGGTCCCCGCCATCGGCCACCACGACCGGCGGACTCAGGACTCCGCTGCCGGCGGCGCCGACGGGGTGGCCTGGCGCCGGTCGCGCAGGGCGGCCCGGCCCGCCGGAACGTACCGGTAGGCCCCGTACCAGGCGATGGCGAGGGATGGGATGCCGCACACCCAACCGGCGATCCTCCAGGCGCCGGCTCCCGGTATGTCCGCCGCGCCCAGCAGGAACATCGGGAAGGCGAACATGAGGCCGAAGCTGCCGGCCTTGCCCCAGGCGTTCACGCCCAGCCACCCGGCGCGCCGCGAGGCCAGGATCAGCGTGCCGACCGACAGACCGAATTCCCGCACCAGGGCCACGACTCCGAACCACAGCGCCACGTCGCCGTTGACGAGCATGGCGATGACCGCGGCGAAGAACATGAACCGGTCGACGACGGGGTCGAGGATCGCCCCCAGGGCGGTGGCCTGCCCGAGCCGGCGGGCCAGGTACCCGTCGAGGAAGTCGCTGGCGCCGAGCGCGCCCAGCAGGATCCCCGCCGCGGCGCGATTCTCGAGGCCGAACAGCAGCCAGCAGAAGATCGGCAGGCAGGCCAACCGCAGGATCGTGACCAGGTTGGGGACGGTCCAGAGCTGGTGGCGAAGGCTCGCGGCGGGCACGGCAGGAGAGTACCGTGCAGTGCCGGCCGCACGGCTCCGCAATGATCTGGGAGGACTCGATGACGACGCTATTCACACGGATTCTCCGGGGCGAGCTACCGGGGCACTTCGTCTGGCGCGACGAACTGTGCGCCGTCTTCCTGTCCATCAACCCGCTCACCCCCGGCCACGCCCTGGTGGTGCCACTCGCCGAGGTGGACCACTGGCTGGACCTGGATGTCGAGACGAACCGGCACCTGACCGAGGTGGCCCACCGGGTGGGGCGGGCCATCATGGAGGTGCAGCGGCCGGAGCGGGTGGCGACGGTGATGGCGGGCTTCGAGGTTCCCCACGTGCACCTGCACGTGTTCGGCGCCGACTCCATGGACGACCTGAACTTCGCCAACGCCGCGGCGTTCGTGGAGCAGTCCGAGCTGGCGGCCAACGCGGCGCGCCTGCGGGCCGCGTTGGGCACCGAGGGCTAGGAGTCGGGCACCGCGGGCGGCGCTGCGGCGGCGGTCTCCGGCGGCGCGCCAGTGCCGCCGTAGCGGTAGACCCGCACCTGTTCGGCCACGAACACGCGCTCCCAGCCCTGTTGGCGCAGCGTCGTGTCGAACCGCTCGACCTCCAGCGCCTCCTGACCCCAGCGCGGCGCCGAGGCCAGGTCGAGCGCAACCCACCCGACTCCTTCGACCGCGCGCTGCGCGTCGGCGCGCGCCGAGGTTCCGTCGGCGTCCAGCTCGAAGAGCACGTTGCGCTCCGCCAGCAGGGGGAGGAGTTGTGGCGAGGCTCGGACTGCCGCCTCGTCGGGGATCTGCTCGACCGCGGCGAGGCGGTCGGCGTCGGCGGCGTCGCGCGTCCATTCCCACGGGGAGTGGAAGGGCGAGCTGGCCGCGTCGCGCACGAAGAAGATCAGCGTCGCCAGCATCAGCGTGACCACGAGCCGGCGGTTCACCCGCACGCGGCGCACCAGGACCGCGCCGGCCCGCCGCAGCGCGAACACCGTCGCCACCAGCACGAACGCGGTCACCGGCACCGTCTCGGCCAGTAGGGCCTCCGGCGTGTCCGAGGCCATCTGCACGACGAAGAACGGCACGGCCGGCATGAGGTAGCGCAACTCCACGAGCGGCAGGAACAGGACCGGAGCCAGCAACGTGACGCCCAGCAGGAAGTTCTCCTGCGTCACCAGGTTGCCGAGGAACACGTGCGGCCGGCTGAAGATTCCCGCCATGACGTCCGCGGTGCTGGTGCTGCCGTACTCGGCGTAGCGATCCAGGTGCGGGAACTCGCCCCCGGCCAGGATCGGTTGGATGGTCTCGGTGGCGAGCAGCGCCCAGATCAGGCCCACGAACGCCCAGATGATCGCCGTCCGGGAGTGCCGGCCGGAGATCTCCAGCAGCGACCGGCCGACCCCGGCCGGAGTCCACCACGGCGCCAGCGACCGCTCGGGCTCGGCGCCTTCCGCCGGCCTCGAGCGGAGCTCGATGGCGAGCACCACCCCCAGCACCGCCACCACCCACCCGAGTTCCGAGCGGCACGCCAGCACCACCGCCACCAGCGCCCCGAACGGCAGCCAGCGAGCGCTGAGCCCGTAGTAGACGGCACCCAGCAATGCGGGCAGCGCCAGGGTCTCGGGGTGGAAGCCGGCGAGGTTGGCGTTGTGCAGGGCGGCGTAGGCGGCGTAGGCGAGGGCGACCGCCGCCGCGGGCGCCACCCGCAGGTCGGCGCGGCGGCGGGCGATGCGCCACAGCGGCACGATGCCGAGGGCCAGTGCGGCGGACTGGACCACCAGCACCGTGGTCGTGATCGGCAGCCAGCGCACCAGAACCCCCAGCGGGTAGATGATGAACGAGCCGTTGCGCGCCAGGTAGTCGCCGCCGACGAGCGTGGAGTGGGGCCGGAACCCCTGGCTGACCTGCCAGACGCTCTGGTTGAACAGGGCCAGGTCGGTTCCCGCCTGCAGGGAGTGGGCGCGTGCGAGGGCCAGGCCCGCCAGGACGCCGCCCCCGGCGAGCGCCATGATCCACGGCAGGACGCCGTCCCAGCTGGCGGTCTCGAGGCGGGCCTGCCAGCGCAGCGCCGCCCGCTCGAGCCGCGAGCGCCAGTCCGGTTGCGCCGGATGCGCCGGCACGCCGCCTCGGGCCGCGGGTGATCGCGCGCGCACTGGATCCGACCTCAGGGGACGACGGGTTCGATGAGGTGAGCGCTCTTGCGGCGCGGGTTGTTGACCTCGCGACTGACCGGATGGAAGGTGAACAGCTGCGACGGTGCCGGCACCAGCAGCTCCCCGAGCGCCGCCGCGTCGTCGAAGTCGGGGTCGAGCCACTGCTCCCAGGCGCTCGGCGGCAGCACGATCGGCATCCGATGGTGCACCTCGGCGATCCGGTCGTTGGCCGGGCCGGTGATGATCGTCGTGGAGCGCACGGGCTCGCCCTCAGAGCGCTTCCAGCGCTCCCAGAGCCCCGCGAAGGCGAGTGGCTCGTCGTCGACGCGGCGGATGTACACGGGCTGGCGGTGCCGCTCGCCCGGCACCGGCACCCACTCGTAGAAGCCGGTTGCGGGGACGATGCAGCGACGCGCCCGGAAGGGGCGGCGGTAGGCCTTCGATTCCGCCACGGTCTCCGAGCGAGCGTTGATCATGCGATTGCCGATCTTGGCGTCCGCGGCCCACGGGGGGATCAGGCCCCAGCGCAGAGCGGCGAGCCGCCGGCGTCCCTCGGCCACGAGCACCGCGTACACGTCGTTGGTGGGCGCCACGTTGAAGCTGGGCTCCAAGCCGACGCCGCCATCCAACTCCGCCCCGAAGTAGGCGGCGACGTCGGTAGCCGGACTCGCCGAAACGAAGCGCCCGCACACGCCGCAACGCTACCTGCCGGCCGGGGGCGACAAGCGATGCCGCGCCCTGCCGGCCGGGGGTTCCGGGTCGCCCGGGGCCGCCGAAAAAATGCTCGTGCCCCGGATCGGACCGGGGCACGAACTGCTTACTGAGGCTGCCGGGTCGACGCTTACGCCAGCATGGAGTCCAGCGCCTCGGTCGACGGGGCGAAGTAGAACGACCCCGACGCCGGGTTGGAGAAGTCCGTCAACCGGTCGCGCACGCCGGTGCCGTCGAGGCCGTACATGGCCCGCAGGCGCTCACGGAAGGGGGCCTGCTCCCGGCAGAAGGCCATGAAGTACAGGCCCACGACCGATACGGCGCCGTGGAAGGCGTACGGCGTGGAGCGGCGGGCGATCTCGTTGCGCTTCGGCTTGGTGGCATCCGCCGTGGCCCCCTCGCGGAGTTCCACGTGGCTGAGGTGCGAGAAGTCCTCCTGCGGGTCGAGCCGCTCACTGTCGGGCTTCGTGCGCCCGAAGACCTTCTCCTGCTCCTCGACGCTCATCTGGTTCCAGCCGTCCAGGTCGTGGACCCAGCGCTGGGCGAGGATGAAGCTGCCGCCGGCGCCCGGCGACCCGTCGGGCACGAGGGCCACCTCGGGCTCACGCTCGGGCTCGGGGTTGCCGGTGCCGTCGATGAAGCCGGTCATGTCCAGCGAGTCGCCCAGGATGAAGGTGTTCGTGTCGCGCGGCACGACCATGTGGCCGGCCAGGGCGGTGCGGGCGTCGTACTGCGTCTTCCAGACCTGGTCCTTGTCGGGGCTGTTCAGCCAGAACAGCAACTCCTCCTGGGTGCCCTTGGCTTCGCGCCCGCTGCCGTCGGTGGACTCGACGGTGACGAAGTCCTGGAAGTCGTCGGGGACGTCATCGGTCAGTTCGGCCAGCAGGCCGGGCCCGAAGCCCACGACGAGGTTGACGCCGGCGGCATCGGCGGCGGCGCGGGTGTCGGAGATCACGCTCTTGATGTGATCCAGGTCGGCGCCGTCGACCCGGCTCAGGTGAACGTACCACTGGTGCTGTCCCATTTCGGCGAAGATTGCGGGTTGCGGCGTGGGCATGTCCGGCCTCCGTGGCTAGGTGGAATCAGAGTGATCTCGCAGCACTCTAGCAAGACTTCCCCACGCACGACCCCGCCGAGAACACACCTGGCGCAACGCCACCGGGCCGTCACCGAGAACCGAGGGCGGGGGTCCGGGGGGCCGGGCTGCGACGACTCTTCGCCCGTGCACGGAGGAGCAGAGCGGCACCCCGGGCACCCGCCCGGGCAGAGAGTTGAGTCGGGCTGCCGGGATTTGAACCCGGGACCTTTGGTCCCCCAGACCAACGCGCTAACCAAGCTGCGCCACAGCCCGTACCGGAGGCCTCACTGTACCGGCGCGCCGGGCTCAGAACGCGCCTTCCAACACCTCCAGGCGGCCGTTCTGCACGCACGCCACGTCGAAGCGAAGCGACCCGGCGCACCCCTGGTACTGGCGGAGCCATTGTGCGGCCAGGACGCGGATGCGCTGCTGCTTGCGCCGGTCCACCGCCTCGGCGGGGTGCCCGTAGGCTGTCCCGGACCTCGTCTTCACCTCGCAGAACACCACGGTGCCGTTGCGCCGCAGCACCAGGTCGATCTCGCCTCCGGCACCTCGCCAGTTGCGGTCCAGGACCTCCCAGCCGCGCTGGACGTACCAGGCCGCCGCCTTGTTCTCGCCCCAGCGACCGAGCCGCTGCCGCCCGACGGTCATCGACCGCGGTGCGCCGGCGGCCCTCAGACGCTGCGCCTCTCGGCGACCTTGGCGGCCTTGCCGACGCGATCTCGCAGGTAGTACAGCTTGGCGCGCCGCACGCGGCCCTGGGACACGACCTCCAGTTGCTTGATGCTGGGGGTGTGCACCGGGAACGTGCGCTCGACGCCGACGCCGAAGCTGACCTTGCGGACGGTGAAGGATTCCCTGATGCCCGACCCGCGGCGCCCGATCACCACACCCTGGAAGATCTGGATGCGCTCGCGGCTGCCCTCCACCACGCGGACGTGCACCTTGACGGTGTCGCCGGGCCGGAATTCGGGTACGTCGCTCCGCAGGCTCTGCACATCGACCAAGTCGGTGGGCTGCATGGCCGGTCTCCAATCACGAACGCGTCGGGTGGGGCGGGGAAGCGATCCCGTGCAGGATACGGTGCCGGCGCCCCGGCGCCACCGGGATCGTGGGGCCGCCGGGGTTGCCCCCTGACCGTCAGGCGCCGGGCGAGAGGCCGAACTCCTCCAGGAGTTCCCGGTCGGCATCGCTGAGGCCACCGCGCGCCTCGATCAGGTCGGGACGCAGCTCGCAGGTCCGCGCCAGTGCCTGCGCCCGGCGCCAGCGGGCGACGCGGCCGTGGTCGCCCGAGCGCAGCACCTCGGGGACGACCATGCCGCGGTAGGTCGCGGGACGGGTGTACTGCGGGTAGCCGAGCAGACCGCTGCTGAAGGAGTCGTCGACACCCGAGGCCACGTTGCCCATCACGCCGGGGAGCAGCCGCACGACCGCCTCCAGGATGACCATGGCAGCCACCTCGCCCCCTGCCAGCACGAAGTCCCCCACGGAGATCTCGTCGTCCACGAGCGCCTCCCGGACCCGCTCGTCGACACCCTCGTAGCGACCGCACAGCAGCGAGAACCCGTCACCGGTCGCCAACTCGTCGACGGTGCGATGGTCCAGCCGCCGGCCGGCGGGCGAGAGCAGGATCAGCGGCCGCGCCACGCCGGCCCGCTCGGCGGTCTCGAAGATCGGCTCGGGCGCCAACACCATGCCGGGACCGCCGCCGAAGGGCGCGTCGTCCACCGACCGGTGCGGATCCACAGCCACCGAGCGGAGATCCAGCACCCGCAGGTCGAACGCACCCTGCTCGCGTGCCTTGCCCAGCAGGCTGTGCGCGGCGAACTCCTCGATCATCGCCGGGAAGATGGTGATGACGTCGATTTTCATTCCTACGGTGGCTCGAACAGGCCCTCGGGCACGTCCACGACGACCCGCGACGGCCCGCCGCCGGCGCGCTCGACCGAGACCACGAACGTCAGCGGCACCAGCGCCCCGCTGTCCATGACGAGCAGGTCGCTGGCCGGGTTCGCCTGCACGGCCACGACCTTGCCGCGACCCAGCCCCGCGCCGCACACCACCTCCGAACCGATGAGCTCGTGCACCCACAGCTCGGCCGCGTCCTCCAGCGGGGCGGCCTTCAGCACCGCGGCGCGCAGGCGTTCCGCGGCGTCGCGGTCCGCATAGCCCTCGAAGGCCACCACCCAGCGATTCCCGAAGGGGCGCGCCCGGCGCACCTTCAGCGTGGCACCGGTGATCTGCAGCTCGGCACCGGGGTCCAGCCGCTCGGTCCGGTTGGTCACGAGCGACACCACGACCTCGCCCTTGACGCCGTGTGGCCGGTCGACTCGCCCGACCTCCAGAAGATCCGCCGCCTGGCGCGCCGGGGGCGCCACGGCGGGACTAGGGCTCGACGAAGTCGACGACCACGGTGCAACCGTCGTTGACCGCGGCCGCCCGCACGACCGTGCGGATGGCACCGGCCACCCGGCCGCGCCGGCCGATGACCCGGCCGATGTCCGCCCGGTCCACGTGCACGTCGAGGCGGATGTCGGAGCCGTCGGGCACGGCGACCACCCGGGCCACCTCCGGGGTCTCCACGACCGACCGGATGATGTGCTCGAGGACGGCCCGTGCGCGGGGGGCGTCGGTGATGTCGTGGGATTCGTCGCTCACGAGGAGGCCCCCTCCGGGGCGGCTTCGAGGTCCTCCAGCCGGGAGGCGCCGCCGGTGAATTCGGCCCAGGCGCCGGAGATCTTCAGGAGCTTCTCCACCCGTTCGCTGGGCTGGGCGCCGTTGCGCAGCCACTTCAGGGCCTTGTCGTTGTCGATACTCACGACCGACGGCTCCTGGCGGGGGTCGTAGTAGCCGATCGATTCGATGAAGCGCCCGTCACGGGCCGAGCGCGAGTCGGCCGCCACCACCCTGTAGGTGGGCTGCTTCTTCTTGCCCCTGCGCATCAGGCGAAGCCGCACTGCCACGATCCGTGTTCCTCTCGCCGCCGAAGTGGAGACCACAGTCTGCCCGGGAATCGGCCCGGTTCCATCACCGGCACGCCAATAGCGCCCGCTCGGACAGCCACCGACAACCGAGGGAGGGGGCCGGGGGGCCGATATGCGACGCCTTGCGCCCGCGCCGAAGGAGCAGAGCGGCACCCCGGCGCCCGACCGGACACCCACCAACAACCGAGGGAGGGGGCCGGGGGTGCGGACAGAGAGGCTCAGCGGCCGGGGAACGCCAGGGGGTCGCGGCCCTCGCTGCCGCCGGGCGATGGTCCGGCGGGACGGCCCGAGCCTGATTCGAGGTCCTGGAGTTGTTCCAGCAGGTCGGCAGCGGCGGCGGTGCGGACTCCTCCCGCGGGGGTGACGCGCGAGCCGCCCCTGCCTCTGGGTCCCCTGCCCTTGGGTCCCCTGCCCTTGGAACCCCTGCCCTTGGTGCTCCGGCGGGTTGGGGCCCGGACGCTGCGCATCATCTTGCGGGCGGCGGCGAAGTTGCGCAGCAGTTCGGCCACCTCCGCGGTCGTTGTGCCGCTCCCGGCGGCGATCCTGCGCCGCCGCGAGCCGTCGATGATGGCGGGCTGGGCGCGCTCGGCCGGCGTCATCGAGCAGATGATGGCCTCCATCCGGGCGAGCCGGCGATCGTCGACACCGGATTCGGCCGCCTGCGCCAACTCCGCGCTCGGCAGGTGCGCCAGAACGTCGCCCAACCCGCCCAGCTTGCGCATCTGGCGCATCTGCTCGCTGAAGTCGTCCAGCGTGAACTCACCGGCCAGGACGCGCTCGGCGGCTTCGGCCGCCTCGGCGGCCTGCTCACCCTCGTACGCCGCCTCGGCCTTCTCCGCCAGCGAGAGCAGGTCGCCCATCCCGAGGATGCGCCCCGCCAGACGGTCGGGGTGGAAGGGCTCGAAGTCGCCGACGCGCTCGCCCACGGAGGCGAACGTCACGGGACAACCCACGACCTCGCGGATCGACAGGGCGGCGCCGCCACGCGCGTCACCGTCGAGCTTGGTGAGGATCACCCCGTCGAGCCCCAGAACCTCACCGAAGCGCTCGCCGACGCGCACGGCCTCCTGCCCGGTCATGGCGTCCAGTACCAGGAACGTGTAGTGCGGCTCGATCGCCTGGGAGATGCCGCGCAGCTCGGCCATGAGGTCGTCGTCGACGATCTGCCGGCCGGCGGTGTCGCACACCACGACGTCGCGGCCCAGCCGGCGCGCCTCGGCCACTCCCGCGGCGGCAACGCCGACGGGGTCGGTGGCCTCGCTGAAGACCGGGACACCCACCTGCGACGCCAGGACGCGCAGCTGCTCCACGGCGGCCGGGCGCGTCAGGTCGGCGCCCACCAGGAGCGGGCTGCGGCCGCGGCCGCGGAACCAGCGGGCCAGCTTGGCGGCCGCGGTCGTCTTCCCCGATCCCTGCAGTCCCGCCAGGAGGACCACCGTCGGCGGCCGTGGCGCGAACGTGATCGAGGCCGCTTCGCCGCCGAGCGTGCGCACGAGCTCCTCGTGCACGATGCGAACCACCTGCTGGGCCGGGTTCAGGGCGCGGTGCAGGTCGGTCGCCAGCGCCCGCTCGCGCACCCGCTCCCGGAAAGCGGCGGTGACCTCGACGGCCACGTCGGCCGCCAGCAGCGCCCGGCGGATCCCGTCGAGCGCCTCCTCGATGTCCTCCGGGCGCAGGCGGCCCTTCCGGCGCAGGCGGCCGAAGACCTCCTCGAGGTGGCCGCTGAGGGTCTCGAACATCGGCCTATGTCTCCTCGGTGCCCACGAGAGCGCTTGCGAACGCCGCCGCGTCGAAGGGCACCAGGTCGCCGGTTCCCTCGCCGAGACCCACCAGCTTGACGGGCACGCCCAGTTCGGCGCGCACCGACAGGACCGAGCCACCTCTGGCCGATCCGTCCAGCTTGGTGAGCACCACTCCCGTGACGCCTGCCGCCTCGCCGAAGGTCCGCGCCTGGGCGAGTCCGTTCTGGCCGACCGTGGCGTCCAGGGTGACCAGCACCTCGCGCAGCTGCCCGGGCGCCCGTTCGGCGACCCTGCGGATCTTCGCCAGTTCGCCCATGAGGTTGTGGTTGGTGTGCAGGCGCCCCGCGGTGTCGGCGATCACCAGGTCGGCGCCGGCGGCGGCCGCATGCGAGATGGCGTCGAAGACGACCGCGGCGGGATCGCCCCCGGGATTGCCGCGCACCAGCTGTGCCCCCGCCCGCTCGGCCCAGGCGGCGAGCTGCTCGGTTGCGGCGGCGCGGAACGTGTCGGCGGCGGCCAGCACCACGCGGCGGCCCGCGGCCGCCTCTGCGTGCGCCAGCTTGCCGATGGTCGTGGTCTTGCCCGAGCCGTTCACCCCCACCAGCAGCCAGACCGCCGGCGAGCCCGACCGGTCGAGTTCGCCGTCGGGGCTGTGCATCAGATCGGCGATGGCGTCGCGCAGCAGGCCGCGCACGTCCCGCGGGTCACCGGTGCGGCGCTCGGCGGCTTCGGCGCGGAGTCTCGCCAGCAGCTCCTCGGCGACGTCCAGGCTCACGTCGGCACCCAGCAGGGCCTCCTCCAGCGCCTCCCAGGTGGTGGCATCGAGATCCCGGCGCGCCAAGGCCGAGCCAAGCCTCTCACCGAGAGCGGCCCGCGCCTTGGCCAGGCGCGGGCGCCAGCGCGACGCGCCGGCGGGTTCGGTCGCCGTGCCGGCGCCAGCTCTCTCCGGTGCCATCGGAATCCCGCCGGCGCCTACGGCTCGATCTCGGCCTCGGGGTCTCCCCCGGTGTCGACGTCCAGCGACTCGCCGCGGTCGCCGAGCGGGATGAACAGGCGGATCAGGAGATCGTCGCGGACCACCTCGACGGTCACCTCGGTGCCTGGCGCCCGCAGGCGCACCGCCACCGCCAACTCGTCCATCGATCCCACGGACTGGCCGTCGAAGCTGATGACCCGGTCGTTCACCAGCATCCCGGCGGCTTCGGCGGGACCGCCGGGCGTCACCGACGCCACGATCGCCCCCGGCTCACCCAGCGCCGGGGTGTAGCCGCTGATCCCCAGGAAGCCGAAGCGCACCTCCCGCCCCGCTCGCAGCTCCTCGGCGATCCAGATGGCCACCTCGATGGGTGTGGCGAACCCCACGCCGATGTTCCCGCCCCCCACCGTGGACCGGATGGCCACGTTCATGCCGATCACCCGCCCCTGCAGGTCGGCGAGTGCACCGCCGCTGTTGCCGAAGTTGATGGGGGCGTCGGTCTGGATCATGCCCAGGGGCGGCATGTCCTGGCCACCCAGGACCTGGTTCACCGCACTCACCACGCCGACCGTGACGACGTTCTCCATGCCGAAGGGGCTTCCCACCGCCACCGCGGTCTGCCCCACCTCCACCGTCGACAGGGAGCCGATCTCGGCGACGGTCAGGTCCAGCGACGGGTCGATCTGCACCACCGCCACGTCGAGTTCGGCGTTCGCCGCAAGCACCCGGCCGCCGGTGCGCACGCCGCTGGCGAGTTGCACGACGACGTCCGGGAAGTCGCCGGCGGAGCTCGAATCCTCGCCCTCGAGGCCCGGCAGGTCGAGGGCGTCGAGCCCGTCGGAGGGCGCCAGATCCAGATCCTCGCCGCGCGGCGCGCCCGGCCGACCGGCCTCCGCGCCGAACAGGTCTTCCAGCGGTTGGGCCCCCTCGACCACGTGGGCGGCGGTGAGGACGAGCCCGGCCTCGTCGTAGATGATGCCCGAGCCCTGGCCCTGCGAGGTCTGCAGGAGGACGACCGACGGCTCCACCCGGCCGGCCGCCGCGACCACCGGTTCCTGCGCCGGTGCTGCCGGCGCAGCGGGAGGCGCCGGCGCAGCGGGAGCCGGCGGTGGCGCGGGCGCCGGCGGAGCGCCCGGCTCGGGCGACGTCCGCACCTCCGGTGGTGCCGCGGGCGGCGCCGGCGCCGAGGCAGCCACATCAGCCGGTGGAGATGCCGGGAGGGCGCCCGGCTCGGGGGCCGCCCCGACGATTTCCGGCGGGCGGACCTGGACGTAGCGCACCGTTTCGGTGGGCTCGCCCGATGAGGAGTTCAGGACGGCCGTCACGCCCAGTGCCAGAGCGGCCAGGCTGACGACGACCGAGAAGGCACCGGCGCTGAGTCGCCGCCGGCGACGAGGCGGCCGGCGGCCCGGGGGCGCTTCCCTCGGAGCCCGCGCCTGCTCCTCCCAGCCGAGCGTCCAGGCCAGGTCGTAGTCGCGGGGCCATGCGGTGCCCTCGGCGCCGGGCCCGGGCGGTACGCCCGACCGGCCGTGGCCACCCTCGGGAGGCACACCTCCCCCGGCGGACCGGGCAGTCTCCGGTCTCTCGCCGAACGGATCCTCGCCGGGATCTACCGGTGGGGGTCGGTGATCATCAGCCATGTGAACTCGGTCTCCGGGGCCGCGGTGGCCCGCTGGTCGCCATCCACGCTATTGGCGTCGGCCACTGGAACGGCGCCGGGTTGTCGCGTATTCCCCGCGCCTTCTCAGCGGGAGGCGGGGACCGCCTCCGACGTGCGCTTGGTGGGCCTGGTGGGCCTGGCGCGCCGGGTCCTGGCGCCCGGACTGCTGGCCCCGGTGGCCGGCAGCAGGACGGTGAAGGTGGATCCCGTGCCTTCGCTCGACGTGAGGCGCGCCTCGCCGCGATGCGACTCGGCGATCTGGCGCACGATCGCCAGACCGAGCCCCCGGCCGTCGGCGGACGCCTGCCGGCCGCGCTGGAACCGCTGGAACACCCGCTCCTGGTCCTCGGTGGGGATACCGGGCCCCTGGTCCGCGACCGCCACCCAGACCCAGGCTCCCTCGCCGCCGGCCGTGACCCGCACCTCCGAACCGGCGGGAGCCACGCTGAGGGCGTTGGAGAGCAGGTTGGCGAGCGCCTGCCGCAGGCTGCCGGCGTCGCCGAGGGTCAGCAGGCCGCCGGGTGCGGCGTAGGTCAGCCGCACGTCGTGGTTGGCGGCGTAGCCGTCGAACTCAGCCATCGCCAGCTGCGCCAGCTCGCCGAGGTCGACCAGTGCCAGGTGTTGCGGGCGCGTCTCGTGGCGGGCGAAGGTGACCAGGTCCTCCACCACGCGCGACATGCGGTCCACGGACCGGTTCACCTGCTCGGCCACGAAGCGGTAGTCCTCGGTGGTGGCGTCGGGGTCGGCCAGGGTGGTGTCCAGGTTGCTGCGGATCACCGCCAGCGGGTTGCGCAGCTCGTGGGAGGCGTCCTCCACGAAGCCGCGCTGGGCGTCGAAGGAACGGTCGAGGCGGTCCAGCATGTCGTCGAAGGTGTCGGCGAGTCGCCGCAGCTCGTCGGGCGGACCGTCCAAGGCGATGCGCTGGGAGAGGTCGGTGGCGCTGATCCGCCGGGCCACCGCGGTGATACGGCCCACGGGCTTCAGCACGTGACCGGCCAGGGACCAGCCGACGATCATGCTGGCACCGAACAGGACCGCCAGAGCGAAGAGGGAGTAGTCCCGCAGCATCCGCATGGCCCGCTCGTTGGACTGCATCTCGACGGCGATCAACACCTCCCGGAAAGCCTGCTCGTCGGCGGCCGAGACGGCGGCGCCGGTCCGGAGACTCTCCGTGGCGACGGACTGCGAGAGGGTTGACTCGTCGAGGTTCCGCGCCAGGCCCCAGTAGATGGCCCCCACCACGATGGCGCCGAGGCCGAAGAGGAGCAGGCTGTAGATCAGCGCCAGCCGGAAACGGATGGAGCCCAGCGAGCGGTAGAAGCGGCGGCGGAACTCCTCGGCGCGCCCGGCGGGCCTCATGGTGCCGGGCTGGTGCTGCGACCCACGACGACGCCGGGGATCAGGGGTACGGGGCGGTACTCGGCGATGTCGACGAACCAACGTCGCCGAGTACGTAGGCGGGATCCTCGGGCCCGGACCACGCAGCCGGACCCTGCGGTTGCGGCTGGGCGTTGAGCCGGTAGCCGGTCCCGATGATCGTCTCGATCGGGGCGGGGCTGTTGGGCAGGCTGAGTTTGCGCCGTAGCGTGCCGACGGTCACGCGCACGGTGTTCGTGAACGGGTCGGTGTGCTCGTCCCACACGTGGTCCAGCAGCTCCTCCTGCGAGACGACCTGCCCGGGCCGGCTGCAGAAGTAGCGCAGCAGGGTGAACTCCTTGGGAGTGAGGCCAACCGCATGGCCCTGACGCCGGACCGTGTGCCGGCCGAGGTCCATCTCGATGTCACCCACGGCGAGACGGGCCCCGCCGCGCCCCGCGTCACGACGGAGCAGCGCGCGGATCCGCGCGTTGAGCTCGCTGAAGGCGAACGGCTTGACCAGATAGTCGTCAGCCCCGTCGTCGAGGCCGGCGACGCGGTCCTCGAGGCTGTCGCGTGCGGTGAGGATGAGGATGCGGGGCTGCTCCGTGCTGCGGGACGGCTCCCGCAGCCGGCGGCACACCTCCCGGCCATCCACCGCGGGCATCGTGAGGTCCAGGCAGATGACGTCGTAGGCCACCTCGGAGGCCTTCTGGAGCGCCTCGGCACCGTCGAACGCCTCGTCCACGGCATACCCCTCCCGGCGCAGGCCGCGAGCGATGGCGCGCACCAGGTCCACCTCGTCATCGGCGACGAGCACTCGCATCACCTCAGACGGTAGCCCCTGAACCCGCGCTCCGGCACACTGAGGGCCCCTGCGGCCGGCGTGGCCCCGCCGGCAGATCAGTCGTCCCCTGGTCCGCCCATGCCGGCGGGCGCCAGCGCGCCGGCACCCATGCCGCTCTCGGCGATCACCCTGCTGGCGCCGCCCGGGCGCATCGTCACGCCGTACAGGCGGTCTGCGATCTCCATGGTGGGCCGCTGGTGGGTCACCAGCACCAGTTGGGCCTCGGAGCGGAACTCCTCCACGAGGCGCAGGAAGCGATGCAGGTTCACGTCGTCCAGCGCGGCGTCCACCTCGTCGAGCACGTAGAACGGGGAGCGCTGGGACTGGAAGACGGCGAAGAGGAACGCCAGCGCCGCCAGTGAACGCTCGCCGCCGGACAGCAGCGCCAGCCTGCGGAGGTTCTTGCCCGCGGGACGGGCCTCGATCTCCACGCCGGACTCGAGGGGATTGTCGGGCTCGGTGAGGCTGAGCCGGCCGGCGCCGCCGGCGAAGAGAATGCCGAAGAGCCCTTCGAAACTCTCGGCCACGTCGCGGTAGCAGCGGGAGAACGCGTCCAGGATCTCGGCGTCGATTGCCCGGACGAGCGTGTTGAGGTCGCGCCGGGCGCTGCGGACGTCGGCGACCTGGGAAGCCAGCAGGTCATGGCGCTCGCGCAGGACGTCGTGCTCGCGCACGGCCAGGGGGTTCACCGGACCGATGCGACGGAGCAACCGCTCCAGCTCCCTGATTCGCCCGGCAACCGTCGCACCGTCGGCGAGGGTGGGCGCGGGTGTTTGCGTCGCCCGGACCTCGTCGCAGTCGTGCTGCGCGCGCAGGGTGTCGACGACGGCTTCGATGCGGAGTCCGAGTTCGTCCTCGACGCGCTGGGCGGCCAGCAACTGCTCGGCCACCTCGTCGATCGACGCCGCCAGAGCCGCCCGCCGGCGGCGGTTGCCGTCCAGCTGGCTGGCGGTGACGCTCATCGCCTCGGCGGCACGGCGCTGACGCCGTCGGATCTCCTCCAGGCCGGACTCGCACTCCCGGGCGCTCACCGCCAGCCGCTCCGCCATTTCCGACAATGCCGCGCCGCAGCGGGCGTCGCCGCCGGCCGCGGCCACCGCGGTCTCGTGGCCGACGAGGCGGGCGCGGATCTCGGACAGGCGCTCGACCAGCAGGCCCCGCCGGGCGCGGATCTCCGAGGCGCGGAGCTCCAGCGCCTGGCGCTCGCCGGCCAGGGCGGCCCGGCGATCCTCCAGGCCCGCCCGCGCACTGCGGGCCGCGGCCTCGGCCGCTTCGGCGGCGCCCTGCAGTTCCGCCAGCTGCGCCGCCGTCTCGTCGGTCTGGCGGCGCTGCTGCCGGGCTCGCTCCGCCATCTCCTCCAGGCGGTCCAGGACCGCGGCGGCTTCGGCGCAGGCGGCGCTGTGTTCGCGCTCGGCGGCCGCCGCCTGCTGGCGGGCCTCGGCGAGTCCACGGCCGCGGCGACGGTGCGCGGCCGTCGCCTCGGCGTGCCGCGCCGTCGCCGCGGCGGCTTCGGCAGCCGCTTCGGCGACTGCCCGGTCGGCGGCTGCGAGCGAACTCTCGGCCCGGCCGAGGCTCTGGCGTGATTCCTCGAGGGCCTCGCCCGTGGCACCCGAGCGGGCAACGCCCACCCGCCAGCCGGTCCGGGAGAAGCAGTCGCCGTCCGGCGTGACGACGATGGCATCCGGGTGGGCGGCCAGGGCGTCGCACGCCTCGCGCCAGTTCGCCACCACCACCACCGACCCGATGAGCCCGTCGAGGACCTCGCCCACGCGGCGGTGGCGCGCCCGGACATGAGGTCGCAGCGGCTCCCCCACGGGCGGTGGTGCGGCGCTCGACCGCTGCGCCGGCAGCACCGCGCCCGCAATCTGCGCCCGTGCCAGCGCTGCCAGTGCGGGCCGGGCCGCGTCGGTCCCTTCGACCACGGCAGCCGCCAGCGCCTCGCCTGCGGCGGCCTCGAATGCCGCCTCCCAGCCGTCGTCGACAGCCACCAAGTCGCCCAGAGCGCCCAGAACACCGTCGCTTCCGGCCAGGACCTCCATCCCCGAGCGGGCCCGCACGTCCCCCATGGCCAGAGCCAGAGCGTCGACCCGGGCTCGCCAGCGGGTGTGCTCGGCCGCCGCATCGCCGTGCGCGCCCCGGGCTGCCGCCTCCGCCGCGGCCGTCCGGCGGCGCTGCTCGTCGGCCTCCTCCAGCACCGCGCCGGCCGCCGCCTCCTCGTCGCGCCGCGCCGCCACTTCCTCCTCGGCGCGCCGCAGAGCCGCGGCGGCCGCCTGCCGGCGTCCCTCGAGCAGGCGGCCGCGCTCGGTGAGCTCGGCCACCTCGGCCTCGGCGCGCTCGGCGACGTCGCGCAGCGTCATGAGCCGGCCATGCAGCTGGGCGGCGGAGGATCGCTCCCCGGCGGCCTCGGGGGACTCCCAGCGTGCCGCGTGGGCCTCGGTGTCCGCCGCCAGCACCTCGCTGTCGGCTGTGATCCGGTCGCGCTCCACCGACAACTCCGCTTCGACGGCGCGTGCCTCGGCGACGGCGGCCTCCAGCCCGGTCGCCTCGTCGCTGAGCGCGGCCAGCAGTCCACTCGCCAGGCGGTCGCGGCGGCGCCGCTCGTAGTCGCGCTGGCGCTCCTCCATTGCCCGCTGTGCCTGCAGCACGCGATCGCGGAGCACGCCCAGGCGCTCGCCGGCCTCGGCCAACCGCACGTGGCCCATGGCCGACAGCCTTGCCTCGGCCTCGCCGATGCGCCCGTCCAGATCGGCCAGCTGGCGGCCGGTGGCGGCCCGCCGGTCGGCCAGGTCGCGGCGCTGCGTCGCCGCCTCCCGGCGCCGCCCGCGCAACTCGGAGAGTTCGGCACCCAGCCGATGGATCTGCAGTGTCGCCAGCTCGGTCGCCAGCGCGCCGTGGCGACGAGCCGTCTCGGCCTGGCGCTCCAGGGGGCCGAGCGCCCGGCGCACCTCGCTCAGCTGGTCGCTGAGCCGCGCCAGGTTGGCCTCGGTGTCGGCGAGGCGGCGCAGTGCCTTCTCCTTGCGCAACCGGTAGGCGGACACGCCCGCCGCCTCCTCCAGAATGGCGCGCCGCTCCGCCGGCTTGGCGTTGAGCACGGCGTCGATACGTCCCTGGGAGACGATCACGTGGCGGTGCCGGCCCACGCCGGCTGCCGCCAGCAATTCGGCGATGTCGATCAGGCGGGCGGGCGCGGCGTTGATGGCGTAGCTGCTGTCGCCGCTGCGGAACAGCGTCCGGGAGATCGCCACCTCGTCGAAGTCCAGAGGCAACCGGCGGTCCTCGTTGTTCAGCGTCAGCGTCACCTCGGCCCGGCCGAGCGCCGGCCGGCCGGGGTTGCCCGCGAAGATCACGTCGTCCATCTGCTGCGAGCGCAGCGACGTGGGCGCCTGCGAGCCCAGCACCCAGGCGATGGCGTCGACGATGTTGGACTTGCCGCTGCCGTTGGGGCCCACGACCACCGACAGGCCGGGGGCGAAGTCGATCGTCGTGGTCTGCGCGAAGGACTTGAATCCCTTCAGCGTGAGGGAATTCAGGAACACGCCTACACCTGGGACTGCTCGCAGTAGTAGGTCCAGCGCCCCCGGTACTTGACCCGCACGATCGGCCGGCGCGAGCGCGGGCTCAGCTGCCCGTGCCTGCGGTAGACGTTGTGGTGGTTCTGGTACGTCCCCTCCTCGCCGGACGGCGAGATGAAGTGGTTGTCGTCGAGACTCGATCCGCGGTACTTCACCGCATCGTGGAGGACCTCCACGATGGCGCGCCACAGCCGGCGGACCTCCTGGCGACCCAGCGAGTCGGTCATCCGATCGTGACGAAGCCCCGCATTGAAGAGGATCTCGTCGGCGTACATGTCACCCACGCCGACGATCGTGGCGGTATTGGTCAGGAACGCCTTCAGGTACATCGGGCGGGGCGGTGTGAGCAGCAGGTTGGAGAAGTCGGTCCAGGAGAGCGAGGTGTTCAGGGGATCGATGCCCGGGGGCACCTGCTCCAGCACCTGCTCGGGCGTCAGGAAGCGCACGCGGGCTCCCTCCTTGAAGTCCAGCAGGCGCAGCCCTCCGTACTGGGTGAAAGTGATGACGAGCCGCGTCGCCGGCAGCACGCGCTCCCTGTTGGGTTGGCGGCGGAGGTGACCGCCGGCGCCGAGCGAGATGGCCAAGAGCTCGTCGTTGTCGAACCCCATCAGCAGTTGCAGGCCCTGGCGGGTGATCTCCCCGGCGATCTTGGCCCGGTGCAGGCGCTCGTTCAGTTCCTCGGTGCTGTGCGGCGTGACGGTCTCCGAGAGCACCTCGACGACCTTCACCCGTCGGTCCATCACCTCGCGCTCCAACTCGCGGCGGACCACCTCGACTTCAGGTGACTCGATCATGTCGTCCTTCGAACATCGCCACGGTCGCTTGGAGGGTCGGCTGGAGGAGGGCCACTCCACAGTTTCTCACCCTCGCCGGGCTCGTCCGGGGATGGGGGGTGGAGGAACGCCGCCAGCGCGGCGCGGGCGGCGGCCTGCTCGGCCTGCTTCTTGGAGGTGCCCTCGCCGGTGCCGTAGGGCCGGCCCTCGATCGTCACGACGGCGCGCCAGAGGCGCTCGTGGTCGGGACCTCGGTGGCTGATGCGGTACGACGGCGCGGCGCTCAGCGCCTGGGCGGCGCGCTCCTGCAGGACCGTCTTGTAGTCGTCCCGCCCGGGATCCAGCGCCATGGCCTCGATGCGCTCGACGAGCAGGGACAGCACCAGCCGTCGCGCCGGCTCCCAGCCCCCGTCGAGGTACACGGCTCCGATCATCGCCTCGGTGGCGTCGGCCAGGATGGACCGCTTCCGGCGGCCGCCGGCGGCCTCCTCGCCGCGGCCGAGCAGCAGCGCTTCGCCGAGGCGCAGGCGGCGTGCCGCCTCGGCGAGGGAGTCGGCCGACACCACCGAGGCCCGCACCTTGGCGAGCTCCCCCACGCTCATGTGCGGGTAGGCGGTGTAGACGTGCTCGGACACGACCACGTCCAGCACGGCGTCCCCCAGCAGCTCGAGCCGCTCGTTGGATGCCGGCGCCTCGCCGGGCGGGGCCTGCTGCTCGGCCACCCAGGAGCGGTGGCGCAGCGCCAGCTCGGCGAGCGCCTCGTCCCGGAACCGGTGGCCGATGCGCGCCGCCAGCGCGGCGATGTCGACAGCGACCACTCAGCCCAGTCGCGCCTCGACGTAGTCCACAGCGTCGCGGACCGTGCGGAGGTCCTGCAGGTCCTCGTCGTCTATGCGGAATCCCACGGTGCGCTCGCCGAACTCCTCCTCGAGGGCCTCCACCAGCTCGATGAGGGCCAGCGAATCGGCGTCGAGGTCGTCGAGGAACGAGTCGCCCTCGGCGATGTCGGTGGGATCGATCTCCAGGATGTCGGCGAGGCGACCCCTGATCTGCTCGAGTATCTCTGATCGCTGCATCGGGCTCTGCGAAACGTGGGTCTCGGCCGGCACGGTAGCTGCCTCCTGTCGGTCGCTGGCGTCCCCGACGGCGCGCCGTCGCGGGACCGGATTCTATCCGGCGACAGCGGCGCCGATCTGCTCCACGATCCCCGCGGCGGCCAGCTCCTGTGCCACACCGATGGCGTTGGCGATGGCTTTGGGACCCGAGGATCCGTGCGAGATGGTGCACACTCCCCGGACACCCAGGAGCACCGCGCCGCCGGTGTTGTCGGGATCGAAGGACTCGTAGAGTCCCATCAGCGCCGGGAAGAACAGGTCGGCACCGGCGCGGGCTTCCGGCGAGCTGTCCGCCAGGAGGATGATCTGGTCGGCGATGACGCCGGCCACGCCCTCGGCGGTCTTCAGCATGACGTTCCCCGTGAACCCGTCGGTCACGATCACGTCGGCGCGGTCCAACAGCAGGTCGCGCCCCTCCACGTTCCCCACGAAGCGGGCACCCGCGCGGGCCTGCCAGGCGGTGTCACTCAGCAGTTCGAAGGCCTCCTTGACCAGCGCCGAGCCCTTACCGGCCTCCTCGCCGATGGACAGGAGCGCAACCCTGGGCTCGCCCACACCGAAACCGGTCCGGGCGTACACGGCACCCATGCGAGCGAACTGCAACAGCCACGCCGCGGTGCAGTCCGAGTTGGCACCGCAGTCCAGGACCACGGTGGGCGCGGCGCGGCCGGGCACCGGGAACGGGCAGGCCACCGCCGGGCGGACGACGCCCTTGATCCTCCCGAAGCGGAGGAGCGCGCTCGCCATCGCCGCGCCGGTGTTGCCGGCGGAGACCATGGCGCACGCCCGACCGTCGCGGACCGCCTCGGCCGCCCGAACGACCGAGGAGTCCTTGAGGCGCCGCACGCTGGTGCCGGGGTCGGCGTCCATGTCGACGACCTGGTGTGCCGGGATGACCTCCAGGCCGCTGCCCTCGAGTTGTTCCGGCGGCCCCACGAGGACCACGTCGAGGCCGCCGGCCGCGGCCATCCGGGCTCCTTCGACGGTCACCTCTGGCGCGTTGTCGCCGCCCATGGCGTCGACGGCGACCGGTCGCGAACTCATCGTGACGTCAGCAGCGGCGCAGGACTCCGGGAGGGCTCACCGGCAGGTCGACGGTGGCCGGCGGGGGTGGCTCACTCCAGCTCGACCGCCTGCCGGCCGCCGTACCAGCCGCACTGGCCGCAAACGCGGTGCGGCAGCTTGACGGCCCCACACCGGGAGCAGGACGAGCGGGCGGGCGACCGCAGCCGCCACGCGGCGGCGCGGCGGCTGCGCGTGCGGGACTTGGACGTCTTCTTCTTGGGAACGGCCACACCGTGACGGTAGCGGTCGCCACGGGCGGTTCCTCAGGCCTCGTCGGGCCGGAAATCGTCCAGCGCGGCCCAGCGCGGGTCGCGCCCGGGGGCCGGATCGGCGCCGCCGCCGGCCTCCTCGGGCCCGTAGTAGGCGCCCTCGGCGGGGCCGCGGCATGTGGACTCGCAGAGCGGTGCGAGCGGCAGCGTCAACAGCACCACCTCGCGCAGCATCGGCGCGAGGTCCACGAGCTCACCGTCCAGGAGGAAGGTCTCCCCTTCCGTCGGCGATTCCTCGAACACCTCGGTGAGATCCGGCTCCACGGGGACGCGGACGGGACCGAGGCAGCGCCGGCACTCCAGCTCCCAGGCGGCCCGCACCGTCCCCGACACCATGATCCGTCCCGCCTGGGCTTCCAGGGTGAGCTGCAGGTCCAGGGCACCGCCGGCGATGCCCCCGACACCCACCGACAGATCCTCGAGGACTTGCTCACCGCCCACCGCCCGGCGGCGACCGGGCTGGGTCAGCAGGTCCCCCACCTGCAGCTGTAGCGGGCCGGCGCCCGGAGCGGAGCGGCTCACCCCTGATCTTGGTCGAAGAACAACCCGTCCTCGTCATCGGCGGGTTGTTCCGGCGGCTCGCCCGCCGCGGCACCGTCGGCCGGCCCCTGCAGCTTCCGCCGCGCCTCCCGGACGTTGCCGAGGGCACGAACCATGGACTCCTCGAAGCGGGCCAGATGCTCGTCGCAGTAGTCCTCCAACTCCAGCCGCTGCCGGCGGGCCTGCTCCTCCGCCGCCTCGACGATCCGGCGCGCCCGAACCTCCGCCTGCTTCACCACCTCGGTGCGGTGCACCATGCGGGCCGCCTCGCCCTTCACCTGGTCGACGAGCTCCTCGGCATCCCGGCGGGCCCGCTCCAGGTAGTCGCTGCGCTCCTTGATGAGCCAGCGGGCGCTGCGCAGCGCAACCGGCAGCCGGGCTCGCACGATCCGGATCATCTCCAGCACGTGGTCCCGATCCACGCGCACCTGCGCCGAGAGGCTGGAGGAGCGCGCCGAAAGGATGTACCGCTCCAGATCGGCCAGCGCCGCGTCCACGTCGTCGACAACCTCGGGCGTGGCTCCGGCCAGCGTGTTGAGCGCCGCGGCCGCCCCTGTGGCGTCCTCGGCGAACGGCGAGTCGGGCGCGCCGCCGGGATCGAGGGGATCCTCGTAGGAACTCACGACACCGGCCAGCGGTCCTGCAGGCGCTTCGCCACGGCGGGCGGCACCATGGACGTCACGTCGCCGCCGAAGCGGGCGATCTCCCGGATGTACTTCGAAGCGATGAACGAGCTGTCCGACGTGGACGGCAGGAAGACGGTCGGCACGCCGGCCACCTCCCGGTTGGTCTGGGCCATCTGCAACTCGTTCTCGAAGTCGGACACCGCTCGCAGGCCCTTCACGATGAAGTCGGCGTTCTCGCGGCGCGCCAGTGTGACGACCAGCTCGCCGAACATGGTGGTCCGCACGTTCGGCAGGTGGGCGAACGACTCCTGCAGCATGGCCTCCCTCTCGTCCATGTCGAACAGGGTCTCGCCCTTCTGCGGGTTGCGCATGGCCGCCACGATCACCTCGTCGAACAGCTCGGCGGCCATCTCGACGAGCTCCACGTGGCCGTTGTGCACGGGATCGAACGACCCGGGGTAGAGGACGCGGACCAACTCAGCCTCGTTCCGATGGTCTGGCCGGGACCTCTTCGATCCCGGTCTCTCGACGTCGAGCCATTTGCACCACGGTACTCCCCCAGTGACGCTCGGAGATGACACTCCACGCGGGGTTCGTCACGACCGCCCGGTCGGATTCGGCGACGAGGATCCGGGCGTTGAGGCGCGCCAGCAGCCGATCCCAGACAGGTACCGGGAAGTCGTAGGGCGGATCGCAGAAGGCCACGTCGAAGAACTCCTCGTCGTGCGTGCCCAGCCACCGCAGCACGTCGGTCTGCACGATGCGGGACCGGTCGTCGTAGTCCAGCGCCGCCACGTTGGCGCGCAGCACCGCCGCGGTGGGCCGGTGCCGCTCCACGAACGTGGCGTGCGCGGCGCCCCGCGAGAGCGCCTCGAGACCCAGGGCGCCGCTGCCGGCGAAGGCGTCGAGCACTGTGACCCCTTCGAGGGTGGTGAGGCTGCCGAGCGCCCCGAACATGGACTCCCGGACGCGGTCCGTGGTGGGGCGCACCCGTTCGCCACGGGGCACCTTCAGCCGCCGACCCCGCGCCTCGCCGGCGATGATGCGTGTCATCGCCCGGGCTCGGGTCGGCGCCACATGAGGGTCAACGTCACCCGCCCGTCGACTGTGGAGACCTCGCCGACGGGCCGGAAACCCAGCCGCCTGTAGAAGTCCAGGTTGCGGGGGTTCGAGGACTCCAGGTAGGCCGGGTTGCCCAGCCGGTCGCATCGGGCCAGCATCTTGGCGAGGAGCCGCGAGCCGACCCCCCGGCTCTGGTGGTCCGGCGCCACCCCGACCGCCGCCAGGTGCCAGTGCGGCTCGGCCGGGGCCCGGCGGGCAATGCGGGCGAGGGACTCGAGGACCGCCGGTGCGCGATCTCCCGCGAGATGGGTGACCAGGTCGCGGAACCGCGCACGGACCGCCGGGGGGTAGGGCTCCGGCCCCGACGGGTGCCAGCACGCCGCGGCCGAACAGTCACCGGTCACGTGCAGTTCGGTGCCCGGTGGCGCGTGGGTCACCATGAACCGCCACCAGGCGGCGCGCCACTCGGGTCGGCGGGAGGCGTCGACGCCCTCCAGCAGCCACACCTGCAGCGGATCGGCGGCGAAGGCCTCAGCGAGGACGGCGGCGATCTGTTCGGTCCGCTCGCGCCCCACGCGGCGCACCTCCGCCAGGCGGGCCAGTTCGCTGGGGCGCCGCTCGGTGCTCATCGGTCCATCCTGGCTAGGACTTGTCGAAGTAGTCGATGTCGGCGTCGCTCAGCAGCAGGGCGATCTCGTCGGCCAGGATCGGGCCGGGGCCTCCCGCGTCGCTGATCGCCACGGCGGCCTCGCGGGCTCTCGGCACCCAGTCCCGGTCCCTGCGCAACGACGCCAGCTTCAGATCGCTGCGGCCCGTCTGGCGAGAGTCCATGAGCGTGCCCTCGCCGCGCAGGTCCAGATCCACCTCCGACAACTCGAACCCGTCGGTGCTGTCGACGAGAGCCTGCAGGCGCCGCAGCGCCGTCGGCGAGGGGTTGTCGCTGAGCAGGAAGCACCACCCCGGCGCGTCGCCCCGCCCCACGCGGCCCCGCAGCTGGTGGAGTTGAGCGATGCCGAAGCGGTCGGCGCCGAGGATCACCATGACGGTGGCGTTGCCCACGTCCACGCCCACTTCGATGACGGTTGTGGCGACCAGCACGTCGAGCTCGCCGCGCCGGAACGAGGCCATGATGGGTTCCCGCTCGCCGGCGGGCAGGCGCCCGTGCAGCAGGCCCACCCGCAAGTCCGCCAGGGCGCCGGCTCGCAGCTCGGCGTAGGTCGCCTCCGCGCCGCTGGCTTCCACCTTCTCGGACTCCTCGATCAGCGGGCACACGACGTACGCCTGGTGCCCGGCCGCGACCTCGGCGCGCAGTCGCTCCCAGACGGCGGGCTGCTCGAGCGGCTGGCTGACGGCCTCGGTGCGCACGCCCGCTCGGCCGGCGGGCAACTCGTCGAGGCGCGACACGTCGAGGTCGCCGTAGACGGTCATGGCCGCGGTCCGGGGAATGGGCGTGGCGGTCATCACCAGGACGTCCGGCAGGCCGTCCGCGGTGCCGCGGGCACGCAACGAGGCACGCTGCTCGACGCCGAAGCGATGCTGCTCGTCCACCACGGCCAGGCCCAGCGAGCGGTACCGCACACCCTCGCCGATGAGAGCATGCGTGCCCACCACCATGTGCACGTCGCCCGTGGCCAGGCCGGCCAGGATGCCGTCGCGGGCGCGGGCTCGGATTCGACCCGTCAGGAGTTCCAGCGAGACGGGCGATGTGCCACCCAGAGCCAGGCGCCCACCGTGCGCGGCGGCACGGCCGGTGGCGCCCAGTGACCGCAGCAACTCGCTGAGACCCAGGTGGTGCTGCTCGGCCAGCACCTCCGTCGGCGCCATCAGGGCGGCCTGCCTCCCCCCGCAGAAGACCGCCAGCATGGCTATCAGCGCCACTACCGTCTTGCCCGATCCCACCTCGCCCTGCAGCAGGCGGTGCATCGGCCACGGCTGCGCCAGGTCGGCGAGGATCTCCTCGACGGTGCGGCTCTGCGCCCCGGTCAACTCGAAGGGCAGGCGCTGTCGGAAGCCGTCCAGCAGCACCCGATCCACCTCGTGGGCGATCCCCTCCCCGGCGAGCCGGCGCGCGCGCCTGCGCCCCACGAGCACCACCTGCATCCGCAGCAGCTCGTCGAACACCAGCCGGTTGCGGGCGCGGGTCACGTCGGCGAACGACTCCGGGCTGTGGATCAGCCGCAGGGCCTCGTCACGCCCGCACAGCCCGTGGCTCGCCAGCAGGTCGGTCGGCACGGGATCGGCGATGCCGCGGCGTTCGCAGCGCCGCAGGGCCTCGCCCACCATGTCGGCGATCTCCCAGGTGCCGATGGCGGCCTTCGCCGAGAGCGGGTACACGGCGAAGATGGCCCCGGTGCGGTCGCCGACGAGGTCCACGACCGGGTTCGCCATCTGCAGCGCGCCCCGGAACGCCTCCAGGCGCCCGTACAGCACCGCCCCCATGCCCTCGCGCAGCTGCTTGGCGCGCCACGGCTGGTTGAAGAAGACACAGCTCAGCCGGGCGCCCTCGCGGTCGCTCACCAGCACCTCGACGCGCGCCCGCCGGTTGCGTCCCGGGATGGCCCTCACCCTCTCGACGGTGGCCAGCACCATGGCATCCTCGCCGACCCGGAGCTCGCCCACGGTGGCCTGGCGGCTGCGATCCAGGTAGCGCCGCGGGTAGTAGGTGATCAGGTCCCCCAGGTGCTCCACGCCGAGTTCGGCCAGGGCCTGCACCCGGCGCCGGCTGGCGCTGTTCAGGCGCTCCAGGCCGATCCCGGCGAGGTCCCGCCAGGTCAGCGCCGCGGACTCGTCAACCAGCGTCACCGAGCACCGCCGGAGGTCGGCGACCTACTCGACGCCGACGTAATAGTGGTAGAGGGACTGGCCCCCGGCATGGACCTCCAACTCGACGTGGGGCCGGTTGTCGCGCAACCAGGCCGCCACGACCTCGGTGTCGGCCTCGGTGGCCTCGGCACCGCAGATGAGCGTCACGATCTCGTGGTGGTCGTCCACGATCCGCTCCAGCAGCCCGCAGCTGACCTCGGTCAGCTCGCCGGCCACGCACTGCACGTCCCCGTCGGCGAGCCCCATGAAGTCGCCCTCGGCCACCGGACCCGCCGGCGTGACGGCATCCCGCACGGCACGCGTCACCTCGCCGGCGGTGACCTCGCCGGCCAGGGCCGCCATCACCTCGCCGTTGCGCGCCGCCTCGGCCTGCGGGTCGAACTCCACCATGGCGCTGAGCCCGGCGGGGATGCTGACCGTGGGCACCACCGCCACCTCCTTGTCGGTGAGCTCGTGCAGCTGCTGGGCGGCCAGCACGATGTTCTTGTTGTTGGGCAGCACCACAACCCCCTCGGCGGGGATGCGCTGCACCGCCGCCAGCAGCGTGGCGACCGACGGGTTCATGGTCTGGCCGCCCGTCACCACTTCGGCCGCTCCCAGGGAGGCGAAGATCTGCCGCACCCCGTCGCCGGTCGCCACCGCCACGACGCCTGTCGTGGAGCGCTCCGGCGGCGCCACGTGCTCCACGTGCGCCACCTGCTCGTGCAGGTCGGTGACCTGGATGCGGTGCGGGCGGCCGGCCTCGATCCCGGCCTCGATGGAGCCCCCGATGTCGTCGGTGTGGATGTGGCAGTTCCACAGGCCGTCGCCGCCCACGACCACGATGGAGTCGCCGAGCTCGGCCCAGCGGTCCCGGAAGGCCGTCACCCGGTCGTCGCTGGAGTCCAGCAGGAACATCACCTCGTAGCGCAGATCCGCCACGTCGCCGGCGCCCTCGATGTGGTGGGGATCGTCGCCCAGCAACGGGGCGCTCACCTCGGGGGGCTCGGGCAGGGGTCGCCCGTCCACCACGTGCGCCAGGGCGTCCAGCAGCAGCAGCAGACCCTTGCCACCGGCGTCCACGACGCCCGCCGTGCGCAGCACCTCGAGCAGTTCCGGGGTGCGCTCCAGGCTCACCCGCCCGGCCTCGAGGGCCTCCTCGACGACGGTCGCCAGCGGTGCGCCCCGGTGGGCGGCCGCCACGGCGGCCCCGGCGACGTGGCGCCCCACCGTGAGGATGGTGCCCTCCGCGGGCCGGGCAACCGCGCCGTAGGCGGCCTCCGAGGCCGCCTGCAGGCTGCCGGCCAGGCCGTCCGCGTCGACGGCGGTGGCCTCGCTCCAGGCGCCGGCCATGGCCCGCAGGAACTGCGACACGATGATGCCGGAGTTGCCGCGGCCGGCGGCCAGGGCGCTGTCGTAGATGGACTGGCAGACGCCCTTGAGGTCGCAGTCGGCGGGCAGGGCCTCCACCACGGCCCGCAGGGTGAGCGACATGTTGGTGCCGGTGTCGCCGTCGGGCACCGGGTAGACGTTGAGGGCGTCGATGACATACCGGTGCTCGGCCAGCGCCTCGCTGTAGCGGCGCATGAACAGGCTGACGTGCTCGGCGGTCAACCGATCCAAGGTGGCCATCGCGGGGAATACTAGCGAGGCCGAGAATCCGGCCCCGGCAATAATCCTGCGCCGCGAACCGCCCACGACCGGCGCGATCCGCACTACCCTGCCGGTCACGCTCGGCGGGACGCCTGCCGGGCGCTGTCACATATCGGGAAGGGACAGGTGCATGCAGGGCGTCATCAAGTCGTACGACCCCAGGACCGGTGATGGTGTCGTCGTACGCGATACGGACTTCATCGAGTGCGACCTCGCAGCCGACGCGCTCGAGGGGTCGGTGTTCCGCTTCCTCCGCCAGGGTCAGCGGGTGATCTTCGACCTCGACGCCGACGGTCGTGCAACCGCTCTGCGCCTGGGCAGCGAAGTGGACATGGGAACGCCGTCGCACCTCATCTGAGCCACCCGACGACCCCCCGCAACGCAACGGCCAGAATATGACAACGCTTCACGTCCGACCGCCCACCACCCACAAGCGCCTGCTCGACTGGGTGGAGGAGTACCGCAGAGTCCTCGAACCCGACGACGTGCACTGGTGCGACGGCAGCGAGGCCGAACGGGAGCGGCTCTGCGCCGAGCTGGAGGTCGCCGGCACGTTCCGCCGGCTCAACGGCGATTTGCGGCCCAACAGCTTCCTGGCGCTCTCGGACCCCGCCGACGTGGCCCGGGTGGAGGACCGCACGTTCATCGCCTCCGTCCACCCCGACGATGCCGGTCCCACCAACAACTGGCGCGCCCCGGCCGAGTTGAAGGGGGAGCTCCTCGAGCACTTCAGCGGCGCCATGCGCGGCCGGACCATGTACGTGATCCCCTACAGCATGGGGCCGCTGGGATCGCACATCTCCCAGATCGGTGTGCAGCTCACCGACTCGGCCTACGTGGTGGTGAACATGCGGATCATGGCGCGCATCGGCGACGCCGTGCTGGCCGAACTCGGTGACGACGGCGCCTTCGTGCCGTGCCTGCACTCGGTGGGCCACCCGCTGACCGACGGGCGCCCCGACGTCCCGTGGCCCTGCGACGCCGACCGCAAGTACATCGCCCACTTCCCCGAGACGCGGGAGATCTGGTCGTACGGCTCGGGCTACGGCGGCAACGCCCTGCTGGGCAAGAAGTGCTTCGCCCTGCGAATCGCCTCGGTGATGGCCCGCGACGAGGGCTGGCTGGCCGAGCACATGCTGATCCTCAGCGTCACCCCGCCGGGCGGGCCGAAGTACTACGTGGCCGGGGCCTTCCCGTCGGCCTGCGGCAAGACCAACATGGCCATGATGGTGCCGACCCTGCCGGGCTGGAAGGTCGAGACCCTGGGCGACGACATCGCCTGGATGCACTTCGGCGACGACGGGCGCCTGTACGCCATCAACCCCGAGAACGGCATCTTCGGGGTTGCGCCGGGCACCTCGCGCGGGACCAACCCCAACGCTCTCGACACGATGTGGGGCAACTGCATCTTCACCAACGTGGCCGCCACCGCCGACGGCGACGTGTGGTGGGAGAACCTCACGCCCAGCGCGCCGGGGGGGCTCACGGACTGGCGCGGCCGGCCCTATGCGCCCGGGGCAGGCGAACCGGCGGCGCATCCCAACGCCCGCTTCACCGCCCCGGCCGGTCAGTGCCCCTCGATCGCACCCGAATGGGAGGACCCCGCCGGCGTGCCCATCTCCGCCATCGTCTTCGGCGGGCGACGGGCCCGCAACGCCCCGCTGGTCACCGCCGCCCGCGACTGGCGCCACGGCGTGTTCCTGGGCTCGATCCTCAACTCCGAGACCACCGCCGCGGCCGGCGGCGCCGTCGGCAGGGTGCGCTTCGACCCCTTCGCCATGCGTCCGTTCTGCGGCTACAACATGGGCGACTACATGGCCCACTGGCTGGAGATGGGCGCTGCCCGCGACCCCTCCCGCCTGCCGCAGATCTTCTGGGTGAACTGGTTCCGGCGCGGCGATGACGGGCGCTTCCTGTGGCCCGGATTCGGCGACAACTGCCGCGTGCTGCGCTGGATCGTCGAGCGGGTGGAGGGGCGCGGCGAGGCCGTCGAGACTCCGCTGGGGCTGATCCCCCCGCCCGGCGCCCTGGACCTGTCGGGGCTGGGGATCCCGCCGGAGGACATGGCGGAAATCCTCTCCGTGGATCGCCAGGCCTGGCGAGGTGAGTTGGACCTCATCCGCGGCCATTTCGCCAGCTTCGGGGAGCACCTGCCGGCCGCCCTGTGGGAGGAGCTGGCGGCGCTGGAGGAGCGCCTGGAGGCCTGAGCGAGGAATCGATGCGGCCCCGGACGCGTTCGTGGCCCGGTGCGGACCGGGCCACGAACGGGAGGGGAGGGGAAGGTCAGGCGGTGGCCACGTCGATGGCACCCGCCGCTCCCCCGACGGGAACCTTGCGGGGCTTGGCCACCTCGGCGAGCGGGACGACCAGCTTCAGGACGCCGTTGCCGTAGTCGGCCTCGACCGCCTCGTGGGCCAGGGCACGACCGAGGTGCAGGCGCCGCTCGAAGGCGCCGTGCCGGCGACCGGCGCTCACGACGGTGGCGTCGGCCGTCTCCGGCGCCTCGCGGCGGCCGGCGATGGTGACGTCGCGTCCCTCGACGGTGATGTCGATGTCAGCCGGATCGACGCCCGGAAGATCCATCCACACCTCCACCCGATCCTCGAACCGGTAGACGTCGTAGGGGGCGGAGAACGCGGTGGACGCGGGGACGGCGAGCGGAGCGAGACGATCGAACAAACTGGTTGCGAATGGGCTCGGGAACATGTGGCTCTTCCTTTCGGTTGTCACTGCGCGGTTTCGCACTCTGCGATTCCGACGGCCGCCGTAACGGCCGTTCGAGTGGTTCAACAACCGGCGGCGGGGAATATTCCCGCCGAACCCCCGTCCGGGTGGGGCGTCCGGTCGGGGGTTTGCGCGTGACCGGTCGGGGGCGGCGGTGGCCGCTTGCTCCTTCGGCGCAGGCGCAAGGCGTCACAAGCCGGCCCTCGGCGCCCCCTCCCCCCCGTGTCTGCCGCGATCCGGGCCCGGTGGCGGGGTGGCTCAGCCGATGATCATGGTCCGGACAATCAGACCGACGATGAACAGCCCGCCCCAGCCGTACAGCAGGTAGTGCCGCCGGCGTCCCACCTGGGTGCGGTAGCTGAAGAGGATGCCGATGGCCGCCAGGGTCACGAATCCGTAGAAGGTGTGGATGCCGGGCACGTCGCGGCCGCCGCCGGCCATGAGAACCACGCCGACGACGATCTCGGCGACCAGCAGCAACTGTGCAACCAGCACGAACCACCACAGGGCGCGGGCGCGCAACACGGGGAGCCGGTGGGCCGCCAGCGCCCAGACGGCGGCCGCACCGTTGCCCGCCAGGACCGCCCAAGCCAGCGTGGCGTGGGCGTCGACCAGGGACTCCATGCCCACCGTGGCGGTCACACCTGCCGGCCGGCTCCGGGGACCATGCTCAGGCGAAGAGGTCGGGCTCTTGCGGGCCGTTGCGCCGGTGGCCCGGTCGCACGAACCATTCGGTGCCGAAGGCGGCGGCGAATTCCTCGGCCCCCAGGTTCAGGAAGAACGAATCGGCCCCGATCTGGCTGGCGTGGGCCGCCATGGCTGCCCGCTTGAGGTCCAGGACGCCGGTGACGTCCACCGCGTGGGTGATGTCGGCGTCGGGCAGGCCGAACTCCTCGCTGTCGGCGCGCTCGGTGCGCTCGGCGTCGATCGGCGTGCCCGCCCGTTCCGCCGCCTCGACCATCTCCCTGATGCGGTCGCGGTTCATCGTCGCCCAGTACACCCGCGGCGTGCCGGCGAGCTCGGCGGCGCGCGTACCCACCCGGTGCACGGCCACGTGGTCGGGGTGGCCGTAGCCGCCGTGACTGTCGTAGACGGTCAGCACGTCGGCACGCTCGTCGCCGAGCAGCCGCGCCAGGCGCCCGGCCGCCTCGTCCACATCGGCCTGCCAGAACGATTCGGGCGCCTCGTTCTCCGGCGCCCCGGCCATGCCCGAGTCCCGGTAGCCCAGGAACACCACGCGCCCGCACCCCAGCAGCGCCGCCGAGTCCCGGGTCTCCCGCTCGCGCCAGGCGCCGAGGTCGGTGCCGTCGGGCACGACGCCGGGGATCTGCTCCCCCTCCTCGCCCCGCGTGGCCAGCACCAGCACCACCCGGTGGCCGACCGCGGCCGCCTTGGCCATGGTGCCGCCGGTGGCGATGGCCTCGTCGTCGGGGTGGGCGTGGAAGCAGACCAGGGTTGCCACGGCGCTCAGGCTAGGGAGCCGCCGCCGCGATGGGCCCGGATCGTGCCCGGCGTCGCCGCGTGCGGCGCGCCGCCTCAGGCGATGACGCCGCCGGCGCGAAGCGCCGCCTTCTCGCCCGCGCTCAGGCCCATCTCCCCGAGAATCTCGTCGGTGTCCGCTCCGGGCCCCGGCGGCGGCCGGCCCACCGCCGAGGGGGTGCGGCTGAACCGCGGCGCGGGAGCCGGCTGCGCGACGCCGCCGACCTCCACGAAGTTCTTCCGGGCCTCGTTGTGCGGGTGCCGCGGGGCCTCGCCGAAGTCCAGGACGGGGGCCACGCAGGCATCGCTGCCCTCGAAGACGGCGGACCACTCGTCACGGGTCCGGGTGGCGAAGGTCGCCGCCAATCGCTCGCGGGCCTCGGGCCAGCGGGCCCGGTCGTACTGGCGGGGCAGCTCGGCGGGGTCCAGTTCGAGCAGTTGCAGCAACTCGGCGTAGAACTGGGGCTCCATGGGACCGACGCTCATGTAGCCGCCGTCGGCGCACTCGTAGACGCCGTAGAAGTGGGCCCCGCTGTCGAAGATGTTGGTGCCGCGCTCGGTCCACCAGCCGGCGCCGTGCAGCCCGTAGACGGCGGTCGCCAGCAGGGCGGCGCCCTCGGACATGGCGGCGTCGATCACCTGGCCCCGGCCCGAGCGCTGCGCCTCCAGCATCCCGGCGACCATCCCCAGCGCCAGCACCATGCCGCCGCCCCCGAAGTCGCCGATGAGGTTGAGCGGCGGGACCGGCGGCCCGCCGAGCGTCCCGATCGCCGACAGCACGCCCGACAGTGCGATGTAGTTGATGTCGTGGCCGGCGGTCGAGGCCAGCGGGCCGTCCTGGCCCCAACCCGTCATGCGCCCGTAGACCAGGCGGGGGTTGCGTTCCAGGCAGACGTCGGGACCGACCCCCAGGCGTTCGGCCACCCCCGGGCGGAACCCCTCGATGAGGCCGTCAGCGCCGGCGACGAGCCGCAGGACCAACTCCTGGCCGTCCGGGTGCTTGAGATCCACGCCGATCGAGCGGCGGCTCCGGCGCAGGATGGCGCCGGAGAGCGCCCGGTACTCGGGGTTCGCCGCCCGGACGGCCCGGTCCACGCAGACCACGTCGGCACCCATGTCGCCCAGCATCATGGCGGCGAACGGTCCGGGGCCGATCCCCGCCAGTTCCACGATCCTGACCCCTTGCAGTGGGCCCATGGGGGGCCTCCTCTCGGTCGGTTGCGCTCGCCGGCTGCCCGCGGCTCCTCAGAGCCGCCCCAGCAGGTCCCGCTTCTTCTCCTGAAACTCGGCTTCCGACAGGATCCCCAACTCCACGAGCTCGTACAGCTTGCGGATCTGGTCGGGGATGTCCAGGGACGCCTCGGGCAGGTCGCCCCGACCCGACGGCGGGGCGGCCTCCGGGTACTGGGCGGCCTCGGGGTACTGGGCGGCCTCGGGGTGGTGAGCGGCCTCGGGGTCGTGAGGGGCCTCCGGGTGGTGGGCGGCCTCCGGGCTGTGGTGGGCCTGCGGGGGTTGGGCCGCCTCCAGGCGCCGGACCTCGGCCTCGCGCAGGAGCCGGTACACCTCGCGGCGCACGTCGAGGGGACGCGGCACGAAGGCGAGCCTGCGGACGTGACCGTCCACGACGGAGTGCACGGCCAGGGTTCCGACGCGGAGCAGGCGCTGGCGCATCGTCTGGGTGATCTCGATCTCCTCCACCAGCTCGAGGCGCAACTCGATGCCGCGCCACCGCGGCACGCCCTTCCAGTACACGATCCGCCTGTCGGTCACCAGGTAGTAGGTGTTCGCCCACCGCACCAGGCGGATCCCCAGCGCCACGGCCGCCACGCCCGCCAGCACCGCGGCGACCACGACGGCCGGCAGGGGGGACCCGACCGACGCCAGCACGATGGCCACGGTCCCCAGGACCACGAAGGCGCCCAGTTGCCCGGCCAGGTAGGTCCAATGGGAACGGGTCTCGACCGCGACCTCCTCGTCCACCGAGAGCAGCCGGACGGGGAAGGGCACAACGCAAGCGTACCGAGCGCGCCGCGCCCGGCCGGAGCCTCCGACCGGCCCGGCGAGCGCTCAGTCCCAGCCGAGTTCTTCGAGCCGCTCGTCGTCGATGCCGAAGTGGTGGGCGACCTCGTGGATGACCGTGATGCGCACCTGCTCGACGACGTCGTCCTCGTCGTCGGAGAGTTCGCAGATCGGCTTGCGGTAGATGAAGATGCGGTCGGGCATGATCATGCCGCCGTAGTGCTCACGGTCCGTGAGCGGGATGCCGTCGTAGAGGCCCAGCAGTTCGGGGTCCTCGGGCGATTCGTCGACGACGAACACGGCCAGGTTGTCGATGGCTTCGGCGAGTTCGTCGGGGATCAGGTCCAGCGCCTCGGCCACGAGGGCCTCGAAGCGTTCCGAAGACACCTCCACGCCGCCACGCTAACCCTGCCGGAACCCACCCCGCCGTGTCCGGGCGACGCTGTCGGCGGCCCGGGAGAGGGGCGCGGTGCCGCTCTGCTCCTCCACGCACGGGAGAAGAGTCGTCACAGCCCGGCCCCCCCACCCCTCTCCCTCGGGATGCGCCACCGTCCGGGCGCACCTCCGAAGCCCCGGACGGTGCTGCGGGCGTTGGGTAGCCTCCGCCTGTCGGGGCGAGACCCGGCCGCCAACCGGCTACGTCAAGGAGTCTCCATGGATGAGTTCCCGGTCGCCACGAGCCCTGCGCCCGGCTTCATGAACGTGGACTGGGAGCAGCGGGTGGACTTCGAGCGGCTCCGCGCCTGGCGGCTGCAGCGCGTCCGTGAGCAGCTCGAGAAGGCCGAACTCGGGGCGCTGCTGCTCTTCGAGACGTCGAACATCCGCTATGCCACGAGCACCCACATCGGCTACTGGGCCTTCAACAAGGGCGAGCGGTACGCCCTGGTGACGCGTGACGGCGGGCCGTGGATCTGGGACTTCGGCTCGGCGGCCCGGGCGCACCGGCTGCAGTTGCCCGGGCTGTACGACGAGTCGAATTCCCGTGGCGGCAACACAGGCCTGCAGGGGGCCATCGCCCCGAGCGCCGGGCTGCACGCCGCGGCGGTGCGCGAGCTGCGCGGCGTCCTGGCCGACGAGGGCCTCGCCGGCGCTCCCATCGGCGTGGACATGGCCGAGACGTCGATCTTCCTGGAGCTGGTAGCCCAGGGACTCGACGTGCGCGACGGCCAGCAGCCCATGATGCTGGCCCGCGAGGTCAAGAGCCCCGACGAGATCATGCTCCTGACCCAGGCCTGCGCCATGGTCGACGGCGTCTACCAGCAGATCTTCGAGGCGCTCAAGCCCGGCATCCGGGAGAGCCAGATCGTGGCGCTGGCGACCTCGTACCTCTTCGACGTCGGGGCCGAGACCGTGGAGGCGGTCAACTCCATCGCCGGCGAGCGTTGCAGCCCGCACCCGCACGTGTTCTCCGACCGCCTGCTGCGGCCCGGCGACCAGGCCTACTTCGACATCATCAACGTCTTCAACGGCTACCGCACCTGCTACTACCGGACGTTCGCCGTGGGCCGGGCCACGCAGACCCAGCGCGACGCCTTCAAACAGTCACGCGAGTGGATGGACGCCGCCATCTCCCTGGTTCGCCCCGGGGTGACGACCGACGAGATCGCCCGGGTATGGCCCGAGGCGCACGAGTACGGCTTCGAGAACGAGATGGAGGCCTTCGGACTGCAGTTCGGCCACGGCGTGGGCGTGGGGCTGCATGAGCGCCCCATCATCAGCCGGTTGAACTCGCTCGCCGAGCCCATCGAGATCGTCGAGGGGATGGTCTTCGCCCTCGAGACCTACGCCCCCGCCACCGACGGACGCTCGGCGGCCCGCATCGAGGAGGAGGTCGTGGTCACAGCCGACGGTCCGCAGGTCATCACCCTGTTCCCGTGCGAGGAACTGATGGTCGCCAACGCCTACTAGTGGACTGCGAGAGAACCACCCACCGGAGTCGCTCATGAAGGCAGCCGTCTACTACGGCCGGCGCGACATCCGCATCGAGGACGTGCCGCGCCCGGAGCCGGCCGGAGGGGAACTCCTGCTCCGCGTCACCGGCGTGGGCATCTGTGGCACCGACGCCTCGGAATACGCCGGGGGTCCGCACATGTTCCCCATCCATCGCGCCGACCCCGTGACGGGCCACAGCGGGCCGATGGTCCCGGGTCACGAGTTCGCCGGCGTCGTGGCCGGAACCGGGACGGGCGTCGTGGGTTTCACCGAGGGTGACCCGGTCGCCTGCGGAGCGGGCATCTCCTGCGGTGCCTGCGGGCCGTGCACTCTGGGCCGCACCAACCTGTGCGAGCGCTACTCCACCGTGGGTCTTCAGCGCAACGGCGCCTTGGCGGAGTTCACCACGGTGCCGGCCTCGGCCTGCGTCAACCTGCGGGACCGGACGCTGACTTCCGACGTGGCCGCCATGGCGCAGCCCATGTCCATCGCCGCCCACGCTGTGGCACGGGGCCGGCTCGGCGCCGGCGAGCACGCCGTGGTTGTTGGGACGGGCGGCATCGGCGCCTTCGTGGTGCACGCGGCCGCCCGGCTCGGCGCCGAGGTGACCGGCGTCGACCTCGACGCCGGCCGCCTCGAGGTTGCCGCCGCCCTCGGGGCGCACAGCACGGTCGCCGCACGGCATCGAACCCCGCTCGCCGACCTGCTCCCCGACTCAGCGCCCGGCGTCGTCTTCGAGTGCACCGGGGTGCCCGCCATGGTGCCGGAGTCCACGGACCTCGTGCGCCCCGGCGGGCGGGTCGTCGTCGTGGGCCTGCAGGAGGAGCCCGTGGCCGTGGACCTGCGCTCGCTGGCGCTGCGCGAGAAGGAACTGATCGGCACGCTGGCGCACACCATCGAGGCCGACTTCGGCCGGGCCACCGAGCTGTTGGAATCGGGCGGCGACGTGTGGCGGCTGGTGGCGCCGGCGGTGCTCCCACTCGAGAGCCTGCTGGTCGGCGGCCTGTTGCCGATGGTCAGCGGTGATCCAACGCCCATCAAGACGCTCTTCGATCCGCGGATCGATTCGCCCCGTCCGCTCGTGACGGGCTGAGCCCGCTCTGCACGGGCACCGGCAACAGAACAAGGAGGATCTCATGACCGAACTCACCCCGGCGACGGGCGACATCGGCGCCGGCGACCCGTCTGCCATCGGGGTTGGCTTCTCCGGGCTCGGCCGCATGGGGAGTCTCATGGCCGCCAACCTGCAGCGGGCCGGCTTCGACCTGACCGTGCACAACCGGACGCATGCCAAGGCCGAGTCGTTCGCCGCGTCGACGGGGGCCAAGGTCGCCACTTCGGGGCGCGAGCTGGCTGAGGCCTCTTCGATCATCGTCACGATGGTTGCCGACGGGCCGGCGCTGGCGAGCCTGCTCGAGGGGCCCGACGGCATCGCCGCCGGACTGTCTCCCGGCGACATCGTCGTGGACATGGGCACAACCGGACTGGAGTACACGCAGCGGGCGCGCCTGGCCACCGAGGTGGCCGGGGGGCACCTCGTCGAGGCGCCGGTCTCGGGCAGCACGGCCGCAGCCGAGGGCGCCACGCTGCTGGTCATGACCGCGGGCGACGAGGCGGCGGCCGCCGCGGCGGGCCCGGTGCTGGCGGCCATGTCGGCCCGGATCGTCCACGTCGGCGGGCCGGGGGCCGGCGCCGCCCTCAAGCTGGCGGTCAACTCGGCGCTCTTCGCCGTCATGCAGGCCGTCGGCGAGTCGCTGGTGCTGGCCGAGCGGGCCGGCGTCCCCCGGGAGGTGGCCTACGAGGTGTTCGCCTCCTCGGCGATCGCCGCGCCGGTGGTCAAGTACCGCCGGGAGGTCTTCGAGAAGCCGCGGGAGACCCCGGTGAGCTTCGCCCTCGACCTGGCCATCAAGGACCTCGACCTGACCCTGGCGCTGGCCGGCGCCGTCGGTGCGCCCATGCCCCAGGCCGAGACGAACCGGGCCGTGCTGCGCGAGGCGTCCGCGGCCGGACTGGGCGGAGCCGACATCGGCCAGATCGCCGTCCACCTGCGCGGCGGCCCCTAGGAGATTGCCGAGCAATGCTGCGTGCCCCACGATCTGTCATTCCGGCGGAGGCCGGAATCCATGGTCCAGCGGATCCGCCGGCGTCCGGCGTCGATTACCCGGCACACGCCCAGCGGCGGAGGCGCCGGACTGCCCGGTCGGCGATGTGCTCGCCGATGGCCAGGGAGGCCGTCGCCGCCGGTGAGGGCGCGTTCAGCACGTGAATGAAGCCCGGTGATTCCTGGATGTGGAAGTCGTCCACCAGCCGCCCGTCGGCACCGACGGCCTGGGCCCGCACGCCGGCCCCGCCGGGCCGCAGATCGGCGCCGGTGACCTCGGGCACGAGCGCCCCCGCCGAGCGGGCATAGACCCGCCGGATCCGCGACCGCCACAACTCAGCGCTGCCGGCCCGCCAGTGCCGGGCCACCAACCGCCAGAAGCCGCCGAAGCGCAGCATCTCGGCCACGTCCGCGAGGTTGGGGCGGCCGTCCCGGTAGTGCTCGCGGCCCAGCGCCAGAACGGCGTTGGGGCCCACCTCGACGGTGCCGTCCACTCGGCGGGTGAAGTGAACGCCCAGGAACGGGAAGGCGGGGTCGGGCACCGGGTAGATGAGGGAGCGACACAGCGGCGCGGCCTGCTCGCTGAGGCGGTAGTACTCGCCGCGGAACGGCACGATCCGCACCTCCGGGGTGGCGCCCGCGAGGCGCGCCACACGGTCGCTGTGCAGGCCGGCGCAGTTGACGACCAGGCGGGCCTCGCACGTGACGTCTCCGGCGTGCAGGCGGACCCGCTCGCCAACCTCGACGGCCTCCAGGGGGGCGCCGGTGCGCAGGTCGCCGGGCAGGTCGGCGGCGATGTGGCGGGCCACGGCGGCGAAGTCCACCGAGGCCGCCTCGGGCACCGCCAGAGCGGCCAAGCCGGTGGCATGGGGTTCCAGCTCGCGCAGCTCCCCAACATCGATGCGGCGCAGGCCCCGAACCCCGTTGAGGGTGCCGCGCTTCTGCAGTTCCTCCAGCCCGGGGATCTGCGCCTCGCTTGTGGCTACGACCACTTTGCCGCCGCCGAGGAACGGCAGGCCCGCCTCCTGGCAGAACTCGGTCATCGCCCGATGGCCCTGGACACACAGCTTCGCCCGCAGCGATCCGGGCGTGTAGTAGATGCCGGTGTGCAGCACGCCGCTGTTGTGCCCCGTCTGGTGGCCGGCGACCGCCGGCTCCTTCTCGATGACCGCCAGGGCCGCACCTGGCAGGCGGGTGGTCAGCGCCCGCGCCGTGGCCAGCCCCACGATGCCCGCACCGATCACCACCACGTCGTAGCGATCGCTCACGACCGCACCGCCGGTCGCAAAGGTCCGCAGGCCATCGCAGCGCCACGCTAACCGCGGGCCAACCCGCTCCCCCGGCGACACGCCGGCATCGACCCCCACACCCGCCGCCCGAACCTCCTCCCCATCATCCCGACCCCCAATCCATCGCCCCGGCGCAGGCCGGGATCCGGAGCAACGCACCCGCCCGCCCTCGCGGACGCTGTCGCAGGGCTTCGGTAGCCTCCGGAACCGTGAGCAGCGGTCTCGCTTCCGACCCCGGTCCAGGCCTCGCCGACCGGGACGCTGACGGACCAGATGACGACGTCGCCCACCTGCTGGATGACCTCGACGAGGCGCAGCGTTTGGCGGTGACCTCCACGGCGGCGCCGCTGTGCATCCGGGCGGGGCCGGGCAGCGGCAAGACCCGGGTGCTCACCCGACGCATCGCCTACCGCATCGCCACCGGCGACTGCGAAGCACGCTTCTGCGTGGCGGTGACGTTCACCCAGCGGGCCGCCGCCGAACTCCGCTCCCGCCTGGCCGAACTGGGCATCCGCGACCGCGTGGCGGTGGGCACGTTCCACGGTCTGGCCGCCCGGCAGCTGCGCCGGCACGCCGCCGACGACGGCCGGCCGGACCCGGACATCCTCGCCGACCGCGCCCGGCTGCTCGAGGAACTGCTGGCGCCCCGCGAGTCACTGCGGGCAGTGCAGGCCGAGCTGGACTGGTGCGCGGCGCGCAGCGTCCGGCCCGCCGACTACCCCGACGCCGCCGCAGCCGCCGACCGCCGCACGCCGCTGGCGCCGAGCCGCCTCGCCGAGGTGATGGCCCGCTACACGGCCACCAAGCGGCGCCTGGGCATGGTCGACTTCGCCGACCTGCTGCGGCTGGCCGCCGAGCGTCTCGAGAACGACGCGGCCACCGCCGAGGCCTGGCGCTGGGGCCGCCGGCACTTCTTCGTCGACGAGTTGCAGGACCTCACCCCGGCGCAGCTCCGGCTGCTGCGCGCCTGGCTCGGCGACCGCTCCGACCTGTGCGCCGTGGGCGACCCCGATCAGGCCATCTTCGGCTGGGGCGGCGCCGACCGGCGCATCCTGGAAGGGTTCGCCGGGCTGTTCGCCGGCACCACCGTCGTCGACCTCCGACGCAACTACCGCTGCAGCTCCGGCATCGTCGCCCTGTCGGGTGTGCTGAGGGACGGGGGTGCGCCGGCGGGGGCCGCGGCCGCCACCCAGGACGCCGATCCCGGACCCTTCGTCGAGCCGGCGCCGCTCGTCGTGGCCTATCCCACGGCCGCCGCCGAGGCCACCGGCGTGGCCGCCGCGGTGCGCGGCGCCCGGGCGCCCGGCGCCGGCTGGTCCGACCAGGCGGTGCTGGTGCGCACCCGGCGCCAGGTCGGCGAGATCGTCGAGGCGCTGGAGGCGGCCGGGGTGCCGGCGCGCGTCGCCGACCCCGACGCCCCCGGCGGGGCGGACGAGCGCGACGCCGTGTGCGTCTCCACGATGCACGCCGCCAAGGGCCTCGAGTGGCCGGTCGTGCACGTGGCCGGGCTCGAGGAGGGGCTCGTCCCGGTGGCCGGCGCCGACCGGCGCCGGATGCTGGAGGAGGAGCAGCGGCTGCTCTACGTGGCGCTGACGCGGGCGCGCCGGGGCCTGCACCTCAGCTGGGCACGCCGGCGGGACATCGCCGGCCAGCCCTCCCAGCGCCGGCCAAGCCGCTGGCTGGCCGACCTCGATGAGATTGGCGCGGCACCCGCCTCCACCGGCCCCCGCAACCCCGGGGCGCGCCCCGCGGGACAGCCACCGCCCTCCATGGGTGCTCCAACCGAGCCGCTCGTGGCCTCGCTGTCGGCGTGGCGCGAGCGGGCGGCCCGGGCGGCGCGCATCGCACCGGCCGCGGTGTTGAGCGACCGCGACCTCGCCGCCATCGCCGAGAACCGTCCCGCCACGGTCGCCGAGTTGGGCATCGTCACCGAGCTCGGCGCCTCCCGGCTGGACCGGCTGGGACAAGAACTGGTCGAACTCGTGGCCGAGCACGCCGCCGGCGAAGTCCCCGCGAGCCTGCCCGACTCCTAGCCATCCTCGCCTGCGGGCGCCGGCGCGCCCTGCACGATCACCAGCAGTAGGTCTCCGGCCTCCACCGCCGCCGAGCCTTCGATGCAGACCCGCGACACCGTCCCGCCGATAAGAGCCGTCACCCGGGTCTCCATCTTCATGGCTTCGATCGTGGCGAGGGCCTGGCCCTTGGTGACCGACTCCCCGGCGGTGACGTACAACTCGGCCACGCCCCGGAACGGGGCGCCCACGTGTCCCGGCTCGCTCGGGTCGGCCTGCTCGGCCCCGGCGCTGGGTAGGGCCGAGTCCCGCAGGCGGGCACTGATGGGGCGCAACTCGCCGTTGAGACGGAAGACGATGGAGCTGAAGCCCGCCTCGTCGGCCTCGCTGATGGCCTCGATGCCGACGCTGATGCGCTGACCCGGCCCCAGCTCCACCAGCACGTCACCGGCGCCCTCCTCCAGGCCGTACCAGAACTCCCGCGTGCCCAGCACCGACAGGTCCCCGTGGCGGTCTCGCATGGCCGCCTGCGCGCGGGCGGGTTCGGGGAACAGCAGTGCCGAGAGGGTCCGCCGCCCATCCCCGGACTGCAGTTCCTGCTCCTGGGCCGCGCTCAGGCCGGGTGGGGGCGCAGCCTCGGGGCGCCCTTCCAGCGCGGCGGTGCGGAAGGGCTCGGGGAATCCTCCCGGCGGCACCCCCAGGGCACCCTGCAGGTACGAGACGACCGACCCCGGCAGGTCCACGTCGCCGGGGTTCTCCTCCAGCTGCCGGGGCGTGATGCCGGTGGACACCAGGTGCAGCGCCAGGTCGCCGACGACCTTGGAGGAGGGCGTCACCTTGGGGGGGCGCCCCAGGATGCGGCTACAGGCCGCGTACAGCTCGGCGACCTCCTCGAAGCGCTCGGCGAGGCCCAGCGCCGAGGCCTGGAAGCGCAGGTTGGAGAGCTGCCCGCCGGGGATCTCGTGGTGGTAGACGGCGTTGGTGGGCGACAGCAGGCCGGCCTCGAACGGTGCGTTGAGGCGGCGCACCAGCTCCCAGTACGGCTCCAGCCGGCTGATCGCCGCCGCCGGCAGCCCCGTCTCCCGGGGCCCGCCGTCGGTGAGCGCCACGATGGCGCCCAGCGAGGGCTGGCTGGTCATGCCCGCCAGCGACGGGATGGCGCCGTCGATGGCGTCCACGCCGGCCTCGATGGCCGCCAGGTAGGTGCCGATCTGCCCGCCGGCGGTGTCGTGGGTGTGCAGGTGCACGGGGGCGTCGAAGCGCTCCCGCAGGGCGGCCACCAGCACCGAGGCGGCCGGCGCCCGCAGCAGACCCGCCATGTCCTTGATGGCCAGCACGTGCGAGCCGGCGGCCACCAACTCCTCGGCCAACCCCAGATAGTAGTCCAGCGTGTAGAGCCGCTCGCCGGGGTTCGCCAAGTCGCCCGAGTAGCACAGCGTGCCCTCCACGAGGCCGCCGACCTCCCGGGTGGCCCGGATGGCCGGCAGCATCTGATCCACGTCGTTGAGCGCGTCGAAGATCCGGAAGACGTCGATGCCGCCCCGGCGGGCCTCGGCCACGAAGCGCTCGCACACCACGTCGGGATACGGGGCGTACCCGACCGTGTTGCGGCCCCGCAGCAGCATCTGCAGGCACACGTTCGGCGCCTCCGCGCTGATGCGCTCCAGGCGCTCCCACGGATCCTCGTGCAGGAACCGCAGGGCCACGTCGAAGGTGGCGCCGCCCCAGCACTCCAGGCTCAGCAGCTGCGGCATGCCATGGGCGTGGCGCCGCGCCCCGGCCACCAGATCGATGGTGCGCACCCGCGTCGCCAGGATCGACTGGTGGGCGTCGCGCAGCGTCGTGTCGGTGACCAGCACCTCGTCGGCCTCGCGCATCCAGCGGGCGAAGCCGTCGGGCCCCAGACGGGCGAGCCGCTGGCGGGTCCCGGCCGGCGGCGGCCCCGATGGCACGGGCGGGAGCTTGGTGGCGGGGTCGGCGACGGCGGGCACCGGCCCTTGGGGGCGGTTCAGCGAGACGTCGGCCAGGTACGTCAGCAACCGGGTGGCCCGGTCGGCGCTGCGGGCCTGCGTCGTGAGGTGCGGGTGCGTGTCGACGAAGTCGGTGGACACGGCGCCGGCGCAGAAGTCGGCGTCGTTGAGCACCGCCCGGATGAAGGGGCGGTTGGTGACGAGGCCGCGCACCCGCAACTCGGCGATGGCGCGCACGGCCCGGCGCCGAGCGGTGTCGAAGTCGGGTCCCCGGCAGGTCACCTTCGCCAGCAGCGAGTCGAAGTACGGGGTGATCTCAGCGCCCACGTAGACGGCGTCGTCGACGCGCACCCCCGCCCCACCCGGTGTGCGATATACCCGGACCCGACCGGTGTCGGGGCGGAAGTCGTTGCGGGGATCCTCGGCCGTGACCCTGGTCTGGATGGCGTAGCCGTCGACGCTGATGCGCTCCTGGCGCAGGCCCAGTCCCTCGAGCGTGGCACCGCCGGCGAGGCGCAGTTGGGAGGCCACGATGTCCACCCCGGTGATCTCCTCAGTGATGGTGTGCTCCACCTGGATGCGGGGGTTCATCTCGATGAAGACGTAACGCCCCGACCGGTCCAGCAGGAACTCCACGGTGCCGGCGTTCGTGTAGCCGATGGAGCGGGCGAAGGCCACGGCGTCGCCCAGCAGACTCTGGCGGACCGCCTCGTCGAGATCCCGGGCCGGCGCCGATTCGATCACCTTCTGGAAGCGCCGCTGCACCGAGCAGTCGCGCTCGAAGAGGTGGATTGACTCGCCGGTGCGGTCGCCGAGGATCTGCACCTCGATGTGGCGAATGCCCGACAGCGCCTCCTCCAGGAACACCGCATCCTCGCCGAAGGCCGATTCCGCCTCCCGCCGGGCCGCCTCGACGGCGCCCGGAAGTTCCTCGGCGTGCTCGACGCGGCGCATGCCCCGCCCGCCGCCGCCCGAGACGGCCTTCACGAACAGCGGGAAACCGATCTCGGCACCCCAGCGGACGGCATCGTCGGCGTTCGAGAGCGCCGGGGACTGCGCCAGTACGGGCACGCCGGCGGCTTCGGCCGCGCCACGCGCGGCGACCTTCGAGGCGGCCAGTTCCAGCACGTCGGGCGTCGGGCCGACGAAGATCAGCGAGGCTTCCTGGCAGGCCCGGGCAAGCGCGGCGCTCTCGGACAGGAACCCGTAGCCGGGGTGCACCGCGTCGGCCCCGCACGCCAGGGCCGCATCGACGATCGTCTCGATGTCCAGGTAGGGCCGCAGTGGATGCTCCGGCGCCCCGATCTCGTAGGACTCGTCGGCCTTGGAGCGGTGCAGGCTGCCGATGTCGGCCCGCGTGTGCACCGCCACGGTGGCGATGCCCAACTCGGTGGCGGCACGGAAGACGCGGATGGCTATCTCGCCGCGGTTGGCGACGAGCAGTTTGCGGATCGGCGGTGCGGGCTGGGCCATCAGCGTTGCGACCCTACAACCGGCACGACCACGCCCGGGGCGCATCCGCCGGCACCTCCCGCCAGAGCCGGCCCGCGAACGTCGACCCGGGGAAGCTCGGGATCCACCGCGAGCGTCACCCCCGCCCCCCGATTCTCCGAGAGCCCAGCACTCTCCTAGCCTCAGCGGTCATGGGACCGGACCGGAACCGCGGCGGGTGCTACACGCACGGCTACCACCCGGCCATCGTGGAGTCCTACACCTGGCGAACGGCCGAGAACAGCGCCGCCTTCCTGCTATCGCACCTGCGCCCCGACGCCGAGGTGCTGGACGTGGGCTGCGGCCCCGGCAGCATCACCGTGGGCCTGGCCCGGCGAGCGGGCCGGGTGGTCGGCGTGGACATGTCCGCCGAGATGGTCGAGACGTCGAGCGCCCTGGCGGTCCGCGAGGGCGTCGCCAACGCCAGCTTCGAGGTGAGTTCGGCCTACGAGCTGCCCTTCGAGGGCAGCGCCTGGGAGGGCGGCACCTTCGATGTGGTCTACGCCCATCAGCTGCTGCAGCATCTGGCCGACCCGGTCGCCGCCCTCCGGGAGTTCCGGCGGGTGCTGCGCCCCGGCGGCCTCGTGGCGGTGCGCGATTCCGACTACGCCACGATGACCCACGCCCCCGTCGAGCGGGCCATCGAGCAGTGGCGCGACATCGTCGGGGAGGTGGCGGCGGCCAACGGCGGCGAGGCCAACGCCGGCAGGTACCTGCTGGGGTGGGTGCGCGCCGCCGGTTTCGAGGAGCCGGTGGTCACCACCAGCACCACCACCTTCGCCGACGCCGAGGGTCGGGCCGCCTGGGGCGGTATGTGGGCGGTGCGGGCAACGGACAGCGACTTCGCCGACCATGCCACCGGTGGCGGCTTCGCCGCCCGGAGCGACCTGGTGGCGATCTCCGCCGCCTTCTCCCGCTGGGCCGCCCAGCCCAACGGATTCTGGGCCTGGCTCAACGGCGAGGTCCTGGCCAAAGCGCCTTCCCTCTGACCGCCCAGCCGGCAGCGACTGTCACAGGGCCGCGGGCAGCGACTGTCACAGGGCCGCGCAAGACTCGTAGCCGTGAGCGACGACGGAGCCGACGCCCAAGTGGGTGACCCCCCGAGAGGGGACTCCCTGCTGAGCGACGGCTTGAACGAGGCTCAACGGGAGGTTCTCACCCGACTGGGGCGCCAAGGCGTCGAGCCTCCCACCTTCGACGCCGGCCTTCGCTCCCACCTCCGCGACGAACTCGAGAGTGCTCTGGGGGGCGTCGCGGAGAAGTTCAGCATCGACGGCCCCCTTGTGATGTTCAAGCACCGTCTCGCAGGGGTATTCGGCTGCGAGGCGTCGTTCCTGGCTGAAGACGAGCAGCCATTCGTCTACAACACGCACATAGCCCGAGGCGCCGTGGCCCACAAGGCGATCGAGTTGGGAATCAACTGGAAGTCGCCGGATCCGGCACCCGCCGAACTCGTCGACCGCGCCCTCGATTCGCTTACCGAGGGCGACAGCTACCTGGCGAGCTGGCTGTACCAGTGCTCCGACGTCGAGCGAGCCGAGTTGCGCAGCCTCGCCGTCAGCTCGGTCGCCGCCTTCTTCGACTGCTGGCCGCCGCTGAAGCCTCAATGGCACCCGGTCACAGAGTCAAGCTCACGTGTGAAGTTGTGCGGCGGCAGGATCGTGTTGACCGGCAAGACCGACCTGACACTTGGCAGGTCTCAGGGCGGGACGGCACGCAAGGTCATCGTCGACCTCAAGACCGGGTGGCGCCAACCGAGCGCGCACCGCGAGGACCTGCGCTTCTACGCCCTGGTGGAGACCATCAAGCTGGGCACCCCGCCGCGCACCCTGGCGACCTACTACCTGGAGTCCGCCACCATCGACGTCGAGGAGGTCACCGAGGACCTCTTGGAGGTGGCGCTGCGCCGCACCGTCGACGGCATCGGGCGCTACGCCGAGTTGCACGGCCATCTGGGTCCGCCGGCCGAACCGCTCAAACGCCCCGGCCCACCCTGCCGCTGGTGCGCCCTCCGCGACGACTGCGTCGAGGGCCAGGAGTACCTCAGCCAAGCCGACGACCACCGCTGAGCGCCGCCGGCGGCCGGGGCTAGCTTGATGGGTGGTTCCGGCACCCGCGGCACGAGAGGGGAACATGGCGCAACACACCAACGCTTTCCCCGATCTGCAGCGTGACTTGCGCTTCGTCCCCTTGGGCGTCGACGAGCCGAAGGTGCTCACCCCCGAACAGATCGACCGCTACAACACCGACGGCTTCCTGTTCCCCATCGACATCTTCTCGGCCACCGAGATGGCCGAGATCCGGGCCTACATCGACGATCTGGTACCGAAGGCGCTGGCTGCCGGCTGGGGCAACTACGACGTGGTCAACTGGCACAAGACCTGCCGGGGCATCTGGGACCTCATCACCGAGCCCCGCATCATCGACGTGGTGGCCGACCTGCTGGGCGACTCGGTGGTGCTGCGCCACAGCCACCTGTTCGCCAAGCTGCCCGGCGACCCCAAGCAGGTCAGCTGGCACCAGGACGCCTCCTACTGGCCGTTGACACCCAGCCGGGTGGTGTCGGCCTGGCTGGCGATCGACGACACCGACGTGGAGAACTCGGCGATGCGGGTGATCCCCGGCTCGCACCACAACGCCCAACTCACCTTCCACGACAGCTCTGAGGACGAGAACAACGTCTTGTTCCAGACGGTGCGCGACGCCGAGAACTGGGGCCGCCCGCCGGTGGCGTTGGAGATGAAGGCGGGCCAGATCTCCCTGCACAGCGACTGGATCCTGCACGGCTCCGAGCCCAACGGTTCCAACCGCCGCCGCTGCGGCCTGGCGATGCGCTACCTCTCAGCCGACGTGCACGCCTACGACGGCTGGAACGCCCACTCGGTGTGGTGCCGCGGCGAAGACCCCCGCAACCACTGGGCCAACCACCCCCGCCCCGACGGCGAAGCGATCCCCGTCAACCTGGACGCCTAACCCCCGGCCCCACAGGAACCGGAGTCCAGCTCATACCGCCATTCGGGCGAAGGCCGGAATCCAGCGGCCGAGCCTCGACCGGAGTCGCGGACACCGGCGCGTTACATGTAACATCTCGGATATGGCGATGCCGGAAGAGCAACCGACCTCTGCCGGACGGGTCCGCCGCTACCGCCAGAAGATGCGGGACCAGGGCATGCGACTCATCCAACTCTGGGTGACCGATACGCGCACGCCGGCGTTCGCCGCCGAGGCGCACCGGCAGTCGGCCGCCGTCGCCGGCAGCGCTCACGCAGCGGACGATCAAGCGTTCATCGATGCGCTCTCCCTCGACGACGCATGAGGCGAGGCGAGATCTGGACCGCCGCGGCCGGCAGCGGGTATGTGGGCAAACCCCGACCGGTCGTGATCATCCAGGACGACCGTTTCGACGCCACTGACTCGGTCACTGTGTGCGCCTTCACGACCGATCCCACCGAGGCGCCCCTGATCCGGCTGCCGATCTTGCCCGACGAGGAGAACGGCCTCCGTGAACCGCGCAGCCTGATGGTCGACAAGATCATCACCATGCCGAGAGCGAAGGCCGGCGAGCGCATCGGCCGGCTCGCCGAGGCCGACATGGTGCGGCTGGGCCAGGCTGCAGTCGTCTTCCTCGGACTTGCCGGCAACTGACATCCGGGCGTGCATCGACGACCGCCAGACGCCGATTCTGCCCTGGTCACACGGGTGTTGGCCCCTTGCCCGGCTCTGGGGGCGAAGTCTATGATTGGTTCGCCTCCGCAGTAGTGCGAGGCCGTTAGTTCAGACTCATGCAGGGGGGCCAGTCATGGGACGCAGGAGCACTCGTTGGCGGTTGACTGCGGCGGTACTTGCCATCGCTCTACTGGGCGCGGCCTGTGGGGGCGACGACGAGGCCGAGACCGTCAACCTGGTGGCGGTCGCCGGTTCGAGCGAGGACTTCATCTCACTCGTGTCCACCGCTGCCTGGGAGATCCTCGCCGAAGAGGGCATCATCGTCGAGCAACGGTTCCTCGAGGATGCATCGACCGCCATCCAGGCCGTGACGCGGGGCGACGCTCAGATCGCCAACAACATCGGCGTCAACGTCGGCGTTCCCGCCGTCGAAGCGGGGGCGAACATCGTCGACGTCGTCGCCACGCAGCGACCCACATGGGCCCTTGCCGTCGCACCCGACATCAACTCGTTCGCCGATCTCGAAGGCAAGCGTCTGGCCGTGCACGGCGAGGCCTCGTTCACCCGAGCCGTCTCGCAGTACTTCAGCAGGCTGCACGGCTTCACGTACGAAGAGCTGATCATTCCAGGCTCGGAGGTGCGCGCTGAAGCGCTGGCGCAGGGTCAGATCGACGCGTCGGTCATCGACCTACCCGACATCGTGCAGCTCGCCAAGACGTACCCCGGCAGGTTCAAGGTGCTCAGCACCATCGGCGAGGAGTTCCCCGAGCTCATCGAGCAGGACATGTGGCTCGATCGCGAGTGGGCCGAGGCCAACCCCGAGCTCGCCACCAGCGTCGTCGAGGCGGTCGTGGCGGCGATGCGCAAGCTCACCGCCGACAGCGACTATGCGCTGCAGCTGGCCGAGGAACGACTCCCCGAGATGGACAGCGATGTCCTCGAAGAGCTCGTCGCCGAGTACGCCGACCGGGGCCTCTGGCCCGCTGACGGGTTGCTGACCCCGGACCGAGCGCTGGACACGCTGCAGTTCTTCAACGATGTGGAGGAGATCGACATCGCGGTCCCAACCGATGACGCCGGCTTGTCGAAGTACTTCGACTTCTCGTACCTCCAGGATGCGCTGAGCGAACTGGACGGCTGACCAACAAGGCTTCGCGCCGTGGCCGACCAACCGACACTGACTCCGGGCCAGGCCACGGCGGAGGAGCCGCGCGCTGCGGCCCTGCGACAGCGCCTCTCCGGCAACTGGCCGCGTCTCACCGTCGGTCTGCTGTCGGCGATGGCCGGGCTGCTGGCGTGGGACATCTACACGCGCACGGCAGGTGATCAGCTCTTCACCCCCACAGTCCCGTCGATTGCGTCCGCCCTGTGGGATCTGATCCGTGAACGAGAGTTCTGGGCGTCGTACGCCACCACGCTCGAGCCGTTCTTCTACGGGTGGGCTTCCGCGCTGGCCCTCGGACTGACACTCGGCCTCTTCATGGGCCTCAGCAGGACCGCCTCGACGGTGTCGATGCCGCACCTGGGCTTCTTCAACACCCTCCCCGTCTCCACGCTGGTACCGGTCGTGGTGATCGTGTTCGGCATCGACATGGTGGCCCGTTCTGCGGTGGTGTTCCTCTTCGCCATCGTCGAGGTCACCCTCACCACCGCTTCGGGTGTGCGCTACGTCGACAGCGATCTCCTGGACATGGGTCGATCATTCGGCCTGAGGCGGATCAGGCGACTGACGCGCATCATCCTCCCCGGCGCGGCCCCGGGCATCGCTGCGGCCGTCCGGGTGGGGACCGGTCGCGCCGTCGTCGGCATGGTCGTGATGGAGCTGCTGCTGGTCTCGGTCGGCGTGGGCAAGCTCATCAGCCGGAGCCGAGACTTCTTCGAGGCGCCCCGGCTCTACGCGGTCGTGGTCTCTCTGGCGATCTTCGCGCTCGCCGTTCAGGCACTCATGAGCGCGCTCGAGCGACGCTCGCAACGATGGAGAGGAGCGGCGGCGACGTGATCGAGCTGCGCAATGTCGGGATGACCTTCGAGCGGGAGGGCGAACCGTTTCAGGCTCTCGCCGACGTGTCCTTCACCATCGACGACGGTGAGTTCACGACGATCATCGGCCCTTCGGGATGCGGCAAGACCACGCTGCTGAAGATCATCGCCGGTCTCATCAAGCCCACCGCCGGCACGGTCGTCGTCGACGGCGAGGTCGTGGACGGGCCCGGACCCAACCGGGCCCTCGTGTTCCAGAACTTCGTCCTGCTCCCCTGGGCGACGGTTCTGGACAACGCCGCCTTCGGTCTCGAAGCCCGCGGCATGAAGAAGGAGGAGCGCCACCGCGTGGCCGCCGAACAGCTGGCCCGCGTGGGCCTGGTGGGGTTCGAGAACCACTACCCGCGGGAGCTCTCGGGCGGCATGCAACAGAGGGTCGGCATTGCCCGCGCCCTGGCGGTCGATCCCGCCAACCTGCTCATGGACGAACCCTTCGGCGCTCTCGACGCCCTGACCCGTCAACTGATGCAGAAGGACCTCCTCAGCCTCTGGCAGGACTCCGAACCGAGGACGGCGGCGTTCGTCACCCACAGCATGGACGAGGCGGTCTTCCTGTCGGACAAGGTCGTCCTGATGAACACCCGGCCGGGTCGCATCGAGGAGATCATCGACGTTCCGTTCGGGCGGCCTCGCCAGCACGAGATCACTTCGAGCGCCGAGTACAACGAGTTCACCAACCTCCTGTGGTCCAAGCTCGAAGGCATGCAGCGGATCGATATGGCGTCGCGGGAGGGTGAGGCTTGAGGAGGCACCGCAACCGCATCCTCCAGATCGCATCGGTCTGCGTGGCGCTGGCGGCCTGGGAGGTCGCCGGCCAGCTCGGCGTCTCCTCGGCGCTGCCGCCGTTCCACTCGGTGGCCGCCACCCTCCGCCACCTGGTCACCGACGAACGCTTCCTGGACGGGGCGGTCTCGACGGCCATCGCCATCGTGATCGCATTCCCCCTCACTGTTGTGGCCGGATTGCTGCTCGGTTCGGCCATGGCCGTGCTGCGTCCGGCCCGCTGGTCGTTGGACCCCTACCTCACGCTCGGCCTCTCGCTCCCGCTCGTCAGCGTGATTCCCGTGATCATCAGCATCTTCGGTCTGGGCCGGCCGACCATCATGGCCGTGATCGTCGTCTACACACTGCCCGTGCTCATCCTCAACACCGCAGCGGGCATCGGCGGCGTCGACCCCGAGCAGGTGGCCATGGCCCAGTCCTTCGAGGCCAGATGGCCCCTCTTGATGCGCCGGGTGATGCTCCCGGCCGCGTTGCCACTGGTCGTCGCCGGCATCCGCCTGGCGGCGGGTAGGGCCGTCAAGGGCGCGATCATCGCCGAGCAGATCGTGGGCCTCATCGGCCTCGGTGGAATCATCCAGCGGTACGGCGGTGCGTTCGCCGTCGAGGAGTTGTACGCGGCCATCCTGTTCATCGGCGTGGGAGGGGCGGCCGTCGTCTTCGCCATCGGACGGCTCGAGCGACGCGTCGTGGTGCGATGAACGAGACCGGAGGGAACCGGCCGGACGTCGGGGAGCAGCGGTGACCGACGCCCCGATGAGTGGCGCCGCGGTGACTGGCGCCCCGGTGATCGACCTGCACGTGCACTACTACTCGACGATCCGAGCCTCGACCTCCAACCCGGCGAGCTGACCGAGCTGCTGGGCGGCCGAGCCCGACAGTTGCTCGCCGGCAGGCGAATCTGAGCATGCGTCGCGTCGACTTCGTCGACCCCACGCGTCGATCCGGCGACGGCCGGAATCCAGTTCAGCGGCTCGGCGGTCCGGTCACGACCAGCGCCGACAGGGACCGACGCGTGGCGTTGCCGTCGGTCGGCTAGGCCCAGCTGTCCACCAGACGCTCCCGCAGCCGGGCACGCTTCGGCTCGGTGACGAAGGCGGCCTCCAGGGCATCCAGCTGGCGGCGCGCCAGCACGCTTCGCTCCCACCCGAACGCGGTGACCAGTCGGCGCATCTCCTGGGTGAGGGTGGTGTCGGTGATGGCTCGTTGGTCGGTGGATATGCCGATCGAGACGCCCGCGGTGGCCAGTGCGTCGATGGGGTGCTCGGCCATGGAGGCGACGACGCTGAGCTGAACGTTGCAGGACGGGCAGGACTCCAGGTGCACACCTTCTCGCACCAGACGGGCGACGAGATCGGGGTCCTCGACGGCCCGGACGCCGTGACCGATCCGCCGGGGCTGCAGACAGTCGAGGACCTCCCGGACGCTGTCGGCTCCGGCCGCCTCCCCCGCGTGGACCGTGAACGGCGTACCGGCGCCACGGACGATCTCGAAGGCCGGCAGGTGCGTCGCCAGCGGGTAGCCCGCCTCGTCGCCGGCCAGGTCGAACGCCACGGGCAGGTCCTCGCTGTGCAGCGCCGTGGCGAGCTGCGCCGTCCGGATGCTCTCGGCCTCGCTGTAGTGGCGGAGAGAGCAGAGGATGACCGCGCAACTCAGCCCGTCCCGCTGCCAGGCCCGGGCCTCCTCGACCACGACCTCCGCCACCTCACGGGCGCTCAGGTCACCCTCGATGTGGCGCAGCGGAGCGAAACGCGCCTCGGCGTGTAGCGCATCGTCGGCCGCCAACTGCGCTCGCAGGTCCCGCATGCAGGTGCGCAGGCCCTCCTCGGTCTGCAGCAGCTCCACGTGTCGCTCGGTCGAGTCCAGGAACGAGACGAGTGAGTCGAACCGCTCGGGGCCGACGAAGTGCCGCCGGTAGGTGTCGGCGTCGACGGCGGGGTCCAGCGCCGCCACCGCCTCGAAGGACATGCAGATGTCCATGTGCAGGTGCAACTCGACGGTGCCGCCGAACCTCACCGCGCCCCCCTATCCACCGGCTGTTGGGCCACTGCCGAGCGGTCTACCACAGGCACCGAACCCCGTCATTCCGCGCCCGCCCTGTCATTCCGACGAAGGCCGGAATCCAGTCGTCGTCCGGGTCAGCCGCCGGCTGACGGAGCCCGGTCGTCGGGACTGCGCCCGGCGAGGGCCGAGATCGAGGCCGGCGGCTCGAGGTCGCCGGTGTAGTCGGCGGAGGCGACGGGCGGCTCGAAGCGGGTGCTGACCGGCACCACGCCCGCCCACCAGGGACCGGCGATGTCGTCGGGCTCGTCGATCGGATCGCCGGCGCGCACCTTGGCGGAGGCCTCGGTCAGCGGCAGTTCCAGCACCAGCGTGCGCCGCAGGTCGATCTGCGACGGCGGCCGGGAGGTGTCCCAGTTGGCCACGATGTGGTCGGTCACGAGCTTGAGGGCGTAGCTCTTGCGCTCCTCGTCCTCGATCCGTGTGGCCTTCCCCCGCACCACCACCGAGCGGTAGTTCATCGAGTTGTGGAACGGCGTGCGGGCCATCACCAGCCCGTCCAGGTGGGTGACCGTCACACAGATCTCTTCGCCCTCCCCGGTGCCCAGCAGATGGTTGGCGGCGGCACCGTGCAGGAACAGCCGCTCCTCGTCCCGTCCATACACCATCGGCAGCACCAGCGGCCCATCCGGCGTGTTCACCCCCACATGCGCGATCAGCCCCGCATCCAGGATCGCCAGTACCTCGTCCCGCCCATACCGAGCTCGATTGGCGCCACGCCGCACCCGAGTCCGCTCCGAAGCCGGCCCGCCCGGGCCAGGCGCATCCATCTCATCCATCGGCGAGGATCGTACCGACCGAGTTCCCTCGGGCCGCCAAGTCGCCCGACCGGCAGCGCTAACCGTCGCTGAGGGCGATGCGGAGGCGCTTGTTGGCCTTGCCTTTGGATTCGGTCTTGGTGACCTCGAAGCGGCCCACCTCGGCGGTGGAGGCCACGTGGGTGCCGCCGTCGGCCTGGCGATCCAGGCCCACGATGTCCACCACGCGGATCTCGGTGACCGATTCGGGGATGAGGTTCACCTTGGTGCGGATCAGGTCCTCGTCCGCCAGCGCCTCGGCCCGCGGCCAGAACGACACCTCCACCGGGCGATTCGCGGCGATCTCGGCGTTCACCAGCTCGGCCACCTCGGCGCCGAAACCCTCCGGCAGCGGACCGAACTCGAAGTCCATCCGCGCCCGCAGCGGCTCCATGTTCCCCCCGGTCACCGCCGCGCCCCAGCGGTTCCAGATCACCCCGCACAGGATGTGCAGCGCCGTGTGCGTGCGCATCAACCCATAGCGCCGCTCCCAGTCCAGCGTCCCCCGCACCACAGCCCCGGTCGCCGGGACATCCCCCTCCAGCGTGTGCCACACCACCGGACCATGCCCCCGCACGTCGACCACCGCCGCCGAACCGCCGTCCCAGGCCAGCGTCCCGGTGTCGTGCGGCTGCCCGCCCCCGGTGGCATAGAACGCCGTGGCATCCAGAGCCACCCGACCGCCGTCCTCCACCGCCACAACGGCGGCATCGAACGCCCGGCACTGGGCGTCACGCAGGTAGATCCGATCAGTGGCGATTTCGGCGCTCATAGGGCCCAAGTCTGGCCCGTCGAGGCCGGCCGACCCAACAAGACCGATGACGGCCCAAGACCAGAATGGCTGCTTTCGAGCACCGCAGCGTTCGCAATCCGAGCGAGCCGCCGGCGCCGGACACTCCGACCAGCGCTGCGGGCGTCAGAACAGCTCGCCGAGCGCCTCCTGGGGGCTGACCGCGGGAATCGGTGAGTGCCTGTAGTCCTTGAGGTGTCTGGTGACGATCCGCTGGGCGCCGCAGGCGCGTGCCGCTGCAACCTGTAGGGCGTCCTCGAAATCGGTCATCGGCAGAGCCGCGGCGTACCGGACCGCTTCTGTTCCGGTTTCCGCCACCTGCACGAAACGGGTCAACTCGACGATGAAGTCGCGTGTCGCCCCGCCGCCGCTCGCCGGCGATACGAGATAGTAGAAGTTCGAGACGCTGTGCCAGGCGACGAACGCGGTCTGCGAGCCCCGCTCGATCCGGTCGAGGAGTTCGGAGGCCGCAGCGGAGTACGGCTCCCTGTCGAGGGCCACGTCGAGGAGCACGTCGGTGTCCAGAAGCATCAGAGGTACTTCCGGGACAGGGCCTCGAAACGCGGGTCATCGCGATGCGCCGCCTGTAGCCGGCCCCGCCATCGGGAAGCGAATGAGAGCGTCTGCTCTCCCACCAACTCGCTGAGGGATTGCTCGATGATCGACGAGAGCGACACGCCGCGGGAACGGGCATACCGCTTGGCCACCGGGAGCAGTTCGGCATCCACGGTGACGGTCAACTTCTTCTTCATCCCTCTGCTTCCCTCACTCGCTGCATTCCACTGCTCAATTATACGTATACGTATAATCCTGACCAGTATACGTGATACCGCCGGAGGGTTTCAGTCCTCGGTGCCTCGCTCAACGACCCAGCGGTGATCCTGGCCGGTGACCCCGGAGATGGCCTCGAAGTCGAACCGGCCCTCCTCGGCCAGCAACGCCACGACCTCCAGCCGGCGCCGAGCGTTGACGATCTCCCGCAACGAGGCATCGATGGTGTCACGCAACGTCGTGGTACCGAGAATGTCCGCCGCCTGCGCAGCGATATCTCGATCAACTTCAATGGATGTCTTCATTAGTCCGTCAGAATATCCACCGGTCCAAGAACTGCGCGGCGAGAGTGCGCCGGCCGGCACGCAGTCCCGGCCCCGAAGTCGGACTACCGAAGGTTCCGGTAATCATGAGGATCAGCCACCGGGTCCGATTCCGCCGGACGCCGGCCCACGCAGGTGAGGTAACGCCATGGAACCCCGGATCAGCATCATCACCCTCGGTGTGTCCGACATCGGGCGCGCCACGCGCTTCTATCGCGACGGTCTGGGGTTCCCCGTCCACAAGGCGGGCAGCGAGTCCATCACGTTCTTTGCGCTCCACGACCTGCTGCTGGCGCTCTACCCGCGGGATGCCCTGGCAACCGACATCGGCGAACCACATCAACCGGGCGCCCCGCAGCCGGCGTGGCCAGGGTTCACGATCGCGCACAACGTGGCCACCCGCGCCGAGGTGGACGCCGTGCTGAGCGAGGCCCGCAGGGCCGGGGGGCGCCTCGTCAAGCCCGCCGCTGAGACGTTCTGGGGCGGCTACTCGGGGTACTTCGCCGACCTCGACGGGTTCCTGTGGGAGGTCGCCACCGGCTCGGGACTCCCCACCGAACCCGACTCGCCCTAGGAGACACCCAACCGCAGCGCCGGTTCACGACCCGATCACACCTGCGGCCAGGAGACCAACCCGGAGCCTGAGACCGGAACACTAAAGACTTCAAGACGACTAAACCTGGCTCCACCGTTTGGGGGGTTCTGCGCGGTTCGGGGGGCGGGTGTTGTGAGTTGAGGGTGTTCTGGAAGGCGGTCGCCCAGGGCTGAGGTTCTCAGCGTTGGAGGGGCTGGTTGACGGCTTGACCGGTGCCGGCCTCGTTGCCGTTGCGATTGGCAGGGCTGCCTCTGTTGCGGCGGGCCTTGCTGTTGTGGGCTTTACCGTCGCGGCCCGTGGCGGGTGGCCGGTTGGGTGGGGGTGCGAGGTCGACTTTGCCGTCGGGTCCGCGGGTGAGTTGGGTGGAATTCCCCCGAAATCGTGGAGGGTTCGGTTAGGTGGTGTGTCTCCTGTGGTGGGTGTTTTCGTAGTCGATGGGGCTCATCATGTCGAGGGTGCTGT